>Ga0181536_10000127_pt1 | contig 82946 bp, 70 predicted proteins | sample PEATcosm2014_Bin_41_FD_121105 | JGI IMG/M metagenome (GOLD analysis project Ga0181536, IMG submission 121105) | Peatland microbial communities from MTU Mesocosm Facility, Houghton, MI, USA - PEATcosm2014_Bin17_60_metaG | ecosystem: Environmental > Terrestrial > Soil > Wetlands > Peat | place... | reverse complement strand
CCCGGCCAGGGCCAGCGGTGTGTAGTCGGTCGAGATTGGCGTCCCGAAGAATGTGAACGTTCCGTAGAGGGTTACACCGCTCCACCCGCCGCCCCCGGCGCCGTGCTTGTGGCCCCCGGCGCCGTTGCCGCCGTCCGGCGACCCGCCTGTCCCTGTCCCTGTGTTCCCCTGGCCGTTCGCCCCGGCCACGACGTAGAGGACCCGGTTCCACGGCGGTGTGAGGCTGGGGACGATCCTTGTGGTGTGGATGATGCCGGTGACCTCGCCGCCTGTCCCGGGGTACCGCCCCCCACCGACGGCCCCGTTGGCGCGGAAGCTGACCGTCCGGACGCCGGCGGGGATCGTCACCTGCTGTTCGTCTGGCTTGAGGTGTGTTGTGACGCTGGCGTAGGCGCAGGTGACCGTGTTCGCTGTGGTGCTGCACCCGGCGGGGAGGCCGGCCGGCGCGGCGGTCTGCGGCGGGTTGAGCTGGGCGTTCGAGATGGGCACCGCCCGGGCGACGTCCCGCCCCGACGCGACCTCGACGGGGATGACCCCCGCCGCCACCACCGAGGCGCAGAGAGTAGTGATCCCGACACCGGGCCAGAGGCGTCCGCAGCGCTCCCGTCCTCGCCCCTCACTCTGCCTCAGCATTACCGGCGACTTTATACCCCGACTGCGCCCGCAACCTGGGACGATCGAGTCGCACGCGCGCCCGGCCGGAGGCCGTTGCTCCCTGCGGCCCCGCACGACCCCGAGGTCGTTCCAGCCGCCCTCTCGCCGCACCGGACCGCCTGGCGCCGGCGCGCACGTCCAGCGCCGGTAGGTCACCCCCCCCCCGCTCCGATCCGGCTCCCGCTGCACACCCGCTCGGGGGTGGCTCTCCTGGGTGCCCGCGGCGCGCACGGCCCGCTCACCGCGTCGTGGTGGCGGCCCGGCGCCGGGCCCGCCCGCACCGGGAACAGGCCGGTCGGCGCCCCAGTCAGTCGAGGACGGCCGCCGCCACCGCCTCCTCGAGCGCCGCGGTGTCCGACCAGCTGAGCTGGAGCTGCTTGGCCCGGCGGAAGTAGAGCTGGATGTCGAAGTCGAGCGTGAAGCCGATGCCGCCGAAGACCTGCTGGGCCATGGCCGTCACGTCACGGAAGGTCTTGCAGGCGAAGAGCTTGGCCATGGGGGCCAGCTTGTCGAGGGGCCGTCCCTCGGCCCCGGCCCACGCCGCCTCGTGGACGAGCTGCTCGCCGCCGTCGACCGCGGTCACCGCGTCGGCCAGGTAGTGGGCGATGGCCTGGAAGGCGCCGAGCGGCTTGTCGAACTGCTTGCGGTCCTTGGCGTACTGGACGGTGATGTCGAGCGCCTGGCGGGCCCCGCCGACGGCCTGGGCCGCGAGGAGGACCAGCCCGGGCTGGAGCACCTCGGACCACGTCTGCCACCCGGTCGAGGCGGCGCCGATGCGGTCGGCCGCGGTGACCGCCACGTCCTCGAAGGTGACGTCGTACTGGGTGTCCGAGGCGATGGAGAACTTCTGGGTCAAGGTGACTTCGTCGGCCGTGGGGTCGACCAGGAAGAGGTCGACGTCTTCGGGCCCGTCGCCGGTCCGGGCCAGGACCACCAGCCGGTCGGCGGCCTTGGCGAAGGCGACGTGTCGCTTCGTGCCCCTGATGGTGAAGCCGCCGGCGGCGGGCGTCGCCCGCACCTGGACCCCGAGCGGCGAGAAGGCGCCGTCGGGCTCGAGCCAGGCCGGGGTGAGGACGGCCTCGCCCGAGGCGACCGGGGCCAGCCACCGCTCCTTCTGCTCGTCGCTGCCGGCCCGGGCCAGCACCCCGCCCGACATGACGGCCGAGACGAAGTGGGGGGTGGGCGCCAGCGCCCGCCCGAGCTCGGTGTAGAGGGCGACCCCCTCCACCAGCGTCATCGACGAGCCGCCCCACTCCTCGGGCAGGAGCAGGCCGACCAGGTCGAGCTCGCCCAGCTGGCGCCAGAGGCCGGCCGGGTAGCCGAATGGGTCGTCCTCCATCTCGCGCACCACCGACATCGGGCAGTGCCGGGCGAGCACGTCGCGGGCGGTCGAGGCCAGCAGCTGCTGCTCGGGACTGAAGTCGAGGTCCAGCACTCTCAGATCACCTCCGGGTTCACGGTCGCCACCGGTCGGCCCGGCGCGTCCAGGGGTTGTCGTCCTCGGCCCTCGGCAGCGCGACGCGGGCCGTACAGGTCGTCTTCACCCCGCCGTCCACCGCCAGCTCGACGGCCACCGCCGCCCAGCCGCAGCCGACCTCGTCCACCTCGGTCCCCTCCACCGTCCCGGTGAGCACCATGGTGTCGCCGGGGAAGACGGAGCCCTTCATGGTGAAGGTCACCTTGCCCAGCCGGCCGTGCGGGCCGGTCCAGTCGGTCAGGTACCGCTCGAACCAGGCCGCCTGGTTCGGGGTGTTCAAGAAGATGTCCTTGGTGCCGTTGCGCACGACGGCGAAGTCCTTGTCGTGATGCATGGGCCGCCAGTCCCGGCTGGCCATGGCGCCGAGCACCACCGTGGTGGCCGTCACGTCGTAGCGGAGCTCGCCCAGGCGCTGCCCGGCGACGACCGACCCCAAGAGGAGGCGGGGGGCGGTCACCGCCCGGCCCCCTCGGCCCGGCGGTAGCCGAACCCGGTGTAGGACTCGACCCCGACCAGCTCGTCGCGCTGGTTGGTGTAGACGACCTCGATCACCCAGAACCGCCCGGTGCCGAGCTTGGTCGTCTTCTCCTCGCTGACCGACCGCAGGACCTGGTGGGTGCGGAGGCGGTCGCCCGGGCGGACCGGCTCGTAGAAGGTGATGGTGTTGTCGGTCATCACCGCCTCGGGCAGGCCGAAGCGCTGCTTCAGGTCGAAGTGCACCTGGAGGGGGAGGGCCGCCTCGGTCCGCCCCGGCGCCCAGTGGTGGGGGCGGAACCACACCGAGAGCATGGTGGGCGGGGCGATCGGGCCGCCGGTCACCTCCTCGGCCACCTGGTCGTCCCAGAACAAGGGGTTGGCGTTCTCCACCGAGGCGCAGGTGGTCCAGATGTAGCCCCGCTCGACGGGGAACTCCCCCACCTCGGGGTACTGGTCGACCCCGATCAGGGCGGCCACCTCTTCCATGACGTCGCTCACGCGATCACCCCCTCCGCCCGCCAGGCGGCCACCGTGCCCGCGTCGACGCCCGCCTCTTGGAGGAGCGCCTCGGTGTCGGTGGTCCCCGGGTCGGGCAACTCGACCGGCTCGGGCGGCCGGGCCATGCCGGCCAGCACCGGTGCGACCTGGCGCAGGGCACCACGGGTCGGGTGGCGGGCCTCGATGACCGCGCCCCTCTCGGCGAACCCTGGGTCGGCAGCCACCTCGGCCACGGCCAGCACCGGGGCGACGCAGGTGTCGGCGCCGGCGAGGGCGGCCACCCAGTGGTCGCGCGGGTGGGCGGCGAACGCCGCGGCGAAGTCCGCCCGGATCCCGTCCTGGGCGGCGTCGTCGAGCTGGTGGTCGATCCAGCGCTCGCACCCCAGGGCCCGGCAGAGGTTGGCGAAGAACTTGTGCTCGATGGCCGCCACGGCCAGCCACCGCCCGTCGGCCGCCCGGTAGGCGTCGTAGCAGGCATAGCGGCCGGTCAAGATGTCGTGGCCGGGACCCGGCTCCGCCCCGGTCGCCAGGTGCTCGTCGACGGCCAGCGACATCAGCCACAGCACGCCGTCGGCCACCGAGACGTCGAGGTAGGCGCCCTCCCCGGTCGCCGCCCGGCCAGCCAGGGCGACGGTGATGGCCAGGGCGGCCTGCATCCCGCCGGCCGCGGCGTCGGCCACCGTCGCCCCGGGCACGGGCGGTCCCCCGTCGGCCCGCGGGCCCGTGGAGGCCAGGTACCCGCCGACGGCGAGGTAGTCGAGGTCGTGGCCGGCCCACCCGGACCGCGGGCCGCGCTGGCCGTACCCCGAGGTGGCGCAGTAGACGACGGCCGGGTTGACCTCCCGCACCGCCGCGTAGCCCACCCCCAGGCGGTCGACCACCCCGGGGCGGAAGCTCTCCACCACCACGTCGGCCCGGGCAGCCAGGGCCAGGAACGCCTGCCGCCCGCCCTCGGCCTTCAGGTCCACGAGCACCCGGCGGGTCCCGCGCTGGCCGCTGTAGGCGAAGAACGGCGGCTCGATCTGCACCCCGCCCGCCGCCGGCACCGGCCCGACCTTCACCACCTCGGCCCCGTAGTCGGCCAACAGGCGCGTGGCCCGCGCCGCCGGCCCGACGCTGGCCAGGTCGAGCACCGTCGTCCCGGCCAGCGGCCCGCGCCGGGCGGACGGCGCCGCGGCGGGTCGGGGGTCGGTGCGGGCGGCCATCTCTGGGGCGCCTAGAAGTTCTTGGGCAGGCCGAGCTTGCGCCGGGCGATGATGTTCTTCTGGACCTCGGAGGTCCCCCCGCCGATGGTGTCGATCACCGTGTAGCGGTAGGTGGACTCGGCCCTGCCCTCCATGGGGGCGTCCTGCGTCTTCACCCGCAGCTGGCTGCCCGGCCCCCCGATGTCCATCGAGGCGTCGGCCAGCCGCTTGGAGAGCTCGGTGGCGAACAGCTTGTACTCGGAGGCCTCGGTCGTCGGCGCCGCCCCGCCCTTGGCCGACTCGAAGACGAACTTCAGGCCGATCACCCTGGCCACCTCGGCCTCGGTGGCCAGCTGGGCGATGCGCCGGCGGACCACCGGGTCGTGGCTGAGCTTCACCCCGTCGCGCGTCGCCGTCTTCACGTACTCGATGAGGAGGTCCAGCCGCTGGGCGATCGGCGAGTAGGTGAACATGGTGAACCGCTCGAGGTCGAGCGCCTCGGAGATGTACTGGAACCCCTTGTTCAGCTCGCCCACCACGTAGTCGTCGGGGACGAACACCTCGTCCAAGAAGACCTCGTTGGTGCGCTCGTCGCCCATGGTCCAGATGGCGTTGACGGTGATGCCCGGCTGGTCGATCGGCACCAGGAAGAGGGTGATGCCCGAGTGCTTGGGAGCGTCGGGGTCGGTGCGCGCCCCGACCCAGTACCACTCGGCGAAGTGGGCCGAGGTGGTCCAGGTCTTCTGCCCGTTCAGCACCCAGCCGCCGTCCACCTTGGTCGCCTTCAGCTGCATCGAGGCGGCATCGGACCCGGCGTTGGGCTCGGAGTAGCCGACGGCGAACTCGACCTCGTTGCGCAGGATCTTGGGGAGGAACTCGGCCTTCAGCTTCTCGGAGCCGTGCCGGATGATGGTCTTGCCGATGATGCCGACGCCCTTGCCGATCTGGGGGCCGCCCCGCCGGGCCAGCTGCTCGTTCAAGAGGTACTCGTAGACGCCCTCGCCGGCCTTCCCCCCGTACTCGGCGGGCCAGGTCATGCCCAGCCAGCCCCGCGCCCCCATCTCGGCCATGAAGGCCCGGCGCTTGGGGGTGTCGACGATCTGGGCCATGTTCTCCCGGGTGACGTCGAAGACCTCGGGGTCGTCGTGGGCGTCGAGGAACTCCTCGACCTCCTTCACGAAGGCCGTCTGCTCCGGCGAGAACTCGAAGTCCATGCTGGTCCCTCCCCGTGGGGCCCACGTGCGACGGCCTGCGGCCGATCTGACACGGCGTCAGATCCGGGCGTCATCATAGGGTGGCGGCGCAGCGGCCGCCGCCGGTCAGTCGGCGACCGGGACGGGGACGGGCGCAGGCTCGCCGGGGCCGGGGGTGGCCAACGGTGCCGGCCGGCCCTTGGGGAGGACCAGCGTGGCGGCGACGCCGAACACCGTCATGGCCAGCACCACCCAGAACGAGTAGCCGAACGAGTCGGCCAGCTGCCGGGCCATCGGCGCCGTCAGCTTGGCCGCCGACGACGACGTTGGGGCCGAGCCCAAGATCCCCGAGAGGTGGGGCAGCCGGCCGGCGATCTGGCGCTGGAGGACCACCGCCACCAGCGCCGTGCCGAACGAGCCCCCCACCCGCATGACGATGTTGATGGTGGTGGTGGCCCGCGGGACGAGTGTGCGGGTCAGGTTGGCGTAGGCGGCCGCCATCAGCGGCATCATCACCCACCCCATCCCGAGGCCCCGCAGGAACAGCGAGAGCGCCAGCCAGGTGTAACTGGTGGACGGGCCGACGTGGGTGTACGCGATCGTGCCGATCAGCATCACGGCCATCCCGATGGGAACCACCGTGCCCGCCCCGATGCGGTCGGTGAGCTTGCCACCGAGGGGCATCGTCACCATGGCCCCGATGCCCTGGGGCGCCATGAGCAGGCCGGCGGCCAGCGCGCTGTCCCCCCGGGCTAGCTGGTAGTAGAGCGGGAGGAGGATCATCCCGGCGTAGAGGCCGGCGCCGAAGACGAAGACGGCGCCGTTGGCCGCGGCGAACCCCCGGTCCCTGAACAGGTGCATGTCGAGCAGCGGGCGGTCGACGCGGCGGGCGTGCAGCACGAATGCCGCGATCAGCACCGCTCCGGCCACCATGCAGACGATCACCGTGGTGCTGGCGAACCCGCTTCCCCCGCCGGCCTCCGACAGGCCGTAGACGAGGGCGGCCAGGCCCGGGGAGAGCAGCGCCACCCCGAGGAAGTCGAACCTCCCGGCGTCCTGGCGCTCGCCGGAGTCGAGGAAGACGGCCGAGAGCGCCATGGCCAGGATCCCGATCGGCACGTTCACGTAGAAGATCCAGCGCCAGGTGGTGTTGTCGACGATGAGCCCGCCGAGCACCGGCCCGAGCACCGGCGCGATCAGGGTGGGCAGGCCCAGGATCGACATCACCCGCCCCATGCGCTGGGGACCGGCGGCCCGGGCCATGATCGTCTGGCCGACCGGCATGAGCATCCCGCCGCCGAACCCCTGGAGGATCCGGAAGATGATCAGGCTCTCCGAGGACCAGGCCAGCCCGCAGAGGGCGGAGCCCAGGGTGAACAGGGCGAGCGAGCTCATCCACATCCGCTTGGCCCCGAAGCGCTCGACGGTCCAGCCCGACATCGGGATGACGATGGCCAGCGAGAGGAGGTAGCCGGTCGTCACCCACTGGATGGTCGAGACCGAGGTGTGGAAGTCGCGGGCCAGGGTGTCCAGCGCCACGTTGACGATCGTGGTGTCGAGCACCGACATGATCGCCCCGAGGATGACCACGACGGACAGCCGCCGGAGCACCGGGTCCGAGAAGACCGCGTCCCGCCTCAGGGCGGCTGGCGCGGCCCCAACCGGCGTCGAGTCGCTCATGGCCGAGATGCTACCGGCGGGTCCCGCCGCGCCGGCCGCCGTGGAACGGGCCGCCGCGGCCACCTGACGCCCCGTCAGAACGGGGCGCGCCCCGGGCTACGCTTCCGACCGTGCGTGGAGTCGCCGCCGCCGCCGGGTACGTCCCCTACCGTCGCCTCTTGCGGGCCGAGATCGCCGCCTTCCTCGGTTCGGGGGGCGGCCGCGGGAGACGGGCCGTCGCCTCCCACGACGAGGACACCACCACCATGGGCGTGGAGGCGGCCCGCCTGGCCCTGCGCTCGGCGCCGGGGGCCGCGCCGGGCACCGTGTGGTTCGCCACCGCCAACCCCGCCTACCTCGACAAGACGAACGGCACCGCCGTCCACCGCGCCCTCCGCCTGCCCGGCGAGGTCCCTGCCTACGACTTCGGCGGCGCCCTGCGGTCGGGGACCGGCGCCCTCGCCGCCGCCCTCGCCGGCACCGGGACGGTGCTGGTGGTGGCGGCCGACCGGCGCGACGGGATGCCGACCGGTGGGGACGAGGCGGCCGGCGGGGACGCGGCGGCCGCCCTGGTGGTGGCCGACGGCGCGCCCGGCGCCCCGCTGCTCGCCGAGCACCTGGGCGGCGGATCGGCCACCGACGAGTTCGTCGACCGCTGGCGGGCCCCCGGCGAGCAGCGGGCCAAGCTGTGGGAGGAGCGGTTCGGGGAGACCCGGTACCTCGCCTTGGGGGCCGAGGCCTGGGCCCGGGGCCTGAAGGACGCCGGGGTCGGCGCCGAGGAGATCGACCGGGTGGCGGTGACCGGGATGCACGGCCGGGCGGTCAAGTCGCTGTCGGGGCGGCTCGGTGTGCGCGACGGCGCGCTGGCCGACGACCTCGCCGACGGCGTCGGGCAGTCCGGGGCCGCCCACCCCCTGCTGCTGCTGGCCGCGCTCATCGAGGAGGAGGCGGCCGGCCAGGCGGCCGGCACCCTCGGGGCCGGCCGGGTCCTCGCCCTCGTCCACCTGGCCGACGGGGCCGACGTGGTCATCGTGCGCACCACGGCGGAGCTGGCCCGCTGGCGGCCGGACCGCCCGGTGGCCGCCCAGGTGGCGGTCGGGGCCGACCTCCCCTACGGCACCTTCTTGTCATGGCGGGGGATGCTCACTCTCGAGCCGCCCCGGCGGCCCGGCCCCGAGCGGGTCTCGGCCACCGCCGCCTGGCGCAGCGAGGACTGGAAGTTCGGTTTCGTGGGGTCCAAGGACCGCACCAGCGGGGCCGTCCACCTGCCGCCGTCGCGAGTCTCGATGGAGGGTGACGCCGTCGACGACATGGAGCCCGTGTCCATGGCCGACGCCGTGGGGACGGTGGTCACCTTCACCGTCGACCGCATGGCCTACTCCCCCAGCCCGCCGGTGGTCTTCGCCGTGGTCGACTTCGACGGCGGCGGGCGGTTCCCGCTCGAGCTGACCGACGTCGACGCCGAGCGGCTGGCCACCGGCGACCGGGTGGAGATGACCTTCCGCCGGCTCTTCACCGCCGACGGCATCCACGACTACTTCTGGAAGGGGCGCCCGGTCCGCGTCGGCGCCTCGGGAGGGACTGGCTGATGGGCTCCCACGGCATCCGCGACCGGGTGGCCATCGTCGGGATGGGCTGCACCGCCTTCGGCGAGCGCTGGGACAAGGGGTTCGACGACCTGGTCATCGAGGCCGCCCAGGACACGTTCGCCTCGGCCGGGGTGACCAAGCACGACGTCGACGCCTTCTGGATCGGTACCGCCCAGGGCGGCATGAGCGGCATCACCCTGGCCCGCCCCCTCCAGCTGCAGGGCAAGCCGGTGACCCGGGTGGAGAACTACTGCGCCACCGGCTCCGAGGCGCTACGGGCTGCCGCCTACGCCGTGGCGTCGGGCGCCTACGACGTGGCCATGGCCGTCGGGGCCGAGAAGGTGAAGGACAGCGGCTACCAGGGTCTGAACGCCGCCGCCCCGCCAAACGACGGGACGGCCAGGACGCTCACCGCGGCGGCCATGTTCTCGATGGTCGCCCCGGCCTACGCCGCCAAGTACGGCGTCGACGACGAGCAGATGACCGACGTGCTGGCCACCATCGCGGCCAAGAACCACTACAACGGGGCCCGCAACCCCCGGGCCCAGTTCCGGCGGGAGGTCACCAAGGAGACGATCTGCGCCTCCCCCCGGGTGGCCGGCGGGCTCGGGGTCTTCGACTGCGCCGGCGTGGCCGACGGGGCGGCGGCGGCGATCGTCGTGCGGGCCGAGGACGCCCACCGCTACACGGACCGGCCGCTCTACATCAAGGCGCTCTCGTTCGCCGCCGGCAGCGGATCGGGGCTCATCGACCCCGGCTACGACTACACCCACTTCCCCGAGTGCGAGACCACCGCCGCCGACGCCTACCGCCAGGCCGGCCTCACCGACCCCCGCCGCCAGCTGGCCATGGCCGAGGTGCACGACTGCTTCACCCCCACCGAGCTGGTGCTCATGGAGGACCTCGGGTTCTGCGAGCGGGGCACCGCCTGGAAGGAGGTCCTGGCCGGCACGTTCGCCCTCGACGGCGAGCTGCCGGTCAACCCCGACGGCGGGCTGAAGAGCTTCGGCCACCCGGTCGGGGCCTCGGGGCTGCGCATGATGTTCGAGTGCTGGCTCCAGCTGCGGGGTGAGGCCACCCCCGAGCGCCAGCTGCGCACCGACCGCACCCTGGCCCTCACCCACAACCTGGGCGGCTACCCCGGCGAGATGGTCTCCTTCGTCTCGGTGGTGGGGACCGAGCCCACCTAGTCCCGGGCCGGCGGCCCGTCAGCGCAGCCCGGCGAAAAGGTCGTCCTCGGGCACGGGCGTCCCGGTGCGGTCGACCGCCCGCACGAACATCTCGGCCCCGAATACCTCGGAGAAGAGGTCCCGACCGAGGTTGAGGAAGAAGATGTTGTCGGACTGGCTGGCGTGGGCGGCCAGGCTGTCGAACTTGCGGCCGGTCACCGCCGAGCAGTCGACGACCGTGGTGATCAGCTCGTCGGGGGTGCCGAATTCGGGGTCGTCGTCGACGGGCTCGGGGAGCTCGATCCCCCGCTCGGCCAGCAGGTCGCCGAAGCCGGCCATGGCCGACCTCGCAAAGGCCGTGTAGTAGACGCGGTCGGGGATGCCGGTGGCCCGGGCGGCGGCCAGGGTGACCCGGTTGGCCTGGATGTGGTCCGGGTGGCCGTAGAAGCCGTGCTCGTCGTAGGTGACCACGACCTGCGGGCGGTAGCGCTCCATCAGCTCGGCCAGCTTGGCCGCGGCCTCGTCGACCGGGGTGTTCCAGAAGGCGTGGGGGGCCTCGTTCTCGGGCCAGCCCATCATCCCCGAGTCGTGGTAGCCGAGGAGCTCGAGGTGGCCGACGCCAAGGACCGCGCAGGCGGCCTCGAGCTCCCGGCGCCGCACGGCGACCACCTCGGCCACGTCGTGGCCCGGCTCCCCGGGCTTGGACCCGCCGGCTCCGTCACCCAGCTCCCCGTTGGTGCAGGTGACCAGGACCGTGCGCACCCCCTCGTCGGCGTAGCGGGCCAGCACGCCGCCGGTGGTCGACCCCTCGTCGTCGGGGTGGGCGTGGACGGCCATGAGGGTGAGCGGGCGAGCGGCCATGGGCTGACAGCGTAGGGGCGGCCCGCGCCGTCCCGGTCACCTCACCGGCGACCGAGGTCCGAGGGGCGGCGCTCAGAGGACGGCGGCGAGCGGCGTGGCCGCCAGGCCGTGCGCCTCGGCCACCGGCTCGCAGACCACCGCCCCCTCCGCCACGTTCACCCCGAGGGCGAGCGCCGGATCGTCGGCCACCGCCGCCCGCCAGCCCCGGTCGGCGATCTCGAGCGCGTAGGGCAGCGTGGCGTTCACCAGGGCGTGGGTGGAGCTGTGGGGGACGGCGCCGGGCATGTTGGCCACGCAGTAGAAGATCGAGCCGTTGACCTCGAAGGTGGGGTGGGAGTGGGTGGTGGGGCGGGTCGACTCGAAGCAGCCGCCCTGGTCGACCGAGATGTCGACCAGCACCGAGCCAGCCGGCATCCGGGCCACCAGGTCGTCGGAGACCAGCTTGGGCGCACGGGCCCCCACCACCAGCACGGCCCCGATGACGAGGTCGGCGTCGAGGCAGATCTCCTCGATGGCGTGGGTGGAGGAGGCGACGGTCTCGAGGGCCCCGCGGAAGTGGTGGTCGACCTGGCGCAGCCGCTCGAGGTTGCGGTCGAGGATGTAGACGTTGGCGTGCATGCCGACGGCGAGGGTCGCCGCCGCCATGCCGGCCACCCCGGCGCCGAGGATCACCACCTTGGCGCACTCCACGCCGGGCACGCCGCAGATGAGGGTGCCCCGGCCGCCGTCGGGCCGCATCAGGTGGTGGGCGCCCATGAAGGGCGCCATGCGACCGGCCACCTCGCTCATCGGGGTGAGCAGCGGCAGCGAGCCGTCGGGGAGGCGGACGGTCTCATAGGCGATGGCGGTGTTGCCGGCGGCCACCAGGGCCTCGGTGCACGGGCGCGAGGCGGCCAGGTGGAGGTAGGTGAACAGGACCTGTCCCTTCTTGAGCGACAGCTTGGGGTACTCGGCCTCGACGGGTTCTTTCACCCCGAGCACCATGTCGGCGGCGGCCCAGACCTCCTCGGGGTCCGGGACCATGGTGGCCCCGGTGGCCGCGAACTGCTCGTCGGGGATGGACGACCCCTCCCCGGCCCCCTGCTCGACGTAGACGGTGTGGCCGTGCGAGGTGAGCTCGCGCACGCCGGCCGGGGTGATGGCCACCCGGTACTCGTCCTCCTTGACCTCCTTGGGGACGCCGACGATCACTTCCAACCTCCTGGGGACGGGCCGCCGCTCACTCTTCGATGCTGCTCATGACGTGCTTGATCCGGGTGTAGTCCTCGAAGCCGTAGACCGAGAGGTCCTTGCCGTAGCCCGAGTGCTTGAAGCCCCCGTGGGGCATCTCAGCCACCAGCGGGATGTGGGTGTTGATCCACACGCACCCGAAGTCGAGGTCGCGGGCCATGCGCATGGCCCGGCCGTGGTCGCGGGTCCACACGCTCGAGGCCAGCCCGTACTGGACCCCGTTGGCCCACTCGAGGGCCTCGGCCTCGCCGTCGAACTCCTGGACGGTGACGACGGGTCCGAACACCTCCTGCTGGATCATCTCGTCGTCCTGGCGCAGGCCGGCCACCACCGTCGGGGCGAAGCAGTAGCCGCGCTCGCCCACCGGCTCCCCGCCGGTCAGCACTCGGGCGTGGGGCGGCACCCGGTCGAGGAAGCCGCGGACCCGGTCGAGCTGGGCGGCGTTGTTGAGCGGCCCGTAGTCGGCGCCCTCGACCGACGTCCCGCCCACCGTCTGGCTCCTGGCCTGGGCGACCAGCGCCTCGAGCAGGTCGCCGTGGACCCGGGGACCGGCTAGCACCCGGGTGGCGGCGGTGCAGTCCTGCCCGGCGTTGAAGTAGGCGGCACCGGCCACCCCGGCGGCGGTGGCCTCCACGTCGGCGTCGTCGAAGACGATGACCGGCGCCTTGCCGCCGAGCTCGAGGTGGACCCGCTTCAAGTCGGCGGCGGCGCTGGCGGCCACCTCCATCCCGGCCCGGACGCTGCCGGTGATCGACACCATGGCCGGCGTCGGGTGCTCCACCAGGGCCCGGCCGGTCCCCCGGTCGCCGCAGACCACGTTGAGCACCCCGGGCGGGACGAACTCGGCCACGATCTCGGCCAGCAACAGGGCGGTGAGCGGGGTGGTGTCGGAGGGTTTGAGCACCATCGCGTTGCCGGCAGCCAGGGCCGGCGCCCACTTCCAGACGGCCATCATCATGGGGTAGTTCCACGGCGTCACCGCGCCGCACACGCCGATCGGCTCACGCCGGACGTAGGAGGTGTGGCCGGCCATGTACTCGCCGGCCGAGCGGCCCTCGAGCACCCGGGCGGCGCCGGCGAAGAACCGGATCTGGTCCACCATCGGGGGGACCTCCTCGGACATGGTGAGGGCGAACGGCTTGCCGGTGTTCTGGCACTCGGCCCTCACGATCTCCTCGGCCCGGGCCTCGATGGCGTCGGCGATGCGGATGAGCGCCAGGCTCCGCTCCGAGGGCGTCGTGCGCCTCCACCCGGCGAAGGCCGCCGCCGCGCTGCGCACGGCCCGGTCCACGTCGGCCGGCCCCGACACCGGGCCCTCGGCGAACGGCTCGCCGGTGCTCGGATCGATCACCGCGGCGGTCGGGCCGTCGATGGCGTCGACCCGCTCCCCGTCGATGAAGTTGGAGAGCCGCACCAGCGGCCCGTCTTCGTTTGCGCCCACGTCTGCCTCCCAGCCCCACGTCCGCCGGCCCCGCCTCGGGGCGCACCAAACCGTCGGCTCCCCCACGACGGCCGGACCGTCGGGAGTACAGGATCACAGACAATTCTCTTCGGGACAAGGGATAGCGTGCCAAAGACGGTGATTCACGCCGATTCCCCTTGACTGCTCCTCCAGATGTGCAAGAATCCGGCAGGGTCGAAATCCGGCGCACCCGCCACCGGCCGCCCGGCCAGGGACCAGCGCACGGCGGAGCGATCCCGCGGGCGGCCCGGCACCGGACCGCCGACGAAAGAGAGGAGCGCGAGGACCGAGATGCCAGTCGACCGCGACGCCGCCGACGACCCCGACGGCGACTTCGCCACCGCCTCGGGCCCGTCGGCCGGCTCCCTCCTCGACGCGGCCAACCGGGCCATCATCGAGGCCCTCCAGCAGGACGGGCGCCGCGCCTACGGGGCCATCGCCGAGGAGGTGGGGCTCTCGGAGGCCGCCGTCCGCCGCCGGGTACAGCGCCTGCGCGACAACGGGGTGATCCAGATCGTGGCGGTGACCGACCCGCTCCAGCTCGGGTTCAACCGCCAGGCCATGGTCGGGATCCGGGTGGAGGGCGACGCCCGCCAGGTGGCGGCCAAGGTGGCAGCCCTCGACGAGGTCGACTACGTGGTGATGTGCGCCGGCTCCTTCGACGTGCTGGCCGAGGTGGTCTGCGAGGACGACGACCGGCTCCTGCACCTGTTGAGCGAGTCCATCCGGTCGATCCCGGGCGTCCGGTCCACCGAGACGTTCGTCTACCTGAAGCTGGCCAAGCAGACCTACACCTGGGGGACCCCATGAGCGACATGCCACCTGTCAGCGGCACCGTCGGCGACAACTCGCTCTCCGAGCGGGCCCAGCGCCACCTCTGGATGCACTTCACCCGACTCGGCTCCTACGGCTCCCACCACGAGGTCCCCGTGATGGTGCGCGGCGAGGGCGCCTACGTCTGGGACCAGAACGGCAAGCGGTACCTCGACGGGCTGTCGGGACTCTTCACCAGCCAGATCGGCCACGGCCGCACCGAGCTGGCCGAGGCGGCCTCCAAGCAGGCGTCCGAGCTGGCCTACTTCCCGCTGTGGACCTACGCCCACCCCCGGGCCATCGAGCTGGCCGAACGGATCGCCGAGCTCGCCCCGGGCGACCTCAACCGCATCTTCTTCACCACCGGAGGCTCCGAGGCGGTCGAGTCGGCCTGGAAGCTGGCCCGCCAGTACTTCCGGCTCATCGGCCAGCCCTACAAGACCAAGGTGATCAGCCGGAACATCGCCTACCACGGGACGACCATGGGGGCGCTGTCGATCACCGGCATCCCCGCCCTGAAGACCCCCTTCGAGCCCCTGGTGCCCGGGACGGTCAAGGTGCCCAACACCAACTTCTACCGGGCCCCGGTCCACGCCGACGACCTCGTGGCGTTCGGGCAGTGGGCGGCCGATGAGATCGGCCGGGCCATCGAGCGGGAAGGGCCCGAGACGGTGGCCGCCGTCTACCTCGAACCCGTGCAGAACGCCGGCGGGTGCTTCCCGCCGCCTCCCGGCTACTTCGCCCGGGTGCGCGAGATCTGCGACCGCTACGACGTGCTCCTCGTCTCTGACGAGGTCATCTGCGCCTTCGGGCGGCTCGGCGAGTACTTCGGGGCCGTGAAGTACGGCTACCAGCCCGACATCATCACGGTGGCCAAGGGCTTGACCAGCGGGTACGCGCCGCTCGGGGCCATGATCGCCACCGACCGCATCGTAGAGCCCTTCCTCCACGGCGACGTCAGCTTCTCCCACGGGTTCACCTTCGCCGGCCACCCGGTCAGCTGCGCGGTGGCCCTGGCCAACCTCGACGTCTTCGAGGGCGACGGCATCATCGGCCACGTCCAGGACACCCAGGACGCCTTCCGCTCGGGCCTCGAGAGCCTGGGCGACCTGCCCATCGTGGGCGAGGTGCGCGGCGACGGCTTCTTCTACGGCATCGAGCTGGTCAAGGACAAGGCCACCCGGGAGAGCTTCGGCGACGAGGAGAGCGAGTTCCTGCTCCGGGGCTTCCTCTCCGGGGCCCTCTTCGAGTCGGGGCTCATCTGCCGGGCCGACGACCGGGGCGACCCGGTGATCCAGCTGTCCCCGCCGCTCATCTGTGGCCAGCCCGAGATCGACGTCATGGTCGAGGTGCTCCGTCACGTGTTGACGGAGGCGTGGCGCCGGATCTGACCGGCCGCCCGGCGGCCGGCCGCTACGGCGGGCTGTCGCTGTGGTGGGACGACCTCGGCGAGGAGGTCGTCGTGCGTCCCGCGCTCACCGGCGACCTCGACGTCGACGTGGCGGTGGTGGGCGCCGGGTTCACCGGCCTGTGGACCGCCCTCTCGCTGGCCGGCGCCGACCCGGCGCTCCGGGTCGCCGTGATCGAGGCCGAGGTGGCCGGGTTCGGCGCCTCGGGCCGCAACGGCGGGTGGTGTTCGGCCCTCTTCGCCGCCTCCGGGGACCGCCTCGCCCGTGACCACGGGCCCGAGGCCGCCCGGGCGATGCGCCGGGCCATGCGAGAGACGGTCGACGAGGTCGGGCGGTGCGCCGCCGCCGAGGGGATCGACTGCCACTTCCAAAAGGGCGGCACGGTGGTGGCCGCTCGCAGCCCGGCCCAGGTGGCCCGGGCCAGGGAGGAGGTCGCCGCTGCCCGCCGGCTCGGCACAGCCGAGGACGACCTGCGGTGGCTGGACCGCGGCGAGGCCGTCGGGATGCTCGGGGCCGAGGGGGTGCTCGGCGCCACCTTCACCCCCCACTGCGCCGCCCTCCAGCCGGCCCGCCTGGCCCGGGGGCTGGCCCGGGCGGCCGAGCGGCGCGGCGTCGCCGTCTACGAGCGGACGCGGGCCACCGGGATCGTCCCGGGATCGGGCGGCCGTCGCCCGCAGGTGCGCACCGGGCTGGGGACGGTCACCGCCGACACCGTGGTCCGGGCGACCGAGGGGTGGACCCCGGCGCTGGCCGGCCACCGCCGGGCGCTCGCCCCCGTCTATTCGCTCATGGTGGCCACCGAGCCGCTGGGCGACGGGTTCTGGGACCGGGCCGGGCTGGCCGACCGCCAGACCTTCGCCGACCACCGCCACCTCATCGTCTACGGCCAGCGGACGGCGGACGGCCGGATCGCCTTCGGCGGCCGGGGGGCGCCCTACCACTTCGGATCGGCGGTGAGGCCCGGCTTCGACCGCGTCCCGAGCGTCCACCGCGCGCTCGTCGACACCCTGGTCGAGCTCTTCCCGGCCCTGGGCAGCGCCGAGATCACCCACCGCTGGGGGGGAGCGCTCGGGATCGCCCGCGACTGGTTCCCCTCGGTCGGGCTCGACCGCGAGACCGGGGTGGCCTGGGCCGGCGGGTACGCCGGCGACGGCGTCTCCACCGCCAACCTGGCCGGCCGAACCCTGGCCGACCTGGTGCTCGGCCACGACAGCGACCTCGTCCACCTGCCCTGGGTCAACCACCGGTCGCCGCGCTGGGAGCCCGAGCCGCTGCGATGGCTCGGGGTCAACGCCGCCCTGTGGGCCACCGGGGCGGCCGACCGCTCCGAGGAGCGCCGCGGGCGGCCCAGCCGGCTGGCCGCCGTAGTCGGGAGGCTGACCGGTGACTGAGCGGCCCGCCCGCAGCGACCACGAGGAGATCAGCGCCCTGCTCTTCGCCTACGCCGAGCGGATCGACGCCGGCGACTTCGGCGGCGTGGCTGACCTGCTGGCCCACGCCGAGGTCACCTTCGAGGGGTTCGACGCCGCCCGCCGGGGCCGCACGGAGGTCCTGGCCCTCTACGAGGAGGGGACCCGGCGCCACGAAGACGGGACGCCGCGCACCAAGCACGTGACCACCAACGTGGTGGTCGAGGTGGCCGCGGACGGCTCGACGGCGGCGGCCCGCTCGTACTTCACCGTGCTCCAAGCCGTCCCCGGCGAGCTCGCCCTGCAGCCGGTGGTGGCCGGCCGCTACCACGACCGGTTCGAGCGGGCCGAGGGAAGATGGCGGTTCACCGGCCGCCACATGCTCGTCGACCTGGTGGGCGACCTCTCGCACCACCTGCGGTTCGACCTCGGGCGCTGAGCCCCGGCCGCCGGGCGAGGCCGTGCGATGCTGGGGGCATGAAGCTCACGCTGGAGTACGAGTTCGACTGCCCCGCCGCCGCCTTCTGGGCCCTCTACTTCGACCCGGAGTACACCACCCGCCTCTACCTCGAGGCCCTCGGGGCCACCAGCGCGGAGGTCGTCGCCCTCGAGGGCGACCTCGACACGGGGTTGCGCCGCACCCTGCGCTACGGCCAGCGCCCCGACGCCCCCGGCCCGGTCAAGCGGCTCTTCGGCGACGAGATCGTCACCATCGAAGAGAGCGTCTACGACCCCGCCACCTCGACCTCGACCTTCACCCTCACCCCGGGGACCATGGCCGACAAGACCGAGATCCACGGGACCATCCACATCGAGGACCTCGGGACCGGCTGCCGCCAGCGGTTCGAGCTCGAGGCCAGGGTCAAGATCTTCGGGGCCGGGCCGATCGTCGAGCGGTTCATCGAGCGCCAGGCCCGCGACAGCCAGGAGAAAGCCGTCGCCCACATGAAGAAGGACCTTTCGGCCCGCTGAGCACGGCAAAGAAGCGTGGTTGGGGGCCGGGGCCGGCGGGGACGGCCGCGGGTGGCGACGACCGCCCGGCAGACCTGGAAAGATGCGCCCATGGGGCGCAGACAGCGGAACGGAGCGCAGTGATGGAGCACCTCGCCGGGAAGGTCGCCTTCGTGACCGGTGGCGGCAGCGGGATCGGACGGAGCGCCGCCCTGGCCCTGGCCGGGGAGGGGGTCCACGTCGTCGTCTCCGACATCGACCGCGACCGGGCGATGGCCGTCGCCGACGAGGCCTCCTGGAAGGGGACCGACTGCATCGGGATGGGTCTGGACGTCAACGACCAGGAGGCCTTCGAGACCGCCCGCGACGTCATCATGCGGCGACTGGGGCACATCGACATCGTCATGAACAACGTCGGCGTCGTCGCCTCCGGGCTGCCCGAGCAGATCCCCGTCGAGGAGTGGGAGCGCGTCATCAGCACCAACCTCCTGTCGATGGTCCGGAGCAACGCCACCTTCCTGCCGCTCCTCCTCGAGCAGGGCAGCGGCCACATCGTCAACACGGCGTCGGCCGCCGGCCTCTTCGCCTACGCCTACGAGCGCACGCCCTACTCGGTCAGCAAGGCCGGCGTGGTGGCGCTCTCCGAAGCGCTCGCCCTGTACCTGCACCCCCGCCACATCGGGGTGACCTGCCTGTGCCCGGGCCCGGTGGCCACCAACATCCGCCAGCAGGTCACCTTCTCGGGCGCACCGCTGCGCATGCGGCCGCCGGTGAAGGGCATGACCCCGATCGACGCGGCGGTCGTCGGCGACATGGTGGTCGACGCCATCCACAACAACCGCTTCCTCGTCCTCACCCACCCCGAGCTGCAGGACGCGCTGATCCGGCGGGCCAACGACCCCGAGGGCTTCCTGGCCGACGAGATCCGGGTGATCGAAGAGGCCTGACCGGTCGCCACGCAGGGGATCCCATGAGCCCGGCGATCGGGTGCACCGGAGAGTGCTCGCCCGGACACCATGAGGGGACGGCCCCGGGTGATTCGACTCAAACCCTCCGTGCGACGAGCACCGGGATGACCCGAGTGGTGGCCGCCTGGTACTCGGCGTACGGCGGGTAGGCAGCGACTGCCCGCTCCCACCACAGTGCCTTCTCGTCGCCGGTCACCTCGCGTGCAACGAAGTCATGGGGCTCCGGACCGTCCTGGATCATGAGGGCGTCCGGGTTGGCCTTGAGGTTGTAGTACCAAGAGGGATTCGTCGGCATCCCACCCTGCGACGCGACAAGGGCGTACTCGCCGTCGTGCTCGACGCGCATCAAGGCATGCTTGCGAACCTTGCCGCTCCTGTTGCCCCGCGTGGTGACCACGATGATCGGCAATCCGGTGTCCAAGAGCGTGTTGGCCCGTTCGCCACCAGACGCCTCGTACTCGGCAACCTGCTCTCGGACCCAGTCCCACGAGCTCGGCTCGTACTCACCTTCGATTGGCATGGCACGATCGTATTCGACCGCTGCGCCGACACGCTGACGCAGTCGATGCGCCACTCGCCCAGGTGCGGGGTTCCTCGGCTAAGAGCCGGTCTGAGAACGCTCACGGCCCGAGGTCGGGGGCGCGCCGGGTCCCGCGCCATCCGATCCTCGGGTGTGCGCGTTCGGGGCGGTCGGCTGTCAGGGAGCAGTTCGAAGTGCTGGCGTACTGTCATGCGGTGGATCCGAAAGGCGGAATCGAGCGTGTAGATCCGCCGTTCGCCGAGTTCCTCTGCCAACGCGGCAAGCGACGCGTCGGCGAGGTCCGGTGGGCGATCTGCGTACTGATCCATCAGCCGAGCACTGCGCTTCACCGCGGCCGGGAAAAGGTCAGCCGCCGACAGCCTCCCAGACCCCACCAGCCGCCACAGCGAACGCTGGCCCTGCGACCCGCTCGCACTTCCGAGTAGGTCCATCGCCTCGGTGAACGCCGGCAACGTCGTCACCAGCGGCTCGCCATCACTTGCGGGAACAGCCCAGCGAACGTGGCAATCGGCGTTGCGCGCCAGATGAGCGAGAACGTGGGCCACCGACCAGTCAGGGAGCAGGCTCGGGCGCCGCGGGTCTTCGTCGGTCAACCCTTCGATCGCGTCGACCAGGCGCTCGTGGGCATCAGCCACTCGCTCCATGTCGGCAGCAGGGCCAGACATGGCGGCACCCCACAGGGCCACACGAGGGTTCGGCGGAGGGTCGAAGCTGGCCACGTGTCCCGGCCGCGGGGTGATCCTCGTTGCACTTGGCTCCACCAGCGCGGGCACCGTTGGCACCTGCTCACGCCGGTTCGGTGATGGCACCCGAGACCTGCGGCCTGCTGCGCCATTGGGTCATCGGCGGCACGTGTGCCGATAGCATCAGCGGCATGTTGAGGGCCGCCAACGGCGCAGCGCTGGCGGCAGTCTCGCTCCTCCGTGGCGCGGTGCCGGCGTCTTGGTCTGCTCGGGTTCCTTCTATTGCCCGATGGGAGGAAGAGCGCTCACGGGCGTGGCAGCACAATGCCGGGTGGCTGGTGGGGTGCAACTTCATCCCCTCGACGGCTGGAAACCAACTCGAAATGTGGCAGGGTGACACGTTCGATCCCCAGACGATCGACCGGGAATTGGGTTGGGCGAGGGGTCTCGGCTTCAACTCGGTGCGCGTCTTCCTTCACGACCTCCTCTGGCGGGTCGACGGCGAACGCTTTCTCGCCCGCGTGGACACATTCCTGTCCATTGCGGCCAGCCACGACATCTCAACGATGTTCGTGCTGTTCGACGGGGTATGGGACCCCGAGCCACATCCCGGACCCCAAAGGCAGCCGCGTGCGGGTGTCCACAATTCGACCTGGGTGCAGTCTCCAGGCTCCGCGATCCTGGCCGACCCCGCACATTGGGGTGCGCTGCGGACATACGTCGAGGCGGTGATGCAGCGTTTCAGCTCTGACCGGAGAGTCATCGCCTGGGACCTGTTCAACGAGCCCGACAACTCGAACATCACCTCGTACCCGAGCAAGGAACTCGCCCACAAGCAACGCCTCGTGACCGATCTTGTCGATGCGGTCTTTGATTGGTCCCAGACCGTGGACCCAGTGCAGCCGATGACTGCTGGAGTATTCCTGGGAGTGGGGGGCGCGACCGAGCGTGTGAGCCATCTCAACCGGATCATGCTGAGCCGCTCGGACGTCATCTCATTCCACTGCTACGGCGGGCGCAGGTCCCTCACTGCGGCCATCGAACACTTGTCGGCCTATCACCGTCCACTTGTCTGCACGGAGTGGCTCGCTCGCCCGCGATCGCCAATCGAGCTTCTCGAGCTCATGGCCGAAAGGGGTGTCGGGGCGTACTCGTGGGGACTGGTCGACGGAAAGACCCAGACGCGCTTTCCGTGGTCGTCGTGGATGCTGCCCACTCGAAGAGAGAGGACTTGGTTTCAGGACCTCTTGCGCAAGGACGGCAGTCCGTACACACCGGCCGAGGCCGCGCTCATCGGTCGTGTGTGTGCTGAGCACACCTGAGCAGAACGGACAGGCAGGTCAGGTGTTCGAGTCCTGCACCGCTTCCCGACGCAGCCGTTCGCCGGGGTCCAGGACTGCGCAGCGACGATGCCGGCGCGGCCGCGGCTACCTCCGCACCAGTGTCTGTCCCAGCTGCGTGAGGGGCGACGGGGACCCGCCATTCAAGGCTCGCCCCTCCCGATGGGCCAGGCGACACGACGACGCGTCCTCCCAGAGCTCGAGCCCGCTCGGCGAGGGTGGAGCCGCCGCTGGAACGGTTGGGCGTGCCGACGCCGACGCCGTAATCGACCACCTGCAGCGTGAGCGTCCTGCCGCTGAGGGCGAGGTTCACACCCACGGAGGTGCCTTCCATTCGGCGGTAGGTGAGAGGTCTGACGAGCCGCGCAGGGGGCATCAGGGACGGGGTGGCTCATCTACATGCAGCCGACATCGAGGGGCTGGCTGGTAGCACGCGTGGACTCTACGTAGTCCTATGTCCGGCGGGGCACCGTCGAAGCCGCGCCGGGCGCGTGCAGAAGGGCGAACGCTCCTCGCCGGCGAGCCACCAATGCGCGGACCAAGCCGCCCGCGTCGAGGATTACTTCTCGTCGACCTCCCTCAATGCGCCGTAGCGTCCGGAGATTCCTTGCATGATGACGGCCTCAAGGTCCGAATCGGTGAGGGTTCGCGGAACTCCGAGAGAGGAGGCGCGCAAGAACAACTCAGCCATCCACTCGAGCAGCTCGAGGCGTTCGACTGCTTCGTCCATCGTGCTTCCGTAAGCAACCGAGCCGTGATTCTGCATGAGTGCGGCGTTTCGCCCCTGGAGTGCCTCGATGACGTTCTGGGCCAACTCCTCAGTGCCGAACGTCGCATAGGCGGCAGTCCGGGTAGCACCCCCCAAGAGAAGACAGTTGTAGTGCAATGCCGGCAACTCGTCGCAACAACAGGAGACCGCCGTCGAAGCCATCGCGTGGGCATGCGTAATCGCAAGAGCGCTGGTGGCTGCATAGATGGCGGTATGCAGCGGGACTTCGGACGTAGGGGCTAAATGGCCATCAACCACTTCGCCGTGCAGGTCGATGACCGTGATCATCTCTGCCGTGAGCGTGGCCAGATTGGCTCCGGTCGGCGTGACCGCTATCAGGTCTCCATTGCGAGCAGATACATTGCCTGCCGTACCGATCACCAGTCCCTTTTCTGCGAGGTGACGGCTCGCACTGGCTACAGCTTCTCGTTCATCGGCTAACTGCAGATCGATCATCTTTGATACCTCGTGTTGGTGTCGCGGTCCACGTTCCGGTACGGAAGGACGAGCATCGTGATCTTAGACCGCGCCCTCCGCATATCAGAGCGGCCGCACGGACCCTACTTCAGAGCGACCCCATCCCGCCCACTGTCACCTCTCCCGCCACACCTGCGTCCGGTGGACGGCGAGAGCGCCGACGACTTCTGTCTCAGCGCCTTCCTCGGTAGATTCCGTGAGCACCCGACGTGCCAGGGGCTCCGGTGGCCAGTTGACACTTCCCGAACTCCTCTGCAGCCAGAACTGCAGGGGAGTGCGACCGGGGATCCGCTCCGGTGTCTCTCGTCGAAGAGGCGCGCCTCGCTGGTCACGTCCACGGCATTCGCCAGCCTGTCCCCTGCAATCACCGCAAGCTGTTCTGCGGTCCTGATGCCTTTCCCTTGGCAACGCTGTGAGCATGACGCGCGGTTGCTTCCGATCCGGCGGAAGGCATCACTCCCGGCATGGCCGGCAACCGGCGTTTAGGGTCATCGGAACTTCTCATTCTAGGATTGTTGGCGATGATTCCCGGAAGGTGGCTACGACTGCTAGTGAACGAAATGGGCGTCGCAGCAGGGGTAGCGCTCCTGGTCGGCGGCATGGGGTTGATCGGATCCCTGGGGATCGGATCGGCTTCCGGTGGCGTTGCATCCGCTGGGGGTACCGCGGTGAACGGGACATATTCGTGCACCGACCTCATCGGCGTCTTGAGGGGCCTCTCAACGAGCATCAAGGACGAGAACACCGCGCCGCCCAGCGTCTCTCAAGGGACATCCTACGTGGCGCAGCCGAAGGTGACCGTCTTCCTCCCTGCCGGCTTGCTACAGACTGTGTTCGATGTCACAACCGGCTCGAAGACAATAGAGGTGAGTGCGGGGACATTGAGGATCGTTGCCAAGAACTTCACGCCGGCGACCCAGGTGGACGCGCCGACGAACATGCCGATTGAGATCCCGAAGAACGCGACAACCGAGACCAACGGCGCGGTTGTCACAATCACATACGTCCCGACGAGATGGACCGCAAGCTCGGCATTGGGGAAGGCCACGCTGACCCCCGGCAACCTCGCACTGACCATAGCGAACGGCCGCGGCCCAATGACGTGCTATCCGCCTGGGATCGTCCTCACTCAGCACACAACAACACCGACACTGGCGACTGTGTCGGGGACAAGCACCGAGGCGGCGATCGACACGCTGACAGTGACCACCCCGTCACCGCTCAAGCTGACAACGACCAGCCTCACATCCGGCACGGTGGGAGCGGCCTACTCGGCCACCCCGACCGTCAGCGGAGGTACGGCGCCCTACACGTGGTCGGCGACCGGCCTTCCGACAGGGCTGACCATCAACGCCACATCGGGCAAGATCACCGGCACGCCGACCAAGTCCGGCACGTCGACAGTCACTATCACTGTGACCGGGGCGACAAGCTCGAGCGTGACAAAGACCCTGCCGCTCAGGGTCGCACCAGCACGCTCGTCAGGCTATGACATGGTCGGCTCCGACGGTGGCGTCTTCGTCTTTCCGACCGGTCAGGCGGGCGGCTTCTACGGTTCGCTCCCAGGACTCGGGGTGACGGTGAACAACATCGTCGGAATGACCCCCACCCCCACGGGCCACGGATACTTCTTGGTGGGGTCGGACGGCGGGGTGTTCGCCTTCGGCACAGCTCCATTCCTCGGCTCACTGCCCGGCCTCCACGTCAGCCCGACCCAGCCCATCATTGGGGTCGTGGCTGCCAACACGGACCGGGGCTACTTCCTTGTCGGCAAAGACGGAGGGGTGTTCGCCTTCGGTACGGTGCCCTTCCTCGGCTCCCTCCCTGGGATCGGTGTACACCGCGACGACATCATCGGGATCGCGGCCACGCCATCGGGTGCCGGCTACTGGTTGGTGGCCTCAGACGGCACCGTGTACGGGTTTGGGGACGCGCAGCCCTTCGGAACAGCCAGATCGATCGCCTCGCCAGGCTCCGCCTTCGCCGGCACTTCGACAGGCGCTGGCTATTGGCTCACCACGCAGAGCGGGGCCGTCAATGGCTCCGGCAACGCCAAGCATTTCGGGACACTGCCCCTATTGGGAGTATCTCCGGCTCTGCCCGTGATCGGCATCGTTCACACCGCCGACACAGGGGGCTACTGGCTGATCGGGGCCGACGGTGGGGTCTTCGCCTTCGGCGACGCAGGGTTCGTGGGTTCGCTCCCAGGGGTGGGAGTCCACGTCACCGACGTGGTGGGCGCGGTGCCGACGACCTGAAGCAACGTGCGCCCTCGGGTTGTCGCGATCCCGATCCTCGTGCGGATGACTTGCCCTCCGAAGATGTACAGCTGGCACGGTCCGGAACCCGCTGGGAATGCCTCCCCTCGCGCACCTGCATCCAAGTGGGGCACTGCCTCCGAATGGCCTGGGCGCATCGAATCTCGAGCATGCGCGGGACTGAGCCCTCCCATCCAGGGACCGGACTTCGAGATAAATTGCAGACATGCGGGTCCTCGTGTTGGGAGCCGGTTTCGGTGGTCTGGAGTTGTCGACTCGCCTGGCCGACGAGTTCGGCACAGTGATCGACGTCCTCCTGATCGACAAGGGGGAAGGATTCATCTTCGGGTTCTCGAAGCTCGACGTCATGTTCGGGAAGGCGATGCCCTCCGACGTGTTCCACCCGTACGAGGGGATCGACCGGCCAGGACTCCGGTTCGTGCGGGCCACTATCCATTCGATCGACCCCGCCGCCAAGCGTGTCGATACCGACGCCGGAATGTTCGACGGCGACATCATCGTCGTCGCCCTGGGAGCTGATCTCGATCTCGATGCCACCCCCGGCCTGGAGGCGGGAGGGAACGAGTTCTACACGGTCTCGGGTGCGTTCGCCCTACGCGAGGTGCTCGCCGGCTTCACTGGCGGGCACGTCGTGGTCGGCGTGACCTCGACGCCGTTCAAGTGTCCTCCAGCCCCGAGCGAGACGGCCCTGCTGCTCCACGACTACCTCTCGACCCGCGGCATTCGGGATCGATCCACGATCTCGCTCGTGATGCCCCTCGGTGTGCCGATCCCGCCGTCTCCCGCCGCGTCCGACGCGCTGTTGGTCGCCTTCGCCGAGCGCGGTATCGAGTGGCACCCCGGACGGCTCGTGAAGAGCCTCGACCCCCGACGCATGCGTGCGTCGCTCGACGACGGGAGGGACATGCAGTACGACCTGTTCCTCGGCGTGCCGGTCCACCGAGCACCGCAGGTCGTCGAGGACTCGGGACTGTCCGTCGACGGCTGGATCCCCGTGGACCCCCGAACGCTCGAGACCTCCTTCCCCGACGTCTACGCCGTCGGTGACGTCACGAGCGTCGGCACGCCGAAGGCCGGCGTCTTCTCCGAAGGGCAGGCGGTGGTGGTGGCGGACCAGATCGCCGCACGGATCCGCGAGGGCTCCGACGTGCTCGCCTACGACGGCCAAGGGACGTGCTACCTGGAATTCGGCCACGACATGGTGGCGCGGGTCAGCGTCACGTTCCTGAGCGGGCAAGCCCCGCAGGGGGAGCTCGAGGGTCCGTCCAAAGCCATCGCCGCCGACAAGGTCGAGTTCGGCACCGACCGGATCCGACGTTGGTTCGGCCGCGACTGGGAGATGGCCCCGTCACCCCTGTGACAGAGCCGACGGCCGGTGGGGTGCGCCGCGATCGGGGTCCGAACCACCGCTGACGTTCGCCGGCACGCAATCCGCACCGCCCTGGGGCCCTTCTGCGCCGACGATTCGCCTCGCCGCGGCGGGCACCGCCGGGGCGTCCCGCGCAACCTCCAGCCCCTCGTCGGCGGGCTGCCGCCCGACGTGGCCTGGCGCTGTCTCGAGACGACGGCCCCGTCGGTCCCCGGTACCGGCAACGGTTGAGCCGCCCCGCATGCCTCGCCCTTGTCGCGGTCGGCGCGCACCGGGTGGCGCCGACTGCGTAGCCTGGACGCCCTGAGAGGGTTGCCCGGAAGACGCCAGCCCGGCGGGAGGACCTGCGACCATGTTCGGCCATCACGACAAGGACCGCCCCGAGGGCGGGCAGGAACTCGCCGTCGACGCCCACCTCGAACAGGACGTGGGTGCGGTGGAGCAGGCGATCGGGGCCTACCTGCAGGACCCCGCCGACGGCCCGCGCCGCCAGCTCCTGGGCGTCCTCGAACAGCTCGACGACCAGGTCGCCCAGGGTGACGCGTACGACGCCAGCGGCGCCCGCTTCCCCGTCTTCGGCGGCGCGCCCCGGGGCACCGCACTGGGGGAGACCGGCCCCTACCCCATCGTCGAAGAGGTCCCCGGCGCGGAGTTCGAGGCGCAGGTCGCCCTGGTGAAGGCGGCCAAGAACGAGGTGACGGCTCCGTCGCCCGGCACGCTCGGCGCCCTCCGGTCCGCCTGGGCCACCCTCGCCGCCGTCCGGGGGCAGGAGCCGCCGGCCCCGGCGGCGCGCTAGGTGGTGCCGATGGCCGGTGGGCACGGGTGGGGACGGGGACCGGGCCGTTCCCACAGGCGCTAGCGGGCGGTGCGACCCGTGGGCACCGGGCTCGGCACGAGCACCGAGGAGCGGACCGGGGAGACGACCGACCTGGCGCCACCGTACAACGTGTTCCTCTGGAACGACCCGGTCACCCCGATGGTCGTCGTCACGCGGGCCCTCAAGAGGATCTTTTGCTACGACCACGACCGGGCGGAGCTGTTGATGATCACCGCCCACCTGGAGGGAAAGGTGGTGGTGTGGACCGGGGAGCGCGAACGGGCACAGCGCTACTGCGTCGAGCTGGGCCTGAGCGGGCTGCAGTCGACCGTCGGGCGGGCCTCCTGAGATGGAGGAGGTCGCCGTCCGCATCGCCCGCGCCGGCGACGGGGTCATCGAGGTCGACCTCCCCGACGTCCTCCACCGGTTCGTGCTCCTGGCGGCCGAGGCGGTCCGTGCGTCGGCCGGGGACCCGGGTTCGGCCGGCCACCGCCGCCTCTTCGGGCGGATCGACGAGGGGGCCGACCGCGACGACCCGCTGGCCACGCTCGCCCGCCAGGTGGCCATCGAGGGCGCCGGCACCGCGGTCGAGCGGACGTGGCGGAGCACCCGGCTCACCGACGACGAGGCCGAGGCCTGGCTGCGGGTGCTCTCCATGGCCCTGTCGCTGCGGGCCGGCGAGCTCGAGCTCGCCGTCGAGGAGGACCTCGACGCCCTCGACCCGCGCCAGCGCGCCTACCTCGAGGTCTTCCAGGTCCTCCAGGCCCTCTTGGTCGAGGCGCTGGACGCCCCGCCACCCTCCTGACCGCCGTGGCGGCGCCGAGGGGGCCGGGCCGTGGGGCGGCACCCCATGGGGCTTGTGCGCCGCGGCCCGGACTGTTCGAATGGTGGCGGATGCGGCTCAACCAGGTGACCGTCGGCGCCATCGACCTCTTGCGGTCCGAGCGCTTCTACGTCGCCCTCGGGCTACGGCTCATCGTCCGCTCCGACGGGTACCTCCGCTTCGAGTGCCCCGAGGGTGGCTCGACCTTCTCCGTCGAGCTCGTCGAGTCGGTCCCCGTCCCAGAGCAGGTCACGGTCTACTTCGAGACCGACGACCTCGACGGCCTCTGCGCCCGGCTCGCCGGCGCGGGCATCGGGCTCGACCACCCGCCCGCCGACACGCCGTGGCTCTGGCGCGAAGCCCGGCTGCGGGACCCCGACGGCCACCGCCTCTGCCTCTTCAGCGCCGGGGAGAACCGCCGGCACCCGCCGTGGCGTCTCCCGGTCGGGCCGTAGGGAGCGGTCAGCCGGTGCGCACGGCCCGCCAGCAGTGGCACCGCATGGGCAGGTCGATCTCGTCCCTCCCGGCGATCGCCGGATGGCCCGCGATGAAGTCCGCCACGTCGTCACGGAACCGGGTCCGTTCGGGCTCGGGCAGGACCAGCACTCGGCTGTAGGTTCCGGCCAGCCCAACCAGCTGGTCGGTGGTGACCGTCAGCTGCCACCGCACGGTCCGGGTCTCGGGGGCGCCGAACGGGGCGTCGGGGGGCAGCACCACCTCGTGGCGGTGGGCCCGGCGGGCCGCCAGTGCGGCCAGGGCCGCCTGGTCCAGGCCGGGTCCGGCCAGGAGCTCGGCCAGCCAGCCCTGCGAGCGGTCGGGGCCGCTCCACAACAGCCCCAGCACGCCGCCGGGGCGCAGCACCCGGGCCGCCTCGGGGACGGCCCGGGTCTGGTCGACCCAGTGCCACATCGACGAGCCGACAAGGGCGTCGGCGGACCGGTCGGTCAGCGCCAGCGCCTCGGCCCGTCCCACCATCACCGGCACCCCGGGGAGGTTGGCCGCCAGCACCTGGCCCATCCGAAGGTCGGGCTCCACTGCCACCACCCGGTCGACCTCGCCGACGAGGGCGCGGGTGAGGGCGCCGGTGCCGGCACCGATCTCGACGGCCACACCCCGGTGCCCGCCGAGCAGCCATCGCACCGCCTCGTCCGGGGGGCCCGGGCGGTAGCGGTCGTAGTCCAGGGCGATCGAGCCGAAGGAGGTGGCACGGGCGGGGTCGCCGTTGGTGGCCATGCCCGCCGACGCTACCCGTCGGGGCGTCGGCACCGGCTACTCGCCGGCGAGCAGCTCGCCCTGGCGGTCGGCCTCCTGGCGCACCTCCCGGCCGGCCAGCACGTAGTAGAGGATGCCGGCCACGCCGATGCCGAGGTAGACGCTGAAGTCGGCGTCGTGGGTGTGCGACGAGAGGAGGCCGTGGAAGAATGTCTGGCTCAGACCCATGAGGGCGGCGAACATGCCGACCAGCTGGGCGACGACGGCCTGCCAGTGGACCCCTGCCGTCCGCCAGTACAGCCCGCCGGTCTCCTTCTGCAGCTCCCCGGGGGCGTAGCGGAACCGTCGCAGCGCCCAGTCGACCAGGTAGATGGCCAGCCAGGGCCCGATCCAGACGATGACGCACTCCACGAAGTCCTTGAGCAGCGTGTTGAAGGACGAGGAGAAGATGGCGTAGGCGGTGAGCCCCCCGGCGATGACCGTGTCGATCAGCACGGCCTGCCACCGCTTCAGGCGGAGCCCGATGGCCTGCAGGGTCACGCCGGAGGAGTAGAGGTCGAGGCTGTTGATGGCGAACAGCTGGAAGATGGAGACGACGAGGAAGGGCACCAGGAACCAGGCCGCGAAGACCGTGGGCAGCTTGCCGAACGGGTCGTTTGTGGCGAGCGAGGTCGCGTAGGTCCCGACCGCCGCCCCGAGCACCATGAGCAGCACCGAGGGGATGAACGTCCCGGCGAACACCCACCCCACGATCGACGTCTTGCGCGCGTGGCGCGGGATGTAGCGCGAGTAGTCGTTGCCGTTCTCGGTCCAGCCCAGGCCCGACGTGACGATGATGAAGGCCAGCCCCACCAGCCACTCGGCCCAGCCCGCCCCGTGGGGCACGGCGTTCAGCTTGACCCGGTGCGCGGTGAGGCAGGCCAGGATCACGAAGAGGACGACGAACGGCAGGACCAGCCACTTGAGGGTCCGCAGGATCGTGCCGTGGCCGAACAGGGGGAGGAGGAGCTGGATGCCCGCGGCGATCACGATGAACACGATCTTGAGGGGCGTGCCGGCGTCGAAGCCGGCCTTGGCGGCCAGGGCGATCCCGGCCAGCACCACCAGGGCGATCCCCTCGGTCTCGAAGCCGACCTGGGTGAGCCAGTTGAACAGGGCGACCATCCGCCCGCCGTTCTGCCCGAAGGCCGCCCGGTTCACGATGAAGGTCGTGGTGCCGGCGTCGGGGCCCTGCAGCGAGGTGAGGCCGAGCAGCAGGTAGGAGAGGTTGCCCACCACGATGATGACGACGGCCTGGTAGAAGGTGACCCCGAAGAAGGCCATCAGGATCACGCCGTAGATGAAGATCTCGATGTTGGTGATGGCCCCCGCCCACATGCCGAACAGGTTGCGGGGTACCGACCAACGCTCCGCCTCGGGGATGAACTCGATCCCCCGCCGCTCGATGCGGAAGAGCTCGTCGGCTGTGCCGCTCTCCCCCGCCACCGGCACCGCGTCCGTCGTGGCCATGGTGGTCCCCCTCCCGTCGTCGACACCCGCTCCACCCCGGCCTCGCCGACCCCGGCCGGGCCACAGGGTTGCCCGCCGGGCGGCCGGCCGTCAAGCACCAGGACCCGGCGGACCCGCGGCCCCCGGACACGCCCGGCGGGCAGTACGCTCCCCCGCCAAGGAGGCTCGCCGCCCGCCGACGAAAGGAACCCAGGACCGAGATGATCCTCGACCGCTTCCACCTCGCCGACCGCGTCGCCATCGTCACCGGCGCCGGCCGGGGGATCGGTGCCGCCACCGCCGTGGCCCTGGCCGAGGCCGGGGCCGACGTCGTCGTGTCGGCCCGGACCGAGGAACAGCTGTCCTCGGTGGCCGAGCGGGTGGCGGCGACGGGGCGGCGGGCGGTCGTGGTGGCCGCCGACCTCTCCGACCTCGACGCCGTCGCCGCCCTGGCCGGGGTGGCCGAGTCCGAGCTGGGCCGGCTCGACGTGGTGGTCAACAACCTCGGCGGGGCGATGCCCCGGTCGCTGCTCGACACTTCGCCCCGCTTCTTGGAGACGGCCTTCCACTTCAACGTGGCCACCACCCACGCCCTGGTGCGCGCCGCCGTCCCGTTCATGCTGGCCGGCGACGGTGGCACTGTCGTCAACATCTCCTCGGTCATGGGGCGCACCGCCGGGCGCGGCTACCTCGCCTACGGCACCGCCAAGGCGGCGCTGGCCCACTACACCCGGCTGGCCGCCAAGGACCTGGCCCCCCGCATCCGGGTGAACGCCGTCGCCGTGGGCTCGGTCGCCACCTCCGCCCTCGACCTGGTCATGGCGAGCGACGAGCTGCGGACGACCATGGAGCAGGGGACGCCGATGAAGCGGATCGGCGACCCCGCCGAGATCGCCGCGGTGGTCGTGTTCCTCGCCTCCCCGGCCTCCTCGTACGTGACCGGGAAGGTGATCGAGGCCGACGGGGGACTGGAGGGCCCCAACCTCGACCTCGGCCTGCCCGACCTGTGATGGCGACGGAGCGGGGAGAGGACCCCACCCTGCCCCTGCGGGTGGTGGCCTGGAGCACCGGCAACGTCGGTCGCCACGTGCTGGCCGGCATCGACGCCCACCCCGACCTCGAGCTCGTGGGGCTGTTCGTCTCCAACCCCGACAAGGTGGGGCGGGACGCCGGCGAGCTGGCCGGCCTCGGCCGGCGGCTGGGCGTGGCGGCCACCGGCGACGCGGCGGCGCTCCTGGCGCTGCGGCCCGACTGCATCGTCCACTCGGCCATGGCCGACGACCGGCTGGGCGAGGCGCTGGCCGACCTCGAGGGGTTCCTGCGGGCCGGGGTCAACGTGGTCTCGAGCGGGCCGGTCTTCCTGCAGTACCCCGAGGCCGGCGACCCGATGGCCGAGCCGCTGCGCCGGGCGGCGGTGGATGGGGGTGTCTCGCTCTTCGTGAACGGGGTGGACCCCGGCTTCGCCAACGACACCCTGCCGCTGGTGCTGACCGGGGTGAGCGAGCGCATCGACGAAGTCCGCTGCCTCGAGTTGCTCAACTACGCCACCTACGACCAGCCCATGGTGCTCTTCGACATCATGGGGTTCGCCAGGCCGATGGACGAGGTCCCGTTCCTCCTCCAGCCCGGCGTGCTCACCCTGGCCTGGGGCAGCGTCGTGCGCCAGCTGGCCGCCGGCCTCGGGGTCGAGCTCGACGGGGTGGAGGAGTGGTACGAGCGGGTGCCGGCCCCCGAATCGTTCGAGGTCGACGCCGGCCCGGTCCCCGCCGGCACGATGGCCGGCCTCCACTTCGAGGTGCGCGGCGTCCGAGGCGGGCGGCCGGTCGTGGTGCTCGAGCACGTCACCCGGCTGCGCGACGACCTGGCCCCGCAGTGGCCCCAGCCGCTCGGCCTCGGCTGCTACGGCGTGGTGGTGACCGGGGAGCCGAACTACACCCTCGACCTGCAGGCGGTGGGGAGCGACGGTGACCACAACACCGCCGGCCTGAAGGCCACGGCCATGCGGCTGGTGAACGCCGTGCCGGCCGTGGTGGCGGCCGAGCCCGGGATCCTCACCGCACTCGACCTCCCCCTCATCACCGGACGCGGCCTGCTCCGCTGACCGCCCGGGGCCGCCTACCCTGGGCCCACCATGTGCGGGCGCTTTTCCCTCTCCAGCCCGCCGGGCGACCTGGCGCGGCGCTTCGATGCCGAGCTGGCCCCCGGCATCGACCCCGAGGCCCCGACCGGCTGGAACCTGGCCCCCACCGATGCCGTGCTCGGGATCTGCGCCCGGGCGGCCGGCGGGCCCCCGGCCGGTCCCCTCCGGGCCGTCGCCCGCTACCACTGGGGCCTCGACACCGGGCGGGCCAAGGGGGGGTCGGGGGGCGGCCGGCTGTTCAACGCCCGAGCCGAGACGGTCGCCGCCCGGCCGACCTTCAAGGAGGCCTTCGCCCGCCGCCGCCTGGCGGTGCCGGCCGACGGGTTCTTCGAGTGGCGCAAGGGCCACGGCGGGAAGCGCCAGGCGCACTTCTTCCACCGGGCCGACGGTGCACCCCTCCTCATGGCCGGGCTGTGGGAACCGGGGCGCACAGGGGCCCTCCCCTCCTGCACGGTCGTCACCACCGCGGCGGGACCGGACATGGACGGCGTCCACGACCGCATGCCGGTGGTGCTCGAAGCGCCCGCCCTCGACGTCTGGCTCGACCCCGACGACACCGGCGGCGACCGGGTGCGCGCCCTCTTGCGCGCCGGGCCGCCGGGCACCCTCGTCCACCACGTGGTCGACCCCCGGGTGGGCAACGTCGCCAACCGGGACCCCGGCGTCGTCGAGCCGGTCGGGCCGGCCCGACCCGGCGCGGCCACCCGCTAGGCCGGCCCCGGGTCACGGCGGGGGTCCCCTGAGCCGTCGCGCCGCCTCGCAGGGTCGTCGTTCGACCGCAGGGAGGGGATCGGGCGCCAGGGTCGACGCCACCTGCCCGCCGCTCGAGACGGCGGTCCTCGGGTCGGACCGGTCCGGCCAACGGCGGGTTCCCCCGGCCGCCTCGGCCGACCGTCCGGCGCTCAGCCGGTGAGCCGGCCGACGGCGTCGGCGGCCAGGGCGCGCCGGTCGACCTTCCCGAGCGCGGTGAGCGGGAACTCCTCGACGAAGACGACGCGGTCCGGCGCCTTGTAGTCGGCCAGCCGCCGGCGGACCCACCCGGTGAGCTCCTCGGCCCCGACCGCCCCCTCGGCCACCACGTAGGCGATCCCGATCTCGCCGAGGACCGGGTCGGGGGCGGCCACCACCGCCGCCTGGGCCACCTGCGGGTGCTCGGCCAGCTCCCGCTCGACCTCCACGGGGTAGATGTTGTAGCCGCCGCGCAGGTAGGTGTCGCCCATGCGCCCCATGAACCGCAGGTTGCCCCCCTCGTCCATGGCGCCCAGGTCGCCCACGGTGAGCCAGCCGTCAGGGCCGAGCACCTCCCGCGTCGCCTCGGGATCGCGCCAGTAGCCGCGCATGACCGCCCCCGAGCGGACCTGCACCCTTCCGACCTCCCCGCTCGCCACCGGCCGCCCGTCGTCGTCGACCACCCGCACCTCGACCGAGGGCTCGGGGCGGCCGAGGGTCTCGGTCACCACGTCGTCGGGGTCGTCGGGGCGGGTGCCGCAGATGATGGCCGCCTCGGTCGAGGCATAGCGGTTGATGACCGGCACCCCGAGCGCCGCCCGCATGCGCCGCAGCAGGTCGGGGGGCACCCGGCTGGCACCGGAGGCGGCGAGGCGCAGGCTGGAGAAGTCGGTGTCGGAGAGCGACGGCTCGCGCAGCATGAGCTCCCACTGGGTCGGCACCCCCTGGGCCACGGTGACCCGGTGCTCGCCGATCAGCGCAAGCGCCTCGGCGGCCGTCCAGCGCGGCGGGGTGATGACGGTGGTGATGGCCCGCGAGATCTCGTCGGCGGCCCTGGTCATGGTGCCGACGTGGGCGAAGGGCAGCGGGGAGAGGCGCCGGTCGAGCGGGGCCGAGAGCACGCCGGCGGCACCGGCCACCGCCGCCAGGTTCGCCTGGTCGAAGAGGACCCCCTTGGGACGGCCGGTGGTGCCGCCGGTCCAGCAGACGGCCACCGGGCTGTCCGGGCCGAGCGCGGGCAGCGGGGGCGGGGCGGCGTCCAACCACCCCTCGAGCGCCGCCCACCCGACGACCGCGCCGGCCGACGGGGAGGTGGGGGCGGCGGACGGGTCGTCCACCACGGTGACCCGCGGGGCAGCCAGGTCGAGGATGAACGAGGTCTCCGAGGGCCCGAGCCGGAGGTTGACGCCGGTGGTGACCGCCCCCAGGCGCATGGCGGCCTGGTAGCAGACCATGTAGCGGATCGACGAGGGGAGGAGGAGGCAGACCACGTCGCCCTCGGTCACCCCCCGCTCGGCCAGCGCGGCGGCCACGCCGTCGGCGGCGGCGTCCCAGGCCGCAAAGGAGATCCGCTCCCCCGAGGACTCGATGAAGGCGTCGCGCCGGGGGTGGCGGCGGGCGGTCTGGCGCAGGAGCTCCACCGCGTCGGCGGACCCTGCGGCGGGGGTCGGGGCGGTGCGGTCCACCGCCCGAGGCTACCGGGGCGGGTGGTTGGTAGGGTCGCCGCCGATGCTCATCGGGGTCAATCTCATCCTCTCCGACACGACCCTGCCGATGCGGACGGTGGCGCCGATGGTGGAGGCCCACGGCCTCGACGCCCTGTTCATCGGCGAGCACACCCACCTGCCGGTGGCGACGCGCCACCCCGGCCACCCCGGGGGCGTGCCCGAGTTCTACAAGCGGTTCCTCGACCCCTTCGTCCAGCTGGCGGTGGCGGCGACGGTGACCGAGCGGGTCCGCCTGGGCACCGGGGTGCTGCTGGTGGCCGAGCGCAACCCGCTGGAGCTGGCCAAGGCCGTGGCCAGCCTGGACGTCGTCTCCAGGGGTCGGGTCGAGGTCGGCGTCGGGTACGGCTGGAACCGCCCCGAGATGGTCAACAACGGGGTGGACCCGGCCAGCCGCCGGGCCGTCTTCAAGGAGAAGGTGGCCGCCATCCGGCGGCTGTGGACCGAGGAGACGGTGGAGTTCGACGGCCGCTACGTCCGGTTCTCCGAGAGCTGGTCGTTCCCCAAGCCGGTGCAGGACCCCCACCCGCCGGTGCTCATCGGGGCGGGGGCGTCCGAGGCCACCTTCGACGACGTGGTCTCCCTCGGCGACGGGTGGTACCCGCTGGGCGCGGACGACCTGCCCGACCAGGTGGCCCGGCTGGCCGCCCGGGCGGGGGCCCTGCCGCCGGTGACGGTGGTGGAGATGGAGGGCCAGCGGCCGGGGACCCCGTGGTACAGCGAGGACGAGGGAGCCCGGCGCGCCCTCACCGACCGCGCCCTTCGCTACGCCGGGTGCGGGGTGCACCGCACGTCGGTCGGCGTGCCGGCCGAGGACGAGGCGGGTCTGGCCCGGGCCCTCGAGCGGCTGGCGGCATTGGCCCGGGCGGCGGCCTGAGCGGCGCTCAGGCCCGCTGGCTCGAGACGCTGACCACCTCGCCGGTCATGTAGCTCGAGTAGTCGCTGGCCAGAAAGACGATCACGTTGGCCACCTCCCAGGGCTCGGCGGCCCGGCCGAAGGCCTCCTTGGCCGTGAGCTCCCCCAAGAGCTCGTCGGTCGTCACCTTGGCCAGGAAGGGGTGCATGGCCAGGCTGGGGGCGACGGCGTTGACCCGGACCCCGCGGGGCGCCGCCTCCACGGCCAGGCAGCGGGTCAGGGCCATCACCCCCGCCTTGGCCGCCGCGTAGTGGCTCTGGCCGGCCTGGGCCCGCCACCCCAGCACCGAGGCGTTGTTGACGATCACCCCGCGGCCGCGCTCGTAGAGGTGGCGGACGGCCGCCCGGTTGCAGCGGAAGGTGCCGGTGAGCGTCACGTCGAGCACCTTCGACCACTGCTCGTCGGTCATCTCGGCCACCTCGGCCGTGCCCCCGAGCCCGGCGTTGCACACCACGACGTCCACCCCGCCGTGACGCTCGACCGCCGCGGCGAACAGCGCCTGGACCTGTTCCTCGTCGGTGACGTCGCAGGGGACGGCGAGCGGCGGGATGCCGCCGGTGGCCAGCCGCTCGGCCGCCTCGGCCAGCCGGCGCTCGTGGGCGTCGCTCAACACCACCGTCGCCCCCTCGGCCACCGCCCGCTGGGCGGTGGCGAAGCCGATCCCGGTGCCGGCGGCCGCCGTGACCAGCACGGTGCGCCCGGCGAGCAGGCCGTGGCCGGGCGGCGGGTCGGGGGGCGGGGTGGGCATCGCCGGCAGACGCTAGTACCCTCGTCAGACGTCACGGTGACGTGCACGGGCGCCGCCGGTGCGCCGGGCCGCCCACCGACGACGGCGCGGAGGAGAGAGCGGCGGTGAGCGAACCCACGAGCCAGGTCCCCCGGCCCCACCACCCGGCCCTGCGCACGGCGATCTGCGACCTCTTCGGCGTCGACTACCCGATCGTGCAGACCGGCATGGGGTTCGTCGCCGTCCCCGAGCTCACGGCCGCCACCTCCAACGCCGGCGGGCTCGGCATCCTCACCAGCGGCACCCTCACCTTCGGTGAGCTGGCCGACGCCGTGGCCCGCACCAAGGAGCTGACCGACCGGCCGTTCGGGGTGAACATGCGCGGCGACGCCCCCGACGCCGACGCCCGCGCCGAGCTGCTCATCCGCCAGCGCATCCCGGTGGCCTCGTTCGCCCTGGCCCCCAAGCGCGAGACCGTCACGAAGCTGAAGGACGCCGGCATCGTGGTCATCCCCTCGGTCGGTGCCCGCCGCCACGCCGAGAAGGTGGCCGAATGGGGCGTCGACGCCGTCTTGGTCCAGGGGGCCGAGGGCGGAGGCCACACCGGGCAGGTGCCCACGACGATCCTGCTCCCCCAGGTGGTCGACGCCGTCGACATCCCGGTGGTGGCGGCCGGGGGGTTCTTCGACGGCCGGGGGTTGGTGGCCGCCCTCGCCTACGGCGCGGCCGGCATCGCCATGGGCACCCGCTTCCTGCTCACCTCCGACAGCCCGGTGCCCGACAACATCAAGCAGCTCTACTTGGACAAGACGGTCACCGACACCGTGGTCACCACGGCCATCGACGGTGTCCCCCAGCGGGTGCTGCGCACCGAGCTGGCCGAGGCGCTCATCTCCGAGCACCGGCTGCGCCGGCTGCGCCGCTCGGTCCAGCTCTCCCTCGCCTTCCAGCGCACGACCGGCACCCACTGGCGTGACATCGCAAAGGAGGGGCTCAGCATGAAGCGCTCCCAGGACCTCGGGTGGGGCCAGATCCTGATGGCGGCCAACACCCCGATGCTGCTCTCCGCCGGGCTGGTGGGCGGCGACCCCTCCCGGGGCACGCTGGCCGGCGGCCAGGTGACCGGGCTGGTGGGGGACCTGCCGAGCTGCGCCGAGCTGATCGCCCGCATCATGGACCAGGCCGACGGGGTCCTGCGCCGCCTCCAGGCGGACCGGGTGGCCGCCACGCCCGACGCCGGCTGAGATGGGCCCGGGCGGGACGCCGGGTACGATCGCCGCCGTCCGCGGCGAGGAGGTCCCATGGCGAGCGCAGCACCCCTCGACGGCATCCGGGTGATCGAGGCGTCGGCCCTCGGCCCGGCGGCCATCACGATGCCCCTGGTCGACCTGGGGGCCGACGTCATCAAGGTCGAGCCGCCGTCGGGCGACTACATCCGGGAGATGACCTGGCCGATCGTCGAGGGCGTCTCGCTCATGCACCTGCACATCAACCGGGGGAAGAAGAGCGTCGTCCTCGACCTGCGCACCCAGGCCGGGGTGGCGGTCTTCAAGGAGCTGGCCAAGGACGCCGACGTGGTGGTCGAGGCGATGCGGCCGGGGGGGTTGGCCCGGCGGGGGCTGGGCTTCGAGGACCTGCGGGCCCTCAACCCCACCGTGGTGTTCTGCACCATCTCGGGCTACGGGATGACCGGCCCGTACAAGGACTTCCCGGCCCACGGCATCGCCTTCGACACCTGGGCAGGCATCGTGAACGTGGCCCACGACCCCGAGGGCTACCCGTACCTGGCCGAGCACGCCTCCATCGGCATCCACGCCGGCCCGCTCTTCGGGGCGCTCGGCATCCTGGCCGCCGTGATCCGGGCCCGGGCCACCGGCGAGGGGTCGTTCCTCGAGATCGCCCAGTCCGACGCGGCGGCGGCCATGGACTGGTACCGCAGCGAGACCTGGCTCGCCTACCGGCGACCCGAGTCCGAGGTGACCGGCAACAAGGCCGACGGCTACGAGCGCCGGGCCCCGGGGACGGCCGGGATGAAGGAGGGCGTCCGCTACCAGGTCTACGAGGCCTCCGACGGCCGCTACGTCCTGTTCATGGCGTCCGAGCAGGCGTTCTGGCGGAACTTCTGCGAGGCGGTCGGCCGCATGGACCTCTACGAGCGCTGGCCCGGGTCCAAGTTCGCCGACCACGCCCGGGGCAACCGCGAGCTGCAGGCCGAGCTGAGGGCCATCTTCGCCACGAGGACCTCGCTCGAGTGGCTCGAGCTCGGGGGCCGGGCCGACACCCCCATCGCCCCCGTCAACACGCCCGAGACCCTCCTCGACGACCCGCAGTTCCACGACCGCTTCCCGCTCTACCCGGCCGACGAGCTCGGGGCCGAGGAGCTGCCCGGCCCGATCAGGTTCGTCGGCGAGCAGCTGCCGCGCCCGGCCAAGGCGCCGACGGTGGGCCAGCACACCGAGGACGTCGTGCGCCGGGTCCTCGGGTGGGACGACGCCCGCCTCGCCGGGGCGCGGGCCCAAGGGGCCTTCGGCTGATCGGGCCCCGGCCGACGCCTCCGGGCGATGGTGCCGGCACGAGGTCACGACACTGCGGGGGGTGCAGGGGCCGCAACCTGGTGCCGGCGAGACGACACTACCCGTGGCCCGGCCCGGCCCACGGGGTACGACGCGGCGGCCGCCCACCCGGTAGCGTCGTGGTGGGCGGCCGACGGGCCGGCGGAGAGGAGCGGGCGGTGAGGGCGACGCGGATCCTGCACGCATCGGTCAACGTCTCGGGGTCGCTGGAGGAGTCCGACCGCTTCTACACCGAACTGCTGGGCCTCGCCCCGGCCGCCCGGCCGGAGATCCCCGGGGTCGGCGGGCGGTGGTTCACGGCGGGCGAGGCGCAGGTCCACCTGGTCGACGCGCCGATGGCCGGGTCGGGCATCGACCCGACCGGCCCCCACTTCTGCGTCGGGGTGGCGGACCTCGACGAGGCGGTGGCCGAGCTCGAGGCGCGGGGCATTCCCTACGCGCGGGCCACCCAGCCCGGCGACGTGGTCCAGATCTGGGTGACCGACCCGGCGGGCAACACGGTGGAGCTGCAGCAGGACCGCGGCTGAGCGGGGCCTCCCTTTCGCCGCGACCCGGCGGAGGTGGCTAACGTCTCGCCGCGACGAGGGACAGGCGGACGGCCGTGCGGCGGCCGGGGTGACGAGGGAACCGGAGGAACCGATGGAACGAGTCCGATTGGGGGTCCTGGGGGCCGGCAACATCGCCGACCTCAACGTGGCCGGCTACCTGAAGCACCCCGAGTGCGACGTGCTGGCCGTCTGCGACGTCGACGGCGACGTGGCCAAGGAGGCGGCCGAGCGGTGGGGGGTGCCCAAGGTCTACACCGACCCCGACCAGCTCTTCTCCGACGCCGACATCGACGCCGTCGAGGTGCTGACGCCCACCCACACCCACCACGACCTGGTGCTCGACGCCCTGTCCGCCGGCAAGCACGTCTCCGTGCAGAAGCCGGTGGCCAACTCGGTGGACGAGGCCGTCGAGATGGAGCTGGCCGCCACCGAGGCGGGGCTGACCTTCCGCGTCAGCGAGTGCTTCGTCCACTACCCCCCGCTCGAGCTGGCCAAGGAGCTCATCTTGGAGGGGGCGATCGGCCGGCCGACCGGGCTGCGGATCAAGACGGTGGTCGGGCAGACCGACTCGGAGTTCCAGAACAACCTGCGGCCCGAGGGCTACGGCTGGCGGCTCGACAAGCGCAGCCCCGGCGGCCACCTCTTCGACGACATGGTGCACAAGTACGCCATGGCCATGTGGCTGGTCGACCAGGACATCACCTCGGTCCAGGCGGTGGTGCGCCGGCGCGACCTGTTCTTCGAGCCCTGCTCGGTGATCTTCGAGTACGAGGACCCCGGCCTGCTCGGGGCGATGGAGGTGCAGTACGCGCCGCAGATGTGGCTGCGCTCGAGCTACTACGGCGCCGACGAGTTCTTCGAGGTCCAGGGGGACGAGGGGTTCGTCTGGGTCACCAGGGCCACCGGGGAGATGCTCGACCTCCCCCCGGTCATCCTCTACCGGGGCAAGGACAACCAGCGCACCACCACCGAGTTCACCGACGTCGACGCCGACTGGGGATCGGGGTTCGTCCGCTCCTCGGAGCACTTCGTCGACGCGCTCTTGGCCGGCACCCCGGCCGACATGTCGCCGGCGGCGGCCATCAAGGTGCTCCAGCTCTGCTTCGCCGTCTACGCCGCCTCCGACGGCCGCAAGCCGGTCGACCCGAGCACCATCACCGGCTCGGTCACCCCGGAGGGCTGGGCCGACTGGTAGTCGGGGTGGCCGGGCCCTACAGCCCGGCGAAGAACCCGACCAGCGCCTCGGCCACCTGGTCGGTGTGGGTCAGGATCCCGAGGTGGCCGGCACCGGCGATCTCGACGTAGCGGGCGCCGGGGATGGCGTCCGCCGCCGCCCGGGCCTTTCTCGGCGGGGAGTCCACGTCGTGCTCGAACGCCACCACCAGGCACGGCACGCCGAAGCCGGGCCAGGCCGTGGTGCGGGCGGGATCGGTCGACCAGGAAAGGCACGCCTCGTACTGCCCGAGCCGCCCGGGGTTGGGCCACGGCGGCAGGTCGGCGATGAGCGAGAGCCAGCCCGAGACCACCTCGTCGTCCTGGATGTCGGCGATGGGCAGGTAGCGCAGCGTCTCGGTGGCGTAGTAGAGGGGGGGCAGGTCCGGGTAGTCGCGGGCCAGGTCCCGCTCGACGGTGGTGATGGCCACCTCCCAGGCGGTCGGGGCGTTGGCCGAGCCCATGAGGGCGGCGCCCAGCACCCGCTCGGGGTGGTGCTCGACAAGGGTCTCGGCGATCCAGCCCCCCATCGAGTGGCCGGCCACCCGCACCGGGCGGTCGATCCCCAGATGGTCGAGGAGCGCCAGGGTGTCGTCGGCCATCTGGGCCACCGAGTAGGGCCCCTCGGGGGATGACGACGGCTCGACGCCGCGGTTGTCGAAGGTGACGACCCGGTAGCCGGCCGCCACCAGGCGCGGCACCATCCCGAGCTGCCAGGCCCCGGCCGGCTGGCCGCACCCGGCCACCAGCACCACCGGCTCGCCCTCGCCGGTCACGTCGTAGGCGATGGTCACCCCGCCGAGCTCCGCTGTCGCCACCGCGTTCCCCTTCCTCGGTTGCCCCGTCCCGCCCGCTCGCCCCCTAAAGGACCTCAGCCGCCGAGGATCGAGGAGAGCAGCCTAGGGGCGATGTTGCGCCCGGTCACCAGCACGACCGTGGGGCCGGCCCCCGCCGCCACCAGCCCCGAGCGCACGGCGGCCGTCGCCGCGGCCCCGGCGCCCTCGGCCACCAGGCCGCACTCGAAGGCGAGGGCGCGCACCGCCGCGGCCAGCGCCGCCTCGCCGACGGTCACCATCTCCACCGGGCGCCGGCGGGCGATGGCCACGGTCACCGACCCCGCCTCGATCCCCCCGGCCAGGCCGTCGGCGATCGTCTCGGCGCCGTGGACGGGGAGGTCCCGGCCCAAGAGGGCGGCGGACATCGCCGCCGACGCCTCGGGCTCCACCCCGACGATGCGCAGCGGACCGCCCTCGGTGGCGAGCGAGATCCCCGACACGAGCCCCCCGCCGCCGACCGGCACGACGTAGGTGGCGGCGTCGGGCACCTGCACCGCCAGCTCGGCGGCCACCGTGGCCTGGCCGGCGATGACGTCGGGGTCGTTGTAGGGGGAGAGGTAGTGCCCCCCCTGGCGGTCGGCCAGGTCGAGCGCGTACGCCTCGGCCTCGTCGAAGGTGGCGCCGTGGCGGACCAGGGTGACCCGGTACCCCTCGAGGGCGCGCACCTTGGCCACCGAGGCGTTCTCGGCCACCACCACCGTGGCCCGGGCCCCCAGCCGGGCGGCGGCGTAGGCGACGCCGAGGCCGTGGTTGCCGGCCGAGGCGGCCACCAGCCGCACCGTGGGCTCGCGCCCGACGGCGGCGGACACCGCGGCCAGGGCGCCGCGCACCTTGAACGACCCGGTGGGCTGGAACGTCTCGAGCTTGAGCACCACCCCCTCGCCCAGCGATGGCGCCGCCAGCACCGGGGTGGGGGCCAGGTGGCGGGCGACCGCCTCGGCCGCCGCCTTCATGGCGACGTCGTCGGGGGCCCCCACCGTGCGCACCGGCCCAGTCTCCCCGATGGTGGCGCCCCCGGCGACCCGGGGACCCGGCGGGGTCAGGCGGCGGGCGGCGTGTGGCCCAGCCAGTGGTCGAGGAACGGGTAGGCCACCTCCCCGTGCCACTGGTGGTCGCCGGCGAAGACGTCGTGGTGCAGCCGGTCGGCCGCCCCGAAGCGGGCGTAGACGGCGCGCAGCTGGGAGACCGAGGCGCTGGCCGCGGCCAGGGGGAAGAGGATGTCCTCGGTCCCGGTCTCCACCAGCAGCGGCCGCGGGGCCACCAGCGCCCCCAGGTCGACGTGCTCCAGGCGGCCGAGCATGCCGGGCAGCACCTGGGACCCGCACATGTTCCAGGGCACCTTGTGGGACTCGGCCCACGAGGAGAAGAAGCCGCTCACCACGGCGGCGGACACCCGCGAGTCGGTGGCCGCCAGGAAGAGGGTCATGGTGCCGCCGTAGGAGAGGCCGACCGCGCCCATGCGCGACGGGTCGACCAGCGGGTGGTCGGCCAGCACGTCCAGGCAGCGCGCCAGGTCCCACAGGTTCTGGGTCAGGGGCCGCCAGCCGGCCATCACCGCGTGCACCAGGTTGGTGTCGCAGGCGTAGTGGTCGGGCGGGTTCCAGTCGGCCCGCTCGCCGAAGCAGCGCAGGTCGGGGGCGAGCACCACGTAGCCCCGCTTGACCAGCTGGAGGCCGTAGTCGCTGTTGGGCGTCTCGGTGAACTCCAGCCCGCACACCTGGGACTTGCCCGGTCCGTGCCCGTGGATGGCGAGCACCGCCGGGCCGGGGAGCAGCCGGCCCTCGGGCACGAGGAGGTAGGCGGGCACCGACATGGTGCTCTCGGTGTCGAAGACGATCTTCTCCCGGCGGAAGCCGTCGCACAGGACGGTCTCCAAGGTCTCGATGTCGGGAGGGACCCGGGCCGGCACCGGCCCCAGCAGCTCGGTCAGCCGCCGCCAGCGCCGGTCCCGCCACGCCTCGAACCCCGAGAGGTCGGCCGGGTTGAGCGGGTCCTCGTGGCCGGCGGCCATCAGCCACGTCATCCACTGGAACCACGGCGAGTAGTTCCGCTTCCGCCGTCCGGTGGCCCCGGCCCCCTCCTGGCCGGTGCCCTCCCCGGTGGGTCCCGTCGTCGACGCCTGCGGTGTCACCTGCGCTCCATTCCCCGGCGCCCGAGGCCCCGGCTCGTCGGCGCCCCCGGGGTTCGTCGACCCCGGGCCCTGCGCCGGCCCCCAACTTAGGAGGTCGACGGGGCGTCGTCCGACCGGCGGCTCCCGGTTGAGGCCGGGCGGGTGGTGGGGCACACTTGGGCGGTGACCACCGCCGCAGCCATCGACGTCCGCCCCCTCTCACCGGTCATCGGGGCCGAGATCGGGGGGCTCGACCTCTCCCGGCCGCTCGGGGAGGGGACGGTGGCGGCGGTGCGCGACGCCCTCAACCGCTACCACGTCGTCTTCTTCCGCGACCAGGAGCTCACCCCGGACCAGCAGGCCGACTTCGCCCGGCAGTTCGGGACGGTCACCGAGGGCCACCCGGTGATCCCGGCCATCGAGGGGCACCCCGAGGTCCTGGCCATCGACAGCCAGAAGGACCGGGCCAGCTGGTGGCACACCGACGTGACCTTCCTCGACACCCCTCCGCTCGCCTCGATCCTCTACCTGCTCGAGGCGCCCGAGGTCGGCGGGGACACCATGTGGGCCAGCCTGCAGGACGCCTACGACGGCCTGGCCGAGCCGGTGCGCACGCTGTGCGACCAGCTCCTCGCCGTCCACTACGACCCCTGGTTCGCCGCCGACGTGGAGGCCAGCGGCGGCTACCAGTGGGACGGCGAGCACCGCGACAAGCTCCGGCCCGCCCTCCACCCGGTGGTGCGCACCCACCCCGAGACCGGCCGCAACGGGCTGTTCGTGAACACCCACTTCACCCAGACGGTGCTCGGGCTGTCCAAGCTCGAGTCCAACGCCATCTTGGAGATGCTCTACCACCACTGCGAGAAGCCCGAGTACACCTGCCGGTTCCGCTGGCGCCCGGGATCGCTCGCCTTCTGGGACAACCGGGCCACCCTCCACTACGCCCTCGACGACTACGGCCAGGCGCCGCGCCTCGGCCACCGGGTCACCCTGCGGGGCGACAAGCCCTTCGGCCCGGCCATGCCCAGGCGCTGAGCGCGCCGCGCCCGCCGGCCCAAGAGTCAGTCGAGGCCGAGCGGCTGGCCCCAGTGCTCCCCGGGCGCCAGCCCGGGCGGGCAGGCGAACACGGCGCTCGAGGTGTGCAGCAGGTAGCCGCCGGTCAGGGCGTCGGCCGCCGACAGCCTGCGCTGGATCGCCACGAACTGGCGGGGATCGCGCTGGAAGCAGATGAAGTACAGCCCGGCGTCGAGCTCGCCGGTCAAGGGGTCGAGCCCGTCGGCGAAATTGAAGCTGCGGCGCAGGATCTGCGCCCCCCCGTTGAGCGTGGCGGAGGCCTGGCGGACGTGGGCGCTGGTCGGAATGGTCGGCACGCCGCCCGGACCCAGGGCGTCGAGGTCGAGCCGGTCGTACTGGTGCACCCCGCCGAGCGGGGCGCCGGACACCTTCTGGCGGCCGACGGTCGCCTCCTGGTCGCCGAGGCTGGTCCCGGCCCATGCCTCGAGGAAGATGCGGATCCGGCGGGCCACCAGGTACGTGCCGCCCTCCATCCACCGCGGCGCGGTGCCCGGCCCCACCCAGACGTGACGCTCGGGCCCACCGGGCTCGAGCACCGAGCGGTTGCCCGTGCCGTCGTGGAAGCCGAGCAGGTTGCGCGGCGTCTGCGCCCCTCCCCCCGGCGCCGTCCCGCCCGGCGGTGCCATGCCGAACCCCACCTGGTAGTAGCGCAGCGTCGCCGCCCCCAGGGCGAGGCGGGTCAGGTTGCGGACGGCGTGGAAGGCCACCTGGGGGTCGTCGGCACAGGCCTGCACGCACAGGTCGCCCCCGCTGCGGGCCGGGTCGAGCGCGTCCAGCGCGAACGCCGGCAGCTCGGCCAGGGCCGCCGGGCGCAGGTGGCGCAGCCCGAAGCGGTCGTCGAAGAGCCCCGGGCCGAACCCCACGGTGAGCGTGAGCCGGGAGGGCCCGAGCCCCAGTGCCTCGCCGGTGTCCGGCGGCGGGGCCAGGGGGCTGGAGCCGCCTCCGAGCGGCACCCCGGCCACCAGGCGCGTCGAGGCCTCGGTCCAGGTGGCCAGGAGGGCCGCCAGGGCCGAGCGGTCGTCTGTCACCATGTCGTAGGCGGCGAAGACCAGGCTGGCCTGCTGGGGGGTGACGATGCCGGCCTGGTGGGGGCCGAAGAAGGGCACGGCCTCGGACCGGGTGGCGTCGGCGGCCTCGGCCGCAGGTCCCCCGAGGAGGGAGCCCGCCACCACGCCGGTGGTCACCGCCCCCGTTCCGGCCAACAGCGCGCGCCGGCTGAAGGCGCCACGGTGGTCCGGGCGTCCGCCGGCCGTGGCGCGTGGGCCCCCGCTCACGCGTTGTACCCGTAGATCTGGCGCGGCCCGTACCCGGCCAGTGTGGCTTCCAGGGCGCCGAGGGCGGCTGCCGCGGCGTCGTCGTCCTGGGCCACCGCCTGCCACTCGGCCGCCGGCACGCTGGCGTCCACCACCGTGCCCGGGGGCCCCAGCACCGCCACCGCCGCCAACAGGGCGGCGAAGCGACGGGTGACCGTCGCCACCCGTCGGGGTGCCACGATGCGCCCGAGCGGCGCCACGTCCATGAAGGCGTCGTGGGCGGCGTCGACGGTGGCCGCGACGTCCACCGAGTCGAGGTGCGAGTACGGCTCCTCGCGCCCGGGGATCGCCACCTCGTTCACCCAACCGAGCTCTTTGACGGCGATGGACACGATGGCCTCGGGGCTCTCGCGCAGCCGCAGGAACGACTCCTCGATCAGCGGGGCCTGCGCCTGCAGGGCCGACACGGCGGTGGCGGGGTCGCCGCCCCCGGCCCACAGGTCCCGCTCCACCAGGTGCAGGCCGCTGAACCGCTGCCCCGCCGGCACGTCGTCCGCCAGGCCGTCGATCCCCGAACCGGCCGACAACCCCGAGGACCCCAGGAACCTGACCACGTCGAAACGGCCCTGGGCGGCGAGCTCGTCGGCCTTGGCCGCCGGCAGGTCGCCGGCGGCCAGCGCGGTGGAGAGCTCCTCCAGGTCGGCGGCGAAGCCCAGCACCGCTGTCCCGACTGTCTGGTTGTAGGCAAGGGTGGCGTCCACCCCGGCCTTCCCGGCGGCGATGGCCTTGGGGCTGTCGGCCGCTGTCCCGCCGTGGCGGTTGTGCCCGGCGCGGGGCGATGCGCCGGCGGCAGCCGGGGCGCACCCGGCGACGAGGGCGAGGGCGGCCGCCGCCGCCGCCACCCGGGCGAGCGGGAGGGCCGTCACACGGAGGGCGGCACCGACCGGCGGGGGTCGGGTGCGGTGTACGGGTGGCCGGCGGGCCGGACGCCGGCCGCGGGAAGGGCGGCGAACCGCCCGATCGCTACGACGACTTGGACGGGCACCAGGCGTTGGCCGGCACGCCCTGGCAGGGGTTCGGCATCGTGGGCAGGGTGGGCAGCGGCTGCATGGTCACGTCGGAGTTGATGGTGGGGTAGTGGTCTGTGGCCGTGCAGAGTGTCTTGGCGAAGCCCGAGTCGCAGAGCGCCTGGGTGAGCAGCGCGCCCTCGTAGGTCGTCGTGGAGGGCTTGCCGCATGTGGCGAGGGGCTGGGCTGTCTCGAGGTTCGTCGGGTACGTGCCGTCGGGGTCCGTGTTGCCCCCGAAGCAGTCCTGCGGCTGGCTGGAGTCGAGGGTGATCTCGCCGAAGTCGCTGTTGGTCGGGTTCGCGAAGTAGCCGTCGTGCACGTAGGTGTTGCCGCTCAAGACGTCGTTCTCCGGGTCGAGCACGCAGCCCAGCTTGAGGTTGTTTGTCACGACCCCGCCGATCTTGGTGCATGTCTGGTGTGTCGAGGGGGTGCTGCTTGTCGGGTAGGGCACGAACAGGGTGCCCCAGGCGCCGTTTGTGGAGAAGGTGTTGTCCATCACCGTGTCGTTGCGGCCGCCCGAGATGGTCATCCCGGTGCCCACGGGACCGGCGGCGGCCGAGCCGGCGGCCGGCACGTCACCTGTGTTGTTGTCGGTCACGAGGTTGTGCATGAAGACCCAGCAGGAGTGGGTCTTGGTGATCTTGGAGGTGCCTGTGTGCGGGCAGCTCCCTGTCTGCGGCGCCGGGGGGTCGCCGGAGATGGCCGAGTTGGTGTCGAAGCCGTCCTGGTTGTGGTCGAACTTCGAGTTCTCGACGATGATCTGGCCGCCGGAGTTGGTCCCCGAGTACCCGAGCGCGTTGTACTCGAACCAGCTGTTGTCGATGGTGACTGTGCATGTCCGCTTGCAGGCGCCGACGTAGGTGCCCGAGTCGTTCATGTTGCTGGCGTAGTCCTGGTTCCAGTGCCCGCCGCTGGAGTTCGACGAGAAGATCCCGTAGGCGGCGGCGGTGCTCTCGCCCCCGAAGTAGGTGGAGGTGGTCGTGAGGTATGTGCCCCAGTAGCCGTGGAGCCCGATCGGCCCGACGTGGGGGACGCCGTTCCACCAGACCTCGTTGCCCGAGGACGAGTGGCCCGAGAGGTAGTTGCAGACCGTGAGGTTCTGGACCCACACGTTGTTCGCCTTGAAGACCTCGATGCCGTTGCTCCCCGCCCCCTTGGGGCCGAAGTACTGGTCGCTCTGTGTGGCGGCGCACTCGGGCGAGCCGGCCTTGGTCCCGTCGACCACGACCTTGGTGCGTGTCAAGCCGCGGATGTGCAGGTTCGAGGTGGTGACCAGCACGCCGGCGTAGCCCCTCGTGCCCAATTCGGCCTTGGTCGGGGCTGTGGCGTCGTGCTCGTGGTAGTCGCCGGGGGCGACCAGGATCCAGTCCCCCGGCTTGGCCGCGTCGACCGCCGCCTGGATGGTCGTGTACTGGCCCTTCTTGCCGTGGTAGGTGCCGACGAGCAGCACCTTCGACGACGTGGCGCCGGCCACCGTCGAAGAGGCGGCGACGCCGGCCACCATGCCGGTGGCGATCAAGGAGGCGGCGGCCAGGGAGGCCACGGCCACCGACCGCCAACGCCCGCGGGCGGCCCGAGCGCCTCGAGGCCGTGCTCCTCGGATCTTGCTGGTCATGACTCCCCCTCCTCTGCCACGGGGCCCGGAGGGCGTCGTCCGCCCGCCGCCATCCGCCACGGTCCGACAAGTATGGACCACCACGGCCCTGCCAGTCATGTTCACGGCGCCCGGCCGCGCCCGTCGCTACCCCGGCGGCAGCGGCTCCCAGGTCTGTTTCACCACCCAGCAGGTGCCCTGCGGGTGGCCTGTGGACAGGAGGTCACAGGCCGAGGAGGTCGGTGTGTTGTTGTGGATCTCCACCACCTGGTACTGCGTCGGGCCGAAGTACTTGTTCGGCCCGTAGCCGAGGACCGGCGAGACGCCGCCGGGGAAGTTCTTGATCTTCGACATCGCCTCGACGAAGGTGCGCCGGTTGAGGTCGGGGCCGGCGTTGCGGGCGGCGGTGGCGAACAGGCGGATGGCCGTGCACCACGCCTCGACGGGCCCCTGCTCCTCGATGAGGGAGTTCCTCTGGTTGACGATGTGCGTCTTCACGTACTGCCCCGGGGTCGACGTCGGCTCCTCGAGTGTGTAGGACTGCACCTTCCCGACGTCCTGCGGGTACGCCTTGTGCCAGGCCTCGTAGCAGGCGCGCAGGCCGGGGTCGTAGCCGCCCTGGCTCTCCGGCCTGGTGTCGTCGACCCCGCCCAGGGTCTCGGTGGTCACGCCCTCCTGCCCGTTGAGGACGTTCTCGTCCACTGTCGGGATGAGGCCGAGGGCCGACTCGATCGACTGCTCGTAGTCCGACAGGAGGAGCTTGGGGTAGTAGCCCTGCTGCTGCTGGGCGTTCAACAGCGGCACCATGGCGTTGAAGGGCACCAGCGGGATGAGCGACTCGACCCCGGACGCCTTCAGCTTCTGGACCAGCAGCGGGGCGGCGGCGTCGGTGGCCGCCGTCTCTGTGGGCTGCGCGGGGAGGGTCTCGACCACCGGTGTCACCCCGGCCCGCTGCAGGTCGGGCAGGAGGTACTTCTTCAGGGCGTCCTGGTCGCTGGCCCGGTCGCCGACGACCACCCCGACCTTGTGCGAATCCCCGATCAGCCCGGCGCTCAGCCCCCAGTTGACCGTGGCCTGCAGGACCGCTGTGTCGGCGGGGCCCATCCACCACAGGTAGGGCGCCCCCTTGGTGGTCCATGTGCTCACCGTGGCCCAGGCGCTGATCAGCGGGGTGTGGCCCTCCTGGGTGACGCAGAGCTGGTTTGTCCCGATCCAGGTGCCCTGGCCGTCGACCACCGCGAAGGCAGCAGGGGTCCCCTCGGTCCAGTTCTTGCACAGGGAGCGCATCTGGGATGTGTTGGCCGGTGTGAATGTGGCGATGATGGCGTTGATCTTCCTCCCGTTGATGCCGCCGTGGTCGTTGACCTGGCCGACGAAGAACTTGATCGCCTTCTTCTGCTCGCCGAACTCGGCTGTGCTCTGGAAGCCGTACTTGCCGGCCAGCGAGTTGAGCGAGACCACCGGGAACACCACGTTGATCGTGTTGCCCACGATCCCCCGGGTGCTGGTGCTGGCGTGCGACAGGGCGCCCGCGCCGGCGTTCGTGGTGGTGCTGGCCGACGACGTTGTCGACGACGGGGCGGCGTTGAGGTAGACGGCGAGGCCGGCGGCGACGACGACCCCCACCACGACGGTGCGCAGCTTGGTGGCGGCCGACCGCCGCCGGAAGCGACGGACCTGGCGCACGGTCCACCGGGCGGGGAAGCGCGCCGCTTTGGCCAGCACCCCGCCCCGGTCAGCCCGCCCCGGCACCGCCCCGCCCGCCGTCGCTCTCCCCACGATCGCCCTCCCTTTCCTTGCCGCTCGGGGTGCTCGCCCCGGTCGGGCCGGTCACGTTCAGCGCCTCGGCGCTCGCCCCCAGGTAGGCGGCGAGGGCCCGGGGGTCCCGGCTCACCTCGTCGGGGGTCCCCGACGAGACCACCTTCCCGGTCTCCAGCACCACCACGTGCGAGCAGAGCTCGAAGACCATCGGCACGTCGTGCTCGACCAGCAGGATCGTACAGTCCGCGACGTCTCGCAGCCTGCGCAGGAGGGGTACGAAGGCCTCGGCCTCGCGCTGGGCGATGCCGGCCGTCGGCTCGTCCAAGAGGAGCAGGCGCGGCTTGGCCAGGACGATGGAGGCCAGGTCGACCACCCTGCGGGTCCCGGTGGAGAGCTCGGCCGCCCGGTGGTGGCGGAACCGACCCAGCGAGAAGGAGTCGATCACCCGGTCGACCTCCTGGCGCTTGCGGCGCTCGGACCGCCGGGCCCAGGGGGCCTGCAGGGTGGAGGAGACCACCCCGACCGGGTGGCGGGCGTCCTCGCAGACCATGAGGATGTCCTCGACCGAGAGCTCGGGGAAGAGCCGGCAGTCCTGGAACGACCGGACCAGCCCGACGCTGATCCGCTCCTCGGGCAGGTAGTCGGTGACCTCCTCGCCGTCGATGCGCACCGAGCCCGACTGGAGGCGGACGTTGCCCGAGACGGCGTCGAGCGTCGTCGTCTTGCCCGACCCGTTGGGGCCGATGAGCCCCACCACCGAGCCGGGTTCGACCCTCATGCTCACCCCGTCGACCGCCCGGACGCCGCCGAACGTCACCAGCACGTCCTCGATCTCGAGGAGCGCCGGCCCGGCCGTCACCGCCCCTCCCCCGCCGCCGCCGGCGCCTCACCGGCCCCGGCCAGGACGGCCACCGGCTCGCCCGGCTCGCCCGGGCCCTCTCCCCCGCCGCCCAGGTGCGACCGGACCCCCGGCCGCTCGAGCAGCCAGCGCACGCCGTCGGTCGTCACGTCGCCCAGGCGGTGCATGACCTCGGAGAGGCCGCCGGGCAGGTAGAGCAGGAAGACCAGGAGCCCGAACCCGCTGGTGAGGAACTGGATGGTCGAGGTGGTCCCGAAGATGGCCGGCAGCCCGACCAGGTAGACGGCGCCGAGCACCGCCCCGGGGATCGAGCCCAGGCCGCCGATGACCACCATGGAGACCACCAGGATGGAGTAGGTGGGGTCGAAGGTGTTGGTGTTGAACCGCTCGCTGGCCAAGGCCAGGCACACCCCGGCGTAGCCGGCCATGAACCCCGAGAGGGCGAAGGCGAGCAGCTTGGTCCGCACCACCGGGATGCCGAGGGCGGCCGCCGTCTGCTCGTTGTCCCGGACGGCCACCAGCCGCCGGGCGACGCCGCGGTCCCGCCAGACCCGCACCATGAGGACCGATACCACCAGCACGCCCAGGGCGAACCAGGCGAAGGCCCGTGTCGTGTCGAGGCTCAGGCCGAAGAACGACGGCCGGGAGATGAGGGTGGACGACGGGTTGGGCAGGCCGGTGCAGAGCCGCTTGCCGAGGAGCGGCACCGTCCAACAGGTGGTGGCCACCACCGACACCTGGATCCACAGGGCGAAGGCCAGGGTGGAGACGGCCAGGTAGAGGCCCCGCACCCGGAGGGCGGGCAGACCGACCACCACCGCCACCACCGCCGTGACGGCGCCGGCGAAGGGGAGGAGGAGGAGGAGCGGGATGCTGCCCCCGAGGTGGGCGGCCATCACCGCCCCGATGGCCACCAGCCCGAACTGGCCGAGCGAAACCTGGCCGGCCCAGCCGGTGAGCACCGTGAGCGAGAGGGCGACCACCCCGTAGAGGCAGATCTGGGAGAGCAGGTAGGACTTGCCGACGCTGAGGACGAACGGCAGCAGGGCCACCACCACCAAGGTGACCACCACACCGGTCGCTCCCACCCGGGCCCGCAGCGCCGTGGTGGCCCGGCGCATGGCGGCCGACCCCTGCAGCCAGGTGGACCGCTCCTCGCTGCGCGAGCCCTTGCGCAGCGCGCTCACCCGCACCAGCAGCACGGCCAGGAGGATCCCGAACATGATCGTCTGCACCGACGCCGTCGAGGTGATGTTCCAGGCCAGGATCTCGTAGATCACCCCGACGGCGATGCCCGACACGAAGGCGACCGTCAGGTTGACCATGGCCCCCACCAGGGCGGCGGTGAGGGCGAAGAGCAGCAGGTCCGGACTGAGCGGCTGGGTGAGGACGCTGGTCTGGCCGGGCGAGGCCAGGATGGCGGTGAAGGCCGAGAGGACGCCGGCCAGCGTCCAGGCGACCGTGGAGGTGCGCCGGACCCAGACCCCCGACAGGCGGGCCGAGTCGGCGTTCTCCGACATGGCCCGCATGGCCAGCCCCCAGGGGGAGAACCTGACGAAGGCGGCGAGGGCGAGGGCGACCACCGGGGCCACGATGAGCGTCAGCACCTCGCCGGGGGAGAAGACGAACCCTCCCATGGTGAACGACAGGTGGATCGGCACCGGGAAGGGGCGCGAGAGGTTCTTGGGCAGGATGAAGGGGAGCGCGGTGAAGACGTAGAGGACCTGGGAGAGGCCGATGGTGGCCACCATGACCAGCACCCTGGGCCGGTTGAAGAGCCGGCGCAGGACCAGCTCGGAGAGGCCGCCCATGGCGGCCGCCAGCCCGATGGCCAGCACCAGGGAGAACCAGTAGTCGAAGTGGAAGCCCTGGGTGCACTTGACCAGGAAGACGGCGGCCACCACCCCGAGCTGGCCCTGGGCGAAGTTGAGGATCCGGTTGGTCTTGTAGACGAGGACGAGGCCCAGGGCCAACAGGCCGTAGTTGAGCCCCACCACCACCCCTTGGACCAGGACGAAACCCGGGATGGCCATCCGCTACCCCAGCCCGGTCCCGGCCTCGGCCAGGAAGACCGGCCGCAGCAGGTCGGCCCGGTTGAGCAGGTCCGCCGTCGGCCCGTCGAACCGGACCTCGCCGCGCTCCAAGAAGAAGGCCCGCTCGGCCAGCTGCATGGCCCGGTTGACGCTCTGCTCGACCAGGATGACCGTGGTCCCCTCGGCGTTGACCCGGCGAACGATCCCCATGAGGCGGTCGACGGTCATCGGGGCGAGGCCCAGGGCGAGCTCGTCGATCATGAGCAGGCGCGGCCGGGTCATCATCACCCGGGCCAGGGCCAGCATCTGCTGCTCGCCGCCCGACAGGGTGCCGGCCGCCTGGTCGAGCCGGGGGGCCAGCTCGGGGAAGACCCCGACCGCATCGTCGAGGGCCTGGGCCGCCCGGGACTTGTCGCGCCGGAAGGTGTGTTCGCCGATGCGCAGGTTGTCGCGGACGGTGAGCCCGGGGAAGGTCATCTTGCCGCCGACCAGGAGGGCCACCCCGAGGTCGATGATCTGCTCGGGCTCGAGGTAGGTGCAGTTGGCCCCGAAGAGCCGGATGACCCCGCGGTGGGGGTGCTCGAGTCCAGAGACCGCCCGCAACAGGGTCGACTTCCCCGCCCCGTTGGTGCCCAGGAGGGCGACCATCTCGCCCTCGGCCACCTCGAGGTTGATGTCGAAGAGGACCTGGTTGGTGCCGTAGAAGAAGTCGAGGTTGTGGACCTGGAGGGCGGGGATGGCGCCGCCGGCCGACCGCCGCTTGCCCTCGGCGTAGCGCTCGAGGACGTCCTCGATGACCATGGTGATGTCCCGGCGGACGTGGCGCGACCCGACGATCAAGAAGATCCCGCCCACCACGCAGACCGGCCCGATCAGGGTGAGGGCGACCACGATGCCGTGGAGGCCGCCGACGGCGTCGGAGATCGCCCCCAGAAGGACGCTGCCGGTGAACCCGCCGAAGACGAGCGAGAACACCCCGAACATGGCGAAGCAGATCGTCCGCATCTCGGGCGGCGCCGTGGCGGCCAGGGTGAGGAAGATGCAGATCGACAGCGGGGCCACGCAGGCGTTGGCGAGCGTCTGCAGACCCACGCACATCCACAGCTTGGGCACGTAGAGGGAGAGGACGTAGAAGACCCCGTAGGCGCTGATGCAGAACCCCGAGATCACCAGCGGGCGCTGGGGCGCCTTCCTGAAGTAGCGGTCGCCCAGCACGTAGGCGACCGGGAGCCCCAGGAACGCCGCCAAGCCGATGATGGCGTAGACCTCGCTCCGGCCCGCCACGTCGAGGTGGAACTTGTCGGAGAAGAAGAGGCTCCCGAACAGCGGCGCCCCGGTGCCGGCGAAGCCCAAGATGGCCACCGCCACCAGCTCGTAGTACAAGGAGCGGATCCTGAGCAGGCGCGTGACGGCCGGCCCGAGCAGCACCCGGGGCGCCTTCTCCTGCTGGGACTGGACGTCCATGCCCGAGGCCTTGAGGATGTGACTCGCCTCGTTGGCTCCCTTGTCCGGCTCCTTGATCGTGAGCAGGGCAAAGCTGAGCGGGATGCCGGCCAAGGCCACCAGGAGGCCGTAGCGCCAGTTGTGGGCGACGGTGACCACGAAACCGAAGAGCAGGATGCCCGCCGTGGCCGACAGCGGTGTGGAGAGGTTGTGCCAGCTGAAGATACGGCCCCGGCTCTCGGTCGGGTAGGCGTCGGCCAGGTAGGAGTTGTGGACGGTGTTGTTCACCCCCGAGCCCACCGACGCCGCCAGGTACAAGAAGGCGAACGCCCACACGTTGGGCGACAGGGCCATCAGCGTGGCGAAGACGCTGAAGACGAGCAGCGCCCCGGCGGCCACCAGCTTGCGGCTGCCCCGGTCGGCCAGGAGGGCCAGCGGCACCGCCCACAGGAGCTGGGCCACCTGGGCCACGAAGGCCACCGTGGCCAGGGCGGTATTGTGGATGTGGAAGGTGTGCTCGAGGTTCTTGCCGATGATGGCGATGCCGTTCCCGAAGGTCCCCGGCACGAGGGCGGCCGCCGTGAGCAGGACGAGCGGGGCGAAGCCATAGTGGCGCAGGATGCCCACCAGGGGGGGCGCCTTGCCCTCCCCGGTGCCCGGCATCATGGCCACGTCGGCCACCGCTTCTTGGTCCCGGTGGGTCGACAGCGCCTCTTTGAGCAGCTCGTCGGGGACCGTGAAGTCGAAGAGCGCCTGGTCCGCCATCGGGGAGACTGTATCGTCGGCCACCGGGGCCGGCCGATCGACCGTTCGGGGGGCCGGCGGTCAGCCGGCGGTGGCCACCGCCAACGGCCCTTGCACCAGCACGCAGCAGCGGGCGCCCGGCCCCGCCGCGCCCAGGGCTTGCGCCACCGCGAGGTCGAGGTCGCCGGCCGGCTCGAGGTGGGCGGCGCGGACCTCGTCGTCGCTCAGCCCGTCGGTGAGGAGCCGGACCTCGGCCCGCCGGAGCACCCGTCCCATCACCTGGGCCTGCCACCGGTCGGACTCCGCCGCACCGCCCGGCTCGGCCAGGTCGGCCGGTCCCCGGGCCGCGGCGAGGAGCCGGGCGAAGGCGCCGCCGGCCGGCACACCGTCGCCGCAGGCGGCGACGAGGAGCACCGTCCCTGTGTCGGCGACCACCCGCTCGGCGGCGGCCATGCCCTTCACGGCCTGGTAGAGGTTGCGGTCGAGCGGGTGGCCGCCGCCGGTGGTGACCACCACCTCGAACCGGCCGGGCACCCGGCGCACCGCCGTCCGCTCGACGAAGGCGCAGGCCTCCTGGTGGGCGTCGGGCAGGGGGCCGCAGAAGACGGCGGTGAGCCGCTGGCCGGCGTCGAGGGCCACGTCGATCGAGAGCGTGGGCGCACAGAGCGCCACCGCCGCCCGGATGAAGTCGTGCACCGGGTTCCCCGCGGTCCTGAGCCAGGTGGCCGCGGGGTCGGCGATGCGGGCCGGGCTGTGCGCCTCGAGGATGGTCCGGTCGGCGGCCAGCCCCGGGCAGACCGCCTTGGGGCCCCCGCTGTACCCGGCGAAGAAGTGGGGCTCGACGAACCCCGTGCAGATGCGCACGTCGGCCGCCACGTAGCGGGGGTCGAGTGCAACCTCCGCCCCGTCGACCCGCCCGACCACCACGTGGTCGGGGTCGTCGGAGCGGTGCTGGTGGATGCGGTAGCGGGCCACCACCTCCGGCCCGACCAGCTCGGCCATCTCGGCGTCGGTGGCCGGCCGGTGGGTGCCCGTGGCGCACAGGAGGTCGACCCGGTCGGGCCCCGCCCCCAGCCGTTCGAGCTCGGCCAGGAGGGGCGGCAGGACGGTCCGGTTGGGCATCGGCCGGGTGATGTCGGGGAACACCACCGCCACCCGGTCGCCCGGGCGCACCAGGTCGGCCAGCGGCCTCCCCGACACCGGGGCGGCCAGCGCCTCCATGACCGCCCCCGCCTCGTCGGCGAGGGCGGGGGGGTGGGCCGGCTCCACGACCACGGCGTCGTCGGGGACGCCGACCGCCAGCTGCCGGCGGCCGTAGGGGAGCAGGACGCGCTTCACGGGGCCGGGAGGCCGAGCTCGATGAGGGTGCCGGCCACCCGGTCGGCCACCGGCCGCAGCTCGCGGTAGCGGGCCACCCCGGCGGGGTCGGGGGCGGCCTCGGCCACGACCGGGTCCAGCCGGTCGAGCGGCAGGTCCCTCCCGAGCGCGGCGGCGCCGAGGAGCGCCGCCCCGGCCGACGCCGCCTCCCCCGAGCGGCGACGGGTGGCCGGCAGCCCGGTCACCGCGGTGAGCACCGCCACCCACAACGGGACCCCGGTGCCGGCCCCGCCCAGGGTGAGCCCCACCGGCGGTCGCCCCCCGACAGGGTTGGCGGTGACCGCGGCCAGGCACCGGTCCACGTCGAAGGCGACCGACTCCATGGCCGCCCGGGCCAGGTCGCCGGCGTCGTGGCCCGAGGCCAGCCCCACGAAGCCAGCCCGCGCGTCGTCCCGCCACCACGGGGCCCGCGCCCCGTCCAGCCAGGGCACGGCGACCACGCCGCGGGCCCCGGCCGGGCTGGCCGCCGCCAGCGCGGCCAGTGCGTCGGCGTCCCGCCCGACGACCCGCCCCAGCCACGCCAGGAACGAGCCGGCCGCCGAGAGCCCCCCCTCGAGGAGCCACCCGCCGTCGGCGGCGCGCGAGACGACCGTGCCGGCCGGGGCCGGGTCGGGCCGGACCTCCCCCACCGGCACCGACACGTTGGCGGTGGTGCCCCAGCTGACCATCGGCCGCTCGGGCGACGCCCCGGCGCCCAGCACCTCGCACTGGCGGTCCCCGGCGCCGACCACGACCGGGATGCCCGGGCGCAGCCCCAGCTCGGCCGCGGGCACCGCCCGCAGCGCGCCGGCCACGTGGTCCGACGCCACCACCGGCGGCAGCTTCCCGGCGGCCGGGCCGGCCAGCTCGTCGACCAACCGCCCCCCGGTGTCGTAGAGGCCGGTGCGCGAGGCCAGGGTGATGTCGGTCACGACCTCCCCGGTGAGCCGCCAGACGACCAGGTCGCGCGGCGAGAGCAGCCAGTCGCAGGCGGCCAGGCGCCCGGGCTGGTGGGTGGCGATCCAGGCGACCTTGGCCGCCACCGCCCCGGCGTCGACCGGCACGCCGGTCCGCCGGCGCACCGCCTCCTCCCCCCCGAGCGAGGCGGTCAGGGCCGCCGCCTCGGCCGCGGCGCGCCGGTCCGACCACAGAAGGCCCTTGCCCAGGGGCTCGGCGGACGCCGTCACCGGGACGAACGTCTGCCGGGCGGCCGAGCAGGACAGCGCGTCGACCGAGCCGAATGCCGCCGGGGCGGCGGCGCGGGCCTCGGCGCAGGCGACCACCACCGCCGTCCACCACCCGACGGGGTCCTGCTCGGCCCAGCCCAGCTCCGGCCGGGCGGTGGCCAGCTCGGCCCGGGCCAGGGCCACCAGGCCGTCGTCGGACCACAGCGCCACCTTGGTGACGCTGGTGCCGAAGTCGACGGTGAGGATCACCGCCCGCCCGGCGCGCCCGGACCGGCCCGCCCGTGGACGAGGTCGGCCACGGCCCTGGCCGCATCGGCCGGGGAGGGGTCCTGGTAGACGGCGCGCCCGACGGCCATCCCGGCCCCGCCGCCGGCCATCACGTCCGCCACCTCGTCGAGGACGCGTTGGAGGCCGTCCTCCCGGCGGGGGCCGCCCAGGAAGAGCACCGGCACCCCGACGCTGGCCACCACCCGTGCCACCGCCTCGACCCGCGGCGCGCCGGGGGGGGCGGCGGGGATGGGGACCTTCAGGACCGGCGCCCCCATGTCGTGGGCCACCACCGCGGCGAAGACGATGGCGTCGGTGTCGCGGGCCATGCCCCCGTCTCGCCATACCGCCGCCTCGACCAGCGCCTCGAGCCCGGCGCCCTTGGCCTCCTCGAGCACCTGGCCGAGGAGCTCGAGCGCCCCGGCGGTCGCCGGGTCGGTCACGTCGATGCGGGTCATGTGCTTGACCCCGGTCCACCCCTCCTCGGCGGCCCGCCAGACGCTGGCCACCAGCCGGTCGTCGAGCTCGAAGGCCGAGCCGGCCAGGCCGGTGCGGTTGAGCGAGAGGTAGGTCCGGTGGCCGGGCCCCAGCGCCCCCATCTCCGAGAGGTCGCCCATCGGCTGGGCGGTGGCCAGCAGGCCGTCGCAGTGGGGCAGCGCCTCGGCCAGCGCCCGGCACAGGTCGTCGTAGCGCTCGATGGTGATGACCCCGCGGGCCCGGTGGTCGGCCGCCAGGATGAGGGAGGGGACGGGCAGTCCGTGTTCGGGCGACCGGCCCCCGGGGGCCGCCGCGCCCGTCATCCGACGCCGGCCAGGCGCAGCAGCACCTTGGCCACCGCCGAGAAGTCCTCGCGCCCGTAGCCGGCGGTGCTGGCCGCGGTGAGGGCCTGGCGGGCGCTGGCGGTGGTCGAGAGCGGGACCCCGGTGCGCGCCCCGTAGGTGAGGGCCAGGTCGAGGTCCTTGGCCATGAGGTCGGTCATGAACCCCGGGCGCCAGCCGTTGGAGGCCGGGCTCTCGGCGACGACGCCCGGCACGGGCATCCGGGTCCGCACGGCCACGCAGTCCCCGGTGGCGTGGGTCAGCACCTCGAAGAGCTTGGCCATGTCGACCCCGGACTTGGCCGCCAGCGCCGTGGCCTCGGCGGTGGCCACCATCTGGGCGGCGTAGATCATGTTGTTGCAGAGCTTGACCACCTGCCCCATGCCCGGCCCACCCACGTGCACCACCAGTGTGGCGAACGGCTCGATGGCCGGCCGGACGTCCTCCAGGGTGGCGGCGTCGCCGCCCACCATGAGGGTGAGGACGCCCTTCTCGGCCCCGGCGGTGCCCCCCGAGAGCGGCGCCTCGAGGTAGCGGGCCCCGGTGGCCGAGACCCGCTCGTGCTGGGCCCGCTCCGCCTCGGGGTCGATGGTCGAGCAGTCGACCACGGTCTTGCCCGGGCCGAGGGCGGGCAGCATGGCGTCGAGGACCGAGACCACCTCGGGGGAGTTGGGGACGCACAGGAAGATCACGTCGGCGGCCGCGGCCACCGCGGCCGGTGTCGCGCCCTCGACGGCCCCCATCGCAACGGCGGCGTCGATGGGGCCGCGGCTGCGCGAGGCCACCGTCACCTGGTGGCCGGCCTCGAGCAGGTGCCGGGTCATGGGCAGGCCCATGGCCCCCAGTCCGATGAAGCCGAGCTGCATGTCCGGTGCCTCCTACCCTCGCTCGAACTGCGGGAGCCAGCGGGCCGTGCCCGAGAGCAGCTCCTCGATCATGGCGTCGGTGCGGTGCAGGTCGCCGCGGCCGGCGAGCGGGTCGAGGGAGAAGGCGGCGGCGGCCAGCCCCCGGTCCCCGGTGAGCGCCGCCTCGACCGTCATCTCCTGCACGGCGACGTGCCGGCGCAGCACCTCGGTCGGGGCCGCCGGGGCCCGGGCCTGGTCGCGCCCGGCGATCCCCGAGCCGTCGACCGTGCAGATCGACTCCACCACGGCGTCGGCCGGGAGGTCGGGGCACTGGCCGACGTTGGGGATGTTGAGCGGCAGCTCTCGGCGGTTCCCGGTGAGCAGCGAGTCGATGACCAGGGCCGGGAGCTCGCCCGACTGCCACGTCTGGAGGTCCTTGTCGCCGGCGAGCCAGGCGTCGACGTCGGCCACGTAGCCGGCCTGGTGGCCCTCCCTCGTCTCGATGGAGGTGAGCTCGACGTTGTAGGCCGACCCCCACCCCGACTCCTCGGTGAGGATCCACGGCAGGAACTCGGCGACGTGGCGGTCGCCGGCGGCCGGGAGCGCGCCCCACCGCTCCAAGAGGGTGAGCTTGAGCAGGTGGCGCTGGGCGAAGTCGAGCCTCGAGAACTCCTCGGCCTCCGGGCGGCCCGGGTGGGGGGCGAGCGCCTCGAGCCCACCGGCCTCGGCCACCATCTCGGCCAGGACCTCGAACCCGTCGCGCCCGTCGACCGCCAGGGCGGTCACCACCGGGAAGTGGTTGACGCCCACCACCGTGGGCCGCACCGCCTCGGCCGGCTTCCCCAGGGCGATGGCCAGGTCGAGGGTCCAGTTCCCGACCTCGTGGCAGAGCCCCACCGTCTTGAGCGAGGTCTCCTTGCAGATGGCCCTGGTGAGGGTGGTCATGGGGTTGGTGATGTTGAGCAGCCAGGCCTCCGGGCAGACCTCCTCCATGTCCCGGGCGATCCCGACCAGCACCGGCACGTTGCGCAGCGCCCGGTTGATGCCCCCCGGGCCCACGCTGTCCCCCACCGACTGGCGGATGCCGTAGCGGGCGGGCACGTCGAGGTCGACCGACATGCTGGCGAAGCCGCCCGTCGAGATGGTCACGATCACGAAGTCGGCACCCTCGAGGGCACGGCGCTGGTCGGTGGTGCTCGAGACCGTGGCCCCGGCGCCCAGCGCCTCGTTCACCCGGAGGGCCAGCGCCTCCATCTTGGGCAGCGGCTCGGGGTCGATGTCCTCGAGGACGAGGTGCATCCCCTGCAACGAGGGCGTCCCGAGCAGGTCGGCCAGGAGCTCGGGGGTCCACTGGTAGCTGCCGCCGCCGACGATGGTGACCTGCATGTCCTCGCTCCCCTGGTCGTCGCCGGACGTCCCGCGCGTCGGTGTCACTGTAGCCACCGACGGGGCCGCCGCCTCGTGGCGGGGATCAGGACACGGCGCAGAGGCCGCCGTCGAGGTTGATCGCCGTCCCGGTGACGTAGGAGGCCCTCGCCGAGAGCAGGAAGGCGACGGTGTCGGCGAACTCGTCGGCCCTGCCCACCCGGCCGAGCGGGATGCCGGCGCCGGCGGCCAGCCGCCGGTAGAGGTCGGCGACGGCCGTCCCCTGGGCCTCGGCCAGACGGTCCCACTGCCCCGACTCGACCAGCCCGATCAGCACGGCGTTCACCCGGATGCCGTCGGGCCCGAGCTCCTTGGAGAGCGCCTTGGTGAGCGCCATCCCCGCCGCCCGGGACACCGAGCTCGGGGCCGAGCCGGCGGCCGGCGCCTTGGCCCCGATGGCCAGCACGTTCACGATCGACCCGCCGTCGCGCGCCAGGTGGGGCAGGACCAGGCGGGTGAGCCGCACGGCGGCCATGAGCTTGAGGTCGAGGTCCTCCCCCCAGTCGTCGTCGGTGGTGTCAGCCACCGGCTTGGCCGCCGAGCGGCCGGCGTTGTTCACCAGGCCGTCGATCCTCCCGAATCGGTCCAGCGCGCCGTCGACGAAACGGGCGAGGTCGCCGGGGAGGGTGACGTCGGCCCGCACGGCCAGCGCCTCGGCGCCTCGGACCTCGAGCGCCTCGGCGGCGGCGCCCAGCCGCTCCTCGTCGCGCCCGCACAGCACCACCCGGGCCCCCTCCTCTGCCAACCGGTGGCACAGGGCGCGGCCGAGGCCGTCCGAGCCGCCGGTCACCAGCACCACCTTGCCGTCGAGCCCGAGGTCCACCTCAGCCCTCCTCCGTGTCGGCCCGTTCCAGGCTGAACAGCCGGATCGTGCGGTCGGTGCGGTCGCCGTAGGCGCGGTAGGGGCGGGCCGCCTCCTCGAACCGACGCCAGGCCAGGTCGCGCTCCTCCCCCTCGAGCAGCCGGGCCACCACCGCGATCCGCTCGCCCCCGATGGCGACGACCGCCCTGGGGCAGGCCAGCAGGTTGGCGCTCCAGGCCGGGTGGCGGCCCTGCCCGAAGTTGCTGGCGGCCAGGAGGATCCGATCTCCATCGTGGAGGTAGAGCAGCGGCGTCGTGCGGGGCGCTCCCGAGCGGGCGCCCGTCGTGGTGAGGAGCAGGAGCGGCGTGCCGAAGGGGCCCAGGGCGGTGAACCGGCCCCCCGACCGCTCCAGCACCCAGCGGTCGAGGGGGACCACGGCGCGCACCAGCCGGGAGCCGGGGCGGGTGGCGGCGAGCCACTGGCCGGCCCGCGCCGAGCGGGTGCCCGGTCGCCCCCAGGCCGCGTCGGGGAAGGGGGTGGCGCTCAGCGTTCCTGCTCGGTCGGCCGGACCAGCACCTCGTTGACCGAGACGTGGCGCGGACGGGTGACGGCGAAGCGCACGGCGTCGGCGATGTCCTCGCTGCGCAGCGTCTCGATCCCGCCGAAGGTCTTGGCCATCTCCTCGAGCACCTCCCGGCGGTTCTGGAACGGGAGCTCGGTGGCGGTGGCGCCGGGCTCGACGATGGTCACCCGCACGTGGCGACCGGTCACCTCCTGGCGCAGCGACTCGCTGAAGGCGCCCACGCCGAACTTGGTGGCCGAGTAGACGGCGTTGTGGAGGCGCGCCACCCGGCCGGCGACCGAGCTCACGTTGATGACGTCGGCCACCTGCCGCGGGCCGTCGGAGGCCGCGGCCACCAGATGCGGGAGGGCGGCATGGGTGCAGTAGAAGAGGCCGAGGAGGTTGAGCTCGACCATCCGGCGCCACTCCTCGGTGGGCGCACCCTCGACCGGACCCAGGAGCATGACCCCGGCGTTGTTCACCAGCGTGTCGAGGCGGCCGAGCTCCGACACGGTCCGCTCCACCATCCCTCGCACCTGGTCCTCGTCGCTGATGTCGGCCTGGTGGACGAGCACCCGGGAACCTGCCGGCCCGCTGCCCTCGAGCCGCTCGGCCAGGGCGCGGAGGCGTTCGACCCGCCGGGCGGCCACCGTGACCGCCGCACCCTCGGCGACCAGCGCCGTCGCCGTCGCCTCCCCGATGCCGCTGGAGGCGCCGGTCACCAGCGCCACCGTTCCCGCGAGCGTCCCCGCCATGTCACCTCCCCGTCGTCCGTCGCCCAGAGCCTGCCACCGGTCCCGGCCGAGCGCTCAACGGACCCGGCGCAGCGGGTGTCAGTCCGCCGAGGGGAGCGGGTGGTGCTCGACGCCGGGCATGTCGGCGTAGACGCTCTCGGGCACGAGCGTCGGGGTGTCGCGGTTCAAGACCTCGCCCCGGAAGAACGCCGGCCGGGCCCGCTTGTAGCTGACCATGAGCACGACGCCGAGGACGAGGGAGAGAACCTCGATGACGAAGACGCCGCCCATGTGCCAATGGGGAGGGAAGGGGACCGTGAAGCTCGTGTAGCTGTCGGCGGGCCGCCAGTAGAACCAGAGGTTGTAGGCGAGGGCCCCGAAGAGGATCAGCCCGCCGAGGAGCGGCAGGATGCCGCGCAGCCACAGGTTGCGTGCGCTCTCGGTGAGGGTCTTTCGGTAGTAGCGGACGCAGGCGAATCCGGTGAGGCCGTAGTAGAAGGCGATCATCACCCCGAGGGCGGAGACCGAGTCGGAGATGACCGAGCCCGCCGAGATGTAGTTCATCCCCACGTAGAGCAGGATCGAGACCCCGCCCATGGCGATCGTCGAGACCGTCGGGGTGAGGTGGCGTCCGTGGACCTTGGCGAAGGACTTGGGGATCGCCTTGTAGACGGCCATCGAGAGGGTCGTCCGGGCCGTGGGCAGGATGGTGGTCTGGGTCGAGGCGGCCGCCGAGCTGAGCACCATCAACAGGAGCAGTCGGGTCAGCGTGCTCCCGATGCCCGACGAACCGAAGACGGCACCGCCCAAGATCGAGAGCACGTCCCCCTGGTGGGCCGGGTTGCCCAGGCAGATGCCGGTCTTGCAGATCCCGGCGAACGACTCAGTCGAGAGCACCACCAGCGCGTAGATGGCCAGCAGGAGCACGGTCGAGATCACCGCCGCCTGCCCGGGGGTCTTGCCGGGATCCTTGGTCTCCTCGTTGACCGAGACGGCGGTGTCCCAGCCCCAGTAGATGAAGATCATGAGGTCGATGCCGTTCACGAAGTCGGAGAGGGAATGGACCTTGAAGGGGTCGAACCAGGACCACGAGAAGGCCAGGTGGCTGGCGGGGGCCGAGCCACTGCCCACCTTGACCAGGGCCACCACCGAGAGCACGACCAGCATGGTGAGCTCGACGCCGAGGAGCACCTTCTGCAGGTTCGCCGACACCTCGATGCCGCGGTAGCAGATGTAGGTCATGGCCACGATCCACAGGATCCCGACCAGCAGGACCCAGCCGCTGCTGGCGTCGCCGCCGATGCCCTTGGCCCCGAAGAGCAGGAACACGTACTGCCCGGCGATCTGGGCCAGGCTGGCCATGACCAGGACGTCGGCGGCCACGATGCCCCACCCGCCCCACCAGCCGGTGCGGGGCCCGAAGGCCCGGGCGGACCAGGTGAAGGTGGTCCCGCAGTCCGGGTCGGCCTTGTTGAGCTCGTTGTAGGCCAAGGCGATGAACAGCATCGGGATGAAGGCCAGGATCGTGACGATCGGGGCCTGGAGCCCGATGGCCGCCACCACGAAGCCGAGCGTCGCCGCCAGGCTGTAGGCGGGGGCGGTGGAGGCGACCCCCACCACCGTGCTCGAGATCAGGCCCAGGGCGCCGGGCTTGAGCCCCTTGGCGGCCCCGGTCTGCTCCGGCGGGCCCCCCGCTGCGGTTGTACCGGGCCCGCCCCCCACGGTTGCCTGCGCCATCGGTGCCCTCCCGAAGTCGACGTGACGGGAAGGCTAACGCCCGAACGCGGCGCGTGCACGGGCAGTCCCTACGGAGAGGGACGTGCCGACCGCCGAACGGTCCCGGACCCGGGGCGAAACAGGTTTTCGGCGCCGATTTCCGTCCCCGGGCCTTCCCGGCTCACCGGACGACGCCGGCGCCCGAAGTCATGTTGTCCCAGATGTCGACCGGCTCACGTGGATGGTGAAGGACCAGGACCCCGAGTCGCCGTATGTGTCGGCGACGACGCCTGTCACCGTGTATGTGCCGGGTGTCAGACTGCCGCTCGTCGAGACATCCCCGTCGGCGCTGACATGGATGGCTGTCGTTGTGCCCCCGGTGACTGTGTACGTGTAGGTCCCCAGGCCCCCGACCGCCGACAGCTCGACTGTCACTGTCGCCGCTCCTGTCGATGTCGTCGAGACTGTGAACGGTGTTGTCTGGGAGAGCGCGACCGCTGTGACGTGGAGGGTGAAGGACCATGTCCCGGTGTCGCCGTAGCCGTCGGAGAAGGAGCCGTACACCGTGTATGTGCCGGCCGCCAGCCTGTGTGTCGTCGAGACGTCGCCTGTGGATGTCACGTGGACGGCTGTTGTTGTCCCCCCGGTCACCTCGAATGTCACTGTCCACGGTACGCCCGAGAAGTGCAAGCGGTCGGTGAATGTCGCCGCTGTGAGCGTCGTCGTCGACGCGCTGAACGGTGCTGCCTGGGTGATTGTGACGGCTGTGACGTGGAGGGTGAAGGTCCATGTCCCGGTGTCGCCGTAGTTGTCGCTGGTCGTGCCGGACACCGTGTATGTCCCGGCGGACAGAGTGCCGGTGGTCGAGATGGACCCTGTCCGCGAGACGGAGAACAACGCGACTGTCCCCCCTGTCGCCACGAACGAGGCTGTCCCCGGGCCGCCGCTGGCGTGCAGCAGGTCCTCGAACTTGATCGAAGTGACCGTCGTCGTCGACGCGCTGAACGGTGCCGCCTGGGAGAGTGTGACGGCTGTGACGTTGAGGGTGAAGTTCCATGTCCCCGTGTCGCCGTAGGGATCGCTCATCGTGCCGTGCACTGCGTGTGTCCCGGCGGACAGGGTGCCGGTGGTCGAGACGTGCCCTGTGGACGAGACCTCGACGGCGGCTGTCCCCCCGGTCACCTTGAACGAGATTGTGGCGAAGGGCCCCGACGCTCTCAGCTGATCGGCGAATGCCGCCGACGCAGTGGTCGTCGTCGTGTCTGTGTACGGCCCTGTGAATGTGATCGCGACCGGTGTGACCCTGAGGGTGAACGACCAGGTGCCGGTGTCGCCGTAGGTGTCGCCCAGCGTGCCCGAGACCGTGTGTGTGCCGGCGGCGAGAGGGCCGCTGGTCGAGAGGTGCCCTGTCGACTTCACGACGAACGCTGTCGTCGCCCCGCCGGTCACTTGGAACGTCGCTTTCCCGAAGGGTCCGCTACCGGACAGCTGGACGGCGAAGCCCGACGATGTCGCGGTGTCCGTTGTCCCTGTAAACGGCCCTGTGAATGTGAGCGCGACCGGTGTGACCTTCAGGGTGAACGACCAGGGGCCGGTGTCGCCGTAGCTGTCGTTCAGCGTGCCGCGCACCGTGTAGGTGCCGGCGTGCAGGGTGCCGGTGGTCGTGACGGCCCCTGTGGGGGCGACCTTCACCGCTGTCGTTGTCCCGCCGGTCGGTGTGAAGGTCACTGTCCCCACGCCACCGGTGGCCGACAGCTGGTCTGTGAAGGCGCTCGATGTCTGCGTTGTTACCGAGGCCGAGGTGGGTGAGCCCTGGGAGATCGCCACAGACGTGACCCGCAGGGTGAAGGTCCACGTGCCCGAGTCGCCGTACTCGTCGTTCGCCGTGCCGTGCACCGTGTATGTGCCGGCGTGCAGGGTGCCCGAGGTCGTGACGGCCCCTGTGGGGGCGACGTGGACCTTGGTGGTTGTCCCGCTCGGTGTTGTGAAGGTCACCTTCCCCAGGCCGCCGGATGCGGTCAGCACGGTGTGGAACGGTGTCGATGTGGCCGTGGTGACCGTGGCTGTCCGCGGCGACTGCTGGGTCAGTGCGACCGCCACGACGTGGAGGGTGAAGGACCATGTGCCGGTGTCACCGGACCCGTCCTTGTCGGACCCCGACACCGTGTAGGTCCCGGCGTGGAGCGGGCCGCTGGTCGACACGCGCCCTGTCGACGAGACCAGGACGTCGGCGGTTGTGCCGGACAGCTCTGTGAATGTGACCTTCCCCGGGAACCCGGTCGCAGAGAGCTGGCTCTTGAAGGTCCCCGAGTTCGCCGGTGTGGTCGTCCCTGTGGACGGTTTGCCCTGGACGATCGGGACGGCTGTGACGTCGAGGGTGAACTTCCAGGTGCCGGTGTCGCCATAGGGGTCGCCGTCGGTCCCCGACACCGTGTAGGTGCCGACCTTGAGCGGGCCGGCGGTCGTGACGGCCCCTGTGAGCGCCACGTGGAGTGTCGCGGTCGCCCCTGTCGTCTCGGTGAACGTCACTGTCCCCGGGCCGCCGGCGGTGGCCAGCTGGGCGGTGAACTTGGCCGATGTGGCCGGTGTGGTGCTGCCCGAGAGCGGCGTCACCTGGCCGATGGTGACGGCCTTCACCTTGAGGGCGTAGCTCCAGGGCCCGGAGTCGCCGTAGGGGTCGCCGTCGCTACCCGACACCGTGTAGGTCCCCGCGTGAAGGGCGCCCTTCGTGGTGACGTGGCCCGAGGAGGAGACCACGACGTCGGTCGTTGTCCCTGCGGTCTCGGCGAACGTCGCTGTCCCGACGCTGCCGCTGCTGGACAGCTGGGCGGTGAACTTGGCCGATGTGGTGGTGGTGGTTGTCGCCGATGAGGGTGTCTTCTGGGTGACGGCGGCCGACTTGACCGAGAGGGTGAAGGTCCACGTGCCGCCGTCGCCGTAGGGGTCGGTGAGGGTGCCCGACACCGTGTGTGTGCCCGAGTGCAGGGTCCCCTTGGTGGTGAGGCGCCCCTCGGGAGAGACCAGGAGCTCTGTGGTTGTCCCGGCCGACTCGGTGAAGGTGACTGTCCCCGTCCCGCCGGTGGTCGTGAGCTGGTCGCTGAAGCCCGCCGATGTGGCCGTGGTGGTTGTGGCCGCCGTCGGCGCCTTCTGGGAGATGGTGACGGCGGTGACCTTCAAGGTGTAGGTCCACGTGCCCGTGTCGCCGTTGGTGTCGCCGGTCGTGCCCGACACCGTGTAGGTGCCCGTGCGCAGGGTCCCCTTGGTGGTGACCGCACCGGTGGCGGAGACGAGCACGTCGCCGGAGGCCGGCGAGACTGTCTCGGCGTAGGTCACCGTGGCGGTGTTGCCGGTCACGGCCAGCTGGGACGTGAACCGCATCGATGTGGCCGTGGTCACGGTGCCCGAGGTGGGGGAGGTCTGGACGATCGTGGTCGTGGCCACGGTCAGCGCGAAGCTCCAGGTCCCGGTGTCCCCGGCGGCGTCCTCGTCGGTGCCCCCGACCGTGTAGAGGCCCGGTGTGAGCGAGGTGGCGGCGCTGACACCGCCCGAAGAGTTGACGACGACGTCGGCGGCGTCCTTCGATGTGGCCTCGGTGAAGGTGACCGCCCCTGTGCCGCCGGTCACCGCCAACTGGGCCGAGTAGCCGGCTCCGTAGGCGACCGTGGCCGAGGTGGGCGCCACCTGGAGCAGGGTGGTGGTCGATGCCGCCGAGCTGTACGCCATCCCGACCATCGGCCGGATCAGTGTGCTGCCGGCCATCGAGCCGTCGGTCGGCGCGTGGAACGCCGAGATCCCGCCGTCGGCCGCCACCTCCCAGTACCCGCCGGTCGCCGGGTCGGCCGCCATGCCCACGACGGGGGTGTCGCCCGCACCGCCTGTGGCGCCCTCGTTGCCGGCGTTGAAGTCGTAGACCCGGCCGTCGGCCGATACCAGCCAGTAGCCGCCGGTCGACGGGTCCGCCGCCATGCCCACGATCGGGCTGGCGGGGGGGCTGGCGGCCAGCGAGCCGTCGAAGGGGGCGTTGAAGGCGAAGACCCCGCCGTCCGACCCCACCAACCAGTAGCCGCCGGTCGACGGGTCCGCCGCCATGCCCACGATCGGGGAGTTCAGGGGCGTGCGGGCCATCGAGCCCTCGTAGGGCGCGTCGAAGGCGAAGACCCCGCCGTCGGCCGCCACCTCCCAGTAGCCGCCGGTCGACGGGTCCTCGGCCATCCCCACCACCGGACGGTTCAGCGGCATCCCGCCCATCGAGCCCTCGTAGGGCGCGTCGAAGGCGAAGATCCCGCCGTCGGCCGCCACCTCCCAGTAGCCGCCGGTCGACGGGTCCTCGGCCATCCCCACCACCGGCGCGTTGAGGGCCCGCCCGCCCATCGAGCCGTCGTAGGGGGCGTCGAAGGCGAAGATCCCGCCGTCGGCCGCCACCTCCCAGTAGCCGGTCGCGGTGGCGGTGGCCGCTGCCACCGCCTGCGGTGCGGCCGTCCCCTGGGCGCCGGCCGGCGCTGCGGTCAAGGCCACGTGGAGCGCCGGGGCGAAGAGCGCGACGGCGGCCAGGGTGGCGGCCCACCGTCGGGGAACCGCGCGTCGGCTGCCGTCCACGTGCCGTGCATGCGACAGGTGGTTCATACCTTCATCCCCAACTCCGGCCTCTTGCGTACGCGTGCGCCGGCTGATCTCCACAGACCAGGTGAAAGTAGCAGTTGGGGCCCCGATGGACGGGGACTGACCCCGTCCGACCCCCTCCGGGCGCCGGACGGGGTCAGGGAAGGAGCAGCCTGGCCAGCCGTCTGGCGGTGACGCCGAGGCCGATCACACCCATGGCCGCCAGGTAGGCGGCGTGGCCGAGGAGGGCCCAGTCGAAGGCACCGATGTCGAAGCCGCGCAGGAGGGCGACCCCCTGGTAGAGCGGGGTGCACGACACCACCAGCTGGAGCCAGCCCGGGTAGACGGTGAGCGGGTAGAAGGTGGCCGAGAACAAGAACAGCAGGATGATGGCCAAGGAGACCATGTCGAAGTCCTGCCAGCTCCTCATGTAGGTGGTGCCGGCCATGCCGGCGGCCGAGAAGGCGAAGCTGATCAGGATGGCGCCGGGGTAGCAGAGGGCGACCCACGGCGTGACCGTGTACCCGAGGCCGGCCATCACGCACATGAAGGCGCCCGAGTACAGCCCGCCCCGCAGGAGCGACCAGGTCAGCTCGCCCAGGGCGACGTCCCCCACGCCGAGCGGGGTGGAAAGGATGGCGTCGTAGGTCTTGGCGATCTTGAGCTTGAAGAAGACGTTGAAGGTGGAGTCGAAGAGGGCGCCGTTCATCGCCGAGGAGGCCAGCAGCCCCGGCGCCACGAACCCGGTGTAGGCGAGCACCCGGCCGTCGACGGGGATGCGGCCGACCAGATGGTTCAGGCCGACGCCGATGGACAGCAGGTAGAAGAACGGCTCGAAGAAGCCCGAGACGAGGAAGATCCAGCCGCGGCGGTAGACGGCGACGTTGCGCTCGACGACCCGGCGGGCCCGCCGGCTGCCCAGCATGGCCGACGGGGTGAGGCGGAGGGGGAACGACGCCGACGGAGCCGGGGCGGGGGGCACCGACACCTGGGGCCCGCCCTCCTCGTTCCAACCGTGGCGCACGCCCGTCGGCTCGCCGCTCACACGACCAGCCTCCGGCGGAAGGTCCTCCGGGCCACCCAGTAGCCGGCCCCGGCCAGGGCCACCAGGTAGGCGGCGTCGCCGAGCGACGGCCAGAGGGAGGCGGTGCCCAGCACGAGGTCCCGGCAGAGCGAGACCCCGTGGTAGAGGGGGGTGGCGTAGGCCACCGGCCGGAGCCACCCGGGCAGCTGGGTCACCGGGAAGAAGGTCCCCGAGAAGAGGAAGAGCGGGATGAGGCCGAGGCGGTAGATGGTGGTGAAGGCCACGTCCTGCTCCTGGGTGGCGGCGAAGGCGGCGATCGGCGCGGCGAAGGCCAGTCCGGTGGCCACCGCCGCCGGGAGGGCCAGGACGGCGAGCGGCGAGCGCACGACGCCGAAGGCGGCCACCACGGCCAGGTAGATGGTCGAGACCGTGACCAGGCGGACCCCGATCCAGCCCAGGTGTCCCCGCAGCACGTCGACCACCCGCAACGGCGTGGCCAGCATGGCGAAGTACGTGCGGATCCACTTGATCGCCGCCATGACCGGGTACATCGCCTCGTTGGCGCCGATCTGCATGGCCGTGGCGGCCAGGAGCCCCGGGGCGACGAAGTCGAGGTAGGGCACCCCCGAGACGTGGTGGGTGTGCTTGTCGACGAGCGACCCCAGCCCGACCCCCATGGCCGCCAGGTACAGGACCGGGTAGAGGAAGCTGGTGGTGATGGACGAGCGCCAGGTCCGCTTGTACTGGTAGGCGAAGTAGCCCAGCCCGCGCAGCCACAAGGGCGTCGGCCACGGCCACAGGCGCCGGGCGGCCCCCGGGCCCGCCGGCCCCCCCGACCCGTCGACCGCCGTCACCATCCCTCCCCCCTTCCCCCGCCCCTCAGTCGACCAGGGTCCGCCCGGTCAGGCGCAGGAAGACGTCCTCCAGGGTCGAGCGGCGCACCAGCGCGCTCTCGGGGGTGAGCCCCATGGCATGCACCCGGGCCAGGGTCCCGTCCCCGTCGGCCGTGTAGAGGAGGAGCCGGTCGGGCAGGACCTCGGCCCGGTCGGCCAGTCCGGAGACCCGGGCGGCCACCGCGTCGTGCTCGCCCGAGCGGAAGCGCAGCTCGACCACCTCCTTGGTCGAGTACCGCTCGATCAGCTGGCGGGGCGTGCCCTCGGCGGCGAAGCGGCCACGGTCCATCACCGCCAGGCGGTCGCAGAGCTGCTCGGCCTCGTCCATGTAGTGGGTGGTGATGACCAGGGTCACCCCTTCCTGCTTGAGCCGGTAGAGGCGGTCCCAGAGCAGGTGCCGGGCCTGGGGGTCGAGGCCGGTGGTCGGCTCGTCGAGGATCAGCAGGTCGGGCTCGGAGACGAGCGAGCGGGCGATGGTGAGCCGGCGCTTCATCCCTCCCGACAGTGGTTCCACCTTGTCGTGGGCCCGCTCGGTCAGCTGGGCGAAGTCGAGGAGCCGCATGGCCCGCTCCCGGATGACCTTGCGCGGCAGGTCGAAATAGCGCCCGTAGACCATCAGGTTGTCGAGGACGGTCAGCTCCAGGTCGAGCGAGTCCTCCTGGGGCACCAGGCCGATCCGGGCCCGGATCACCGGCCCGTCGGTCGCCGGGTCCATGCCCAGCACCCGCAGCGTGCCGCCGGAGACCGGGGACATGCACGAGATCATCCGCATGGTGGAGGTCTTGCCGGCGCCGTTGGGCCCGAGGAACCCGAAGGACTCGCCCCGCCCGATCTCGAAGTCGATCGAGTCCACCGCCACGAACTCGCCGAACCGCTTCACCAGACCCTTGGCGTAGACGAGGGTCCCGGGGCCGCCGTTGGGACGGGGCTCGGCCGTGGAGGGGTCAAGGTGGGCGGTCACCGCCGGCCAACCCTACCCGTGGCACCGGCCGTGGCGGCCGTGCCCGCGGCACGAACTCTTCGCGCGCCCGAAACCGGCAGGAAACATGGGGATGGCAGGGTTCGGGTGTGGGAGATCTCTTCGACGGCTACCACGTGACCGGTCGGGGGCCCCTCGGGCGCGCCGTCGACGAGGTGATCCAGCGCGGCGGCGAACCCCGCCCGCACTACGGCGACGTGGTGTCGGTGGTCTCCCAGATGAGCGCCGAGGACGTCTCGGCCAGGGCCGGGCGCCTGGCCCGGGCCTTCATGGACCAGGGCGTGACCTTCGACCTCGACGGCGAGGAGCGCCCCTTCCCCCTCGACGTCGTCCCGCGGATCTTCACCGGCGCCGAGTGGGACCACATCGCCGAGGGCGTGGCCCAGCGGGTCCGGGCGCTCGAGGCCTTCTTGGAGGACGTCTACAACGGTGGCCGGATCCTCTACGACGGCGTCATCCCCCACCACGTCGTCACCAGCTCGCCGGGGTTCCTGCGAGCCGTCCACGGCATCAACCCGGCCAACGGCGTGCGGATCCACGTGGCCGGGATCGACGTGGTGCGCGACGAGGACGGCGAGTTCCGGGTGCTGGAGGACAACCTCCGCTGCCCGTCCGGGGTGAGCTACGTGCTGGCCAACCGGGCCGCCATGGCCAGGGTCCTCCCCGAGGTCTTCTGGGGACAGCCGATCCGCATGGTCTCGGACTACCCGGCCCGCCTCGTCCGCGCCCTGCGGCTGGCCGCCCCGAGCGGCGTCGCCGACCCGACCGTCGTCGTGCTCACCCCGGGCGTCTACAACTCGGCCTTCTACGAGCACGCCCTCCTGGCCCGGCTGATGGGGGTCCACCTGGTGGAGGGCAGGGACCTCGTGTGCCACGGCACCGACGTCTTCCTGCGCACCACCGAGGGCGAGGTCCCGGTGCACGTCGTCTACCGCCGGGTGGACGACGACTACATCGACCCACTGCAGTTCCGGCCCGAGTCCCTGGTCGGCTGTCCGGGCCTCCTGAACGCCGCCCGGGCCGGGCGGGTGACCGTGGCCAACGCCGTCGGCAACGGCATCGCCGACGACAAGTTGGTCTACGCCTACGTGCCCGAGCTGATCCGGTACTACCTGCACGAGGACCCGGTCTTGAAGAACGTGGAGACGTTCCACCTGGTCGACGACCGCCAGCGCGACGAGGCCCTCCGACGACGGGGCGAGCTGGTGTTCAAGCGGGTCGACGGCTCGGGGGGGAAGGACCTGGTGATCGGCCCCTACGCCACCGGCCGGGAGCTCGACGACGTGGCGGCGGCCGTCGAGCAGGCGCCTCGGGCCTGGGTGGCGCAGCGGATGGTGGCGCTCTCCACCGCCCCGACGTGGGTGGGTGGGCAGATGGTGCCCCGCCACGTCGACCTCCGCCCGTTCGCCGTCAACGACGGGGAGAGGATCTGGGTGCTGCCGGGCGGGCTGACCCGGGTGGCGCTGCAGGAGGGAGGGGTGGTGGTCAACTCCTCGCAGGGCGGCGGCTCCAAGGACACGTGGGTGGTGGGGCAGCCCGGCCCCGCCGCGCCGGCCCGGCCCCGGGCCCCCGACCACGCCCGTCCGCCCCAGTCCGGCGGGACCGGGCGGCCCATCGACATGGGTCCCCCCATGGACGCCGGCCCGCCGGCCGACGCGGTCCAGGCGCAGCAGCAGTGAGCAACGCGCTCCTCTCCCGGGTGGCCGAGTCCATCTTCTGGGTCGGCCGCTACGTCGAGCGGGCCGAGGGCACCGCCCGCATCCTCGACGTCGTCGTCTACCAGGCCCTCGAGCAGAGCGGGGCGGAGGCCGACCTCGCCGCCGAGCGGCTGCTGGCCGTGATGGGGCTCCCGCCCGACGGCGAGGAGTCGATCCTGTGGCAGGTGACCGAGCGGCTGGCCCGCGACCCCGACAGCCGCTCGTCCATCGCCGGCGCGCTCATCGCCGCCCGGGAGAACACCCGGGCCGTGCGCCACGTGATCCCGGTCGAGCTCTGGGAGCGCATCAACGCCACCTGGTCCGAGCTGCCCCACCAGTGGGAGCTGGCCCGCCGGGTCGGCCCGGCCTCCTACCTCGCCTTCGTGAAGACCCAGACGGCCGCCATCACCGGCCTGGCCGACACCACCATGAGCAGGGACCAGACGTGGCTGTTCTTCACCCTCGGGCGGTGCCTGGAGCGCACCGACGTGGTCGCCCGCCAGCTGGCCTCGCTCTCGTTCGAGGCGATCCCCGACAGCGGCCTGGTGATGCTGCTGCGAGCCTGCGGTGGCTACGAGCCCTACCTTCGCCTCTCCCACGGGGTGGTGGAGCCCGGCCGCGTCCTCGACTTCCTCCTCCGGGACCGCCTGTTCCCCCGCTCGGCCTTCGCCTCGCTGACCGTGGCCGAGGAGTGCCTCGGCCAGATCAGCCCGGGGCGGGGCGACGAGTGGGACGAGGCCCGCGGGATGATCGGGCTGGCCCGGGCCGAGCTCGAGTACTCGCCCCCCTCCGCCCTGGCCACCCAACTGGTCAAGCGGCTCGACGGGCTGCAGCGGACGATCTCCCAGGTCTCCGACGCCGTCACTCGGCGCTACTTCGCCCACGACCTGCCGACCCAGTGGCGACGGGGTGCCGGGTCGTGAGGGCGTCGATGGGGTGGCGGCTCAGGATCGAGCACTCGACGACCTTCCGTTACCCGTCGGCGGCGCGCGCCTCGTACAACGAGGTCCGTCAGATCCCGCTCACCACGGCCCACCAGACCACCCTGGAGGCGCGGATCCAGACCTCGCCCCACGCCTCCCAGTACTCGTACTGCGACTACTGGGGGACCCAGGTGGTGGCGTTCAACATCGACGGCCCCCACCACGAGCTCGACGTCCTGGGACAGTCACTGGTGGAGACCCAGCCGGCGGTCAGCCCTCCCGAGGCGACGTGGGGAGAGGTCGACGCCGCGTCCGGGCGGTACGCCGAGCTGCTCTCGCCCAGCCGCTACACCCGTCCCGACGGGGGCCTCGGGACGGTGGCGGGGGCCCTGCGGGCGACCACCCCGGGGGCCACCGTCGAGGCGGTGGTCGCCTGGGTCCACGACTCGCTCGAGTACGTGCGGGGGGTCACCCACGTGCACACCTCGGCCGTCGAGTCCTACGAGGCCGGCAGCGGGGTGTGCCAGGACTTCGCCCACCTGGCCCTGGCGGTGCTGCGGGCCGCGGGGATCCCGGCCCGCTACGTCTCGGGCTACCTCCACCCCGACGAGGAGGCCGAGCTGGGGGCCGAGACCGCCGCCGAGAGCCACGCCTGGGTGGAGGCCTGGGCCGGCGACTGGTGGGGCCTGGACCCCACCAACGGCACGGACATCGGCCGCCGGCACGTGGTGGTGGCCAGAGGCCGCGACTACGCCGACGTGGCCCCGGTCCGCGGCGTCTACGCCGGCGGGGCCGAGCACGACACCGAGGTGGCCGTCCGCATCACCAGGACGCGCTGATGGAACGGTTCGCCATCAGGCTGTGGGTGCCCGACGAGCCGGGCATGCTGGCCGCCGTGGCCACGAGGATCGCCGCGGTGCGCGGCAACGTGGTGGGGCTGGAGGTGCTGGAACGATCGACCGGCGTGGCCGTCGACGAGCTGGTCGTCGAGCTGCCCGAGCCCGGTCTCACCGACGAGCTCTGCCGCCAGCTCCAGACGATCGCCGGGGCCGGCATCGAGGAGATCCGGCCGCTGCCGCCGGGCAAGGAGGAGCGCGGCCTGGAGGTCATCGCCGCCGCCGTCTCGATACTGGAGACGGCGAACGCCACCGCCTCCCTGGCCGCCCTGGTGGGGCTGACCGGCGAGCTCTTCAGCCTCGAGTGGTCGGCCCTGGTCGACCTCAACGCGCAGGCCTACGTCCAGTGCGTCGGGGAGGTCCCGTCGCTCGACTGGCTGCTGGCCTTCGTCTCGGGCGCCCGCAGCGCCGACACCGACACCGCGCGGAGCGGGGTGATGGCCGGGGAGCTGACCGAGGCCGGGCTCGCCCTGTGCATCGGCCGCAGCGTCGCCTTCCGCCGGCGCGAGCACCGGGAGCTGGAGATGCTGGTCCAGGTGGCCGACCGGATGTGCCGCCCGCTGCGGGGGGACAGGATCCCGGCCGGGTGGGGGTCCCAGCCCCGGTTCATGGCCTGAGGAGAGGGGCCGCCGTCGGTCCGCGACGGAACCTTAACGTCAACGTTAGGATGGTCGCCGTGACCGCCCCCGCGCCCCCGCCGGGCCGGGCACCCGCCGCGCCCGGCGGTGCCGCCCCCGACCGCTACCGCTGGGTCGCCCTCACCAACGTCACCCTCGGCACCCTCATGGTCTTCATCAACCAGTCGATCGTGCTGATCGCCCTGCCGGCCGTCTTCCGGGGCATCCACCTCACACCCCTCACCCCGGGCAACACCGGCTACATGCTGTGGATGTTGCTGGGGTTCATGGTGGTACTGGCCGTGCTGGTGGTCACCCTGGGCCGGGTGGGCGACATGTTCGGACGGGTCCGCATGTACAACCTGGGGTTCGCCGTCTTCACCGGCTTCTCGATCCTGCTGTCGGTCACCTGGCTCGACGGGTCGGCGGGCGCCCTGTGGTTGATCGGCATGCGCATCGGCCAGGGGGTGGGCGGGGCGATGCTCTTCGCCAACTCGTCGGCCATCGTGACCGACGCCTTCCCGCCCGACCGGCGCGGGCTGGCCCTGGGGATCAACAACGTGGCCGCCATTGGCGGCTCCTTCATCGGGCTGGTGCTCGGCGGCCTGCTGGCGCCGGTGGGGTGGCACCTCGTCTTCTTGATCTCGGTGCCGGTCGGCATCTTCGGCACCGTGTGGGCCTACCTCAAGCTCGACGAACGGGGGGTCCGGACCAAGGCGGTCATCGACTGGTGGGGCAACCTCACCTTCGCCGCCGGGCTCGTCCTCATTCTGATCGGCATCACCTACGGCCTCCTCCCCTACGGCCACCACACGATGGGCTGGACCAGCCCGGTCGTGCTGGCCGAGCTGGTCGGCGGGGTCGTCCTGCTGGTGGTGTTCTGCCGCATCGAGACCCGGGTCGAGTACCCCATGTTCCGCCTGAGCCTCTTCCGCATCCGCGCCTTCGCCGCCGGCAACACGGCGTCCGCCATGGCTGCGATCAGCCGGGGCGGCCTCATGTTCATGCTGATCATCTGGCTGCAGGGGATCTGGCTCCCCCTGCACGGCTACAGCTTCAGCTCGACCCCGCTGTGGGCCGGCATCTACATGCTGCCGCTGACGGTGGGGTTCCTCGCCTCAGGGCCGCTCTGCGGCTTCTTGGCCGACCGGTTCGGCGCCCGCCCGTTCGCCACGGGCGGACTGCTCCTGGTGGCGGCCACCTTCATCCTCCTCCAGGCCCTGCCGGTCGACTTCAACTACTGGGTGTTCGCCGTCGTGCTGTTCGCCAACTCGATCGGCAGCGGGATGTTCATCGCACCGAACCAGACCGGGATCATGAACAGCCTGCCGCCCGACCAGCGGGGCGCCGGGGCCGGGATGGCCGGGACCTTCAGCTCCTCGGCCCAGGTCCTCTCCATCGGCATCTTCTTCACCTTGATGGTCCTGGGGCTGTCGGCCTCACTGCCCGCCGCGCTCGACCACGGGCTGACGGCACACGGGATCGCCGCCTCGACCGCCACCCGGGTCTCCCACCTCCCCCCGGTCGGCAGCCTCTTCGCCGCGTTCCTCGGGTACAACCCGATGGCCATCCTGCTCGGGCCGTCCGCCCTCCACCACCTGAGCGCGGCCAAGGCCGCCAGCATCACCGGGCGCTCCTTCTTCCCGCACCTGATCTCGGCGCCGTTCGGGCGGGGGCTCTCGGCGGCCTTCGACTTCGCCGCCGGCGGCTGCACGATCGGTGCGATCGCCTCGTGGCTCCGGGGCGGCAAGTACCACCACCAGGAGGCCTCGTCCCTGGCCGCGGCGGTGGAACCGGCCCAGGAGGCGATTGCCCGGACCGAACCTCTCCTGGTGGACTAGGGGCATGGGTCGCAGCTCCCAGGTCGAGCCGGGAACGCCGGCGGCGCACGGCGGGCCGGCGGCGCCGGGGAGGCCGGCCCCCGACGCCGGCCTCCGGATCAGCGACGCCGCTGCCCGGGCCGGGGTGTCGGCCCGGACCCTGCGCTACTACGAGGAGCTGGGCCTGCTCACCCCCTCTGGGTACACGGCCGGGGGCGAGCGCCGCTACGACCAGGCGGACCTCGCCCAGCTCGACCGGATCCTCGAGCTGCGCGAGGTCCTCGGCATGAACCTGGAGGAGATCCGCGAATTCCTCGAGTCCGAGACCCGGCTCGAGGAGGTGCGCGAGGCCTACCGGGCCAACAAGGGGGTGGGGACCACGGCCGCCCGGGCCCGGCAGCGGGCGCTCCTCGAGGAGGCGCTCCGGCTCAACGAGTCCCTGGCCGAGCAGGTCGGGGTCAAGATCTCCCGGATGGGCGACTTCCGGGACCGGCTGGTGGCCAGCGCCCAGCGCTGCCGGGAGCTGCTCGAAGAGATCTAGAGCACCGGTCGTCCACCGGCGAGAACGTTTCAGGCAGGCGAACCATTCGATAGCCTAAGGAAAATGGTCGCTGCCCCCTGCCCGCCCGGGCCCGAGCTCCCGGCCGTCCGCCACCCGGGGCGCACGGCGGCGTGGATCGCCAAGCAGGTGGAGCTCGGCCTCGACGAGGTCGGCCTCTCGCTGCCCCAGTACCGGATACTCGGGCTGCTCGACGCCGGCCCCACCATCTCCTCGGCACTGGCCGACCGGCTGGCCGTCCGCCCGCCCAGCGTGACGGCGGTGGTCGACGGGCTGGTGGTGCGGGGCCTGGTCGAGCGGCACCACAGCGAGGACGACCGGCGCCGGGTCTCCCACGTGCTCACCGCCGACGGGCGGCGGCTGCTGGCAGCGGCCGACGAGGCGGTCGACGGCCGGCTGGCCAAGATCGCCGCCTGCCTCCCCACCGAGCGCCTGGCCAAGCGGGCCGTCGACGACGTGGCGCTGTGGCAGCAGGCGATGCTGGCCCACCGCGACTCGTTGGCGGCGGGACGGGCGTGAAGTCGCTCCGCCGAAACGGGGCGGTCGACCAGGGCACCGGCTCGCCCTTCGTCCCGGTCGGGGTGGTCGGCCGCTACGGCGCCCCGCGGGCCACCATCGACCCCGACCGCTCCAAGTCCTGGCTCCGCCGGGCGCTGCCCATCATGAAGGCCCACAAGGGCATCTTCGTCACCTCGCTGGCGCTCTCCTTCGTCGGGCTGGTCCTCCAGGTGCAGATCCCCGAGCTGCTCAACAAGGCGATCACAAACGCCATCATCCGACACACCGTCCTGCTCCACCTGCACGTCTTGTGGGTGGTCAACGAGGCGATCACTGTCGCCGTCGTCCGCCACCCCGTCCCGCTCCACTTCTACGTCTGGTGGGTGGTCGGCCTCGGCGGGGCCGGCGTGGTGGCCGGCTACGTGTCGCGCCTCTTCCTCTTCGAGACCGCCTACGCCATCGAATTCGACCTGCGCAACATCCTCTACGAGCACCTGACCAGGATGTCGTTCCCCTTCTACGACCGGGTGCAGTCGGGCCAGCTGATCTCGAGGGCCAACTCGGACATCCGCTCGGTGCAGATGTACATGACCTTCGCCCCGATGATCCTCGTCCAGTGCTCGATCGCCGTGGTGGCGTTCGCCTACATGCTCTCGATCGATGTGGCGCTGGCCTTCGTGGCCATGGCCACCATGCCCTTCGTGTACCTGACCGGGGTCCAGATGCGCAAGTCGATGTTCCCGGTGTCCTGGCTCATCCAGGCCCGGCTGGCCGACGTGGCCACCATCGTCGACGAGAACGTGAACGGCGTCCGGGTGGTGAAGTCCTTCGCCGCCGAGGACGAGCAGCTCCGCTCGCTGGCCAAGGCGGCCGACCGGGTCCAGTGGGGCTACGTCAAGGACGCCGACCTGCGGGCCCGTTGGTCGCCGGCGATGCAGAACCTGCCCCAGCTGGGCCTGGCCCTGGTCCTGCTCTTCGGCGGCTACATGGTCATCCACGGCCACCTGGGCATCGGCGCCATCCTGGCCTTCAACTCGTACCTGCTGATGCTCCAGGCACCGTTCACCATGCTGGGCATGATCGTCATGATGGGACAGCGGGCCGCCGCCTCGGCCGACCGCATCTACGAGGTCCTCGACGAGCGGCCGACGATCGTGGACCGCCCGGGGGCGGTCGACCTCGTCCACTGCGAGGGGGACGTGGCCTTCGAATCGGTCGACTTCGGCTACGGCGACGACGGGCCGCTCGTCCTGTCGGACTTCAACCTCCATCTGCGTCCCGGCGAGACGGTCGCCCTGGTGGGCCGGACCGGCGCCGGCAAGTCGACGGTCTCGCGCCTCCTCACCCGCTTCTACGACGTGCGGGGCGGCGCGGTGCGGATCGACGGCCACGACGTGCGGGACCTCACCATGCACAGCCTGCGGTCGCACATCGGGGTGGTGCTCGACGAGCCCTTCTTGTTCTCGGTCTCCATCCGCGACAACATCGCCTACGGCAATCCGGGAGCGGACATCGCCGACGTCGAGGCGGCGGCCGTGGCCGCGGGCGCGGACGGGTTCATCCGCGACCTCCCCGACGGCTACGACACGGTGGTCGGCGAGCGCGGCTACACGCTCTCGGGCGGGCAGCGCCAGCGCATCGCCATCGCCCGGACGCTCTTGGTCAACCCGCCGATCCTGGTGCTCGACGACGCCACCAGCGCCATCGACGTCCAGGTCGAGCTGGCCATCCACGCGGCGTTGCGCGAGCTGATGAAGGGGCGCACCACGCTGATCATCGCCCACCGGCTCTCCACCATCAGCCTGGCCGACCGGGTGGTCCTGCTCGACGGCGGCCGGGTGGTGGCCGACGGGACCCACGCCGAGCTCTTGGCCACCACCCCCCTCTACGCCGAGGTGCTGGCCCAGGTGGAGCACGACGGGATGGCGCCCAGCGGGGCCCGCACGACCGGGGTGGCCAGCTGATGGGCTGGGGCGGCGGCGGCTTCGGGCCGCCCATGGGGGGCGGGGGGCGCCCCGGCCAGCCGGTGGGCAGCCTGCCCTTCGCCGGCATCCCGTCCGAGCTGCAGGAGGGTGTCGACCGGCTCCTGGCCGAGGAGCCCGAGCACCCCGAGCCCGTCGTCCGCTTCTCCCAGATCCGGGGCGAGGCCGAGCGCCGCCCGCTCACCTTGTGGCGGCTCCTGACCGAGCACCCGAGCATGCTGGCCGGGGCCGGGGTGCTGGTCGTGGTCATCGCCCTGGTGGCCCAGGCCGGTCCCCTCTTGACCAAGATCGCCATCACACAAGGCATCGTCAACCGCCACCTGTCGGTGGTCGCCCTGATGGCCGGTCTCTACGTCGTGTCCATAGGGGTCACCGCGCTGACCCAGCGGTGGCAGGTGCAGCTGACCGGCCGGTTGGCGGCGGCGGTCATGAACGACCTGCGGGTCAAGGTCTTCGCCCACATCCAGCGAATGTCGCTCGACTACTTCACCGACGAGAAGGCCGGGGTGATCATGACCCGGATGACGAGCGACATCGAGGTGCTCCAGCAGCTCCTCCAAGACGGCATCGCGCAGTTCTTCATCCAGGCGCTGACGATGGTGT
>Ga0181536_10000126_pt1 | contig 83282 bp, 74 predicted proteins | sample PEATcosm2014_Bin_41_FD_121105 | JGI IMG/M metagenome (GOLD analysis project Ga0181536, IMG submission 121105) | Peatland microbial communities from MTU Mesocosm Facility, Houghton, MI, USA - PEATcosm2014_Bin17_60_metaG | ecosystem: Environmental > Terrestrial > Soil > Wetlands > Peat | place... | reverse complement strand
GCGGTGGTGGCCCAGGCCCGTGTGGCCCATCGGGTGCTGAGCCCGGCCCCCGACCTCCTCGAGCACGATGCCCTGCGGGCCTGGTGTCGGAGCCCGCGCATGGCCCTGGCCGAGGTGGGGGCGACCGCGCCCCAGGTGGCGGGGGTGTGCGTGGCCTCCATGGTGCCCTCCCTGGCCGTCGTCGACGGCCGAGGCATCCCCCGGTCGCCGGGACTGCTCTACGGCGACGCGCGGGGTCGGGTGGCCGACCGCCATGCTGGTCCGGGTGGTGCGGCCGGGATGCCCGACGCCGAGGGGTTCGTCGGCTGGGCCGCCCGTGAGGCTCCGGGCGCGGCCGGCTACTGGCCGGCCCAGGCGGTGGCCAATTACGCCTTGGGCCGGGTCCCGGCTATCGACACGGCCATGGCGATGTCCATGGGTGGCTTGCACCACGGCGGGGCTTGGGACGCGGCTGCGTTGGATCGGCTCGGGGCGACCGAGTCGCAGATGCCGGTGGTCGTCCAAATGGGCACGGCGGCCGGGGAGGTCCTCGGCACCGGCGCGGCGTTGGCCGGCGGCACCGTCGACGCCTTGTGCGACCAGATCGTCTCGGGAGCGACGGAGGTGGGCGACGTCCTCGTCATCTGTGGTGCGACGCTGGTGGTGTGGGCGGTCGTGCCCGACTGGATCGAGGTATCCGGGTTGTGGACCGTGCCGCACACCGTGCCCGGGCGCGTCCTGGTGGGCGGCCCGTCCAATGCCGGGGCGCTGTTCGTGGACTGGGCGGCGTCGCTTCTCGGCGATCCTGGTCCGGTGGGCCCGTCGTCGATCGGCGAGACGGGGCGCGGCGGCGACCCCAGGGGGGTGCCGGTGTGGCTGCCGTATGTGCGTGGCGAACGAGCCCCGTTCCACGACACGACACTTCGCGCCAGCGTTCACGATCTGGACATCACCCATCGACCCTCCGACATGCTTCGTGGCGCGTATGAGTCGAGCGGTTTCGTCGTGCGTCACATGCTCGATCGGGCCGGGCTGGTCGCCCGACGCATCGTGGCCAGCGGCGGAGGTACCCGTCGGCCCGGCTGGATGGAGGCCATCGCCGACGCCACCGGCCTCCCCGTCGACGTCGTCGGCGTGCCCGAGGGTGCCGCCCTCGGGGCGGCGTACATGGCGCGCATGGCGGCGGGGCTCGAGGAGTCGCTCGACGGTGCCAGTCGCTGGGCCAGCGTCAACCGACGCGTCGAGCCCGACGCGCGGTGGCGGGCACCGGTCGACGACCGCTATGGGCGGTTCATCGAGCTCGGTCCGACCGGCTGAGACGCCGGGATGCGATGGTGTGGCCCGGGTGCCGTGACGTCGCGGCCTCTGCCATGCTGTGGGCGGAGGAGGTCCGGTGAAGTCGGAAGAACAGCACCACGGGTCGGCGTTCACCGGCGGTGTCGGTGATGACGAGTTCGTCTTCCCGTTCGAGCCGGCGCTCCATGCGGTGGCGCCGGGCGTCCATGCGGCGCAGAACGCCTGGCTCAGCCAGATCGACTCGCTGCGCGCGCCGGACCGCAAGACCCACGAGTTGATCCGGATGGTGTGCACGGTCGCTTTGAGAAACCGCCAGGGCGTCACCCGCCACGCCATGTTGGCGGCCGAGGTGGGCGCCACCTGGGAAGAGGTGGCGGGCAGCATCGTGCTCACCGAACCGGCCTTCGGCCTGCTCGGCGCGGTGGAGGCGCTGCCCTGGGCGCGCCAAGGGTGGGAGCGGGGCCGGGCCGCCGTGGAGGACGGTGGACCCGGCTGATCCCGGGGCGCCAGGGTGTCGCCCTCAGCGCGGCGGCGGATCCCCACCGCCGAACAGGGCGCGGTGGACCATCGTGGTGAGCGTGTCGATGGCGGTCACGTCGATGGGCTCTCCGGCGAATTCGCGTAGGTAATGGAACCGGTCGACCATGGCGATGACCGCCTCGGAGGCGGCATGGGGGTCGATGCCCGGGAGCGGGCCGGCCTCGTCGATGCGCCGGGCCAGGGTGCTCGCCACCCCGCTGGCCGCCGATTGGGCCTGCTCGCTGAGTACCGCATCGCTCAGTACCAGATCGGTCCAGGCGCGTAGTACCGGCGCGTACCGCCGCCAGGCGGCGGAGAACTGCTCCATCCAGTCGCGTAGCTCCCGCCACCCATCGGGCCCAGGGCCGACGGGTCCGAGTCCCGCGTCGAGCGCGGTCACCACCTCACCTGCCTCGGTCACGAGCGCCCGTAGTAGATCTTCCTTGTTGGAGAAGTAGAGGTAGAAGGTCCCGTGCGACGTGCGCGCCACCTTGACGATGTCGTCGACGCGCGCCGCGTGGTAGCCGCGCCGGGCGAAGACGACCATTGCCGCGTCGAGGAGCTTGCGCATCGTCTTGCGCCCTTGGGTCCGCAGTGCCCGTTTGCTGGCGGGCTCGCCGACGACGGGCGCCGCCTCGGCCGCCACCGGCTTCGACCCGACGCCTTTGGAGCGAGCGGCCTCGGCGGGGGCCGAAGAGCGCGAGGGGCGCGCCGGCGTGGCCGTCATGGCGTTGAGGTGAACGCGACTTTGATCGCGCCGCTTTCGTCCTGGCGCGACAGGACCTTCAAGGCGTCGAGCCACCGGTCGAGGGGGAACCGGTGGGTGAGCATGCCCGTGAGGTCGACCCGGCCGCTCGTCACGAGGTCGAAGTAGTGGGCGATGGCGTGCTTGCGCACGCCATCGATCTCCTCCACGGCGAAGGCGTTGGAACCGCCGATGGTGAGCTCTTTGAAGTACACCGGCGTCCATTCCCAGCGTCCCGGCGTGGAGACCCCGGTTTGGACCAGGGTGCCGCGCTCGGCCAGGATCCGGACACCGACCTCCATGGTCTCGGGCTTGGCGATGGTGTCGTAGACAACGTCGACTGCGCCGGGGTGCGCGACCGGTAGCCCGTCGAACGGGGTGTGCAACACACCGCCCGACCACGCGGCCAGGTCCTCGACCACGGCCAAGCGCGGCTCGTGGGCGACGACGAGCGACGCGCCGAGCTTGGTCGCCAGCGAGCGCTGCGCGTCGAAGCGCGCCACCACGGCGATGTCGACGTCGGGGTAGAGGGCCCGGACGGCGGCCACCGTGGTGGCGCCGAGCGCGCCGGCGCCGTAGACGACGACGCGCCCGCCCGCCGGAGGCGGATGGTGCACGACGGCGTGGAGCGACACGGCGAACGGGTCAGCCAGGACGGCCAGGTCGTCAGGGACGCCGTCGGGCACGGGGATGAGCATCGAGTCGTGCGCCGCCAGCAGCCCGGCCCATGCGCCGGGCACGTCGGTGGTCACGCCGACGTGGACGCCGGGTCCGAAGGCGCCCTTGGTGAAGCTCCAGCACAAGTTCAGGTCCCCCGCAGCGCATGCCGGGCACGGAGGGTCGACGCCGCGGGGGCCGCAGGTGAGCCACGGGTTGAGGACGACGCGCTGTCCGACCTCGAGCCCCGTCGCCGCCGGGCCCATTTCGACGACCTCGGCGACGACCTCGTGCCCGGGGATGTGGGGGAGCGACGAGAAGGCGGACATGGGGTTGTCGATGTCCCCCTCCCCGAAGTCGCCCAGGACGAGCTTGGCGTCGGACCCGCAGATCCCGGCCAGGATCGGGCGGGTCACGACCCAGTCGGGGCGCAGCGGGCGGGCGTCGTCGACGTCGTGGAGGCCGAAGGGGAGCGAGAGCAGCAAACGCTCCAGGTCGTCGGTCGGCTCGGGGCGCGCCTCCGTCTTCGCCGGAGGCGCCCCGAATACCAATGCCCTCATATGACCCCCTTGCGCTCGAGCTCGTCGAGCTCGCCGGATTCGAGACCGACCAGCCCGCACCACACCTCGACGTTGTCGCGCCCGAGCGGAGGCGCGCCGGCCGGCACCGGTGACGGCTCGCCCACGAGACGGGGGTAGGGCGCCTGCTGACGGATCGGGCCGAGCACCGGATCGTCGACGGTCACCAGGTCATGGCGATGGGCCATGTGCGCGTCGGTCGCTATTTCCATCGCGCTGTACGCAGTGGCGACCGGGACGTCGTGGGCGATGCACGACTGCTCCACCTCGTCCGCTGTGCGCGCCAAGGTCCATTCGGCCACCACGGCGTTGATCACGTCCCCGTGTCGGGAGCGGTCGGCCAGCGTGGCGAAACGCGGGTCGTCGACGAGCTCGAGGCGGCCCATGGCCCGACACAGCCGGGCGAAGTTCTGGTCGGAACCGGCTACGACGCACACGAAGCGCCCGTCCGCCGTCGGATAATTGTCGAGCGGCGCCGAGTTGGCGAGGCGGTTGCCCTCGCGGGTACGTACGATGTCGAGTCGGTCGTAGGCCGGTATGGTCCACTCCAGGATGCGCAGCACCGATCCGTAGAGCGACGCGTCGATCACCGCTCCCTTCCCGGTGCCGCGAGCGTCGCGTCGGTACAGGGCGGCGAGCGCCGCTTCGGCCGCGAACACGCCCGTGAGGTAATCGGCCACCGTGACGCCGGGTCGCACCGGTGGTCGGTCGGGCTCGCCGGTGAGATGCAGGAGCCCGCCGTAGGCGACGCCTAAGCGGTCGAGCCCAGGGCGCCGAGCGTAGGGGCCGTCCTGGCCGAACGCGCTGATCCGGACGAGCACCAGGCGCGGGTCCAGTGCGTCGGGTCCGATCCTCCACTGCTCGAGCGTCCCGGGGCGGAAGTTCTCGCACACGACATCGGCCGTCGCGGCCAGCCGACGGAACAGGTCTTGGCCTTCGGCGCGCCGCAGGTCGCAGGTGACGCTCTTGCGCCCACGCCCTTCGACCGCCCAGAAGAGCGACTGGCCCTGGTCGAAGGGACCGATACCCCGCATGAAGTCCCCGGTACCGGGCTGTTCGACCTTGATGACCTCGGCACCCCATTCGCCGAGCAGGCCGGCACAGAAGGGTGCACCGATGCGCGTGCCGACGTCGATGACGCGCAGGTTCTCCAGGGGTCCGGGCACGTTCGCCGTGCTCAGCTCGACGCCGGCGGAGGCGTGTCCCCGCGGTCGCGCGCAGCGAAGACCTCCTTCATGGAGCCGAGCCCCTTGCGCTCCTCGAGCGAGGAGAGCGAGGTGGCGGTGTTATGGGCCCACTGGTGGGCCATGAAGTGGTACTGCCACGAGGCGCGTTTGCCCATCAGCTCTCCCACGTGGTTGATCGACCCCTTGACCACCTGGGCGGTGACCGGCGGCACCAGGGCGATGCGATCCGCCAGTTCGCGGGCCCGGGCCCCGAGCTCGGCCCGGGGGACGACCTTGTTCACCAGTCCCAGGCGCCAGGCCTCGGTTGCGTCGAGCTCCTCGGCGGCCAGGAGGAACTCCTTGGCCTGGCGGATGCCGAGCTCCCACGGCTCCACCAGTAGCTCGACCGCCGCTCCCGACATGCGCAGTACCGGGTTGGAGAAGGCGGCGTCATCGGCAGCCACGATGAGGTCGCACATGCAGGCCAGCATCAGGCCGGCGGCCACGCACTTGCCTTGGACGGCGGCGATCGTGGGTTTGCGGAAGTCGTGGATCCGCCGGCAGCGCTCGACGTACATCACCTGCTCGTGGCGGAACTTGCCTTCCGGTGTGTCGCGCATTGCCACCCACTCGTCGGCGCCCTCGTGGCCCACGATGGCCTTAAGGTCGTGACCCGCGCTGAAGTGTTTCCCGGCGCCGGCCAGGACGACCACCCGGACGTCGTCGTCGGCATCGGCGTGGTCGAAGGCGGCGTCGACGGCGTCGATGAGTGCGGTGTTCTGGGCGTTGGCCACCTTTGGTCGGTTCATGGTGATCGTCGCCACCGCGCCGTCCACCTCGTAGAGCACCACCGGCTCATCGGCCCCCACTGCCCGCCTCCTTCCCGAGCGGTGAACCCGCCGGCTCGCGCGGCAGGCCGAGTACGCGCTCGCCCACCACGTTGCGCTGGATCTCGTTGGTCCCGGCGAAGATCGACGCTGCTTGATAGTAGAGCCACGATCGTTGCCATGAGCCGTCCCCGGGGTTCGACGCGGCGCCTCGCCACAAGGGCGCGGCCGGGCCGAGCACGTCGAGGGCCAGGGTGTGCAGGCGCTGACTCATCTCGCTCCAGTACAACTTCAAGATGCTTCCCTCGGGCCCGGGCTCGAGGCCCTTCTCGAGACGGGACAGCGACCGCCAGTTGTGCAGCTGGAACAGCCGGACCTCGACGTAGGCTTGGGTCAGGCGTCGCCGGAGCCGGGCGTCGTCGAAGGCACCCGACGAAGTGGCCAGGCGCAGCAGCTCCTCGAGATGCTGCATGTGGATGACGAGCTGGCGCGGGTTGACCCCGCGCTCGTGGCTCAGCGTCGAGCCCGCCACCCTCCACCCCTCCCCTTCGGCACCGACACGATGGCCGGCGGGCACCACGACGTCGTCGAAGGTGACCTCGTTGAATTCCGCTTCGCCGGTGACCTGCACCAGCGGGTGCACCTCGACTCCTGGTGCCCGCATGTCGACCACGAAGCAGCTCAATCCCTTGTGCTTGGGCGCGTCCGCGTCGCTGCGGGCCAGGCACAGGCCCCAGTCGGCGAACTGGGCGTAGGAGGTCCACACCTTGCGGCCGTTGAGGACGTACTCGTCATCGGTCCGGTGTGCCGTGGTCCGCACCGAGGCGAGGTCCGATCCGGCATCGGGCTCGCTGAAGAGCTGGCACCACAGTTCGTCGGCGGTCAGGATGGCCGCCAGCCACCGCCTCTTCTGCGCATCGGTGCCGTGGGCCAGCAGGGTCGGGCCCGCCAAGTTGACGCCGATACGCCCGACCAGCTCCGGCGCGCGCGCCCGGGCCAGCTCCTCTTGGACCACGAAGTTGGCGGCCGGTCCGAGCCCCCGGCCGCCGTAGGCGGTGGGCCAGGTGACACCCACCCAGCCCGCACCGGCCAGGTCCGACTGCCAGCGCCGCAGGAACGCCACCTCGTCGGCCAGTTCGTCGGTGCGCGGCGGGAGGCCGGTCCCGTACTCCCAGGGCAGGTTGGCACGCAGCCACCCCCGGATCTCGGCGCGCAGGTGGTCGGCATCGGGCGTGGGTGTGAGGTCCATGGCCGCGCGTCAGCATGACACAGGCGTCAGGGTCACGACCGGGGCGATGCCCTAGTCTCGCTCCGTGGATTTCGACCTTTCCGAGGACCAACAGGCGCTCCGAGCCGCGGCCGACGCGCTCTTGGACGGCCGGTGCTCACCGGCCCGGGTCAGGGCGGTGGCCGACAGTGACGACGGCTTCGACCGGGACCTGTGGGCGGCCATGGCCGACCAGGGGTGGCTCGGTGTCGGGCAGCCGGTCGAAGACGGCGGTCTCGGCCTCGGCCTGGTCGAGACCGCCGTGCTGTGCGAGTCCATCGGGGCCCGGGTCGCCCCCGTGCCGTTCCTCGGCACCGTACTCGCCGCCGACGCCCTCGCCGCCGCGGTGGCGACTCGCCAGGCGGCGGCCGATGACGCCGTAGGCCTCGCGGACGATCTCGGTGGGACGCTCTCGCGCCTGATGTCGGGTGAGGCGGTGGGTGCGATCGCCTGGTCGCGTCGTCCCGACGCCGTCGTGGCCCGTCCGGCGGCTCTTGGCGGAGGCCGGCGAGAATGGCTGTTGTCGGGCCGAGCCGACCCCGTGGTCGACGCGCCGGTGTGCGACGTGGTCATCGTCTTCGCCGCCACCGACGAGGGTTCGGGCCTTTTCGCATTGGCGCCCCGACCCGAAAACCGGCCGTGCCCGGAGCCGGCAATGGACCGGACGCGCTCGGTGGGTTGGCTCGATCTCGATCTGACACCGGCGTTGCGTCTCGGGTCGGCCGACGCGGCCGCAGCGCTTCTCGACCGGGGGGTGACCTTGTCGGCAGCCGAGATGCTCGGTGGGGCGCAGCGTGTGCTGGACATGTCGGTGCAATACGCCAAGGACCGCGTCCAGTTCGGCCGTCCCATCGGAAGCTTCCAGGCCGTCAAGCACCGCTGTGCCGACATGCTGGTCGACGTGGAGGGCATGCGGTCGTCGGCCTACTACGCGGCGTGGACGGTAGGCGCCGGAGACCCCGACGCCCATAGCGCCGCCTCTGTGGCCAAGGTGTGGTGCTCGGATGCCTCGGCTCGCGTGATGGCCGGCGGTCTCCAGGTCCACGGTGGCATCGGCTTCACGTGGGAGCATGACCTTCACCTGTTCGTAAAGCGCGCCCAACTCGACCAGCTGCGCTTCGGTGACGCCACCGTCCACCGTGAGCGCTTGGCCGGGATCCTCCGACCTCTGGCCGAGAAGGGCGAGCCGGTGCTCTGATGCGCTTCCTCGTCATGGGTGCCGGTGGCATCGGTGGGGTGCTCGGGGCGCGCCTGGACCAAGCTGGTCACGATGTCGTCCTGGTGGCGCGGGGCCCCCATCACGACGCCATGGTCGCAGCCGGTCTCCGCGTGGAATCTCCCGACGAGACGTCGGTCCACTCGGTCGCCGTCGTGGACCACCCGAGACGCGTCGCGCCGCATGACGACGATGTCGTCCTGCTCACGGCCAAGAGCCAGCACACCGTGGCCGCGCTGGACGCGCTGGTCGAGGCCGGGTTCGCCGATCGCCCGCTGGTGTGTGTCCAAAACGGGGTGCACAACGAGCGCGCCGCGCTCCGTCGGTTCCCGCAGGTGTACGGGTGCTGCGCGATGTTCCCGACCACGTTCCTCCAGCCGGGGGTGGTCCAGGCACACTCCGCCCCGGTGACGGGCATCCTCGATGTCGGTCGCTACCCGTCGGGATCCGACGCGTTGGCGGCGGTGTGGCGGCCGCCTTCGCCACATCGACCTTCAGCGCCGAGCCGGTAACCGACATCATGCGGTGGAAGTACGGCAAGCTCCTCCTGAACCTCGGGAACGCCGTGGAGGCGGTGTGCGGGCCCTCGGCCCGCGGCGGGGAGATCGGGCACCGGGCGCGCGCCGAGGGTGTGGCGTGCCTCGAGGCGGCCGGTATTGCCCATGCGTCCGAGGGGGAGGACATGGCACGGCGGGCGGGCATGGTGCGCCAATTGCCCGTTGGGGGCCGGGTCCGTCAAGGCGGTTCGACGTGGCAGAGCCTGCGCCGCCAGACGGGGTCGATCGAGACCGACTACTTGAACGGCGAGATCGTCCTCCTCGGGCGCCTCCAGGGCGTGGCGACGCCGGTAAACGCTCTCCTCCAGCGCCTCGCCGGTGAGCTGGCCCGGGCCGGCGCCGCCCCGGGGGCGATCGGCGCCGACGAGTTGTTGTCCCGCCTTCCCTGAACCGGGCACCCCCCTCTGCCTGGCCTTTCCCCGGGGGAGGCCCAGCATCGAATTGGAATTCGGCTCGTAATTGCGCCGGTCGTCGACCTCGGGCCGACCGGGGGCGCAATTACGCCGAAATGCCATTGCGCGGCGGGGGTGGGCCGATCGTCGACCGAGAGATCGGCCGAAGGGTGGCCACATGGCAGAGAACGTCATAGATATGACATTGCAGACAGACAGCGAAAGCCCCATGATCGTCAGGTGAGCCGACGGGTGGTGGTGGTCGCCTTCGAGGGCTTTCAGATCCTCGACCTGACCGGCCCCGTGGAGGTCTTCGCCTCGGCCAACCGGGCGTTGTCGGCCGGCGACGCCTATGTCACCGAGGTCGTGACCGCCGACGGCTGCTCGGTGCGGGCCTCGTGCGGCCTCGAGGTCGGTGCCGATCGCCGGCTCGCCGCCTGCCGGGGGCCGATCGACACCTTGGTCGTAGTGGGCGGCGACGGAACCTACGAGGCCGTGGCCGACGAGCGCCTCGTCCGGTGGGTGCGGGCCGCCGCCCGACGGTCTCGACGCGTGGCCTCGGTATGCACCGGTGCGTTCGTCCTGGCCCGCGCCGGCCTGCTCGACGGGCGGCGCGCCACTACGCACTGGTCGCGCTGTGAGCTCCTGGCCCAGCTCTTCCCCGAGATCACGGTGGAGCCCGACCCGATATTCGTCCGCGATGGTGATGTGTGGACTTCGGCGGGCGTGACCGCCGGCATGGACCTGGCCCTTCGCCTGGTCGAGGACGATTACGGTGCGGAACACGCCCGGCAGGTGGCGCAGTGGTTGGTGCTGTTCGTCCAACGGCCGGGCGGTCAGGCCCAGTTCAGCGCGCAGCTCGCCGCCCAGCGCGCCGAACGCCGCCCATTGCGAGACCTCGAGGCGTGGATCCCGGACCACCTCGCCGATGACCTGCGTGTCGCCACCCTGGCCCGGCGAAGTGCCATGAGTGCACGCCATTTCGCCCGGACCTTCCGGGCCGAGACGGGCGTGACCCCGGCCGCCTACATCGAGACCCTGCGTGTCGAGGCGGCCCGCCGCCTGCTCGAGACCACGGCCATGACGCTCGGTGAAGTGGCCAGGGCGACGGGCTTCGGCACCGTCGAAACCATGCACCGCACCGTCAAGCGCACCCTCGGCGTCACCCCCGGCCAGTACCGACACCACTTCAGCACCCAGGCCACGGCCTGAAAGGAGTGCCCATGCGCATCGTCTTCCCGCTCTTCGACCGCTTCACCGCGCTCGACGCCGTCGGGCCCTACGAGGTGCTGTCGCGCCTCCCGGAGGCGGAGATCGTGTTCGCCGCCACCACCGCTGGCCTGGTGCGCACCGACGTCGGCCTGGGATTGATGGCCGACGTTGCGCTCGACGACATCGAGACCTGCGACATTGTCGTCGTCCCGGGGGGTCCGGGCACCGAGGCGCTGGCCCACGATGGCGACCCCGTCGTCGGGTGGGTCCGTGGCGTGCACGAGACCACCACGTGGACGACCTCGGTGTGCACCGGATCGGAGGTCCTCGGGGCTGCAGGGGTACTCAGGGGCCTCGAGGCCACCACGCACTGGGCCTCCGTCGACCGCCTCCAGTCGTTCGGGGCCACCTACAGCGCGCGACGTGTCGTCGTCCAAGGAAAGGTCGTCACCGCCGCGGGCGTGTCGTCGGGGATCGACATGGCCTTGACGCTCGTCGGAATGGCGGCGGGCGAGGAGATCGCCAAGGCGATCCAGCTGGGGATCGAGTACGACCCGCAGCCCCCGTTCGACAGCGGGTCCGTGGCCAAGGCCGCGCCGGCAACGATCGACCTCGTCCGGTCCGTGATCGCAGCGCGCGACGCCTGAGAACCGGCGCCAGTCGGTGTCGGGCCGGTGTCAGCCGTCTTTGGCCAGCACCGCGGCCTGGGCCCGGAGGGCGGCGCGATCGGGCTTTCCCGCGGCCAACGCCGGCAGGGCGTCGAGCCGCACGACGAACTCGGGCGTCTTGAACCGGGTGATGCCTCGTTCGGTGAACCAGGCCCGGCAGGCGGCGAGGTCGAACGGGCCCGTCGCCTCGACGAATGCCGCCACCCGCTCGCCCAGGGTGACGTCGGGCACGCCCACGGCCACCGCGTGGCGAACTGCGGGGTGGGCTTCGAGCACGGCTTCGACCTCGGAGGCGGAGATGTTCTCCCCGGCGCGGATGATGATGTCCGAGAGTCGACCGGTGACGACCAGCCACCCGTCCTGGTCGACCGACCCTAGGTCGCCGCTGCGGTACCACCCGCCCGGCTGGCCGATCACCCGGGCCGTCGACGCCGCGTCCGCGTAACCGACGAACAGCTCCGGGCCGCGCAACCACAATTCGCCGATCGCACCGGGCCCGACGGGGGCGTCGGTCCCGGGGTCGCGCACCGACAGCTCGGCCTCGCCCACGCACCGCCCGTCGCTGTCGCGCGCCAGTGCCGGTGCATCGTCGGGTCCTGACGTGGTGATCGTCGGGGCCTCGGTCGACCCGTAGGTCCGCTTCACCCGGCACCCGAAGGCCTCCGCCGTGGCCTCGACGAACGCGGGGCTCACCGACGCACCGCCGGTGGACACCAGCCGGAGGCTGGCGACGCGCTCAGCCGAGAACCGGGCAGACCCCGCCATCTGCGAAAAGAAGACCGGCGGCGCCCCCATGAACGTCACCCGCTCGGCCTCGATGCGGGCCAGTCCCTCGTCGGGGTCCCAGGCGCCCATGAGGACGGCGGGGATCCCCGCCGCGGCGGGGATGAGCACGCCGTTCAACAAGCCCGAGATGTGGGCCAGGGGAGCGGGCATGAGGACCACGTCGTCGCCGTCGAGCCCGTGGACGTCGACCATCAAGGCGGCCTTGTACCCGAGCGCACGGTGGGTGTGGAGCGCGGCCTTGGGCGTGCCGGTGGACCCGGAGGTGAACAAGGCCACGGCCAGGTCGCTCCCGCGCGCCGCGCCTTCGGCCACGGGCACTGGATCGGCGTCGGCGAAGTGCGCCAGCAGCATTGCCGCACCGCAGGGCGCGTCGACGACGCGGGCCCCGGCCACCCCGGCTGCCGGGAGGTCGGCGGCGGCGAGCACCACGGCGGGATCGACCTGGGCCAACGCCCCCTCGACCTCGGCGGGGCCGAGCCGGTGGTGGAGCGGGGCGGCGACCGCCCCGAGGCGCCAACAGGCCCGGTACATGAGGAGGGCCGCGGCCCCGTTGGGCAGCTGCCAGCCCACGGCGCGACCTCGTCGGGCCCCGGCCGCCCGGAGCCGGCCGGCCAGTCGGTCGACGAGGTCCTCCACCGCGACGACGTCGAGGCGGTCGCCATGGTCGACCACCCCGCCCGAGCCGCGGGCAAAGCCGGCGTCGAGCGGCCCGCGGTCCCACGGGCCGCCGGGGCGCCGGTAGTGGCGGGCCCGGGCATGCATGTGGGTGGCGTGCAGCCGCACCGCGCCCGACCCGCCGTCCATGGCGCCAGACGCTACCGCCGGGGGCGGTGAGTAACCTGACGCCGTGGTCACAGCACGCGCATCGTCGGGGGGCGGCGCGCACACACACGTGGTGGCGTCTCCCGAGGTCGCAGCGCGGGTGGCGTCGGCTCCGGCCCCCGGCCAGGCCGAATTACCCGCCCGCAACGCGACCGCCCTCATCCGGCGAAACGGCACCGACCCCGACATTGCTCCCCGCCCGGCGCTGCGCTTCGGCGACCGGGTCTGGTCCCACCGGGAAGTGCTCGAGCAGTCGGCCCGGTTCGCCGCGCTGCTCCGTGAACGCCTCGATCCGGGCCGCCCCCCCCATGTGGCGGTGCTTCTCGACAACACGCCCGACTACGTCTTCGCCCTGTACGGGGCCGGCCTGGTCGGAGCCACCTTGGTCGGGCTCAATCACACGCGCCGCGGCGAGCACCTGGCCCGCGACATCGCCTACACGGACGTACAGCTCGTGGTCACCGAGCCGCGTCACGTCGAGCTCCTCGAGCCGGTGGTGGCCACGCTCGACGTTCCCGGTGGCATCCTCGTGTCCCGACGCTTCTCCGACGCCGACGACCCGGCCACCACCTTCGGCGAGCCGCTCGAGGAGGCACTCGACTTCGTCGGAGGCGCCGTCGGCACCCTCCTCGCGCCGTCGGGCGAGGAGGGTGAGCCCGACGTAGAGTCGTTGTGGACGCTCATCTTCACGTCGGGAACGTCGGCCGCGCCCAAGGCCGTGCGCTGCACGCAGCGTCGCCTCCTGACCACCGGCGCGCGGATGGCCTACGTGCTCGGTGTAGGGCCCGACGACGTCGGGTATCTGGCCATGCCCTTGTTCCATTCGAACTCGCTCATGGTCGGACTGGCCCCCGCCCTCGTGACGGGCGCCTCGGTGGGCATGGCGAGGCGCTTCAGCGCGTCCCGATTCCTCGATGACGTGCGCCGTTACGGGTCCACCTGGTTCAACTACACCGGCAAGCCGCTGGCCTATCTCCTGGCCACTCCCGAGCGGCCCGACGACGCGGACAACCCGCTCGTGCTCGCCTACGGCAACGAGGGCTCGCCGCACGTGGTCGAGGCGGTGGCCGAGCGCTTCGGCATCTCCGTCGTCGACGTGTTCGGGTCGACGGAGGGGGCGATCGCCCTGGACCGCAGCGGAGGACCGCCGCGGGGGTCGATCGGCAGGATCACGCCCGGCGTCGCCATCGTCGACCCCGAGGGCACCGCCATGGCGCGGGCCTGCTTCGACGACGAGGGACGCCTCACGAACGCGGACGAGTGCGTGGGTGAGATCGTGAATACCGCGGGCGTGGGCCCCTTCGAGGGTTACTACCGCAACGACGATGCCATGGCCAGAGCGACCCGCAACGGCTGGTACTGGAGCGGCGACCTCGGGTACGTGGACGAGGCCGGATGGGTGTACTTCGCCGGCCGCACCTCGGACTGGTTGCGCGTCGACGGCGAGAATTTCCCGGCCGGCCCGATCGAGGCCATCTTGTCGCGTCACCCCGACACCATGTTCGTCGCCGTCTACGGTGTGCCCGACGTGGATTCCGGTGACCAGGTCATGGCCGCGGTAGTCCTGCGCGACGGAGCCACCTTCGATCCGGAGGGCTTCGCCGGCTGGGTCGACGCCCAGCCCGACCTGAGCCCGAAGTGGCGCCCGCGCTATGTGCGCGTCTGTCAGGCCCTACCGACCACGGCGACCAACAAGATCCTGGTGCGGACGTTGGTGCACGAGAAGTTCCGTGTCGATCGCACCGGCGCCGACCCCCTGTGGGTGCGCGCCCGAGGCGCGGGCAGGTACGAGCGATTCGACGCGTCGTCCGAAGCCGCACTGCACGCCGACTTCGAGGCCTCGGGACGTCTCGCCGCCTGGGACCTGTAGGAGCGAGCTCGGTGGACCTGGCCCTCACCGATGACGAGAGGCGGTTCGCCGCCGAGGCGCGGGCCTGGCTGGCGGCCGAGGTCGAGGCGGCGCCCGACACCGAGGATCTGGCCGAAATGGTGGCCTGGGGTCGTCGCTGGCAGGCGAAGCTGGCCGGCGCCGGGTGGGTGGGCATCAACTGGCCCGTCGAGTTCGGTGGGCGCGGGGCCAGTCCGGTGCAGGTGGCGATCTTCAACGCCGAGTACGCCCGCTCGGGCGCCGCCCAGTTGGTCAACCGGGTGGGGATCAACCTGGCCGGGCCGACCTTGCTGGCCCACGGCACGCCCGAGCAGTGCCGGCGCTGGCTCCCGGCTATAGCCTCCGCCGAGGAGATCTGGTGCCAGCTGTTCAGCGAGCCGGGTGCGGGATCCGACCTCGCCGGCTTGTCGACACGTGCCGAGGTGGTCGACGGCGGCTGGGCGGTGACGGGCCAGAAGGTGTGGACGTCCTACGCGCAATTCGCCCGGTGGGGCCTGTGCCTGGCCCGCAGCGAGCCCGGCTCACGCGGCGCCCGGGGCCTGTCGCTGCTGGTGGTGGACATGGAAGCGCCCGGGGTGGTGATCCGCCCGCTCGTGCAGATCACCGGTGACGCAGAGTTCAACGAGGTCTTCTTGGACGAGGTCTTCGTGCCCGCCGGTCAATTGGTGGGGTTGGCCGGCGACGGGTGGGCGGTGGCGTCGACGACGTTGGCCCATGAGCGGGGCACGAACTTCCCGTTCAAGGAGGAGGTGGTCCACGAGGGGTACCTGGCCCGCCTCTTCGCCGAGGCGGCGCGCCGCGGCGGGCTCGACGATCCCGAAGTCTCCGACGTCCTGGTGGACGCGTACGTGTCGCTGGTGGTGCTCCGCACCCACAATTGGCGCACGTTGTCGAAGCTGGCGCGTGGTGAGGAACCCGGGCCCGAGTCGAGCTGGGTCAAGCTCACCTGGTCGGACATGACCCAGCGCCTGTCGGCGGGCGCGCTGGCCATCCTCGGGCCCGAGGCTCCGCTGTGGGGGCCGTGGGCGCGCCAATGGCTGTGGTCCAAAGCGGCCAGCATCGCCGGGGGGACCTCGGAGGTCCAGCGCAATGTGATCGGCGAGCGCATCCTCGGGCTCCCCCGGGAGCCCAAGACCCCGGTACCGACGTCCTGATCCCCGACGAGGAGAACGAAGAACGTGCCCGTCCACTACGAACCCGGCGATGACCACATCGTGTGGATCACCATCGACCGACCACAGGCCATGAACAGCCTCGACATGGATCACTTCGCCCAATTGCGCGGGGCGTGGGATCGCTTCGGCGACGACGCCGAGGCCTGGGTGGCCATCATCACCGGTGTGGCCAACGCCTTTTGCACGGGGGCCGACCTCAAGACCTACATTCCCGAGATCACCAAGCTCCAGAAGGAGATCGCCTCGCGTCAGGTCGAGGAGCTCGACGGGTACCGCATCGACGATGGCGTCAAGGCCGTGCTGCGTGGCGTCAAGCTGTACAAGCCCATTATCGCCGCTGTGAACGGCGCCTGTGTGGCCGGCGGCATGGAGATGCTCGGCGGCTGCGATCTCCGGGTGGCTGTACCCGAGGCCTATTTCGGTGTCATGGAGCCCAAGCGCGGCTTGTTCGCCGGCGGGGGGACCACGGTGCGCCTGCCCCGCCAGATCCCCTACCCGGCGGCCATGGAGTTCCTGTTGTGTGCTGACCGGGTGCCGGCCGAGCAGGCGTTGTCGATGGGACTGCTGAACGCGGTCGTTCCGGCCGACGAACTGCGGGCCAAGGCCGAGGAGTATGCGCGCCGCATCACCGTCAACGGTCCGCTGGCGGTGCGCAAGACCAAGGAGAGTGTCCTGCGGGGCTTGGCCACGGACATGCGCGAGGCCTACCGCATCGAGTCGGCCATCGCCACCGAGGTGTTCTCGAGCGACGACGCCAAGGAGGGCCCGGCCGCCTTCGCCGAGAAGCGACCCCCGCGCTGGACCGGGCGTTAGGCACCCGGGCCGTGGCCGACCACCTCGCGCTGGCCGACGCCGTCGAGCGCCACGTCGAGCCGGGCGACGCGCTGATGGTCGTCTGCGGGCATTGCCGCTGGAGTGCGGCGGCGCGCGAGGTGATCCGTCAGTACTGGGGGTCGGACGCGGGATTCACCCTCGTCATGGTGAGCCTCGGGTCCCTCGGCGCATTGTTCGTGCACGGCCGCATGGTGCGCCACGTCGTTACCGCGTACTCGGGTGACCCGTTCCCCACCTTTTCGCCCAACCCCGTGTTCCAGCGTGCCTACTCGTCGGGGACCGTCACCGTGGAGCACTGGTCGATCCTCACCTTCACCCAGCGACTCGAAGCGGCGGCGCGAGGCCTGCCGGCCATCGTCACCGGGTCGCTCCAAGGGTCGGCAATGGCCGAAAACGACGCCTTCGCCGTCGTCGAGACGCCGTTCGGACCGGTCGGGCTGCTCGCCCCGCTCGTCCCCGACGTCGCCTTGGTCCACGGGGCGGTGGCCGACGAGGCCGGGAACGTGGCGCTGAGCGAACCGCTCCTGGACGGCGCGTGGGGGGCGTGGGCGGCGCGCCGCGGCGTCGTCGCCACCGTCGAGCGCGTGGTCGATTCCCTCGACGATCTCGGTCACCGGGTCAAGATCCCCGCCCATCGCGTGCTGGCCGTCGTCGAGGCGCCGTTTGGGGCCCATCCCGGCGGTCTGTACGCGCCCGGGCTGCCGGTGCGGTCGTACGGGGAGGACATCGCCTTCTGGACGACGGCCCGCGATGCGTCACGCGGCGATCTCGACGCGTGGGCCCGACGGTGGGTGCTCGAGCCCGAGACCCACGAGGCCTATCTCGATCGGGTGGGCTCTGACCGGCTCGAATGGCTCGCCCGGCGCAGCGACCCCGAGTCGTGGCGAGACGATGCGGCGGCCCATCCCGTTGACACGTCCGAGCCGTTCAGCGCGTGGGAGCGGGCCGCGGCCCACGGCGCCCGCGAGGTCGCGTCGGTCGTCGAGGAGCACGACGCTCACGTCGTGCTGGCCGGCGCGGGCGTGGCCAATCTGGCCGCCTGGGTGGGGGTGGCCAGGGCCCGCGACGGGGGGCGCCCGGTCGAGCTCACCGCCGAGCTCGGCATGCTCGGCTACCGACCGACGCCCGCCGACCCCTACATCTTCAACCACCGGGTCTTCCCCGGTACCCCGATGCTGTCCGATGCCTCGACGGTCCTCGGCATGGTGGTGGGCGGACCCGGCACGCGCGCCGTGGCCTGCCTGGGGGCCGCCCAGGTCGACAGGGACGGGAACCTCAACTCCACGACCATTCCCGGGGGGCCTTTCCTGGTCGGCTCGGGAGGAGCCAACGACGTGGCCAGCCGGGCCGCTGCGTGCGTGGTCGTGGCGCTGGCCCGACCCGACCGGCTGGTCGACCGCGTCGGCTACGTCACGAGCCCGGGCCGGCGCGTCGTGAGCGTCGTCACCGACCTCGGCGTCTTGCGGCGCCACGACGGGGTGCTGCGGGTGGCGGCGGTGTGTGCCGGCGTCGACCCCATCGAGGAGCGGGTGCGAGCCATGGCCGGGGCGTGTGGTTGGGCGGTGGAGGTCTCGCGTCAGGTCGAAGAGCTCGCCCCCGTGTCCGACGACGAGGTCCGGGCCCTGCGTTCCTACGACCCGCAGCGGCTGTTCCTGGCCTGATCAGGCGTCAATTCGTGCGCAGGTACTGGTAGACGCCGGCGAAGTCGGAGTTGACCTTGTCGGGCAGGTGCACCGCGCCCCCGAGTTTCTCGGCACCGAGGACGATCTCGGCGGCCCGCTCGACCATCGCCGTGACGTGGAGGGTGTCTGCCGGCGACTTTCCGACGGCGACCATGCCGTGGTTGCACAACAACGCGGCGCCGCGATCGGCGAGGCAGTTGACGGCCGCCTTGCCCACGTCGGCGGTGCCGCTCGGCGCGTACTCGGTGACGGCCACGTCGCCGCCCACGTACACGGTGAATTCGTCGATGCAGGCCGGAATGGGCTTGCGGGCCACGGCGAACATGGTGGCGTGGACGGGATGGGAGTGGATCACCGACCCCACCTCCTCGAACGCGGCGTAGCAGGCGAGGTGCAGTGCCTTCTCCGACGACGGCGCCCGTTCGCCGGAGAGCACTTCACCGGTCAGGTCGATCACCACCAGGTCCTCGAGCACCATGGCGCGATAGTCGACCGACGACGGGGTGATGCAGATGTTGCCGTCGCCCATCCGGGCGGACACGTTGCCGGCGGTACCCTCGACGAGGCCCTTGGCCAGTAGCTCCTTGGCCGTCGCCAGCACGGCGGCGGGTGCGTCTTCGACGAAGCGGGCGCTCATAGCAGGGACCTCCGTGGTGGTGATCGGCAGCCACCGCCGTGCCCGGCGCGACGTGCGCCGGGGTCTGTCGGGCGACCGCCGCCCGACGGGGGCCAAGGCTACAGTGGGAGCGATAGCGAGCTGACGTGCGCGTCACCTATGGTGCCGTCTGGCCGGCGCGACGGCCCAGTGGGCCGGCTGAAGGTGGGGCCTCGCCGGGGCTGTCGGCAGGGAAGAGGGGGTTCGATGTCGGGGGGTCGGCGTTACGGTCGTCCAGCCTCGATGGTCGGGGCGCTGGCTCTGGTCGTCGCCCTCGGGGCGTGCGCCAACGCGACCGCCGCCGACAGCGCCGGAGGCGGTGCCCCGGGCGTCTCGGCCACGGAGATCGACGTCGGAAGCCTGGCCAACATCTCGGGTCCCCTGTCGTCGGACTTCTCGCCGATCGTGTCGGGGGTCCAGGCCTACTTCGACATGGTCAACGCCCGAGGTGGCGTCGACGGCCGCAAGCTCGTGCTGAAGTACCAGCTCGACGACCAGGGCGAGCCCACCCAAGATGCCGATCTGGCCCGGACACTGGTCACCCAGGACCATGTCTTCGCCGTCGTGGGCGTGGGCACGCCGTTCTTCGTCGGGGCCAAGTACCTGGCCCAGACGGGCACGCCCGCCTTCGGCTACCAGGTGAGTGCCGACTGGAGCGATGGCCCGAGTCTGTTCGGCCAGAACGGCTCGTACCTCGACACCACGACCGTCTCCCCGATCTACGCCTATTTGGCCAACCAGACCGACTCCACATCTGTGGCGGTGCTGGCCTATGGCATCACCGAGTCGTCGGCCGGTTGCCAGCTGGTGGTGAACTCCCTGGAGAAGTTCGACGTCCCCATCGGCTACGAGGACCTGGCCGTGAACTTCGGCGAGGACATGAGCACCGACGTCTTGCAGATGAAGGCCCACCACGTCGACATGGTCATCAGCTGCATGGACCTGACCGGGAACATCGCCTTGAGTCGGGCGCTGGAGCAAAACGGGGACGGATCGATCAAGCAATTCTGGGAGGACGGCTACGATCGGACCCAGTTGGCGGCCTATCCCCAACTCATGAACGGCGTGTACCTGCTCGTCCAGCACGTGCCCTTCGAGGCGGCGGCCGCCTTCCCGGGCGCGTACCCGGGCATGGAGACCTATCTGGCCACGATGCAGAAGTACGAACCGGCCAACGAGTACAACGAGGAGGCACTCGACGGCTGGCTCAATGCCAACCTGTTCGTCATGGGGCTCAAGGCGGCGGGCAAGGACCCGACACAAGCCAAAGTGGTCCACGACATCAACGAGATGACCGACTACGTGGGTGCCGGCCTCATCCAGCCGGTGAACTGGACCGTGGCCCACTACAAGTCGACCCCGCCCAGTTGTGTGGCCATCGTCCAGGCCAACAACGGCGTTTTCCAGCCGGTGTTCACCAGCGGAAGCTCGGTCTTCACCTGCACGGACCCGACGTCGGACACCCCGGTGTCGGCACCGCCGGGCTTGCCGGGCGGGTGATCACCGAGCGAAGGGTCCGATGGTGACGCGGTGAGCACCTTCGTCAACTACGCGCTACCGGGCATCCCCTACGGGTGCGTCTACGCGCTGATGGCGGTGGGCCTCGTACTGACGTTCCGGGCCACGGGCGTGTTCAACCTGGCCTTCGGCGCCCAGGCGTACGTCTCGGCCTTCGCGTTCGACCTGTTGGTGGTGTCGGAGAAATGGCCGGTGTGGGCTGCCTTTGTCGTGTCCGTCGTCATCCTGGCCCCGGCGCTCGGGCTGATCTTCGACCGGTTCCTGTTCCGCCACATCCCCACCGCCTCGACGACGGCAAAGGTCATCTCGGCCCTCGGCCTGCTCATTGCCATTCCGTCCACGATGACCATCATCTTCGGCAGCAAACAGCGCCTGGCGCCGCCGTCACTGTGGCTCAACCCCGACCGCGTCTACTTCCACGTGGGCAGCTTTCCGGTCAACGGCATCGAGCTCGCCACCACCGTCGTGACCGTGGGTGTGGTCCTGGCGCTCGCCGCCATGTTCCGCTTCACCACCATCGGCCTGCGGATGCGCGCCGTGGTCGAGAGCCGCCGCCTGGTGCAGATCGAAGGCATCAACGCCGGCTGGGTGGCGGCCGGGGCGTGGATGCTCTCGAGCCTGCTGGCCGGTCTGGCCGGCGTCATGTTGGCGCCGCTGTACGCGGTGATGGACCCGAACAACTTCACCACCCTGCTCGTCGCCGCCATCGCCGCCGCCGCTTTCGGCGCCCTGCGCAGCATCCCGCTGGCCCTGGTGGGCGGCATCGTCCTCGGCATCAGCCAGGGCGTGCTCGGTGGCTACCTGCCCGCCGGCACCGTCTTGGCCAACGGGTTGCGACCAGCGTTCCCGTTCCTGGTCCTCGTGTTGTTGCTGATCGTGCACCCCGGTATGCGGCGCCTCGAGGAACAGACCGACCCCATGGCCAATTGCGACCCGCCGCTCCCGCTGCCCACGGCGCAGACCCGCGACCCGCGTCTGGGCCGGGTGATGCGTTACGGCTTCCGGGCCCTCGTCGTCGTGTTCCTCCTGTCCTGCGTGACCTGGGTGCCCGAGAACTGGATCTTCGCTTTGGCCCTCGGGCTCGTGCTGTCGACGATCTTCTTGTCCACCACCCTCATCACCGGCCGGGCCGGTCTGCTTTCGCTGTGCCAGATGACCTTCGCCGGCGTCGGCGCCTTCACCGCCGGCAGCTTGGCTCTGCACTTCAACCTGCCCGTGCTCATGGGCGCCGCCATCGGCGGAATACTGGCCGCTGTCCTCGGCGGCGTGGTGGCCCTGCCGGCACTGCGGCTGTCGGGGCTGGCCGTCACCATCGTGACGCTCGCTTTCGCCTTGTTGTGCGACAACGTGGTGTTCGAGTACTCCTGGGCCGGCGGCGCCGCGCAGGGGGTCAACGTGCCCCGCCCCACGCTGGGCCCGATCGATTTCGCCGACGACCGCTCGTTCCTCGTCTTGTGCTTCGTGTTCCTGTGCGGCGGGGCGCTCCTGGTCAACTTGGTGCGCAAGGGCACCGTAGGCCGGTATCTCGATGCCATCCGGGGAAGCGAGATGGCGGCGGGCTCCATGGGGGTGAACCTGGCTGCGTCCAAGATGCGGGTGTTCATGCTGTCCGCCGGCGTGGCGGGCGTCGGTGGTGTGCTCTACGCCTCGCTCCAACAGACGGTGAGCCCCTCGGATTTCGTCTATCTGTGGTCCGTCGTGTTCGTCGTGGTCGTGGTGACCACCGGGGTCGGCTCGGTCGAGGGTGCGGTCCAAGCCGGTATGGGATTCGCCATCCTCCAATTGCTGTTGAGCTATCTCCCCACCAGGTTCCAGGGTATCGAGGCCATCCTCTTCGCCTTCGGGGCCATGACCTATGCCAGGCACCCTGAGGGCATCGTCGAGTACCAAAAGCGCCGGTGGCTCTTGCGGATCGAACGGGCGTGGAACGCCTGGGACCAGCGACGCGCCAGCGCCTCGTCGTCGGATCTCGATGCCTCGCCCCAACCGGTGATGATCCAAGATGCCAGCGCCTGACGTCTTGCTCGAGGTTCGCGACGTGTCGATGCGCTTCGGCGGGCTTCAGGCGCTCAGCGCCATCTCGCTCAACGTCGCACCCGGTGAAGCGGTCGGTATCGTCGGACCCAACGGGGCGGGGAAGACGACGCTGTTCAATTGCGTCTGCGGGACGCTGCGCCCCACCGAGGGCACCGTGTCCTTCGACGGACAGAGCATCGACCACCTCGCGCCGTATCGACGGGCCCGGCTCGGCATCCGGCGCACCTTCCAGCGCGTCGAGATCTTCCCGGAGATGTCGGTACGTGGTCATGTGCTCGTTGCCGAACGCGCCCGGCGCGGAGACGGTCGGCTGTGGAAAGACCTGCTCAACCGCGGGGGCCCTCGGCCCGACGAGCTCGCCCAGGTCGACGCCGTGCTCGAGCTGGTGGGGCTACGCGACCTGGCCGACACGCCGGTCGCCGCCCTCAGCCTGGGCCATTGCCGCCTCGTCGAGCTGGCCCGGGCACTGGCCGGCGAGCCGCGCCTGCTGCTGGCCGACGAGCCGTCGTCGGGGCTCGACGTCCGCGAGACCAACAACCTGGCCAACGTGCTGCGCCACGTCGGGCGCGAACGCGACATGGCCGTGCTCCTCGTCGAACACGACCTGCCCATGGTGGCCAAGACGGTGGACCGGGTCATGGTCCTCGATTTCGGTGAGGAGATCGCCGCGGGCACCCTCAACGAGGTTCTGGCCGATCCAGCGGTGCGCCGGGCCTACCTGGGAGGGGCGGCGTGAGCGCCCTGGCGCCGGGCGCAGCGAGCGCGGCCTGGCCCCCGGGTACCGGCGGGGCGCGCGACCCGGTCCTGAGCTTCGAGCACGTGAACGTCTCGTACGGCACCTACCGCGCGCTGTTCGACGTCTCGCTGACCGTGCCGACCGGCGGGATCGTGGCCCTGGTGGGGTCCAACGGCGCCGGCAAGTCCACGGTGGCCCGTGTCGCCAGCGGTCTCGTGCCCATCACCGACGGGGCGATGCGCGTCGACGGCGTGGACGCGACCCGCATGCCCGCGTATCGCATCGCCCGCCTCGGCGTCGCCCAGGTGCCCGAGGGCCGGGGCATCTTCTCGACGCTCAGTGTCGAGGAGAACCTCGTGCTGTCGTTCGGACGCAAGCTCCCCAAGCGCGACGTGCGCCAGGCGCTGGACCGCGCCTATGGCGCCTTCGCCGTCCTCGGCCAGCGTCGCCGCCAACAAGCCGGGACGCTGTCGGGCGGCCAGCAGCGCATGCTCTCGTTGGCCAAGATCCTGGCCGTCCCACCCCGGCTCCTCGTGGCCGACGAGCTCTCGCTCGGTCTCGCCCCGGTCGTCATCGACGCCGTCTACGAAGGGCTCCTGGCCATCCGCGACCAGGGGTGTGCGCTGTTGGTGGTCGAGCAGCAGATCGACCGGGTCCTGGCCATCGCCGACCGGGCCGTGCTCCTGGCCAAGGGGGCCGTGGCCTGGGAGGGCCCGAGCACCGAGGCCGAGGCGGCCATGGAGCGCCTGCTGGCCAGCGGGTCGATGACCGGTGTCTCGATGACAACCGCACCCTCGGCCGTCGTCGCGTCGGCGACCCCTGCGACGCCCCCCCGCTCGGCGCCGTCGACCCCCAGCGCGCTCAACGACTTGCCCCCACCACTGCATCCACTGGCAGAGTGACGTCCATGGGAATTCTCGACGGCAAGGTAGCAGTGGTGACCGGCGCCGGTCGGGGCATCGGACGCGAGATCGCCCGCTGCCTGGCCGGTGAAGGGGCCCGGGTGGTCGTGAACGACATCGGGACCGGGCTCGACGGGTCGGGGGCCGCACCGGACCCGGCCGCCGAGACCTGTGAGCGCATTGTCGAGGAGGGGGGCGAAGCCGTGGCCGACTACGAGTCGGTGAGCGACTTCGAGGCCGCCGGCCGCATCGTGGACCACGCCGTCAGCGCCTTCGGCTCGATCGACATCCTCGTCAACAACGCCGGCATCGTGCGCGACCGGACGCTGCTCAAGATGTCGGAGTCCGACTACGACGCGGTCGTGGCCGTGCACCAGAAGGGGACCTTCAATTGCACGCGCCACGCCGCCGTGCACATGCGCGAGGCGGGGTACGGCCGCATCGTGAACATCACGTCGTCGGCCGGGCTGCGCGGCAATTTCGGCCAGACCAACTACGGCGCGGCCAAGGCGGCCATCATGGGCATGACCTTCGTATGGGCCCTGGAGCTCGGCCGCTACGGCATCACGGTCAACGCGGTGGCCCCCGCGGGGCTGACCCGGATGACCGAGAACCTCTTCGGTGATGCCGAGGCCCCACCGGACCAGGATCCCGCCCTCAATGCCCCACTGGTGGCGTTCTTGGCCTCCGAACAAGCGTCGTACGTCAACGGCCAGGTGTTGGGGCGCACCGGCTACGCCTACACCATCTTCCAGACGCCACGACAGGTGGCCGGCATGTGGAAGGAAGGCGGTTGGAGTGCATCGGAGCTCGCGGCGCACTTCCACGAGGTCCTGGGCCAGCACCTCCAGCCCGTCGGCATGCCGGCGCACCCGTTGCTCGGAAAGAAGGACGCGTAGGTCTCACGAGTTGCCGCTGGCGTGGGGCCGGCGCGCGGTGGCGCCATCGACGCGGCGCGAAGTGCTCAACTACGGGGGTCCGGGCCCCGTGTGTGGGGGCCGCAGCGAGCGCAAGGGGTCCCAGATGGCCGAGACGGCAGTGTTCCAGTACGTCCCTCATCCGCATATCGAGCATCGCAAGGCGTCGGGTCCGGTCAAAGTCCAGGAGCAGCGGCCCACTGATACCCCCTGGCACCGGTTCAACGCCAAGGTCGGGCTGACCATCACGCTGCTCGTGGGGACGATGTTGTGCGGCTACATCTTCGCCGCCATCGCGCTCATCAGCCTGCCGTCGGCCATCAAGACACACAACCTGACGATCATCGTGGCCTGGATATCGAGCAACTTCCTCCAGTTGGTGCTCCTGCCCATCATCATCGTCGGCCAGAACATCCAGGCCGCAGCGGCCGACAAACGGGCCGAGGCCACCTACAAGGACGCCGATGCGGTGCTCCACGAGGCGATGTCGATCCAAAAGCACCTCGAGGCCCAGGACAAGGTGCTCTCCGACCTGGTGACGCGCATGGAGGCCTTGCACGCCTGAGCCGGGACGCCGGCGCGACGAGGCTACGCGGGGTTGCGGGTGAGGATGTTCACGACCGACACGCCCGAACCCCGGCCGCCCACGTTGTGCTGGAGGGCGAAGCCGCGGCGAATGGCGACTTGCCGACCCTCGGCCTCGCCGCGTAGCTGCCAGTAGCACTCGGTGAGCTGCGCCACGCCGGTGGCGCCGATGGGGTGGCCTTTGGCCAGCAGGCCGCCCGAGGGGTTCACGGGGATGCGCCCGTCGAGAGCCGTCTCACCCTCGAGCGACGCGGGACCGCCTTTGCCCTTCTCGACGAAGCCGAGGTCTTCGATGTCGAGGATCTCGGTGATGGTGAAGCAGTCGTGGACCTCGGCCATGTCCATGTCGCCGGGCCCCACTCCGGCCATGGCGAACGCGCGTCGGCTGGCCAGGACCGTGGCCGGCATACCGACGAAGGTCGACTTCTCGTGGAGGTAGGGGTGGTCGGTGGCCACCCCGAACCCGGCGACGTACACGGGCTTGTCGGTGAACTCCGGGGCGCGACCGGGCGTGGTGAGGATCATGGCCGCCGCGCCGTCGGTCTGTGGGCAGCAGTCGAGCAGGCGCAAGGGCCGGCACACCGGTGCCGACGCCAGGACCTGGTCGATGGTGACCTCGTTGCGGAAGTGGGCATAGGGATCGAGGCACCCGTTGTGATGGTTCTTCACGGCCACCGAGGCCAACATCTCCGACGTGGTGCCGAATTCGTGCATGTGGCGCGTGGCGAACGGGGCAAAGAGCACCGGAGCGGTCTCGCCCCGGTTGTAGAGCGGGTGGCCCGAGGCCGCCCGGGCCAGGAGCCCCTCGGCGGTCGACTTGTCGCGCATCTTCTCGACGCCGATGACCAGCACCACGTCATGGACGCCACTGGCGACGGCCATGGCGCCGATGCGGAATGCGTCGGAACCCGACGGGCACGCGTTCTCCACGCGGGTGCAGGCCACGCCGGCCAGGCCGATGGCCGTGGGGATGGTGTTGCCCCCGATGCCTTCTTGGCCCCAGAGCGTGCCGCGTTGGGTGGCGACGATGACGGCGTCGACCACCGTCTTGTCGATGCCCTTGTCCACGCTGGCCAGCGCGGCGTCGAAGGCGCCCGCCGCCATCTGCTCGTAGCTCTGGTCGAACAGCTCGCCGAACTTGATGAGCCCGGCACCAACCACGGCGACCTTGTTCCAGCTCATCGTCCGCTCCCTTCGGCTCCGGTCCCCACACCTGCTCCGGCCCGGCCGCCTGCAGCGACCCCCGGCACCCGCAGTGCTTTGTAGCCGTAGACCGGGATGTGGCGTTCCACCGCGTAGCGGCGCAGGCGCAGCTCGACGACGTCGCCGATCTCGATGGTGTCGGCGTCGACCGGGGATCCCTGGAGCATCACCCGGGCGCCGTCGTCGAGATCGATCACGATCAGCGGAAGCGGTGCCTGAAACGGTGGCGGCATGGTCTGGTTGACCACGAACGTCTCCACCCGGCCCCGGCGGGCCAGGCGGACGGTGTCGGTGTCGGCGCCGCCACAGCCCACGCAATGCGGGTGGATCGAGGGCGGCGTCGAGATGGTCCCACAGAACCGACAGCGCGCCCCCTCGAGCGACAGCATCTCCACGGAACCGCGGACGAAGGCGGCCGAGGCCGGGGGAACGCCCATGGGGATGGGGTCGACCATGGGGACGAGCTGGCCCCGGGCCTTGGCCGCCTCGACGTAGGTGACCGCTCGACCGCCGTGGAGGCGGTCCAGCGCCCCGGCGGCACCGGCCACGGGCCGCTCCACGTCGACGAGCACGGCCGTCGCCCGGCCGCCGCCGTAGCCGACGATGCCCACCACACCGGCTTCGGCCAAGGCGGGCACGGCGCCGAGCAGGGCGCTCGCCGCGCCGGTGTCGCCCAGCTCGGCGTGCACCGGGGCCGACGCCAGCGGCGCACCCAGGGCCCGGGCGGCGGCGCCCGCCAGCTTGCCGTCGATGTCGCCGATCGACCACGCGCGCGCGCCGGGGCCGGCTCCCTCGTCGCCGAGGCCGTCGGCGACGGCGGCGACGAGGGGAAGGAAGATCTGTTCACGAAACAGGCGGCCGTCGTAGACGTCGCCCGTTGCCTCTTGCCCGTCACCCCGGTAGCGGTCGACGACCGCCATGTGCCGGGTGGCGCGCGCCCGCAATCGGGCCGCCGGTCCCGACCCGTCGGTCGGGGGGGTCGCGGCCGACAGGACCAGGGCCACTGCCCCCGCGCCCGTCGTGACTTCACCGGCGGTGCCGAGACCGGGCACGAGCCCGTCCGACGCCACGACCAGGGCGATACGGGCATGGCCGGCAGCCAGCGCGTCCCAGGCCCCGATCAGCGCCTCCATGCCGGCGTGCGGCGAGCCGGCCGAGAGCCCGCCGCCGGTCGATGCGTCGAGGCCGAGCGCGGTGGCCAGGAACGAGTGCGACGGGCCCTCGGCGAACGGCGGGCGCGACGTGCCCCACCACAGGCCGGACACGTCGGTCGCGTCCACGCCCGCCTGCGCCAGCGCATCGAGCGCGGCCGCACAGGCCAGCGTGAGGGCGTCCTCGTCGGCGTCGCACACGGCCACCGTGTGCTTTCCGCCACCCGCGCCCCAGGCACCGGCCACGTCGCGCGCGGCCAGGCGCAGCGCCGGCGCGGCCACGCCCACGGCCACCACGGCCACCGATTCCAGGGAGGCTCCGTCGGCGCTCACGACGAAGGGGCCTTCCACCACGGCCCGGCCGGCCGCTTTCCTCCGAGAAGAGCCGTGCCGACGAAATTGCGCTGGATCTCGACGGTCCCGGCCCCGATGCACAAGCCGCGGACGTCGCGATAGGCGCGTTCGACGGCGTACTCGCGGCTGTAGCCGTAGCCGCCGAGCAACTGGATGGCCTCGTCGCACACCCGCTTGGCGGCCAGGTTGCACGCCACCTTGGCCATGGCCGACTCGAGCGGTGGCGGGGTCCCATGGGGACCGGCGAGGACCAGGGCTCGCTGCAGCAGCAGGTGCGCCCCTTCGAGCTCGGTGGCCATGTCGGCGATCTTCCACTGCAGGCCCTGGAGGTCGGCCAGGCTGCGGCTCCCCGAGCGGCGCTCGAGCATGTAGCCCATGGCGTATTCCAGCGCTCCCTGGGCGGCACCCACGCACATGGCCGCGTTCCCGCAGCGCTCGTGGTTGATGTGGGCGAGAAGGGTCTTCAACCCCGAGTTGTCGCCGGGGTGACCGGCCACGAGGACGTCGCCGGGCTCGATGCGCACGCCGTCGAAGGCCAGCTCGGCTTCCGTGCATCCGCGCAACCCCATCTTCTTGTGGGTCCCGGCGACGGAGACCCCGGCCTTGGACAGGTCGACGAGCACCGCCCCGATCCCCTTGCCCGTCCCGGGTTCGGCCCCCGGGAACCGGCACCACACGAGGCAGGCCACCGCCTTGTGCCCGCCGGTCACGAAGTTCTTGTAGGCCTCGAGCCGCCAGCCGTCCCCCTCGGGCACGAGACGGGCGCGCATGGCGGTGGCTGCGGAGCCGGCGTCGGGCTCGGTGATGCCGATGCAGAACAGCTCGCCGGCCGCCGCCTGTGGCAGCCAGGCCCGGCGCATGGCGTCGTCGCCGAGGTGCTCGATGGCCCGCGGTGGCCCATTGAACACGAGTTGGCACAAGATGGCGCTGGAAACGTCCACCCGGGCGATCTCCTCGAGGACGATGGCCGCCTCGACGTCGCCCATCCCCATGCCGCCGTAGTCCTCGCCGACGGTGACGCCGAAGAGCTCGGCGCGCCGCAGAGCGGCCAGCGAGGCCTCGGCGAACTCCTCGGACTCGTCCCAGCCCGCGGCGTGGGGCGCGATGTCGCGTTCGGCCACGTCACGCGTCAGCTTGCGCAGGGCGGCCCGGTCCTCTTCGTCGACGAGAGGGATCGACGTCACGACGCGAGCGCGCCGCCGCCGGGGCGGGAGTGGCGGGCGGCATGCGGACCTGACACCATCGTCAGGGAAAGTTACTACACTGATCCGCCTGCCTCCCCGCCCGAGGAGGCGGCCGGTGTCGGCCCGCCGACGCAGTGCTGTGCCGGGGGACGAGGGGAGCCCGATGAGCGAGAACCGCCAGTTCAAAGACATCCGGCACGACACGAACGCCGAGCCGGCCAAGCCCGTCGAGGAATTCATGGGCGAGCTCGCCACCATCCAGAGCGAGGTGTGCACGGCCAAGAATCTGGTGTGGGAGGCGGTGGCCGACGGCAGCCTGTCGGAGGAGTACCTGCGCCGGCTGTGCAAGGAGTATCACTTCCTGGGGCGCTACTACACCTCGGAGTTCGGGTCGTTGACGTCCAACGCCCCCGACGCCGACGCCATGAGCCTTGCCGCCAGCGAGCACTTCGCCCACTGGCTCCAGAACCTGGCCGACGAGACCGGGTACACAGGCGACGCCAACCATGTCGACATGAAGATCGACTGGGCGCACCAGCTCGGGATCTCCGACCAGGAACTCGACGGCTACGTGGCGATGCCCGAGACCATTGGGACGGTGTTCACGACCTTGTACTACATGCGCCGCTCCTATGAGGAGGGCCTCGCCGCCTTCGGTTGGGCGGGCGAGCGCTTCGCGGCGTCGACCGGGTATGCCAAGAAGATGTACGAGGGCATGCGTGACCACTACGGCATCGAGGTGGAGAACTTCCGAGTCCACGCCTATGCCGAAGAAGACCACGGCGAGCAGGCCGATTACCTGTTGCGCAAGGTGGTGGCCACGGCCGACCAGCAGCGGCGCGTACGGCGCGCCATCCGCCACACCTTCAGCGTCCGTAATCAACGGACGGTGGCCCTCAGCCGCTGGCTGGACGAGCCCGGGGCACTGCGCAGTGGCCGGGGGCGCCCGTGAGCGCAGCTCGCGAGGCCGTCATCGTCGACACGCTGCGCACCGCTTTCGGCAAGCGCGGCGGAGCGCTGGCCGGATGGCACCCGGTCGACCTGCTGGCTCTGGCACTGCGGACGGTGGTGGAGCGCACGGGCATCGATCCCGAGCGCGTCGACGACGTCATCGGCGGGTGCGTGACCCAGGTGGGCGAGCAGTCGACCAACGTGGCCCGCAATGCGTGGGTGGCGGCCGGGCTCCCGCAGTCGGTGCCGGCGACGACGGTCGACCGCCAGTGCGGGTCGTCCCAACAAGCGGTGCACTTCGCCGCCGCCGGTGTGGTGGCCGGGCACTATGACATCGCCGTGGCCTGCGGCGTCGAGTCGATGAGCCACGTCCCTCTGGCCTCCAACGCGCGCGGCGGCGTCGGACCTTTCCCGCCGTCGTTCCTCGAGGTGATCGACCACCGACTGTGGATGCAGTTCCGGGTGGCCCAGGTACTCGCCGACCAGTGGAAGATCACGCGTGAGGACATGGACGCCTATGCCCTCGAGAGCCACCGGCGCGCCGCCGAGGCCACCGACTCCGGACATTTCGCCCGCGAGATCCTGCCGGTGCCGATCAAAGACGAGCACGGCGCGCTCACCGGTGCGGTGCTCGACGCCGACGAGGGCATCAGGCGCTCGACCACCATGGCGGCGTTGGCCGCATTGCCACCGGCCCAGAGCTGGGAACCGGACACGGCACCCGACATCACCGCCGGCAACTCCTCACAGATGACCGACGGCGCCGCGGCGATGGTCATCTGTGAGCGGTCGGTGGCCGAGCGGCTGGGCTTGGCCATCCGGGCCCGCTTCGCCCACTTCGCCGTGGCCGGCGAGGACGCGGCCATCGTCTTGTCCGCGCCCGTCCCGGCCACCCGCAAGCTCCTCGAGCGCTCGGGCATGTCGGTCGACGACTTCGACGCCGTGGAGTGCAACGAGGCGTTCGCCGCCATTGCGCTCATGTGGGCCCGGGCGTTCGCCGCCGACCCCGACCGACTGAATCCCCGCGGCGGTGCCATCGCCATCGGGCACCCGCTCGGGGCCAGCGGCGTGCGGCTCATGACCACGCTGCTCAACCAACTCGAGGCGACCGGCGGTCGCTACGGATTCCAGACGATGTGCGAGGGCGGTGGGCTGGCCAATGCCACCGTCATCGAGCGCGTGGGCTGACCCGGCGCACGACGTGGACTTCGCCTTCAGCACCGAGCAGGACGAGTTCCGCCAGTCGGTGCGCAGCGCGCTGGCCAACGAGGCACCCCCCGCCTACGTGCGGTCCATGATCGACGATCCCGTCGGGGTCACCGACGCGCTGTGGGAGACCATGGCCGGCCTCGGTTGGCTGGGGGTGCTCGTCCCCACCGCCCACGGGGGTCTGGGCCTCGGCCTGGTCGACCTGGTGGTGCTGCAAGAGGAACTGGGCAAGCTACCGTTCCCCGGGCCCTATGTGTCCTCGGCGGTGGCGGCCACGCGCGCCGCGGTCGTCCTGGGCGTCGACGAACTGCTCGCCGACCTCGCCGCCGGGCGGTGCCGGGGGACGATCGCGGTGGAGGAGCCCGGTTACGGCGACCCGCTCGGCGCCATCGCGGCGCGTGCCGCCGCGATGGGCGACGCTTGGACGCTCGCCGGGGCCAAGCCGGTGGTGCTCGACGGCGCGCACGCGGATTGGGTCCTCGTGGTGGCCGAGGACGAGACCGGCCTGGGCACCTTTCTTCTCGAGGACCCCGCCGGAGAGCCGGTGCCCGCCCTCGACGTCACCCGCAAGGTGGCGCGCCTGTCGCTCGACGGGCGTCGGGCCCGGCGCGTGGGCCCCGCCGGCGACCAGCGGGCGGCGTGGCGCCGGATCCTCGACGATCTGTCGGTGGCCCTGTGCGCCGAGATGGTCGGGACCTCGGAGCGTGCCTTGGAGCTCGCCGTCGAGTACGCCAAGGTGCGGGTGCAGTTCGGGCGGCCGATCGCCACGTTCCAGGCGATCAAGCACAAGGCGGCCGACATGCTCCACCACGTGGAGCTCGCTCGGGTCGGCACGCACTTCGCGGCGTGGGCGTCGGACGCCGACGACACCGAGCGCGAGCGAGCAGCAGCAATGTGCAAGGGGTACGTCGGTGAGGCGGCCGACATGGTCACGGCCGAGTCCATCCAGGTCCACGGCGGCATGGGGTTCACCTGGGACGTCGACTGCCACCTGCTGTACCGGCGGGCCAAGCAAGACGACCTGCTCTTCGGCGCACAGGGCTATCAGCGCGGGAGGTTGGCCGACCTCATCCTGGGGCCGGCGCGGCCACCAGCCGGCTCCTGAGCTCGGCCTTCAGCACCTTGCCGGTGGCGTTGCGCGGCAAAGCGTCGGCGACCTCGATGCGTCGGGGCACCTTGTAGTCGGCCAGCCGATCGGCGCAGAATTCGCGGATGTCCTCGGTCGTGCATGTCGCCGTCGGCGTGAGCACCACCACGGCGGCGACGTCCTCGCCGAGCACGTCGTGGGGGATGCCCACCACGGCGGCCTCGATCACGTCGGGGTGGTCGTGGAGCACGGTCTCGACGTCCTGGGCGTGGATGTTGTTGCCGCCCCGGATGATCACGTCCTTCTTGCGGCCGACGATGTAGAGGTACCCGTCCGCGTCGAGGCGGCCGAGGTCGCCGGTGCGCAGCCAGCCGTTGTCCCAGGTGCCGGCGGTGGCGTCGGGGTCGTTGTAGTACTCGCGCTCGCGCCCGGGCATGCGCAGGAGGATCTCGCCGACTTCTCCGTTGGCGAGATCGTCGCCGTCTTCGCCGACGAAGCGCAGTTCGAGCGGGGCCATGGGCCGGCCCACCGAGCCGATGCGCTTGAGCGACTCGCCCTTGGGCATCGAGCAGAAGGCCGGGCCGGCCTCGGTCATGCCGTAGCTGTTGGACACCGCCGCCTCGGGCATGCGCTCCTGCATGGCCCGCAACGTGGCCGGGGCGAGGGGCGCGCTGCCGATGGCGCACAACTCGATGGAGGAGAGGTCGGCCTCGGCGAACCGGGGATGGGTCACGAGGAGCTGGGCCATGGACGGCACCAGGAACACGCACTGGGGCCGGCGCTCCTCGACCACCTGAAGCCATCGGCCCGCATCGAACCGAGGCTGGTAGATGCCGGTCAAACCCAGTTGCATCGGGTTGTAGATGAAGCCGATGCCGGCGAAGGTGAACAGCGGGCTCGAGTGCATCCAGCTGCGCCCGTTGAGGCTCGGGTGCGGACCGCCGGGAATGAGGGCCACGTTGCGGTGACGGATGGCCACGCCCTTGGGGAGTCCCGTGGTCCCCGAGGTGTAGAGGATGTCGGCGAGGTCCTCGGGGTCGAGCGCCACCTGGGTCTCGGCGTCGTCGTGGCCGGCGGTGACCTCGCCCCAGGACCAGGGCGCTTCGCCGGTCTCCTCCGACGCGGGGGCCTGGATGACCCGGCGCCCTCCGCCGAGCGTATGGGCCACCTCGTGGGCGAGGGGCGAGAGCTCGGTGTCGGTCAGGATGGCGGCCACGTCAGCGTGGCCCAACAACGCCTCGAGCTCGGCATCGGCCAGGCGGGTGTTGGTCGGAACCGCCACCGCGCCCGCCTTGTGTACGGCCGAATACGCCACCATGAAGCGCAGCGCCTCTTCGGCGCGCAGGTAGATCGCCGCCCGGTCGCCCTTGACGATCCCCATGGCGGCGAGGGCCCTCGCCAGGCGGTTCGACTCCGTCTCCCACTCCCCGAAGGTCATGGCCCCGCCGTCGACGACCCGATAGGCCACCTCGTCGGGGAACGCCGCCGCCATGGCCCGGAGGTGGTCGGTGAGCAGCGCCATCACAGCCCGCCGTCGAGGACAGCGGATCGCTTGGCGAAGCGCCATCCCCCGGTTGTGCGCACCAGCTCGTCGGCGTAGCGGCCAGTGCGCTCGATGGTCGAGCGCCGGGCGTCGGGCTCGGCATCGGGCGTGGGTCGGGATAGCACCAGGATCGTGACGTACTGGGTGGCGCGGTCGCCGTCGACCTCGACGGTGGCATCGACGGTGACGTGCACGACACCGTAGGGAGTCCGTCGGCACATGTCGGCCAGTGCGTCGCGTCCCGACACGGTGAAGCCGCCGCCCACCTCCATCACCCCGTCCTCGGTGAAGGTGGCGGCGAACCCCTCGGGATCGCCGTCGTCGAAGCAGCGGTTGTATCGCGCCGTGAGCTCACGAATCTGCGCACGGTCGAGGAGCCATCGCACCTCGGGATCCACCGGCATCACCTCCCGCGCCACCATCTCGCGCGAGCCGGTCAACTTAGCGCGACGGCGCGTTCTCCGACACGGGTGTCAGGCCGGGGCCGATGGCGCCCCCGCCGGGCCCGGCCCCGCCGGCCCCGCCGGGCCCGGCCCTACGAGGCCAGCGGTAGGCAGTAATGGGCGATCACGTAGAAGTGGACCGTCGCGCCGACGATGGTGCAGAGGTGGAACACCTCGTGGTAGCCGAACAACGTGGGCCACGGGTCGGGCTTCTTCAGCGCGTAGACCACGGCGCCCGCCGTGTAGGCCGCCCCGCCGGCCAGGAGGAGGGCGAACCCGGCGCCACCGAGGGCGTGTACCAGCTGGGGGACCACCACCAGCGCGCACCAGCCGACCACTACGTAGGGCAGGGCGATCGCCCACTTGGGGGCATTGAGCCACACCTGGCGCAGCGTGATGCCCACGATCGCGCCAACCCAGACGATCACCAGGATGACCGCCTGCGCCCATCCGGTGAGGGCCAGGCCGGCGACGGCGGTGTAGGAGCCGGCGATGGCCACGAAGATCATGGAGTGGTCGGCCCGGCGCATGCGCCGGCGGGCGACGGGCGACCAGCGTTTCAGGTGGAAGGCGGCGCTGACGCCGAAGAGCAGGGCGATGGCGACCACGTAGACGACCAACGCGGCGGTGGCGCCGGGCGTCGGCGCCTTGGAGATGAGTATCGGTCCGGCGATGCACGTGGCCACGAAGGCGCACAGGTGCAGCCAGCCGCGCATGAGCGGCTTGGGCTTGGCCGGGGCGTCGGTCGGGCCACCGGGGACGGGTGAGGAGGAGTCCGGCTCCGAGAGGGTAGGGGGGGCCATGGTGCGTGCTTCGCTGCGTGCCGCTACTCCGGCCGGTCTCGGCGCGGGCGGGGAACGGATCGCCAGTGTAGCTACCCGTCGGTGGCGCTGAGGGCGGGCGCCCCGGCGCCGTTGGCCGTCCCCGGCGCACCGTCGGCGTCGGCTTGGCTCTCGAACTGCGTGTGGTACAGGTCGGCGTAGATGCCGCCGGCAGCCAGCAACTCGTCGTGGCGCCCCTGCTCGGCGATGTGGCCGTCGGCCACGACCAAGATGACGTCGGCCTCGCGTACGGTCGAGAGGCGGTGGGCGATGACGATGGAGGTACGTCCCGTGAGAGCGGTCTTGAGTGCCCGTTGCACGGCCACCTCGGACTCGGAGTCGAGGTGGGCCGTGGCCTCGTCGAGCACGACGATGTCCGGGGCTTTCAACAGGAGCCGGGCGATGGCGATGCGCTGCTTCTCGCCTCCCGAGAGCCGGTAGCCGCGGTCGCCGACCAAGGTGTCGAGCCCGTCGGGCAGCGACTCGATGAGCGGGAGGATGTGCGCGGCCCGCAGGGCCTCGGTGAGTTCGTCGTCGGTGGCCCCGGGTTTGGCGTACTCGAGGTTGGAGCGGATGGTCTCATGGAAGAGGTGCGCGTCCTGGGTGACCACGCCGACCACCTGATGGAGGGAGTCGAGCGTGGCGTCACGTACGTCGATGCCGTCGATGCGCACGGCGCCGGCGCGCACGTCGTAGAGGCGGGGGACGAGATTGGAAATCGTCGTCTTTCCCGCTCCTGAGTGGCCGACCAGGGCGACGAGCTGGCCGGGCTGGACCGTGAACGACACGTCGCGCAGGACCTGGGTGGAGGGCGTCTGGTCCAAGACGGCCACCGATTCGAGCGAGGCCAGCGAGACTTCGTCGGCTGTCGGGTACCCGAAGTCGACGTGGTCGAATTCGACGGTGGCCGGCCCGCGCGGGATGGCCACGGCGTCGGTCTTGTCGGCGATCATGGGGGGGAGGTCGAGGACCTCGAAGACTCGGTCGAACGACACCAGGGCGGTCATGACGTCGACCTGGACGTTGCTCAACGCGGTGAGCGGCCCGTAGAGGCGGGTGGTGTACGCCGCCAGGGCGACCACGGTCCCGACTCCGTCCGCGCCCAGCACGCCGTGGATGGCCTGCACGCCCCCCCAACCGTAGACGACGGCGGTGGCCAGTGCGGCGGTGAGCATGAGCGCGGCCATGAAGACCCGTGTGTACATGGCGATGGTCACCCCGATGTCGCGCACGCGCCCGGCCTTGGCGTCGAAGCCGACCGACTCGTCGCCCTGGCGTCCGAACAACTTCACCAAGAGCGCGCCCGAGACGTTGAATCGCTCCGTCATGGTGTTGTTCATGTGGGCGTTGAGCGCGTAGGACTCGCGTGTGATCCCCGCCAGTCGTCGTCCGACCCAGCGCGCCGGGAAGATGAACAGCGGAACGAGGCACAGGGCCACGATCGTGATCGGCCAGGACAGGTAGAACATGAAGCCGAGCGTGATGGCGACGCCGATGACATTGCTCACCACCGACGAGAAGGTGTCGGTGAACGCCTGTTGCGCGCCCAGCACGTCATTGTTCAGCCGGGTGACGAGCGCCCCCGTCTGGGTGCGGGTGAAGAAGGCGATGGGCATCCGCTGGATGTGGGCGAACACCTTGGACCGCATGTCGAAGATGAGGCCTTCCCCGATGCGAGCCGACACCCAGCGTTGCCAGAGCGACAATCCGGCGTCGGCGACGGCCAGGATCCCGAGGGCCACCGCCAGGTCGACGACGAGCGAGGCGTTCTTCTTCCCGATCCCGTTGTCGATGATGGCGCGGTAGATGAGGGGGTTCAGCGCGCCGATCACGGCGTCCACGATGATGAGGACCAGGAATACCGAGAGCATGCCCCGGTAGGGCTTGGAGAAGGCGAGGACGCGTCGGACGATCCCCGGCGGCAGCTCTTGCTGGGTGACCGACTCGTCGCGGCGGAACGACCGCATGAGGCCCCAATTCCCGCCGCCGCGGCCGCCACCGTGGCCCATCATGCCCATGCCCATGCTCATGGCGTACCTCCACTGTCGGTGCATGCGCCGCGGTCGCACACGGCGGCCAACAGGCGACGCAGGTCGTTGCGCTCGTGGTCCGACAGTGGCCCGAAGATCTGTTCGGCGCTGTCGCGTCGCGCCCGGTCGAGGCGGTGGAGGAGATCGCGACCGCCGGCGGAGAGCTCGACCAGCACCGAGCGTCGATCCGCGGGGTCGGCGGTCCGGTTGACCAGGCGGCTGGCTTCGAGGGCGTCGACCATGGACGTCACCGACCGGGGCACGACCTCGAGCCGGGCGGCGATATCGGCCATGCGCAGGGGCATGTCGGCATCGGCCACGACCCGCAGGACCCGGGCCTGGGCGAAGGTGATCCCCAGGGGAACGAGCTGGGCCATCGACCCTCGCCGAAGCCGCCGGCTGGTGCGCGCCAGCAGCTCGGCCAGCGCCACGGATGCATCGGCCCTGGCCGCGTCGGTGCCGGCGGTGGAACGAAGCGGCACGGCGGCAGTGGCGGTGGACGATCCTCGGTGCTGGGCCACGGGGTCCTCCCGGTCGTTGTCGTGTGTCACGCCGGCGTCCAACGCCGACCAGATGCAGAGTATTCCTCTTTATGAGGTTCGCTCATGGTTGTCCTGGATCGGTGGCCAGGGCGCGACACTGGTTTCCCGAACGCCGACGTGAGGAGGAAGGCGTGGCAAAACTCCAGGTCGAGGGGGACGAACTGGTGGTGACCATGCACACCACCGAGGAGCTGGGCGCCTTCCACGGCCCGGTCCGGGTTCCCCTGGCTGCCGTGCAGTCGGTGCGCTCGGTGGACGACCCCTGGGCCGAGCTGCGCGGTCTCCGGGCGCCGGGTACGGGCATCCCCGGGGTCATCGCCTTGGGCACGCTCCGGGGCACCTTCGGCAAGGACTTCGTCGCCGTCTACCACCACCGTCCCGGGGTCGTCGTTGAGCTCCAGGGGGCGGAATTCTCCCGGCTCGTCGTCACCGCCGACGATGCCGTGGAGGTGGCGGCGCACGTCGCTGCGGCGGTGCCGGGATGCGGTCCAGCCGGCGGGGCCGCACCGGGCCAACCGGTCGGCTGAGGACGGCTCCGGCTGGGTGAGGCGAGCGACGCGTCGGCCGTCTCGTCGCTACAGTCGGTCGCGCGTGGGCTCTGCGGGGGACTTCGACTACGACCGTGACGCGCCGGAGTATGCGAGGACCCGGCGCACCGATCCGCGGATCGCCGCCGTGATCCACGGCGCGCTGGGACCGGCCCGCTCGGTCGTGAACGTGGGGGCGGGAACCGGGTCCTACGAGCCGGCCGATCGCGTCGTGGTGGCCCTCGAACCGTCGGCCGCCATGCGTGCGCAACGGCCTCCCGGTGTGGCCGTGGTGGACGGGATCGCCGGGCAATTGCCCTTCGGCGACCGTTGCTTCGACGCCGCCATGGCGCTGGTCACGGTCCACCAATGGCCTGATCCCGAGGGCGGCTTGCGAGAGATGCGCCGGGTCAGGCGGGGAGCGGTGGTGGTGCTCACCTTCGACGGGGACGCCCTGGATCGCTTCTGGTTGGCCGACTACGTTCCCGAATTGATCGACGCCGAGCGCCGGCGCTATCCCTCCCCGATGGCTATCGGCGACGCGCTCGGTGCCGGCGCCAGCGTGAGCTCGGTCCCGGTGGGCCGGGACTGCTGCGACGGGTTCACCGAGGCGTACTTCGCCCGGCCCGAAGCGTTCTTGGATCCGGCCACCCGCCGCGGGCAGTCGGCGTGGGGATTCGTCGACCCCGACGTCGAGGACCGCTTCGTCGACCAATTGCGCCGTGACCTCGAGACCGGTACATGGGATCGACGCTACGGGAGCATGCGAAACCAGCAGGTCTTCGACGGGTCGCTTCGCCTCGTGGTCCACGTGCCCTGAGTGGGCCGACGCCCCGAGCCGCGAAGACGGACGGGACCGACCGGAGCGGTGCTCGTGCGACGGTAACGTCGAGGCGATGGTCATGCCCGACTCGCGCCGATGAGCACGTTGCTCCCGGTCGGCACCGTCGCCGAGCTGTTCGAGGCCCGGGCGGACGACGACCACGTGGGACTGCGCTTCGAGGACTCCTCGTGGACCTGGCGGGAGGTCGTCGCCGAGGCCCGGGCGCGCGCCGGGTTCCTGCGGTCGCAGCACGGCACGGGTCCGTTCCACGTCGGGGTGCTGCTCGAGAACGTGCCCGAATTCCTCTTCCTTCTCGGTGGCGCGGCACTGGCCGGCGCCACCGTCGTGGGCATCAACTCCACCCGCCGGGGCGAGGAGTTGGCCCGCGACATCCGGCACACCGACTGCGAGCTCATCGTGACCGAGTCCTCTCTCGCCGGATTGCTCGACGGCCTCGACACGGGCGTCGCCCCGGACCGGGTGCTGCGGTCGGACTCGGTCGCCTACGCGACGGCCGTGGCCGGCCACCGCGCCGATCCCGCCCACGGCGGGAAGGGGTTCGATGCCGTCTGCCGCGACCCGGCTGCGCTCTACCTCCTCCTGTTCACCTCGGGCTCGACCGGTGCCCCCAAAGCGGTGCGGGTCAGCCAGGGACGCATCGCCCAGGCGGGCCGGACCATGGCCAGCGGCTCGGGGTTCGGGCCCGATGACGTCCTGTATTGCGCCATGCCGATGTTCCACGGCAACGCGCTCAACGCCTGCGTCGTGCCGGCCGTCGCGGCTGGGGCCACCTTGGCCCTGCGCCGGCGGTTCTCCGCCTCGGCGTTCCTGCCCGACGTCAGACGCTTCGGCACCACCTACTTCAATTACGTGGGTCGTGCCCTGGCGTACGTGCTCGCCACCGATCCGTCTCCCGACGACGCGGACAACCGACTGCGCTTCGGCTTCGGCACGGAAGCCTCGCCGCAGGACATCGTCACCTTCGGGCGTCGCTTCGCCTGCCCCATCGTCGAGGGCTACGGGTCGAGCGAGGGAGCGATCGCCATGTCGCGGGCGCCCGGGACACCGCGCCACGCACTCGGAAAGCCGCTGCCGGGCATGGACGTCACCGTCCTCGACCCGGTGAGCGGGGTCGAGTGCGCGCCGGCCCGCTTCGACCCGGCCGGGACGTTGCTCAACGCGTCCGATGCCATCGGCGAGATCGTGGCCCGCGATGGCGTTGCCCGATTCGAGGGCTACTACGCCAACGACGAGGCCGACGCCGAGCGGACGCGCTTCGGGTGGTTCTGGTCCGGTGACCTCGGCTATCGCGACGCCGACGGCTTCTTCTATTTCGCCGGCCGTCCGACCGACTGGTTGCGCGTGGACGGAGAGAATTTCGCCGCCGCACCGGTCGAGCGCGTCCTCGGGCGCTTCCCGGCGACGGTCACCGTCGCCGTGTATCCCGTCCCCGACCCCGTCACCGGCGACCAGGTCATGGCGGCGATCGAGCTCGTCCCGGGTGTGGCGTTCGACCCCGATGCATTCGGCCTCTTCTTGGCCGGCGAGCCCGATCTCGGCATCAAATGGGCACCCCGTTTCATCCGGATCATCGACCACGTCCCGACCACGGGCACCAACAAAGTGGACAAGCGACCGCTTCGTGCCGAGGGATGGGTCCGCTGCGGCTCCGATCCGCTGTGGTGGCGGCCCGATGGTCGAAACGGTGGGTACCGGACGTTCTCCGTGACCGACGCGCAGGCCTTGCGTCGGGAGTTCGAGGACAACGGGCGCGGCGCATTCCTGCCACCCGAAACCTCCGGGTGACGCCGGCGGCCCGGATCATCCTCAGCCCACCCGCCGGGTCACCGGGACGTGGGCTTCTTGGAGGCCGATCCCGTCTCGGCCATTGCGCTTGATGTCGTAGAGGCTGGCGTCGGCAGCGAGCAACAACGCCTCGGCCGTCGGCTCGAAGGGGTCGAGCCCCGCGATCCCGACGCTCATGGTGACCGGGACGGGAGCGTTGCCGGGCAGCGCGTGGCGGATCCGGATGGCCTGGTTGACTGCCGCGCTCGGCTCGGTGTCGGGCATCAGCACGAGGAACTCGTCGCCGCCGATGCGCCCGACGACGTCGGTGGTGCGGGCCATCCGGCGAAGGGCCTGGCCCAGCCAGGCCAGGAGCTCGTCACCGACGAGATGGCCGTAGTCGTCGTTGACGGCTTTGAACCGGTCGATGTCGATCATGGCCAGGCTGAGCGACCGGTGATGGCGTAGAGCCCGCTCGATCTCCTGGTGCAAGCGGTCGTGGAAGACGCGCCGGTTCCAGCACCCGGTCAACGGGTCGACGGTCGCCTGCTCGGCCAGCTGGTGGGTCAGGTTGCGCTCGTGGCGCTCGAGCCGACGCCGATTGATCGATGAGGCGAGGGCGAGGAGGCTCACTCCCACCAGGGCAGCGAGGCGCATGAAGACGTCGGCCTGGGCGACCGGAGTCGAGGTGGCGATGTCCACGACGATCACGGCCACGACCGAGGCCAGCCCGCACGCGGCGGTCGCGCGTGGCCCCGCGGCGAGCGCACCGTAGAGGACGGGCAGGACCAACAGGGCCATGAGCGGGCTGCCCACCCCGCCGTCGAGCGCCGCGGCCGCGGCGACGGCGCCGATGGCACACAGGCTCCACATGAGCGAGAACCCCACCCGCCACCACCGCCGTGCCGCCCAGGCCGGCGCGTTGAGCATCATCACGACGCCGACGACGAGGGCGGCCGCGCTCATGAGCCACTGCGTGCCGCGATGGGGCCCGTCGGGCGTGGCGAGGAGGTAGGTCATGATGGCCAGGGCTTCCACCACGAGGACGGCGAAGCCGGTGCGCAGATGGACGAGCCAGAAGTCGTCGCGGGCGCCGTCGGCGACCTCGGTCGCGCCCGGGCCGCGCCCGGCGCCGTGTCCTAGGGTCAATCCCGTCCCGGCCGGCTCGACCGGGTGGGCGGTGTGGTGGAATCGACTGGGCAACTGGACCCTCCGATGTGCTGGTTGCAATCTAGGCGCCACGCGGAGGGGGGGCGCGGACACGAGGGGTGAAGTCACGTGGCGTGGGATTTCTCGACCGAGCCGGAGTTCCAAGAGCGCCTCGACTGGATGGACGGCTTCGTGCGCGACGAGATCGAGCCCATCGACCTCGTGTGGGGCGACCTGGCCTATCACCCGCTCGACCAGCGGCTCCGAGCCGTGGTCGACCCCCTCAAGGCACAGGTGCGCGACCGGGGTCTGTGGGCGTGCCATCTCGGGCCCGAGCTCGGTGGGGAGGGGTACGGCCAAGTGAAGCTCTCGCTCATGAACGAGATCTTGGGGCGCTCGCGCTGGGCCCCCATCGTGTTCGGCACCCAGGCCCCCGACACCGGGAACGCCGAGATCATCGCCCACTACGGGACCGACGATCAGAAGGCGAAGTACCTGCGCCCGCTGCTCGACGGTGAGATCTTCTCCTCCTACTCGATGACCGAGCCCCAAGGCGGGTCGGACCCGACGCGGTTCACCACCCGGGCCCGGCGCGACGGGGACGAGTGGGTGATCGACGGCTGGAAGTTCTTCTCCTCGAACGCCCGAACGGCGGAGTTCCTCATCGTCATGGCCGTGACCGACCCCGACGTGAGCGCCTATCAGGGGATGTCGATGTTCCTCGTCCCCACGGCCACGCCAGGGGTGGAGATCGTGCGCAACGTGGGACTCATGGGCGAGTCGTCCTCCGCCGACCACGGCATGCACGCCCTCATCCACTACGACGAGGTGCGCGTGCCGCTCGACGCCCTGCTCGGCGGTGAAGGTCAGGCCTTCGCCATCGCCCAGACCCGACTTGGTGGCGGGCGCATCCACCACGCCATGCGGACCGTGGGGATGTGCCAGCGCGCCTTCGACATGATGTGTGAGCGGGCACTGAGCCGCGAGACCCACGGCGGCCTGTTGGCCGACAAACAGAGCGTGCAGAACTACATCGCCGACTCCTACGCCCAGCTCATGCAGTTCCGGTTGTTCGTGCTCTACGTGGCCTGGGAGATCGACGAGTACAGGGACTACCGCAAGGTGCGCCACGACATCGCGGCAGTGAAGGTGCTCACGCCGCAGGTCCTCCACGACGTGGTGCAGCGGTCCATTCAGGTCCATGGCGCGCTCGGCGTGTCCAACGAAATGCCCCTGGGCCAGTACTGGATGGCCGCCCCTGTCATGGGGCTCGTCGACGGTCCGAGCGAGGTGCACCGGGTCACCGTCGCACGCCAGCTCCTGCGCCGCTACGAGGCCGCGCCGGGCATGTGGCCGACCGAGCACCTTCCCGGTCGGGTCGTCGCGGCCCGGGAGAAGTTCGCCGCCCATCTCGAGCACGAGGTGGCGAACCAGTGAGTGCCGACGAGGGCGACGACACGGTTCGCACGGCCGGGCTGGTCGACATCGAGCGCCTCGCCGCCTTCATGGACGAGAGCGGGCTGGCGGAGAAGGGCGCGCCGGTACACGCCACGTTCATCACCGGCGGCGCGTCCAACGAGCTGTTCGAGATCCGTCGCGGAGAGCACCGCATGGCCCTGCGCCGGCCGCCTCGGGTCGTCCCCGAGGGGCGCAACGAGACGATGTTGCGCGAAGCGAGGGTGCTCGGGGCCCTGGCCGGCACCGACGTCCCCCATGCACGGCTGATCGCGGCGTGCGACGACCCCGAGGTCATCGGCGGATGCTTCTACCTCATGGAGTTCGTCGACGGGTGGTCCCCGCTCGGCGCCGGGGGTTGGCCCGCGCCTTTCGACGAGGATGTGGACGCTCGCCGCGGGTTGGCGTTCGAATTGGTCGAGGGCATCGCCCGGTTGTCGCGTGTCGATTGGCGAGGCGCCGGCCTCGAAGGGTTCGGCCGCCCCGACGGGTTCCACGAGCGCCAGGTCGACCGCTGGAGCGCGCACCTGGCGGCGGTGCAATTCCGCGAGATCCCCGGGCTCGACGAGGCGGCGGCGTGGCTGCGCACGCACCGCCCACGCCACTACCGCCCCGGCATCATGCACGGCGACTACCAGTTCGCCAACGTCATGTTCCACCACGGCGCGCCGGCCCGGCTGGCCGCCATCGTGGACTGGGAGATGGCCACGGTGGGCGACCCGCTCCTCGATCTGGGCTGGGTTGTCCAGGGCTGGGTCGACCCCGACGAGGATGCGGGCACCGGAAGCTACGTGGACTACACCGGCATGCCCAGCCGGACCGAGCTGCTGGCGTACTACGCGGCGGCAAGCGGACGGCCGGTGGACGACATCGACTATTACGTGGTCCTGGCCCGCTTCAAACTGGCCGTCGTCTTGGAGGCCGGTTACGCGCGCGCCGTCCAGGGTGCGGCGGACAACCCCAAGATGCTGGCCTTCGGTGACGTCGTGTTGTCGTTGGCGCGCCGGGCCGCTGAACTGGCTGCGAGCGCGGACCTGTGACCGATCGGTTCGACCTGAGCGGGAAGGTGGCGCTCGTCACCGGCGGCAGCCGCGGGTTGGGGCGGGCCATGGCCTTGGCCTTCGCCGACGCCGGGGCCGACGTGGTGGTTGCCAGCCGCAAGCTGGCCAATTGCGAGTCGGTGGCCGCCCAGATCGAGGCCAAGGGCCGGCGCGCGCTGGCACTGGCCGGCAACGTCGGCCGGTGGGAAGAGCTCGACGGACTGGTCGACGCCGCCTACGACGCGTTCGGGCGCGTGGATGTGCTGGTCAACAACGCGGGGATGTCCCTGCTCTACGCGGACGTCGTCGAGGTGACTGAAGCCATGTGGGACAAGGTCATCGCCCTCAACTTGAAGGGCGTGTTCCGCCTGTGCGCGCTGGTGGGCTCGCGCATGGCGGCGAGCGGCGGCGGCTCGATCGTGAACGTGTCGAGCACCGGCTCGATCCGTCCCAATGCGGCCATTCTTCCCTACGCGGCGGCCAAGGCGGGCGTCAACACCCTCACCGTCGGCTTCGCCCACACCTTCGGGCCAACCGTGCGCGTCAATTGCATCATGGCCGGACCGTTCTTCACCGACATCAGTGCGGCCTGGGATCTCGAGGCGTTCGAGCGAGGTGCGCAACGCCATGCCCTTCGCCGGGGTGGCCAGCCCGACGAGGTGGTCGGCGCGGCGCTGTACTTCGCCAGCGATGCCTCGAGCTTCACGACCGGGTCGATCCTGCGCGTCGACGGCGGGATCCCCTGACGTCGAAGGCGGGATCCCCTGACGTCGAAGGCGGGGCGACCGCGAAGGGATCACGATGGCCACAGGCGAGGTCCCCGACGTCGATCACGGGTAGGAGGGCCGCCGATTTCGAGGAGACCGAGCGTGGCCACTTCCGGTTCTTCGGTGCCGATGGCACGGTGCTGACCGTCCGGCAGTCGGCGATCTTCAAGATCGATCGGGTCACGCCCGGTGACGGAGCCACCCGGCAGCGCGTGACGCCCGGTGACGCCCCGTAGGGGCACGATCGCGCACCTGCGCCCGGTCAGGTGAGACGGCCCCGAGCGTCGACGGGCCAGCGATCGACGACGCGGCCGTTGCGGGTCACGACGTACGAGTCGAAGTGGTCGACGACGGGGCACACGTGATTGGGCACCAACGCCACGACCTCGCCGAGTACGGGGCGATACGCGGGGGATTCGACGATGCCGTGGTGCTCGGCGAGCCGGGCAATGGTGGCCCCGTCCTCGTCGCCGGACCCGAGGCGATCGGTGAGCGACCCGAAGCCCTCGAGATAGTCGAAGCGCTCGGGGGACAGGGCCTTGGTCCCTGCGTCCACCACGAATCGTCCGGGCCCGACGGCGCTCACCACCGTGGCCGCGACCACCAGGGCTACGTCCTCGGGCCGGCACCTCCCGAGGGCGACCTGGACGCGGTCGTTGAAGACGTAGACCCCGGGCCGCTGCTCGTCGACGACGGCAGTGGCGTCGGCGAGCGCCCCGGCGGGCCCCCTCGAGGTCGACGCGTGACGCGCCGTGGGGGTGGAGCCACCGCTTCGCACCTCGACGTCGAACCCGGCGGCGCGCAACGCTCCTTCCCCCTCGGACAGAACCCGGGCCTCGTCCTCGGCGGCACACGCGGCGGAGCCCGGCCCGGCGTAGGCATGGCCCGGAAAGGTGAACACACCCACTACCCGCAGCCCTGCCTTCCGGCAGGCCGCGGCCACCTCCGCTGCGTCCGGCGGGGTCACACCGCTTCGATGCTGGCCCGAGTCGAGCTCGATCAGCACCTCGATCCCCGGCGCGCCGCGTGCGGCATGCCCCAGCATCGCGGCGGTCTCGGGCGAGTCGACACCCACGCGCAGCCGGACGTGCTCGGCGAGCGTTCGTAGCCGCTTCGCCTTGGGCCCAAGGGCGACGAGCGGATAGGCGATGAAGAGGTCGTCGAAACCGGCCGCCGCGAACACCTCCGCCTCACCCACGGTGGCGACCGTCAGGCCGACCGCCCCCGCGTCGCGTTGGCGTCGAGCGACCTCGATGCTCTTGTGCGTCTTGGCATGGGGCCGCAAGGCGAGGCCGTGTTGGTTGAGGTCCGTCGCCATCGCCGCCACGTTCGCCTCGAGCACGTCGAGGTCGATCACGAGAGTCGGCGTGTCGAGGTCCCGAGGCAGTTTCCACGGCATCGGGGTGAATCTAAGGCAAGATGACCGTTATGGCGCATCCCCGGCCGTTCCGGTTCGCCGCGCAGCTGAGCAAGGCCCCGGATGGTTCGGCGCGTTCATGGGCGGAGCAGGCCAGGAAAGCCGAAGATCTCGGGTACGCGACCTTGCTCATGCCCGACCACTTCGGCGACCAGCTCGCGCCCATCGCCGCCTTGATGGCGGCGGCCGCGGCGACGACCCAGCTCCGGGTCGGGGCCCTGGTGTTCGACAACGACTACCGCCACCCCCTGGTGCTGGCCAAGGAAGCGGCCACGCTCGACCTCCTCTCCGACGGGCGTCTCGAGCTCGGTCTCGGTGCGGGGTGGATGCGCAGCGACTACGAGCAGTCGGGTATCGCCTATGACCCACCGGCCGAGCGCGTCGACCGCTTCGAGGAGGGGCTGGCCGTCATCACCGGGCTCCTCGAGGCCGATGGGCCGTTCCATTTCACCGGCCGCTACTACACCATCGCCGAGCACACGCCCCTGCCGCGTCCGGTGCAGCGTCCGCGTCCTCCGATCATCATCGGCGGCGGGGGCCGCCGAGTCCTGACCCTCGCGGGACGCCACGCCGAAATCGTGAGCATCAACATCAACCTCCGTTCCGGCGTCGCCGGGATCGATGCGGCGAAAGACGCCACGCCCGACCAGACGCGGCGCAAGGTGCGTTGGGTGCAAGAGGCGGCCGGGGACCGCTTCGACGACATCGAGATCAATACGCTGATCGGTTTCGCCATGGTCACCGACGACGCCAAGGGCATCGCCGAGGCCATGGCCCCGAACTTCGGGATCGAGCCCGACGAAGCGCTCCACATGCCGCTCGCCCTGCTCGGGACCTTCGACGCCATGGCCGAGGAGCTGCGCTGGCGGCGCGACGAGTACGGGATCTCCTACTACTCGATCGAGGCGGACGTCTGGGACACGCTCGGACCGGTTGTGACCCGCCTGGCCGGGACCTGACCGATGTGCCCAAGCCCGGCCGGGGGCCGTGTCGAGCAGCTGGCACAGGCCATCGCCGCGCGAGTGGTGAACCTGGTCCTCGAGGCCATCGACATCGATGCCCTGGTGGCCACGATCGACGTGGACGCGCTGATCCAAAGAGTGGACGTGGACGCCATCATCGAGCGGGTCGACGTGGACGCCATCATCGAGCGAGTGGACGTCGAAGCCATCATCGATCGGGTCGACGTCGACGCCATCGTCAAGCGGGTCGATGTGAACGCCATCGTGGCGAACATGGACATCGATTCGCTGGTGGAGAAGACGGAGCTCGGGGCCATCATCGCCAAGTCCACGACCGGGGTGTTCACCGAGGTCCTCGACGTCGTCCGGGCTCAAGGCGTGGGTCTCGACGACTTCTGTGCCCGGTGGACGAACCGGATCTTGCGCCGCGACGCGGCCGAGCTTGCGCCCGGCCCCGGCCTGCCGCCTGCCGGCGCAGCGGGAATCCCAGGAGCGGGCTCGACCGCGGTGATCGTCGCCGCCGGGACCGTCGCCGCCGGGACCGTGGCCGCCGAGCCGACGTTGGACGCCATGCCGACGTTGGACGCCATGCCCTCCCCCATGCTCACGGTGGAGCGCCAGGGCCAATACGCCGGAGCGGTGAGCCGCTTGGTTGCCTTCGCCGCCGACGTCGCGGCGGCCTGGGGGATCTACGTGGGGGCGATCGCCCTGGTCGCGTACGCCGTGAGCCTGGTCACGAGCCGCACGTTCGACCTGTCGAAGCACCCCGTGACCTCGATCACCACGCTCGTGGCCTGGGAGTTCGCCTATTTCGCCTACCAGTGGGCCGTCGCCGGCCGGACCATCGGCATGGCCGTCCTCGGTATCCGCGTCGTGCGCCGCGACGGTGGACCGATCAACGGCCGCAGCGCCGTCATCCGGACCCTGATCCTTCCCGTGAGCATCGTCGTGTTCTTCCTCGGGTTCCTGGGGATCCTCACCAACCGGGAACGGCGCGCCTGGCACGACCGTTGCGCCGGCACCGCCGTGGTCTACGCGTGGGACGCGCGGGCGGCACGGCTGCGGTGGCTGGCCGACCGGGAGGTGTCGACCGCGGCCTAGAGTCGTCTCATGCACCGTCGCCACAGCGATTTTGCCGCGAGCCGGGCCCGGTGCGCTGCTCGGGCCGGTGCGGCCCGCGCCGGCGCCTTCTGGGCGGTCATGACGGTGGCCGTCATGGCGCTCGGCGCGTGCGGCTCGACGTCGCAGCTCCCCCGGCTCGCCACAACCGTTCCCGGTTCCACCACCGCTTCGGCCTCGACCCCGACCACCGGCGCGGTCTTGCCGACCACGACGTCGGATCCCACGACGACCGCTCCGGACACCACCACCTCGACGCCGTCGTCGACCACGACGACCGAACCGCCGACCACCACGACCGCGCCGACCACCACAACGACATCGGTACGGACCACGACATCCGTGCCGGCGGCGATCACGACCACGGTGCCGGCGACGACCACCGTGCCGCCGGCGACGACGACCAATTCGGCCCCGTGGGCATGGCTCGTACTCGCCCTGGCGCTCTTGGCCGGTGTGGTCGCGGTCATTGTGCTCGCCGTTCGCCGACGCAATCGGAACAAGGCTGAGCAGGCGTGGCGCCATGGGACGGGCGGGCCCCTCGACGAGGCCCGCCTGGCACGGGAACTCCTGCCCGCCTCGGGGAGCGACATTCCCGACGCCGCGCACTGGCAGTCGGTGCGCGAGCGAGTCGAGCAAGCCGCACTGACCCTCGAGCAGGCCGGAGCCGGCGCCCCGAGCGTCGCTGGCGCGACCGCGTCCCGTTCCGCGGCCGAGGCACTCAGGGGTCTGGTGTTTGCCCTCGAGGCCGATCGGCTATTGCGTGACGGAACGCAGGCCCCGTCACCAGACCAGCTGGCGCAGGCCGACGCCACCTGTCGCGCCCGGACCGCGGATCTCGATGGCGCGTTGGATCGACTCGATCGGTTGGTGCACCCGCGTCCCGAAGGAGGTGCTCCGCCACCGAACGGGGTATCGAGATCGCCCGGATAGTTCGCCACCGCCACGTCGGGGTTCCGGGCCGGTCTCGCCGGGGAAGAGCTCGGCCTACGGCGTCGGGGACGGCTGGTGCCACACCACGAGTGCGGAGGTGCTCAGCGCCTTCGGTCGCAAGGTATAGGCCTCGATCAGCCACCGCGCTCCGGGCTGGGGGGCGACGGTGTCGCCGGGGGCGGTCAGGGTCACCGTGGCCGCCCCGTGCGGCCCGAGGATCACCGGTCGACCACCCACGGGGACTAGGAACCCATTGGGGTTGTTGCCCGCGTTCACCATGAAATGCGGGGCAACGGTGGACCCGGTGTCGTTGCGGACCCAGGTCGTGACGGTATCGAGCGTTCGCCCCGCGTTCGACGTGGTGACCGAGCGGACGGCGAGCTCGAGCGGCGCGCTCGAGAACGCGACCACGGCGGCGACGACCAGGGCGAGAGCCGGGACAGCGGTGATGATCACCCGCGTCATTCGAGTTCGACCCACTCGCGCCCGACTCGTTCGCCGGGTTGCGAGTGCCGCCGTCGCGCTCGGTGCCGCGGCAACGCTGGTGGCGGCCGCGAGCGCGACAGGGACGAGGTCGGTCATGTAGGTCGACAGGCTCCGGGTAGCGAAGAAGAAGGCCACCGGCAAGAGCATCGGCCATACCCGTTTGAGCGTCGGGTACCACATCGCAAAGGCGACCAGCATGGTCACCAGCGCCAGCGCGCCGGCGATGCCGAGCGCGGTGAGGTTCACGCCACCGGTGATCCCGTGCGTGGCCAGGGTCACGAGCCCCTGGCCGTCGGCCACCAGGGGGTCGACGAGCGGCGTGACCGTGCCTCGCGCCCATGCCCCGGGGTTCCACGCGACGAAGGGGAGGTTCACGACGAGGAAGACGGCCACCACCGTGGCCAGGTAACGCACCAGGATCCTCGTCGCCGCTCTCCCCGCCCGCTGCGCTTCGAAGGCCACGCCTGTTGCCAGGAAGGGCAGGCAGAACCACGACGTCTGCTTGGTTGCGCATGCCACGCCCAAGGCCAAAGGGCCGATCCATCCGGCGACCCCCGCGTCGGGCGCGCCGTAGCGGTCCCAGCGCCAGACGGCCAGGACGAGGAACGGCAAGAAGGTGGCGTCGGTGCCCATGTCGACGAGCAGCGGCGTGAGGAGGAGCAGCACGCCGAGCCAGCGCAGGGAGGCCGGAAGCAGCGCGAAGACGAGCACCCCGGTCGCCAGCCAGGCGACGAGGTCCACCCAGTCGACCACGCCGTGGGTCAGTCCGAGCGCCATGGCCGGGACCTCGAAGAGGAACGAGCCGGCGGGGTACGAGACGTGGGTGATGTGGCCCCCGTCGATCGTGTAGGTCCAGTAGCGGTCGGGGACGCTCAAGAGTCGTCGCACGCCGGCCAAGGACGCGGTGTAGGGGTCGGACCCCCGCAGCAGGGTTCGGGCGGCGCCCTGGTCCAAGGCGGCGGCGTCAGTGTCGTAGAACGGGCGCGTGGCGACGGCGATTCCGGCGGGCAGGGCCACGGATACCACGGCGATCGCCAATGTCGTGTACTGGAACGCCCGCGAGCGCGGGCTGGTGACGAACCAACACGTCGCCATGCCGCCGAGGGCGGCCGCCACGAGGAAAGGCGCGGCGCCAGCGGCGAGGGGTCCGTACCACCAGAGGTGCCAGAGCGAGAGCCCTCCCGCCAGCACGCCGAACCAGACGAGCGTCCACGCGCCGCGTTCGGCCAGGCGCGTGCCGCTCATGTCGACGGCGCGGGCCGCGACGACAGACCCGGGTGTCGGGTCGAGTCGCGACGGGGAAACGTCTTTGAGGAGGGTCATGGCGGGGGACCGAAGGCCGACGGTTGCGTCGTTCGGCAGTCTCTCACCTGGGGCGACGTCCCACGATTCGGGGTTCACCCCCTTACGGGCGCGCCGGGGCGGCGCCCGAGCTCGGTCGGCCCGGTGAGGGGAGGAGTCGACCGAGCCCGGGCGCCGGTGAGGCGATCAGGCCCCGCTGGTGCCCGAGGGTGGGGCCCCGCTCGTCGGGCGGGGCTCGCCGATTCCCGGAAGGCCCCCCGACCCGCTCGGCGCCGGGCCCTTCGGCGCAGGACCGTCGCGGAGGATCCCGATGGCGGTGACGCCGTCGCTGGTCACGGTGCTGAACTGCACGCCGTCGCCCACGGTGAGGTCGCTGAGCGTCGCCGTACCGTTCTTCTCGATGGTGCTCGTGCTCGTCACGGCATAGGTGGTCGTGGCAGTTGCGGTTTTGATGGTGATGCTCGACGAACCGACGGCCGTCACTGTGCCGCTCAACGGCAGGGCCGTACAGGTCCCGCCGGGCATGGAGCCGGTCGGTGGCGTCCCACCCGGCGGCGAGCCGTTCGGCGCCGTTGCGTTCGTCTCGGGGCCCGTCGAAGAGTTCCCACCGACGGTCGACCCTGCTGACGAGCTCCCGCTCGTCGTCGAGGTGGTCGTGGCCCCTGCGGTGGAGGCGGCCGCGACCGTGCCTCCGGCGAAGGCGCCGACGCAGAGCAGCCCGGCCGCGGTGGCCATCGCCTTCGGACGCCGACGCCGCGTCCTGGGTCCGGGTTGGGTGTCTGGTTCCATGGATCGATCTCCTTTCGATTGCCTCCGTCTGGGGGCAGGTGCATCGTGCGCGACCGACCTTGGGCCACTCGCACGGCCAGCTGTGGGTTGCGTGTGTGATTCGATCTCACAGCGGGCCCACAGCCGGTCCTCAGGCGAAATGGAGGATGCGGTGCAACGCTGGCGGCCAGGAGGTGACGGGCAATGGCCAACGACGAGAAATTCCGGATCCTGGTGGTCGACGACGAGCCCTCGATCGTCGACGCCGTCGCCACGTGCCTTCGTTACGAAGGCTTCGACGTCGAGGAGGCGGCCACGGGGCGCTCCGCTCTAGCCGCCGCCCAGGAGCGGCACCACGACCTGATCGTCCTCGACGTGATGCTCCCCGATCTCGACGGCCTCGAGGTGACCCGCCGACTGCGGGCCGACGGTGTGCGCGTACCGATCCTCTTCCTGACCGCCCGCGACGCGCTGGAGGACAAGATCGCGGGGCTCACCGTCGGGGGCGACGACTACGTGACCAAGCCCTTCGCCCTGGCCGAGATCGTGGCCCGATCCCGGGCCATCCTGCGACGGGTCGGGGTCAGCGACGACGACACCGGCGTCTTGACCTTCGCCGACGTCGCGATGGACGAGGCCGCCCACGAGGTGCGCCGCGGCGGCGCTGTGATCCAGTTCACGGCGACCGAATTCAACCTCTTGCGGTTCTTCCTCATGAACCCCCGCCAGGTGCTGTCGAAGGCCCAGATCCTCGATCACGTGTGGCACTACGACTTCAGCGGGGATGCCAATGTGGTCGAGACCTACGTGAGCTATCTCCGAAAGAAGCTCGAACGCCACGGGGCGCCGCTCATCCACACGATCCGCCTGGTGGGGTACGCCCTCCGAGAGCCGGTGCCGGAGCCATAGGGTGTCCCTGCGCACCCGGCTCCTGCTGGCCGTGGCCGCCGTGGCCGTCGTCGCCCTGGTGGCGGCGGACGTCGTTACGTACTCGTCGCTCAAGTCGTTCCTCTACAGCCGCGTCGACGCCTCGCTCCAGGCCTCGCACGTGCCCATCGAGTCTGCCCTGTTCGGTGGGCCCGAATCGGGGACGCCCGGCTTCCCGAGGCCGCCTTCGGGCGAGGTTCCGGGCCAGGGGCCCGAGCCACCCGGCACCCCGGTCGGCCAATCGTGTGACGCCCTGGTCCGGAATTTGACCCCGGGCACATTTCTCCAGGTACGCGACCCGTCGGGGTCGGTCGTCGCCGGCGAGGACTGTGCCGCCGAGCAGCTCGGTGGTTCGTCGTCCTCGCCCGCTCTGCCCGCGCACATCAGCGGGTTGATCCACGCCAGCGACGATCCCGACGAGCCCGTCGTGTACTTGACCGCGCCGTCGCTGCAGGCGGGTGGGCCGCAGTTCCGGGTGCGCGTCTCGGAACCCCCGGGTGGAGACGGCGCCCAGCTCATCTTGGCCGTGCCACTCGGCACGACGACCAGCACGCTGCATCACCTCTTGGCCATCGAGTTGGCCGTGAGCGCCGCCGCGCTCGTGGCCGCCATGGTGCTCGGGTGGTGGCTCGTGCGGGTCGGGCTGCGACCGCTGGTCGACATGGAGCGCACGGCGGACGCCATCGCCGACGGCGAGCTCGAGCAGCGAGTTCCTGGTGAGAACCCCAGGACCGAGGTGGGCCACCTGGCGCGGGCGTTGAACATCATGCTGGCCCGAATCCAGACCGCCTTCGCCCAACGCGACCGCACCGAGGCCGAACTGCGCGCCTCGGAGGCCCGGATGCGGCGCTTCGTCGGGGATGCATCCCATGAATTGCGCACGCCCCTCGCCGCCGTCTCGGCGTACGCCGAGCTTTTCGAGCGCGGCGCGTCGGGACGGGCCGAGGACCTCGAGCGAGTCATGGCCGGCATCAGAGGCGAGGCCGGCCGCATGGCACGTCTGGTGGAAGACCTCTTGCTCCTGGCCCGCCTCGACGAGGGCCGTCCCCTGGTCGATGAGCAGGTCGAGCTGGTCGGGGTGTGCGCCGACGCGGTCCGCACGGCGATGACGGTCGGGCCGCAATGGCCCGTCGTGCTCGATGCCGACCGGCCGGTCGAGGTGGCCGGCGACGCCGCCCGGATTCGCCAGGTGGTGGACAACCTGTTGTCGAACGTCCGCACCCACACGCCGGTGGGCACCACCAGCGTCGTGCGGGTCTCGGCGCCGACCGGCGAGGCCGTGATCGAGGTCATCGACGACGGCCCGGGTTTGGACACGGACCAGGCGGCGCAAGTCTTCGAGCGCTTCTACCGGGCGGACCCGTCGAGGTCGCGACTGCACGGCGGCGCCGGCTTGGGCTTGTCCATCGTGGCGTCGATCGTGAGTGCCCATGGTGGTCGGGTCTCCCTGGAATCGGGTTCCGGTCCCGGGTGCCGGTTCGTGGTCCGTCTGCCGCGCCCGGTCGGGGCCGATGGCAGCGACGTTCGTCCGGTGACGGTGTTGAACGCGCCGGTCGACGCCGAAAAGCACTGACCGGTCGACATGAGCGGTCGACATGAGCGGTCGGTGACGCCGCTCCCCACCGGGACTGGTCGCTCTACCGCGCCGACGGGGATTTCGCTAGCGTCTCGACGTGCGCTACGTCACCGAGGTCGGGGTGACCCGACGCACGCGCATGCGCCTCGTCGCCGTGGGCACGCTGGCCCTCGTCGGCTTCGCCGCCCTGGTCACACTCCTCTACGCGGCGTCCATGCATGCCTTTCCGGGGGACTCTGACGGAGCCACCGTGGTGCTCGAGGGACAGGCCATGCGCACGGGCCAGCTGATGCTCCACGGCTGGGCGCTGTCCCTGGACTCGTTCTGGACGGTCGACGCCGTGTTCTACATGGTCGTCGAGTGCGTCACGGGCATGCGGGCCATGCTCGTGTACCTTGTCCCGGCCATCCTGGCCGCGCTGGTGATCGTCGTCGGAGCGCTGCTGGCCCGCGATGGGCGGTCGGGCGCGCCCGGCTGGGTCGGCGCCGGGACCGTGGTGCTGCTGCTCGCCTTTCCGAGCCACGTCCTGTCCACGTTCTTCCTGCGCGGGCCGCTGCACGTCGGCACCGCGCTGGTGTGCCTGGTCGCCTTCTCCGGGCTGCGGTCCGGGCGCCTGGGCTGGGGTTGGGTGGTGGCGGTCCTCTGTTTCGCCCTCGGCACCCTCGGCGACTTCCAGATGGCCGCGCTCGGGGTTGCGCCGGCGGCGGTTGCCGGGCTCGTCGCCATGGCGCGGACCCGACGGTGGCGCTCGGGGTCATCGTCCGTCGCGGCGGCCGGCGCCGGGCTCGTGCTGGCCGGTGTGCTGCGTGAGGTGGCCGACGCCGTGGGGACCTTCAGTGTCAACGCCGGCCACCCGCGGGCGTCGACGTCTCAGGTGCTCACGAACCTGAAGCACATTGTCACCTGGGGAGCCAACATGCTCGGCGTCGGCCACGGAAGCCTCGGCAACGGCGGCGTGCCGGGCGCGCTCCAGGCCCTGCATCTCTTCGGGCTGGCCGTGTTGGTGGCCGGTGTGGCCGTGTCCACCGTCGCCCTCGTGCGTGGCGCGATCAGGGGCAAGGCGCCGGAAGTGCCAGAAGCGCCGAATTCGCCGTGGCGGCTCGATGATCTTCTCGTGGTGGCCTTCTTCTCCAGCCTCGTCGTGTTCACCGCCCTCACCACCAGCGACGATCCGGGTTTCATGCGGTACCTGACCAGTGCCGTCATCTTCGGGAGCATCTTGGCCGGCAGGTGGGTGGGTGGGTCGGTCGCGACCGTCGCGTCACCTCGGCTGCTGCGGACCGCCGCCGCCGCGTTCCTCGTCGTCGCGGTGGCCTTCGCCGCCGGTGTGGGATGGACCGTGACGGGGCCCCGACCGACGCAAGCGGTGGCGCATCTCGGGCGGTTCCTCGAGTCGCACAAGCTCCGGCAGGGGATCGGGGACTACTGGAGTGCCTCGGTGACGACCGTGACCACCAACGGCGTGGTGACGGTACGTCCGGTCGTCACGACCCCTGCCGGCACGGTCGTCCGCTATCAGCGACAGTCGGCGGCCGATTGGTACGCGCGCCAGTCCTTCGAGTTCCTCGTCTACGACACGGCCAGGCCCTGGGGCGGGGTCAGCTCGGTCACCGCCTCGAGGACCTTCGGCCCCGTGGCCCATACCTACGCCGTCGGCACGTACCGGGTCCTGGTGTGGGACCACTCCCTTTCGGTGTCGACCGTCGGCTTCGCCCCCATCCCTGTCGGCGCCCAGAGCGCCCTGGCGCGTGGCCACGGTCGTCACCGGTTCGACGCGGCACTGAGCTAGGAGTCCGCCACCGCCGCGGTGGTCAGGTCATAGACGGTCACGCCGTTGACCGTCGAAGACGAGAATTGGCGCTCCACCCACGAAGTGATCTGCGAAGCGGTTGTCCCACTGCGCCCCTGTCCGGGACCGGAGCCGCCGGCGATGAAGTAATGGACGTCCCCGCGCCCCGCGCCCCGCGCCCCGCGCCCCGCGCCCCACGTCCCACGCCCCGCGCCCCACGCTCCACGTCCCGCGCCCCACGCCCCACGTCCCGCTCGAATTGGGTCAGGGTCGGTGCCGGGACGGTGCCGTTGAACCCGCCGATGGCCATCACCGGGTCGTCCGTGGCGAGCTGGGAGCTGGCAGCGGAATTGGAGTTCACCGTGGCCGCGACCCACCGGTAGCGGTCGGCCCCCTTCTCGAGCAGAGTCACCAGCGCCTTGTCCGGCGTGGTGGTTTCCAGGAAGCCTCCGGCGCCCGGACGAGCGCGCTGTAGCCGCGCGAGATGCACTCGCGCCTCGCGCCCCGGACGACGCGAGAGCCCTACGCCAGGCGCGTGCCGACGGACAGGTCGTTGTGCCCGGAGACCAGGGGGGGCGACGAGCGGCAACAGCGCGTCGAGATCGGTGGAGAGGTCGACGTCCGTGTCGGCGGCGACCGGGGATCGGCTGGCCGGCCAAGTGGCGCGCAGGGCCCGGCCACGACCCTTGTCGGCGAGGCGCACCGCCCGCCCGCCCGCCCGGGATCTCCGTGGCCAGGCGGGCGGCGATAGCCGGCGTCTGGTCGGTGCTGGCGTTGTCGGCGATGGTGATCAGGCACGAGAGCGGGAAGCCATCGCCGAGATAGCGGCGCAGTCGCCGGATGCTGGGCTCGAGGGAACGTTCCTCGTTGAACACCGGCACGACGATCTCGACCTGGGCCGCCGGGCCCGCCTGGGAGCGGGAGCGATCGTGTCGATCGATGTCATGGGGCATAGTCCGGGCCCGAAGAGCGGGCTGTGCGCCCCCTGGGTGGAGGCCGAGAGCTCTGCCGCCGCCGTTTCTCCCGTCTCGTCGGTGTCGCCTCCCACCACCGTGCCCGCTTGAGTGCCGTTGACGCGTTAGTAGCAACTAACATATTGTCCCGTGCGTGACCTGGTGGCGGTCTTGGCCGAGCCCAACCGACGGCGTCTGCTCGAGCTCCTGTTGGGAGGCGAACGCTCGGTGGGCGAACTGGCGTCGCACTTCGGGGTCACCCGCTCCGCGATCTCGCAGCACCTCACCGTGCTGGCGGACGCCGGACTGGTCGAGGGTCGCAAAGACGGTCGGTTCCGCTACTACCGCGTCATTCCCGGGGGACTGGCGCAGCTGCGCGCGTCCCTCGACGTGTTCTGGGCCAACGAGCTCGACGACCTGGCCGCAGCCGGGTCACCTCGGAAAAAGGGAGGGACCATGGCAAGCGAGCACTCCGTATTCGTCGCCCTCGGCGCCGACGACGTCTTCGCGCTCTTGACCGACCCCGACCGCCTCCGGCGGTGGCAGGCCGTCACGGCGCGTATCGACCTGCGAGCCGGGGGCGACTATCGGTGGACGATCGTCCCAGGTCACAGCGCGGCCGGTACCGTCGTCGAGGTAGAGCCCGGTCGGCGGCTGGTCATGAGTTGGGGGTGGGAGGACGCCGATGATCTTCCACCCGGGTCGTCCACCGTCACCATCACTCTGGAGCCGGGCGAAGGCGGAACGTTCGTCCGCCTGGTCCACGACGGCCTCACCGAGGAGCAGGCCGCCGGTCACTCGCAGGGGTGGAGCCATTACCTCGAGCGCCTCGCCGTGGCGGCGCGCACCGGGGATGCCGGGGCCGACGAGTGGGCGGCCACCCCCGAACCCATGGACCGATTGTCGGCGGCCGAGGCGTCCCTCGCCGTGTGTCAGTTGGTGTTGCGCGGACTCAAGGCGCCAGACCGGCTGGCCGCGACCCCGTGCGCCAGGTTCACCGTCCACGATGTCGTCGACCACCTGTTGGGGTCCGTCTCGACCTTGGGGGCCATGGCCGGCGCCACCATCGTTCCGGGTACTGGCGGTGCCCCCGAGTCGCTGGTGGCCGACGCCGCTCAGCAGGCGCTCGAGGCATGGCGCACCCGGGGTATCGACGGCGTGGTGATGGTCGGTGCCGGCGAGATGCCCGCCGCCATCGCCGCCGACATCTTGTCCATCGAGCTCCTGGTCCATGCCTGGGACCTGGCCCGTGCCACCTCGCAACCCGTGACGGTGAGCGACGCACTGACCGAGTACGTGCTCGGACTGGCCCGGGATGTGATCACTCCGCAGATGCGCGACGGAGACCGGTTCGCGCCAGAGGCTGCGGTGGGCCCCGATGCCGATGTCCTCGAGCGACTGGTGGCGTTCACGGGGCGTACACCCTGAGCCCGAGGGGCCCTGGGTGGCCTTGGCGCCGACGAACACGGAACCCGATGACCACGATGCTGAAAGGAGACCAAGATGGCGAAGTTCGTACTGGTGTACACGGGTGGCGCGAGCATGGGGGACACTCCCGAAGACCAGCAGGCGATGATGGAGGCGTGGATGGCCTGGTTCGGGTCGCTCGGCGAGTCGGTCCTCGACCTCGGCAACCCCTTCGGTGCCTCGTGCGCGGTGACGGCGGACGGGAGCGTGAGCGATGGTGGCCCGTCCGGTCTGAGCGGCTACTCGATCATCGAAGCCGAGAGCGCCATCGCGGCGGCCGACAAGGCGAAGACGTGTCCCGTCTTGTCCGGTGGCGGGGCGATCGAGATCTACGAGGCCCTGCCTATCGGGTGAGGGGACATCGGCAGCCGGCGCGCGTCAGCGACCGGTCCGCCTAGGTGAGAAGTTTGGCCTTCTGGCTGTCGAACTCGGCCTGGGAGATGACGCCCTTTTCCTTCAGGTCGGCCAGCTTGGCCAGCTGGTCGGCGGTACCGGACGTCCCTGCCGCCTGCTTGATGTACTGGTCCATGGCCTTCTGCTGCTGCGCGGCTGCCTCGGCGGCCCGCTCGTGCATCTTCGCGCCCCGGGCGATCAGGTACACAAGGATCCCGAGGAACGGAAGGACGATCACGAAGATCACCCACAGCGCCTTGGCGAATCCGCCCATGTCGTGGCTCCGGAAGATGTCCGTGAAGATGATGATGAGAAGCCAGAACCAGATGATGAAGAGGAAGAAGCCCAACATGGTGCCCAGCAAGTCGGCGAGCGGGTAGGTGTATCCGAACATGGATCCTCCTCGTGGACCCCGGACCGGAGCCGGTTCGGCTCGGCATTCCGGCGTCTTTCTCGGGTGCGGCGTGTCGACGTGGGCACATCGATCCGATGGGCGCCGCCGACGAGCGTAACCGACGGACCCATCCAGTGGGGGATGGGTCCGTCGCCCCCGAGCCCGAGAGCCGGAGCCGAGCCGGCGGCCCCCTGTGGACGGGAGACCGACCGGCATCGATTCCCGCCGGCTCGTTCGTCCGAAAGCCCGGCCGTGCCCCATCGCCACACGACCCTCCGATCGACGACCACGCTCGGCGGTGGCCGCCTCCGATCCGGACGAGCCATGCCGGTCGAAACGCTCGATCGGGCACAGAGTTGTCGTCGGATCGGTCTCAAGCGCTTCCGAAGGGTGGCCGATGCCAGGAAGGTGACTCCGGCGATCGATCTGACTCCTGGTACCGTCCGAGTGGTGCCCGACCTGGGCTTGGAGGGCGGGCCTCATCTGGTGTTCCAGCCCACCGTGGACCTGGCCTCGGGGCGCCTCCGGGGCTTCGGGGCCTTGCTGCGTTGGACCGACGCCGTCGGTGGTTCCATCGCACCCGATGTCGTGATCTCGCGGGCCGAGGACAGGGGGCAGGTGGCCGCCCTCGCCGCGTGGGCGCTGGCCGAGGCCTGCTCGCAGGCGGCCACGTGGTCCTCGAATCTCCGACTGACCGTCGACGGCGCGGACTTCGGGCTCCGACGCGAAGAAGCCGCCTTGGCGGCTGCGGCCGCGCTCAAGCAAACGGGGCTCGACCCGGATCGCCTCACCGTCGAGGTCGCCGAGATCGCCGTCGGCGGTGGCGCCGCAGCCACCGACGGCCGGGCGGTGAGTCGGTTGGGCGTCCAGGTCACGCCGGTCGGCGTCGATTCGGACTGGGCCGTCCTCGAGATGCGGCCCGGGTACGGCGTCAAGACGCTCAAGATCGACGGCTCACTCGTCGCCGCCCTCGTCACCGACGAGGGCTCGAGCCGGACGATCATCGAGACCATCGTCGAGGTGACCCGAGCGCTCGACGTCAGCACGGTGGCCGAGGCGGTCGCAACCGCCGATCAGGTCGCCATCCTTCGCGCCCTCGGCGTCGACGTGGCGCAGGGCCTCTTCTTCTCCCCTCCGCTCACCGCGGCGGACGCCGGTGCGTTCTCGGCGATGAGCCCGCTTCCGTCGTTCGCCCTCGCAGAAGCCGCGGTTCCGGCTCCGGTCGTCGACGCGGTGCACCCATCGGTCACCGGGCGAACCCCGACACTCGTCGCTCCCGTCGGGCCCACCGAGTTGTTCGCCGACGCGCTCGTGCTCGCCGAGCCCACGTCGTCGGAGCCTGTCCCGGTGCGAGGGGTCCGCAGCCCCGTCCCCTCGGACCGTGGCACCGCGTCCGCGAACGATGACGCGGCCGAGCCGTTCGAGCTGGACGATCCGAAGATCCGTCAGGTCGGCCAGGCGCTGCTCGAATTGATCACGGCGGTCGAGCGACAGAACGAGCTGATCGAGTCGTGGCTCAACGGCGCTTCGCTGCCGGTGCACAGGCCGTAGACGAGCAAGCGCCCGTCTCCGCCCGCTGCACCTCGAGCGCGGCCCGTGGGTCGGCGCCCGTTTGGCCTGCGGTGGCGCCGGCTCCGAGACGGCCCGGCCGAGGCTGTGCCAGCATGTCCGGACCGCGCCCGGCAACGGAGGGTCATTGCCTGTCGACTGTGATTGGCGACACGAATGTCGACGACGCCATCGGCGTTGCGCCCTGGCTCGCCGGTGCGCCGGTCGACGACGCCGGGAAGACCGTGACATCTGGCCGGCAATCCCCGCCGCCTCGCTCCCCGGGACCGGTTGGCCGTGAGCGACGGCACGCGGGCCACGACGCCCGCACCCGGGCCCACACCCACGTTCCGCCACGTCGACGACGACGACCTGGGCTGGCAGCAGGTCAAGGCGATCCGCAGCGCGGACGGTTCGGTGTCGTCGGTGTGGGAGAAATGGCTGGCCTTTTCGCCGGACCCCCAGTACCTGTCCCTTTACGCCAAGTGGGACCCCGGCGTGGTGGTGCGACGCCACGGCCACTACAGCCCGCACGTCCTGTTCGTGATCGAGGGCGACATGCGCTGTGGCGACCGGCACTGCCCGGCGGGCACCCACATCGAGCTACCCGAGGGGGCCGCATTCGGCCCGTTCGTGGCCGGGGAGCACGGGACCGTGTTGTTCGAGGTGATGATGGGCGACCCGCGATCGTGGGGCGACGACCCGGAGTCCTTCGAGCGGGTGCTTGCGGCGCGCGGCGCCCAGGCGATGCCCGACCCCGAGATCGAGCTGCCCGGATGGCTCGACGACCTGCGCGCTCGCTGGATCGTCGACGGGGAGCTCAGCGACTCCTGACCGGCGGCCGACGAGCGAGCAGCCAGGTTCGGGTGCTGTGACCAAGGGCCCTACTTGCGGCGCGAGGTCGCGGTCGACACTGGGAATGCACCGTCAGTGCAGGAGGTCCCCATGTGTGGGCGACGACGGACTCTAGGTTGCGACGAAGCTTGTGGGTGGAAGAGTCCCCACGAGCAGGCTGTGGCCGAACGATCGCGGCCTCGTGTGTTGCTCGAGACCCCTGACCCGGGCGATGCCTTCGCTTGCTGGCGAATCCTGGAGCGCAACGGCTACGAGGTGTCGTGGTGCCCGGGCCCCGATGGCTCCCCGCCGGGCACCTGCCCCCTCGTGACATCGGGACAGTGCGCGCTGGCGGGGGACGCGGATGTCATCGTGTCCTCGCTCGGCCTGCGTCGCTCGTCGGCGCGGTGTGTGTTAGGCGCCCTGCGCCGCCGCCTCCCCGACACCCCGGTGATCGTGGCGGCCACCGCCTCGGCGTCACATCAGTGGGTCCCGCTGCTCGCCGGGCGCCGGACTCTGCGCCTGCCGATGACGGCGCCGGCGTTGCTCGCGTCGGTCGAGGAGGCAGTCGCCGGGACCCGGTGAAGGTGCCCGGCCGGTTGACGGACGGGCACGCCGGCCGACGCCGGTTCAAACCGTCGTGGATCGCCTGGCCGTCCCGGGTTCTTGGCGGGGGAGCGACTGGGTGGCGGGGAGTGGGTAGGGCTTCGGATTCGTGACGTCGAGCTCGAAGAGCTGACCGGTCGTGCACTGGCTGAGGACCAGAGCGCTGTGGGCGGCCGTGGCAGGGAGGGCCGGAATCGTCGTGTCGGGAGCCCCTGCGAGTTGGAGCGTCGAAGTCAGGTCCCCGGCGGTGTGGCGCCTCCAGGTCGACACGTTGGGGACCTCGACACCGAAGCGTTGTTCGACAAAGCGCAGTTGCGACGTGTGGTCGAACACGTCGGAGCACACGTATCCCCCCCGGCTGAAGGGGGACACGACGAGCAGGGGCACCCGGAACCCGAAGCCGATGGGTCCCGTGATGCCCGCATTGCCCGGAGGCAGATGCTCGGCTGTCAGGAACTCGCCGGGGGTCCCCGCCGGCGGGTTGGGCGGTGGGACGTGGTCGAAGAACCCGTCGTTCTCGTCGTACATGATGAACAGCACCGTCTTGGCCCAGACCTTCGGGTTCGAGACCAGCGCGTCGATCACCTGGTTGGCGAACCACATCCCGGCCGCCGCCGGCGCCGGCGGGTGCTCGTCGTAGCCGACGGGGGGAATCACCCACGACACCGAAGGCAATTCGTCGTTGGCCACATCGCGGCGGAAGTCACGGGGGAACAACGGCCCGAAGGCCTTCCGGTACAGCGGTGACGACGGGTCGGCCACGTGCCGTTGGAAGTACAGGAGGATGTTGTCGCTCACGGCGATCGATATCCCGCTCGACGGCTGATAGGCGGCCCCGGGTGGGTTGTAGACCTTCCACGACACGCCCTTGGACTCGAGCTCCTCGGGCATTGTCCGCCACGTCGCGCTGCCGATCACGGCGGCGTCGCTGCTGGTCAGGATCACCGGGCCGCCCTCGTGGCCGGCGGGATCGATGGTGCCGGACAAAGCGTGGAGTCGATTGGGATGGGTCGGGCCGAGCACGGAGCAGTGGTAGTTGTCGCAGATGGTGAAGGCGTCGGCCAGCGCGTACCAGTAGTCGAGGTCCTGGCGCGTGTAGTAGCCCATGGTGAGCACCCCGCTGCCGGGGCCTTCGAACTCGGAGCGGGTGTGGGTCGACACGAAGCTGTCCATCCGACCGCCGTTCCAACACCAGTGCTGGGCGTTCCAGTCGTGGCTCAGGTCGTAGGTGCACGCGGCGTCGGCGGTGGCCGTATCGAGATGGAACGGCAGCAACGTGGCGGGCCCCGTGGCGTCGTCCCACCGCTGATTGAAGACACCGGGCAGTGCCGTGGGGTCGTCGAAGCCCCGAACACCCTTGTAGGTCCCGAAGTAATGGTCGAACGACCGGTTCTCGTGCATGAGGAACACCACGTGTTCCACCGCGCCGAGGTCGGATCCCGCTGGCGGCACTGACATCGCCGCTCGCGTCGTGGCACGACCACAGCCGGCCATGGCCAGCGCGAACGCTCCGGCCATCCCCGCCACGAGCACCTCGCGTCGCGTCCTGAGGATCTGACCGGGCTGTGGCAAGGACGTCCCTCCGTGGTGCTGCCCCGGAACCCTATCGCTTGGCCTGGCCGGGAATCCGGTGGCCCCAGGACCGATGGTGGCGATCCTCCGTCCCCGGCGCCCTGGTTTCCGGGCTTGAACTCCTTGACTCCGGTACCCCTGACCGCCGTCGACGGGCCGGGCCGCCGGTGCCCTGACCACCCGTGCCGATGCCGGTGCCCGTGTCGGTGCTCGTGCCGGTGCTCGGCCCCGAGTTCGGCCCGCTCGGCGTGTGGGCCCGCGCCGTGACCGGATCCGCTCGAACCGCCGGTTCGCTCGAACCACTCGGTCCCGACGACGTGCCCCCGCCCTCACCGCAGCCCGAGCCGGGGGGAGTGGCCGTGTCGAGTCGGAGCGCGGTCGGAAGCCGAAACCGGATCCTGAGCGCCGGTCGCCCGGCCGGGGGAGGGTTCCGCCGCTCGGAGGCCGAACGCGTTCGGCGGCGGAGCTCGAATTGGCCCCGGTGCGCCCCAGTCCGGCCGTCGACGACCCCCGCCGGTGGGGGCAACGGCTCCGGGGGCTAAGTTGGTGGCGACCGCAGCCCCACGACCGGGCCGCCGACTTTCGGCGTCGAGCCCCGGAGCTGCATGCGAGGCGCAAGAACGCGCATGGCCGACAAACGGATCTCCCTGCTCGGCCGCGACATGGCCGTCGACCTCGGTACCGCCAACACCCTGGTCTACCTGCGCGGCCGGGGGATCATCTTGAACGAGCCGTCGGTCGTTGCCGTCAACGTCAAAGACGGTCGTCCGCTGGCCGTCGGCGCCGAGGCCAAGCGCATGATCGGGCGCACGCCGAGCCACATCCAGGCCATCCGGCCGCTCAAAGACGGCGTCATCGCCGACTTCGAGATCTGCGAGAAGATGCTTCGCTATTTCATCCAGCGTGCCTGTCAACGCCGTTTCGCCAAGCCTCGCATGATCATCTGCGTTCCGTCGGGCATCACCGGAGTCGAGCAGCGTGCGGTTATCGAAGCGGCCATGACCGCCGGGGCGCGCAAGGCCTATATCATCGAGGAGCCGATGGCCGCGGCCATCGGGGCAGGGCTTCCCGTGCACGAGCCGACCGGGAACATGGTCGTCGACATCGGTGGTGGCACCACCGAGGTCGCGGTCATCTCGTTGGGCGGGATCGTGAGCAGCCAGTCCGTGCGCGTCGGCGGCGACGAGCTCGACGAGGCGATCATCTCCTACATCAAGAAGGAATACAGCCTTGCGCTCGGTGAGCGGACGGCCGAGGAGATCAAGATCGCCCTCGGCTCCGCCTACCCGCTGGCCGAGGAGCTCCACGCCGAGATCCGGGGTCGCGACCTCGTGAGCGGCCTGCCCAAAGTGCTCGTGGTGTCCACGCAAGAGATCCGTGAGGCGATCGCCGAGCCGGTGTCGGCCATCGTCGACGCCGTCAAGGTCACGCTCGACAAGACGCCGCCCGAGCTCGCGGCGGACATTATGGAGCAGGGGATCGTACTCACCGGCGGAGGTGCGCTGCTCCACGGGCTCGGCGCGCGCCTCCAGGAGGAGACGGGCATGCTGATCGTGGAGGCCCATGATCCACTGAGTTGCGTGGCTATCGGCGCCGGACAGTGCCTCGAGGAATTCGACATCCTCAAACACGTGCTCACCACCAGCTGAGCAGACCTCCTGGCCGAGGTCGTGTCGCTCCGGTCGCAGGAGCCCTCGAGCCGGTTCCTTCAGGGTTTGAGTGAGCTCCGTGCCCGGTCGATGCTGCGGATCCGCGACTGGGCGTCGAGCCAATTGCCGGACGCGGTCAACTGGCGGTCGCTCGGGACATGGTGCAGCCCTTGGGGACTGTCCGTCCGCGCTCCGCAGCGTCGGCAGACGGCCATTCGTCCGTTGGTCTCGGGGACGTGATGCTCGTCGAGTCGGGCGCCGACGTTCGTCTCGGGCGCGTTCACCTGGAGGGCCGGTTGGTCGGGGCCGGGCGTGTGGCGCGGTAGGCCGGGATCTCGATCACTGCGTTTGGTCCCATGTGGACCGCCGATCTTCCGCGAGAAAGCGGAATGCTTGGCTCGAACTGAGCCATCTCCACGCTACACGTGTCCGCGTGGGCTCCGACCACCACCGGGCCACTTCGCCGCGCCGCCGGGGCCGGAAGTGGCATTCTCGGCGTCCTTGGACGGGCACCAGGCCTGTGGGACAGGAGCACGAGATGAGCAGAGGTTTGGTCGACGGTCACAAGGCGCTCGTGACCGGGGGTGGGTCGGGCATTGGCGCGGCAATCTGCCGACAATTGGCCGCCCAGGGAGCGACGGTGGCTGTCGTCGATGTCGACGCCCGCGGCGCCGAAGAGGTGGCCGGCGAGATCGGAGGCCTGTCCTACGCGGCGGATGTGACCGATGCGGATGGGTTGCGCGAGGTCGTCGACGCCGCCGCTGGTGCACTCGGTGGCCTGTCGATCCTGTGCAACAACGCCGGAACCGGAACGATGGCCCCATTGGCCGATTGGGACCCCGCGCACTGGGACCGGTTGGTGCGGGTCAACCTGACCGGAGTGTTCAACGGCATGCGGGCGGGGATCCCCCACCTGCGCCACGCGCCACGGGGGGCGGTGGTGAACACCGCATCGATCAGCGGGGTCCGCCCGGCGGCGGGTGAGGCCCCCTACGCCGCGGCCAAGGCCGGCGTCGTGGCGGTCACCGCCAGCGCGGCCCTGGAGTACGGGCCGCGGATCCGGGTCAACGCCGTGTCGCCGGGCATGATCCGCACCAAGCTCACCGCTCCCATCTTCGAGTTCTTCCCGGGGGCGGACGAGCGCTATCGGGCGACGACACCGGTCGGGCGCGTGGGCGAGCCCGACGACGTGGCCGACGTGGTGGTGTTCTTGTGCTCGGACCTGGCTCGCTTCGTGACCGGCCAGAACATCGTGGTGGACGGCGGCATGATCCTGCACGGGTCGGGCGTCGACGGCCTCTTCGAGCGGGCGTTCGGACCCGGGGCCGGGGACGCCGGAGGATAGCGGGACGCCGGAGGATAGGGGGGCGCCGGGCCATCTCGGGACGCGCCGATGACGGGTCAGCAGGGCGATCCGGTCACGGTCCGAAGAAGCGGGCCGCCGGGTAAGGCACCGGCGTCGGTTCCCCTACCGACGTTCCCAGAACGCCGGCCGCCACCAGCGCGCCGGAGTACGGGCCGAGGAGCAGCCCGTTGGCGCCATGGCCGGTGCAGGCATGGACGTTGGCCCACCCCGGCAGCGGGCCGAGTAGCGGTCGATCGTCCGCGCTGGTGGGGCGTAGCCCGACCCGGACCTCGAGAAAGGTGGCGTCGACCAGGCCCGGTGCGATGGCCACGCACTCGCGCATCAGGTCGCGGAGCCCGCCGGCGGTGGGGCGGCAGTCGAATCCGGCGTCGGCTTCGAAGGTGCCACCGCAGGCGACGCGTCCTCCCGGCCACGGCACCAAGTAGAAATTCAAGATCGGCTGCACGAGTGGCCACCGTCCACTGGCACTGCCCTCGATCCCACCCGCGTCGGCGCGGTCCAGGGCCGGGAGCGCGACGTGGACGATCTGACCCTTGGTCGGCGTCACCGGAAGATCCACCCCGAGCCGGCGCGCCGCCCCCGGCGACCAGGCGCCCCCGGCGAGCACCATCGTGTCGCAGTGCACCGCGCCGTGCTCCCCGAGGACCGACGTCACCCGGTCGCCGCGGTGATCGAACGCGACCACCTCCATCGAGTGGAAGGTCACGCCGCGGCGCACCGCGGCCGTGCGTATGGCGTCGGAGAGTCGTCGCCCGTCGACGCGCGCCGCGGCGGGACTGTGGAGCGCTCGCCAAAGCGGTCCGAGGGGCGGGAACAGCGCCCTCGCTTCGCCGGCGGAAATCTCGGCCACGTCGACGTGGCGGGCGGCGATGCGGTCTGCCACCTCGGTGAACCATGGGTCCTCGTGCTCGGCCAGCGCCACGACCAACGACCCGCATCGGGCGAACGCTTCGGGACCCGGGTCGGCGCCGTCCTCGGCGAGGCGCGCGTTCAGGGTGTCCAGGTGCCCGGCCGCGTCGGCGCCGAAAGCGAACCACTCCTCGTCGGGGTCGTGAAAGGTTTCGGGGGATACGATCCCGGCCCCCGCGTCCGACGCCCGACCGGGATGGGAGGCGTCGACGAGCGCCACGGACGCGCCGGCGCAGGCCAGCTCATAGGACAGCGCCGCGCCCACGAGCCCACCGCCGACGACGACCACATCGGCCGAGGGGCCGCGGCTCACCCCTCGGGGCTCCCCTCGGCAACGACCGCCACCTCGGCCATGTCGATCTCCTTCCGGACGGACCGGTGCCCTGGGTCGGGGGCGCCCGAGCGCGACCGGTGCCGGATCGGTCGCCCTGGCGGAGCCGTGCCGGAACGTTGTCGCTGGTGGGCGCCCCACGAAGACCCGGTGGGCCCGGGCTGCGGTACTGGAACGATAGGCCCGGGAGGCCGGAGTCGATGTTCGCCCGTGACCGGAGCGGCGGGACCCCGCCGACCGGTCCAGCGAGGTGCGGAGCGCCTCGTGAAACTGTTTGGTAGCACCAATCGGTGTGCACGCTCAAGGACTATTTGGCCTGGGTCGATGTACGAACGATGTATTCGTCTCGCACTCCGGACACGGTGCTGCCTCCCGTCGCATCGAGCGACACCGCTCCCTCGCGGTCGGCCGCGGTCGGCAATCCGGCCGGCCAGCTGCTCCTGAGTCCCTACGTCCTGGGCTACGTCATCGGCCCGGTGGCGCTGGTTACCATCCTGGTCCTGCGCCGCTTCGGCCTGGTCGCCCAGGCGCCGGTGCTGACGTGGGTGGCCGTGTTCGTGACCATCCCGACCGTCAGCCTGCTGGTCGACCACTTCTACGGGCGGAATCCGACCGCCGCTCGCCTCCACGTCCGGGTGGCGTGGCACGTGACGACGGTGACGGCCGTCATCTATCTCACCGGCTGGGGTCCGGTGCTCATCGGCGCCTTCGCCTTCGTGGCGCTCGAGAACATCTCCAACCACGGTTCCCGGACCTGGCGGGTGACCGCCTTCTGGAGCGTGATCGGCATCGCCGTGGGGCAGCTGGCCGTGGCCCAGGGCTGGGCCCCGTCGTTCCTGTCGGTGGCCGGGGCCGAGACACTGGCGGTGATGGGCGGGTTGGTGCTGCTCTTCGTGATCCGGATCGCCGGGGCGACGATGGAGCAAAAGGAGAAGGCCGAGGAACGGTTCCGCCTTCTGGTCCAGAACTCGTCCGACATGAAGCTGGTGTTCGACGAGACGACCCTGATCGTCTACGCCAGCCCGGCGGCCACCGCCCTCCTCGGCGTGACGCCCGAGAGTCTGGTGGGGCAACTTGCCATCGACGTCGTCCACCCCGACGACCGGGACTGCCTCCGTTTGCAGGTGGCTTCCCTGCAGCCGACGAAGCCGACCACCAACGCTGTCCAATTCCGGGTTGCCCACGCGGATGGCTCGTGGCGGCACGTCGAGGCAGTGGTCAGTGACCTGCGGGATCAGCCGGCTGTCGGGGGCTTCGTGGCCAACATCCTCGACACAACCGAGCGCACGGTGGCCGAGGACCTGCTCGCGTACCACGCCCTCCACGATCCGCTCACTGGCCTCCCCAACAGGACCCTCATCCTCGACCGGACCGACCAGATGTTGACCCGGGCCCGGCGCGAGTTTCGGCCGCTGGCCGTGCTCATCGTCGACCTCGACAACTTCAAGGACATCAACGACACGCTCGGCCACCTCGCCGGGGACAAGATCCTGCAGGCCGTGGCCAACCGGTTCACGGGCATGTTGCGCGAGAGCGATACCGTCGGCCGCCTGGGAGGCGACGAGTTCGTCGTGCTGACCGAGGGCGTGTCGTTGGCCGCGGGCCCAGAAATGGTGGCCGAACGGCTTCAAGACGTCCTGCGCGAGCCGTTCCGGATCGAGGGATACGAGAAGACGCCGCTGCGGTTGTCGGCCAGTGTCGGCGTCGTCGCCGGAGATCGTCCGACGGCCCAAGACCTCCTGCGCGACGCCGATATTGCCTTGAACCGGGCCAAGGCCCTCGGTAATGGCTCCTACGTATCGTTCGAGGCGGCGATGCAGTCCGCTGTCCTCGAACGCCTCGAACTCAAGATGGACCTGCATGCCGCGCTGGCCAATGACGAGTTCTTCTTGTGCTACCAGCCGATCTTCGATCTCCGAAGCGTCTCGGCCTGCGGGGTCGAAGCCCTGTTGCGCTGGACCCACCCGACCCGGGGTACGGTCGCTCCTGACGAGTTCATCCCGCCACTCGAAGAATCGGGCATGATCCTCGACGTCGGGCGCTGGGTGCTGCGCACGGCCTGCCGGCAGGCCGCGGATTGGCAGCGGCGCGGCTACGACCTCACCGTGTCGGTCAACGCCTCCATCCGTCAGCTCGAGTCGGGGACCTTTCTCGACGACGTGCGTGAGGCACTGGGCGCGAGCGGGCTCGCTCCTGGGTCCCTGGTCGTCGAGGTCACCGAGACGGCCCTCATGCGCGACAGGGACGCCACGGTGTTCCACCTGCGCGGGCTCAAGGAGCTGGGGGTTCTCGTGGCCGTCGACGACTTCGGCACCGGGTATTCGTCGTTGGCCTACCTCCGCCAGTTCCCCGTCGATTCCCTAAAGATCGACCGCTCGTTCATCGCGTCCATGGCCGACTCGACGGAGTCCGCCGCACTCGTCCACACCTTGATCGAGCTGGGCCGTGCGCTCGGGCTCCAGACCCTGGCCGAGGGCATCGAGAATCAGAAGCAGCTCGGTCGCTTGCGCGCCGAGGGTTGCGATCAGGGCCAGGGGTTCCTCTTTTCGCGCCCGGTCTCCCCCGAGATCGTCGAGTCATTCCTGCGGGGTGGCTCGAAAGCAAAGCGTGACGACCCCAGGGGCGTTCGTCCCCGCGTCGGTTAGCCGCCGACGACATCACCGGTGCGGATCGTCCGAGGTCGGCACGCTGGGCGACTAGGAAACGAAGGCGTAACGGGTCGCGAGGAGGTCTTCGTAGGAGAACACGGGCGCCAGTGCGAACGGCGGTTCGGGTTCGATCGACGTCGCAAACGCGTCGAGGTCGCGGGCGATCGACCGGTAGGCCTCTGCCCCCGGGGACGACGGGTCGTGCTGCAAGATGCAGCGACCGATCTGTGGCGCCTCGGCGAAACGGATCGACTTGCGAACCGGTGGGTCGAAGATGGCCAGCCCGTAGTGCTCCCTGATCCTGGTGAGCATGTCGCGGGCGTGTCGGGTGTGCCCGTCATACATGGTGGCGATCACGCCGCGTATGCGCAGCTTGGTGTTCGTGAACATCCGAACGTCTTCGATCGTCTCGAGGAGCTGGCCGACGCCCCGCGTGCTGAGCGCCTCGCACTGGAAGGGGATCACCACCTCGGCGGCGGCGGTGAGCCCGTTGATGGTCAGCACGCCCAGCGACGGCGGGCAGTCGATCAGTATGAAGTCGTAATCGTCCTGCAGCGTCGAGAGAAAGTAGCTGAGAAAGAATTCGCGTCTATTCCGGTACAACAGTTCGATTTCCGACGCGCCCAGGTCGATGGCGGCGGGAAGGATCTCCAAGCCCTCGATGCCACCGACCCTCCGACGGATGTCGGTCACTTTCGTCTTGCGCTGGAAAACGTCGTGGAGCGAGAGCTGGAGCGAATCGGCATCGATCCCGGCCGAATAGGTCAAACATGCCTGGGGGTCGAGGTCGACCAGGAGCACGCGCCGGCCGAGCTCGGCGAGCGCGAAACCGAGGGAGTGCACCGTCGTCGTCTTGGCGACCCCCCCCTTCTGATTGGCTACCGCAATCAGCCGCCCCACGCGCGGAGCTTACGCAAGCCGGCGCCGATAGCGGCGGACTCGACGCGAATGAGCGAGAATCCGAGGTCAAGCCATTGCCGTGGCTATCGGTCGAAAGGGTGCGCCGGTCGAGTGGGGCCGGAGCCGCCCGGCGCTGGGTCGAGACGGGTACCCCCGTCCTCATGTCCAAACGCACTGAACAGGGCAGCGCGAACGGGGGCGCGTCTGGCGGCACGCAGGGCGGCGATGGTGGCTCCGCTTCCGTCGACGCCATCGGCCGCACCGGCGGAGCGGTCGGCGACACCGCGGGCGTTGCCGTCGGCGCGATGGCGAGGTGTCACCATGGGCATGGTCCTCTCGGTCCACCCGAACCCGCTCCAGTAGCGGACTCGTGCGGTGTCGAGCGGGTCGGGATACCAACCGACTCCCGGCAGGTCGGCCACCCACAACGGGACGGCGATGGCCGTCGGTACGGCGATGGCCGTCAGGTCGCTGACCCACAGCGGCACCTCGGGCGCGGCTCGGGACGAGGTCATCGGACCTTCGGTCCGCGAGGGCGCGTTGGCGGGCATTTGCGCCCCATTCTCGCCGGGTCACCGCCGTGTGGGGGGCATGCCCCACCGGTGGTCGAACCGGAGCCGAGGGCCTCGAGCGACGTCGAAGTGGCCAAACGGCTCGTCCGGCATATTTGTCCTGGTCACCGCGGCCGGGTCCGGCCGCGGTGACCGGACGTGTCAGGCAGCGCCGCCCCTCGGGCGCAGGTCGGCGGCCCGGTACACCGCGTCGATCACGCGCATGTTGGCCAGTGCGTCCGATGGCGGGGTGAGAACCGGCGCGCCCCGTAGGACCGCATCGCAGAAGGCGTCGAGCTGGAAGGCGTAGGTCGCTCGTCGCGTCGGGACCTCGGTGCGCCAGCCGGCGCCGGAGCGGACCCGAAGCACGCTCAGGGTGTGTGGCCCGATGGGGTTGAGCACTCGCATCTCCCCTTCGTCGCCGGTGACCCGAGCGGCGACGTGCAGGATCGAAGAGGACCACATCGAGGCGTGCACCGTGGCGGTGTGCCCGCCGGGGAACTGCAGCTCGGCCACCATGGCCCGGTCGACGCCGGGGGACTGGAGCTTGGCGGTGGCCGAGCACACCTCGGGCTCCTCGCCGCCGAGCATGCGGGCCATGTTGATCACGTAGCACCCCATGTCCATCAGGGCGCCGCCGGCCAGGTCGTGTTGGTAGCGGATATCGGACTTCTTGAAGATCGGCGCGCACAGCCACGTCTCAATGTGGCGCAGCCGGCCGAGCTCACCGTTGCCGGCGATCTCGGCCATTCGGCGGGCCAACGGGTGGTAACGGTAGTGGAACGCCTCAGCCACCACGAGGCCCGATTCCTCGGCCGCCTTGAATGCCGCGCCGGCGACGGTCTCGGCCTCCTCGGCGTTGGCGGTGAAGGGCTTCTCGCACAGCACATGCTTCCCGGCGGCCAGGGCGGCGAGCGTCCACTGGGCATGGAGGCTGTTGGGCAGGGGGATGTAGACGGCGTCGATCCCCGGGTCCGACACCACGGCCTCGTAGCTGTCGGCGACTCTGGGGATCCCGTGGCGCGTGGCGTAGTCCTGCGCCCGTCGGTAATCGCGCGCGGCCACCACCTCGACGACGGCTTCGGGGTTGTCGGCCGCCGGTCGGATGAGTGCCGGCGGCGCGATCCGAGCTGCGCCGAGGATCCCGAATCGCACGATGGCGCCCGACACGGGCCAACTCTCGCTTACGGGGACGGCGGCGTCGAGTCGGCGCCGATCCAGGGCCCGGTGACGAACCGGCCGTCCTTCATCACCGCCACCACCCGATTCGGATCGGCCAGGACCCCGATATCCATCGCCGGGTCGCCGTCGACGACCACCAGGTCGGCCAGCTTGCCCGGGGCGACGGTGCCCAGGTCCTCGCCTTTGCCCATCAGTGCGGCGCCGTTGGCGGTGGCCCAGCGCAAGACGTCGAGGGGTGGTATCCCGACCACGTCGACGTAGAAGGACAGCTCCTCGCCGTAGATCCCGTGCGGGAAGCCGATCGCCCCGTAGTCGTCGCCGAGCACCAGCCGCATCCCGGCATCGTTCGCCTTGGCCAGCCAGTCGAAGGCGGCATCGAGGTCGGCCCGCAGCGAGTCGGTGAAGCCCAGACCACCGCCGGAGAACGATTTCCACAACCGGTAGGGGAAGAACATGGAGGGGGCCACCGTCGTCCCGGACTCCACGATGCGGGCGATGCACTCGTCGTCCATGCCGTCGCCGTGGTCGATGACGTCGATGCCGCAGTCGAGGGCCATGGCGATAGCCCGGCGATTGGCGATGTGCCCCCGTACCAACGCGCCGCGTTCGTGCGCGGTCTCGATGGCGGCCGCCATCTCGGCGTGGGTCATCTCCGTGCGCTCGGCCGGTCCGACGGTGCCGTGACCCCCGGTCACGAACATCTTGATGATCCGCGCTCCTTCGCGAATCTCGGCGCGCACGCCGCGCCGGAACTCGTCGGGGCCGTCGCAGATGCGCAGCGCCCCTGGAGCGCCGAGCTCCCAGTACCACGGGGTGTTGTCGTTCACATGGCCGGTCGTGCTGACGTCTCGGCTCCCGGGAACCAGCCTGGGGCCGGCGACCGCACCTTCGGCGATGGCCCGGCGCATGGCCGGGTCGATGGCGAAAGGAGCCCCGGCGCTCACGGCCGAGGTGAAGCCGGCGCGCAGGACCGCCTCGAGGTTGCGTACGGCCCGCACCGCCTGCAGGGCGGGCGGCTCCTCCAGACCGAAGGGGGCCGGCCGGGACCCGAGCTCGTGGTAGGTGGCATGAAAGTGGCAGCTGGCCATGCCCGGCATCAACGTGCGGCCGGCGAGGTCGAGCATCCGGTCACCGGGCCGGGACGGTGCCGGCGGCTGGTCGACGGCGACGATCCGGTTGCCCTCCACGGTAACGGTCGATCCCGGCCGCGGTGGGTGGTGCCCGTCGAGGAGGTTGGCGTCGGTGAAGACGATTCTGGCGACGTCGCTCATCAGTCTTTCCACTCCAATGGGCCAGCGGCGCTCGCATCCGGCGCGGGCGCGGCCTGCATGATCGCACCCCGGGCCCGCTGCAGCCGGCCGCACGCCATGTCGGCGTCGTCGCCCCACTGACCAGCAGACTCACCCCGCCGATAGCATTCGGGGCCATGGCACCCGACCGCGACGACGCATTCGACCTCGACATGGCGGCCGCCGCTTTGCGGGCCAACAGCACCGATGTCCCCATGATGCTGAAGCTCCTCGTCGGCCAATTGGGCGACGCGCTCGGCAGCCGGCTGGTCGTCGAGCGGGCGGGGGGACGCTTCCGCAAGTCCGACGAGATCAAGTCGGTCCAGGTCTCCATGGGCGACGACGACCTCCGAGCCGAGGTCGAGGGGGCTACGGTGCGCTGTACGATCGGTCACTCGTCGGGGGGGATCCGGATCCGCAGCGCCCAGGTGCCCATGGACGAGTGGCTCAGCCGGCTCCTCCAGGGCCTTCAGGCCGAAGCCGCCCACAGCGAGAATGCGCGTCTCGCGCTGGAGAGAATCGTGATCGGCGGCTCCGAGTGATCGGCGTGTCCCAGTGATCGGAGGATCCGAATGAGCCCCAGGCAACGAGAACGACCGGCAGCCCCGTGAGTGAACCCCAGGACCTGCCCAAGGACGCCGAGCGCCGCCTGGAGCAGCTCGAGCACGGGCTGTTCACTTCGGACCTGTCGGTGAACGAGTTCCTCTTGGTCAAAGAAACGGGGTTCCACCCACTGGGCTTCGTCATGGGCTCGTCGATCTACCACACGGGCATCCAGACTCGGAGTTGGAGAAAGAGCCAGGAGCTCACCAAGCTGACCGAGGCGATGTACAACGCCCGGGAACTCGCCATGACCCGAATGGAGGAAGAGGCGGCCGAGCTCGGTGCGGACGGGGTGGTCGGCGTGCGCCTCGACGTGAACTACTACGAGTGGGGTCGTGACGCGGCCGAGTTCATCGCCATGGGCACCGCGGTGAAAGCCGAGAGCGGGGTCTCGTACCTGAACAAGCTGGGCAAGCCGTTCACGTCCGACCTCTCGGGCCAGGACTTCTGGACGATCATGCAGACCGGGCATGTGCCCCAGGGCCTGGTCATGGGCACCTGCGTGTACCACATCGCCCATCGCGGTCTCGGCCAGACCTTGGGCTCGGCCGGTCAGAACGTGGAGCTCCCGAACTTCACCCAGGCCCTGTACGAAGCGCGCGAGCTGGCCATGACCCGGATGCAGGACGAGGCCAACGAGCTCGGGGCGAGCGGCATCGTCGGCGTGCGCCTCGAGGAGAAGTCGCACCAGTGGGGCTCGCACGCCATCGAGTTCCTGGCCCTCGGGACAGCGGTGACCAAGTCGGCGGACGACGTGACGTTGCCCAAGCCGATCACCATCATCTCGCTCGACAATTGATGACCGGCCCGGACGAACCGGAGGACGTCCCGGCGCTCGGGCCCGACGGCCTGCCCGAGGCGGCTGACCGGCGCCTGGCGTCGGGATCGTTCTCCTCGGGCCTGAGCGTGCCCGACTTCGCCGCCTGTCTCGACATGGGGATGGTGCCCGTCGGCCTGGTCCAGGGCTTCTGCGTCATGAAGTGGACCTCCTACGGCGCCGGCTCGCCGTACATGCGGGGCATGTCCCCCTACGTCGCGCCCTCCAGTCAGGCGGGTGCCTACGCCGAGACCTATCAGTGCCCGCACGGTTTCGTCTCCGCCGAGCACCGCATGTGGGGCCAGAACTACGAGCAGCCGTGGGTCGAGACCGCATGGGGCCAAGGGTTCGGTTCGGCCTACCAGCGCCTGGTGGACGAGGCCAAGGCCGTCGGCGCCCACGGTGTCATCGGAGTCACCGACTCGACGCGCCATCTCGCCGACCTGAACGTGACCGAGTTCCACATCATGGGCACGGCGGTGGTGGTCGACGGTGGGCAGCCACCTCCCCGTGGGGAGCCGTGGACCACCTATCTGGCCGGCCAGCGCCTGGGCAAGTTGATCGAGGCGGGCCTCATGCCGGTCTCGGTCGTCGCCACCTTGGCGTCGGTGCGGGTGTGGGCCTACTGCATGACCGACTACCTGATGGAAGGGCGCAATTTCACCTGGGGTGGATCGGGAGCCCAGGAGGTCGAGCAGGTCGTCCGGGCCCACATGGCCGTTCGGCAGCTGGCCCGCGAGCGTCTTCGCCACCAATTGGGCCACGACTCGCTCCACGGTGCTCGCATGACCGTCCACCAACGCGAGCTCGGCGAAGGTGACGAGGTGATCGAGTGCACGCTGTCGGGCACCGGCGTCCGGCGCTTCAAGGACTTCGACCCGGTGCCCGCGGCGCGGCCGACCGTGAGGCTGGCATGACCGCGGCCGCCGACGGTCGAGACGAGCGCGACGGCGCGGGCGGGCCCGCCTCTGTCGGCGACCGGCGCGACGAGGTGCGCCGGGCCGTGTCGGTCCTCGGACGCGCCGAGGACCGATCGGGGACGCGCGGGGCCACGTCGGACCTGTCCATCGACGAGGCGCTGCTGTTGCACTCGATCGGCTGGGAGCCTGTCGACCTGGTGTGCGGTGTGTCGGTGACCTCGGTGCCCGGTGGGGTATGGAACTGGGGCCAGGGCGAGATCGCAGTGGCGTCGTCCGCCCACGAGCTCGCCTTCCGGGGCGCCGCGACCCGGATCGCCAACGAGTGCGGCCGCGCCGGTGGCCACGGCGTGGTCGGGGTGCATGTCGACGTCGAGGTCCATTCCCACCACATCAACGTCGACCTGGTGGGCACTGCCGTGCGGCCCGTCGGCGCCGAGACGCACCCGGGGGCCGCGCCGGGTGCGGGCTCGTTCGTCTCGGACCTGTCGGCCCGGGACTTCACGTTGTTGCACCAGGCCGGGTGGACGCCCCTGGGTCTGTCGTTCGGGGCCAGCTTCGTCTACGCGCCGCGGCGCTCGGCCGGGACTGCCCTGAAGCAGAAGGGCCAGAACGTCGAGCTGACCAACTTCACCGAAGCCATGTACTCGGCGCGCGAGGCGGCCATGGAGCGCATGCAGGCCACGGCCATCGCCATGGGCGGCCAAGGGGTTGTCGAGGTCAAGGTGACCGAGGGCCCGATGTCTTTCGCCCACCACGCCATCGGTTTCACGGCCTGGGGCACCACCGTGCGCCTCGAGACCGGGGCGCACCGCTACCTGACGCCGCAGGTCGTCCTCGCCCTCGACGACGCCACCGTCGAGTTCGCGGCCACGTCGCTGCGCGGGTGAGCCCTTCTCCTTCCCGGCCTGTTCGGGATAGGATCTATTTATATGTTGAAAGCAACTACTTCACCTCCCGCCGAGACCGGCCCGGGCCCCGGCGAGGACGTCGTGGACCAGGTCGCGGCCGCCTTGCAGGTGGTGGCCCGCTCGACCACCCAGGTCCGGGTGCACGAACGCCTGCTCCAGGCGGCAGGAGTGCGCCTCGACCGGGCCGGGTCGGCCTTGCTCTACAAGCTCTCGGCCGCCAGCGAGCCGCTCCGGGTGACGGATCTGGCCGAGCTGCTCGGCGTCGACGCGCCCACCGTGACGCGCAAGGTCCAGCAGCTCGAGCGCGCCGGACTGGTCGTCCGTCACACCGACCCCGAGGATCGCCGAGCCACGCGGATCGGATTGACGGCTGCGGGGCGGCGCAACCTCGACAAGGTCCGGAAGGCCAGGCGGGAGTGGCTTGATCATCTCCTCGACGGATGGGACGGTGCCGACCTGACGACGTTCGCCGCGCTGCTGGGCCGGTTCTCGGCCGCGTTGGAGCGGGATATGGACGACCACCGTGACTAGCGAAGTGACCGCGGCGCCGACGACACCGGAGGGCGGGGGGTTCTCGCCGGTCGAGCACCGCCGGATCCTCGTGATCCTGAGCGCTCTGATGCTCGGGATGTTCCTGGCCTCGCTCGACCAGACGATCGTCTCCACCGCGCTGCCGACCATCGCCGGCGACCTCCACGGGTTGAACCATCTGTCCTGGGTGGTGACGGCGTACCTGCTCTCCTCCACGATCTCCACACCGTTGTGGGGGAAGCTCGGCGACCTCTACGGGCGCAAGCGGCTCTTCCAGCTGGCCATCGTCATCTTTCTGGTCGGCTCCATGCTCTCGGGCCTGTCGCAGAACATGATCGAGCTCATCGCCTTCCGGGCCGTGCAGGGTGTGGGTGCGGGAGGCCTGATGGTCGGGTCCCAGGCGATTACCGGCGACGTCGTCCCGGCCCGCCAGCGGGGCAAGTACATGGGGTACTTCGGCGCCGTGTTCGGCCTGTCGAGCGTGGCCGGACCGCTCCTCGGCGGACTGTTCACCCAACACCTGTCGTGGCGCTGGATCTTCTACATCAACGTGCCGATCGGCGTCGTCGCCCTGTTCGTCATCGCCGCGGTACTGCACATCCCGGTCAAGCGCCTGCCGCACACGATCGACTGGGCCGGGGCGGCGCTGTTGTCGGCCGGCGTGACCGCCGTCATCCTCCTGACCACGTGGGCCGGGACGGAGTACGCCTGGGGGTCGGGGACCATCGTGGGACTGGGCCTCGCCGGTGTGGTCTTGCTGGTGGCGTTCTGCGTGGTCGAGACGCGGGCGGCCGAGCCCATCATCCCCCTCGGGCTGTTCCGCAACCGGACCTTCAGCGCCGCCTCGGGGGTGGGGTTCATCGTGGGCTTCTCCATGTTCGGGGCCATCGTGTACCTTCCGCTGTACCTGCAACTGGTCCACGGCGCCACGCCCACCATGTCTGGCTTGCAATTGCTGCCGATGGTGGCGGGCATGTTGACCACGTTCATCGTGAGCGGCCGATTGGTCACGAGCACCGGGCGCTACAAGGTGTTTCCCATCGTCGGTTCGGTGGTGCTCGCCGCCGGGCTCTTGCTCTTGGCGCACATCGGCCCGCAGACGCCCTACGCCGTGGTGGCGGGGTACATGGTCGTCGTCGGGCTCGGCGTCGGTCTGGTGATGCAGGTCCTGGTGGTGGTCGTGCAGAACGCGGTGCCGTTCTCCCAACTCGGTACGGCCACCTCGACGGCGACCTTCTTCCGCACCATCGGTGGCGCCTTCGGTGTCTCCGTGCTCGGGGCCGTGTTCAGCAATCGGTTGATCGCCGAGCTGAAGGGCGCGCCGCCGGGCGCGTTGAGCGTCCTCCGCGGGGGCAACATCACCGCCAACCCGGCGCAGATCAACCGGCTCCCCCTGGCCACCCGCGTCGTGGTCATCGACGCTTTCAGCCATGCGTTGCAGCTCGTGTTCTTCGTCGCCGTGCCCTTCGCCCTGCTGGCGTTCGCCCTCGGCTGGCTGATCAAGGAGATCCCGCTGCGGACGACGACGCGGACGACGTCGGACGGCGGTGCACCAGGTCCAAGTGAGCCCGCCGGCGACGACGCGATCGTCCACGCGCCGTTGTAGGAGTCAGGGCTCCGAGCAAGGCGTCCCAACGAAAGGGCGTCGGATCGAGCAGGACCTCAGAACGGGAGGGCGTCGCTCTGGGCGGCGACCAGCTCGTCGAAGATCGCTCGACACGCGGCCCGGTCGGGGGGCGACAGCGGGTCCAGGCACAGGGCTTCGAACGCCGGTCCGGGGTCTCCGGTCAGCGCCGACTTCACGACGAGGTCCTGGATCTCGATCTGGGTTCGCATCAGGTCGGCCAGGGGCTCGGGCAACGCCGCCACCGCCGTGGGCACGAGACCGCCGGGGCCCACGGTGGCGGGGACTTCGACGATGGCCCCGTCGGGGAGGTTGGGGACGTACCCGCGGTTGGGGACGTTCACGGCGTTGAGACTGCGGGTCGTCCCGGCGTGCATCGCCCCGATGATCGGGAACGACTCCTCCGAGGATCGTCCGGCCCGGTGCATGGGGAGGAGGGACTCACCATTGCCGTAGCGGGTCACCAGTCGCTCGACGCGGGCCATGAGGTTCCGATGGAAGTACACCGGGGTCGGGTGCCATCCGGCGACCTCTTTGGCGAAGGGCACGTACTCGCCGATGTGACTGTCGACCGAGCACGGCAGCAGACCGAAATGGCGGAACATGTGGGCGACCAGCGGCGCATAGAACTGCTCGACCCCGAGGTCGATCCAGGGCACCTTGACGAGCTGCTTGGCCGCCGCCGTCACCGACGGTGGGAAGTCGAAGAACCGCCGTTCGTAGAGGCGGCGCAGGCGTGGATACAGATCCTCGCCCGTGTCGGCCCGCCGGATCTCCGTGAAGAAGGTGAAGTGGTTGATGCCCGACGCCTTCGCCGCGATCTTCGACCGCGGCATCCGGAGCAACGCGGCGACCCGGACCACACCCCCGGCGAATTCATGGCACAGGCCGACGTTCTCGAGGTCGGTGGCCGTGTTGATGGCGAGCGTTACTCGACTCATCGGGTTCGTGAGGTTGATGAGGTACGTGTCGGGGCAATAGCGAGCGAGGTCCTCGCAGATCCCGAGGACCGTCTTGATCGACCGCAGCGAGTGGAAGACGGCACCGGGCCCACCGTTCTCCCCGGTGATCTGGGTCGCCCCGTGCCGGTTGGGGATCTCGTAGTCCTCGATCCAGTGATCCCACCGGCGGATCTCGGCGCTCAGGAGGCAGAATCGTGCCCCGCTCATTGCTTCGGCGGGGTCAAGAGACGACTCGATGCGGATCGGGTTGCCACGCTTGGCATTGGCCCGCGTCGCCAGCCGTACGGCGACCTCGAGTCGTCCGGGGCTCACGTCGTGGAGCATCATCGTGGCCCCGCGGACCTTGGAGGTGTTGATGGCGTCGAGCACCATGACCGGACCGAACGACATCCCGCCGGCTCCGATGAGGCAGATCTTGAGGTCCTGGCTCCCGGGCACCCGCACCCCCATCCCCGGCCGTCCGGCCGAACGCCGATGGTACCGCCCACCTTCGTGGTGACGACTGGCGGCCGTTCCGGCGCGCCTACCTGCTTCGAGGCGACCCGGTCGGCCTCGGAAGCGACGCCCCACCACCGCGCCCTCGACGATCTCGAAACCGGGCGCCCGACGACGGCCCGACGCCTCAGCGCGGACCGGGCGTAGTCCTTACGACGGGAACGGGTCGGTCCGACACTCCGAGAGCGCCACCAGGGCGTGGTGAATGGCTCGGCCGGCCTCGCCGAGCGGATACGCGGTCGACGCCGACATGGCGCCGCCGGCGTCGGCGAACAGGCGGTCGACGATGGCCAACGCCTGCCCCAGATGCCGCTCGGCCAGGGCGATCTGGCCGGTCGAGGAGGCCTCGGCGGAGGGTCCGGGAGTGAGGATGGACGTCATGGTCACAGCGTCCCCCGGCCGGGCCGCCCGCGACAGGGCCGAAGGACCTGCCGCCGCGTCGTCGCCGTCTCGGGGATCGCGGTGTTCGTCGACCACACCGGTGGACCGAAAATGGGCCTCGCCCGAGCGAAGTGGACCAGCTGGCCTCGAGGCTGCCACCAGCCGGTGGTCGGCGTCCACACTCGGAGCGTCCCGTCGGACCGGCGCGCCGTGGCATGGGTCCCCCGACGGTCCACCCTTCGTGGGGCTCGGTGGACGAGAGTATGAGTGCACGGAGACATTCGCAGATGTCCGAGCCGTCGCAAGGAGCCCGGGATAACGCAGGTGGTGGCGTCTCCAATCGAGGTCGAAGACGGATGGGCGGAGCCGACGGTCGAGGTCCTGTGGCGCAGCCGGAGCCGGTCGGCGCAGTCACCGGACCCGACACCGCCCAGGGCGCGCTTGCCACCGACATCCGGAGGTGCCGTCGGCGAGCCCGCCGCTTCGCCCG
>Ga0181536_10000125_pt1 | contig 84688 bp, 73 predicted proteins | sample PEATcosm2014_Bin_41_FD_121105 | JGI IMG/M metagenome (GOLD analysis project Ga0181536, IMG submission 121105) | Peatland microbial communities from MTU Mesocosm Facility, Houghton, MI, USA - PEATcosm2014_Bin17_60_metaG | ecosystem: Environmental > Terrestrial > Soil > Wetlands > Peat | place... | reverse complement strand
TGGAAATCGCTCGTAAGTATTTCCAAGGCGCGGATTTATGCGCCATCTTTTGCAACGCCCTTTGGGCTGAAAAGCTGCCGCATCTCATCTTTCAGCCGGTACAACGTCTTGATCATCTACAGGTACCCTTCGGGCAGGGACTAGCCACCCCACGGACGAAGACCTGTCCATGGGGGCCCCGGCAGGGAATAGAGAACGAAGATCAGGCACGAAAACGCGGAACAACAACCTCTACTTCGAAGTAGAGGTTTTATGCGCAAAATTGGGTTATTTGGGAAGCGGCAGTGAGCGTTATCTTCCCTATTTGTTCGCTTTTCTGCGATAAAGTCAGGATTTATCTATCTGCGGTGAGGCAGACGCACTTGACAGGCGCTCAGGAAACCTCACACGGGCCGATTTGCAAATACTAATAGGTCGATGGTAATTGTCCCTTCTCCCGAAGGACAAAGTAGCAATTCTGAACTCCTTCAGGTTTGGTATTTGAGGGTGCCTTCATTTTGCGTAAATCTGGAAGGTTATCTGGGAAACCCATCATCTCAGTAAATAGAACCGGATCGTTCTTTTGAAGTGAATCGAGCACCCTCATCCACCGCGACCTATTAGCTACGTTTTGAGGGCTGTCCAGACGCAACGCTTGTCTTAGCTTCTCACCGTCCTTGTTAAGGGCTCTTACGCGCCCGTCCAAGGCGATCTGGAGGCAATCGCTGAACGCAACATTACACGGATCTGGTAAACCGAGGATTGCCTTTTTCGACTCATTGCATGTGCCACAGGCATATAGCAGGTTTGTATATACGCATATGCCGTCGCTGTCAGTTGTGACCGGAATAAAGTGGTCGATATGAAACGTTGCGCTGCGTCCATACCACTGTTCCCGGTGGAGACAGTAGACACACCGGAAAAGGAACTCATCCCGCAGCCAGTCGCGATAACTTTCGTAGACCGAATAGCCGCCGGGACCATGACGTCTGACATGAGGTTTAGTCGGATACTCGAATCCTCTCATCAATGTTCGTCACTCCCGCCGATTGGCCTCGAAAGTAGTCTTCGTTCGAGTTCATCCAGCCCCTTGACCGGTCGCGGCGCGACTTGGTTGATGTGATAGTCGGCGTATTCTTGAAGAAGTTCGAGCCGCGCTCGTTCGATGTCATTCAGATCGCCTGCAATCTGTTTATCAATCAGCAGGCCGCGCTCGCGATTCGTTCGTGGCCAACTTTCTTCTAACTTCCTGAAGTCTGCAAATGAAACCTCAGTCCGAAAGTCCACTGGAAAGTAGCAGTCCTGCTTGAATGGCACTCCAACTCGTTCCCATGATGTGAAGGTGTCGAGAAGCAGACGTTCGAGCTTCCCCGGAAGTGAGTAGAGCCTGAGGACTTCGCAGTCCACATCCAATAAAAGCTCTCTCAATTTAGTTGTATTTGCACGCGATGATGCCACTTTGATATATCTGCTTGCAGCCGCCTCAAGCGATGTGAAAGAAGCTTGAGGTGGCATAGGCATTCTTCTGATGTCTCCTACGACATTGTCGCGTTTACCTAAATACGAGAAGACATACGCGTTCGCGATTGGGGAATTCAGAACAGCCCAAAGGGTGAGAATCGAATAGGAAACGTTGGTTGGCCGAACAACTATAAAACGGCTCGACACTGGGTGACCCTCGCGGTCCAACAGCGCCTTAAGGCGCCAGGGTCCACGTCCCGAAGGTGCGTAATTCAGCAGAACCTGTGGAGTACCAACGATGGTTCCATTCACGGCGCGACGGATCACAGTCGCGTCGAGGTTGACCCAATATAATGTTGGCAGTTTGTGCAGTTGAAGTTCCTGATCGAAATGCACAAAACCCGCCTGACATTTGGGAAATTTTTTCTCGGAAAATGTATTGCTTCCCTCGGGAAGATCGGCACCGTGAAATTCAAAGCCTTGTCCTACACTCGCTACGTTCTCAAGTTTGGGATTGCCGCCGAAGTAGTTCCAGATTTCCTCTAGGTCAGGGACACGCAGAGAGCACTTCCTCTCGCTGAGGAACCTGGATTGACTTACAAGCGCGGTACTAGAAGCCGTATAATTTGATCTGAATGATGGTAATCCACGCTCTCGAATCCGACTGTAGCGCACGAAACTCTCGTTGACGGCTTGTTTGCGGCGGCCCAAAAGAATTACTGATTCGGCATCGGAGAAAGAGAACACCTGATCAGGGAAAAGGCAGATTTCTCTCAATTCAAACTTGGTCAGGAGCATCTGTCGAACGTCTTTGGCATTGCTATTGTGCAGGAATGATTGTGGTAGCACGACCCCAAACACCGCTTCACCTCGCAGGTTTGGCAGTGTACACCACAGCATTTCCGCCGACTTGTTGACGAACTTCAGTTCTGATTTCTTTTTTCTATAGGAAGTCTTTTCTTCAGGTGAAAAGTTGTCAAACGGGGGATTCGCAAGGAGTATCGTGCTGTTCTTTGCCTGCTCAACGAGGCCATTGCCAACGAACATGTCTCCTGCCTGCAAATCCCACCCGTCAGGGTTGGGAATATCAGTCAAGGTGAGGGACAGTCGAGCCAATTCGAGCGCGAACGGATCAATATCGGACCCATGCAGCCGGCTGCGCAAATAGGGTCCTCGCCTACGCGCTGTTGCTCGTTCGGAGGGTAACAGCTCGGTCAGGAGTCGCATGGCCGAGACAAGGAATGCTGCATGCCCGCATGCCGGCTCAAATACGCTCCTTTCATCAACGGGTATTTCAGCTATCCAATCCGATAGATTTCCGACAACATAATCCACAAGGAAAGAGGGTGTACTGTGCGTTCGGAGTTTTATCCGGGTTTCTCTGGAGATCAGAGCGTTCTCATATACATACGCGAGCGACTCTGTAGTCGTAAGCGCAAGGCTGCTATAGCGGCTGATGGTATTCGCGGCATTCTGGAGACCTTCGCGCTCCTTTCGATTCCGAATGGTCAGCGGGCTTTCCTTATAATGGGCCGCAAGCCGAGTGAAAACCTCATCTACACTTGTCAGATCTAGGTCGCCAAACAACGGGACCTGCTTGTCGTGAAGAATCTTGCCGGAGACGAGCCAAAAAATCGCCTTTAGTAGCCAATGGCCTGTAGCTGGGGGGACATCTTCTAACCCCATGACCTCCTTGAGTACCAATACATTGCGCTCGATAAGTTTCTCAAGTGATTTGCCGACTTCTTCCTCCACCAGGGGCATCAGTCCTAAATCTACAAAGCTCAGTTGGTATTCCGTCTTGAAACGGCCCCATGTCTTCGCCCTGTAGACGACATCTGGAGAGAATTCGTCCTTCTGCCGGATGAAAAACTGCTCAACATCCGAGCCGGGAATGCTTTCCAGGAACTCTGGTGATTGGCTTCCTTGCTTCCACCACTGAAGCGTATTCCCGGAACACACGAAAACGACTGGGGCTCCGAGTGCTCGACAATCCCGAGCCGCCAAACGGGGGTCGCTATTCGCTGACGTGACCGCGATACAAGCAGAACGCGAATCCGTTGGTGCCTGTGCAAACCCAACAATCGGGGCAACTTGATCAAGGCCGAACTTGAAATCGGAACGCAGAAGGTCGGGCCTGTAACCACAGCCCAGGAGAGGAGTTCTAATCGCTTGCGGATGGATGAGTGTGGTCATCGAACTGCTCCAGTCCCCCTGAACGCACCTTTTCTTGTGCAACTAATTCTCGCATATATAGCTGTGTCTGCCTTGTCCTGCGCAAAGAGTAGCATCAGATGTCACAAATTATAGCGAATAAATGGCGAATATGCAAGAACTACTTTAGTGGGGTGAGTTTGCAGAGGATGATCGTCAACCCTTATGCTAACAATCAAAATCGCATCTAAATCTGGAAACTCCATTGACGCCATTCAACTTCTGAATGGCCGACAATCCGGAAACCTTCCGCCTGGACAATGTCGGCAGATCTTCATTTCCTAGTAGCGGCGGGCATCTCTAAAAAATGATCCGGAAGAAAGGCGCTTGGAGTCATTCGCGCCATTAGACGGCGCCTTTGAAGAAGAAGGTCTTGTGATGCGCGTCCCGATGGAGGAGCAGCCTGGGCCTAAAGACCGTACACGACTAAAGTCGTGCCCTGATACAAAGCCGCGGGCACCCAGTTAGTGATTTCGGCTCAATGCTCGAAGTGTACGAAGTTGCGGGGGTTGGAGGAGGCGTTGGAGGTAGCGGGAGTTCATTTGGCGGCCGGCAATCATTTGCGTGCTCCAGTTTCTCGCTCATGCGCAACACCGGCGCCGTGATAACTTTCCGGGGGACCGAGATAACTCGCGGGCGCCGCTCCCTGGCTCACCACCAGCTTTTCAAGCACCACCCCCGGATCGACCATCGTGAATTTCAGGGTGTGATATCCCGGCTGCTCCACGCGCAACGTGGAGGTCACTTTGCGGACGCCGTCGCTCACCGCCTCTTCCCAACCTTTTTGAGAATCGTTGGCCAGCGCATCGACCACCAGCGGCGGCTGATCGTCAAACGAGATGGCGTACCTCAATCCGCGCCCTGGAACAAAGTTCAGCGTCGGCGCCAGGATGGCCTCCACATTCAGGCTTCCGCTGTCGAAAAGAAACATCCGGTACTCGAGCACCGGAGCGGGCATTGGCGGCTCGACACTCGCGGCCGTGACGGGGAAGATCGTCATCCCCGAGCGCGTCTCGCCAAATCCGGGAATCCGCTCCCAATGCGCTTGATCTGTCGCGGACCGGCTGGTGAAATCTTCGGCCTCGATGGAGACGTAGTGACGCGCTTCAACGAATCCGTCGAGGGAATCTCGCGCCGGCACGGCGGGCCGCAATGCCTCGACGCGCACGCGAACTGGAGGACGGCCTGCCTGCGTTATGATACAAGACAGTGTCCATGAGACATCGCTGCAAGACGCCTGGTAAAAAGCAATTTAATTGGGAGCTGCCATCAAGACGCATTCTCCTTTGGGATGGATGGTGTTCAGCCGGGCAATTCACAGCACTGATTTTGATTTTTCTTCAACGACAGGAGATTCACAATGGCCGAAACAATCTTTAGCTCTTTCGAAACAGTAAAGTACGAGGGCCCTTCAAGTAAGAAGGCCCTTGCCTACCGCTGGTACGACGCAGACCGGGTCGTACTGGGCAAGCCCCTCAAGGATCATCTGCGCTTCTCGGTCGCCTACTGGCACTCGCTGGCTATGCGCGGAGGCGACCCATTTGGCTCAGCCACGATCCACCGCCCGTGGTTTGAGGCTGGCGACCCGATTGCGCAGGCCAAGGTGCAAGCCGATGCGGCTTTCGAGCTTTTCCGTGTGGCCGGGCTGCCCTTCTTTTGCTTCCATGACGCCGACATCGCGCCCGGCGGGGAGACTCTTGCCGAGACCCTGAAAAACTTCCACATCATGGTGGATTATTTCGAAGAGAAGATGAAAAAGTACCCGACCAAGCTGCTGTGGGGAACTGCAAATCTTTTCTCCCATCCGCGGTTTATGGCCGGCGCATCCACCAATCCCGATCCTGAGGTCTTCGCCTGGTGCGCGGCGACGGTGAAGAATTGCATGGATGCCACCAAGAGGCTCGGTGGCTCGAATTATGTGCTGTGGGGTGGACGCGAGGGTTACGAAACCCTGCTGAACACAAATATGAAGCAGGAACTCGAGCAAATGGGGCGCTTCCTGACTCTGGTGGTGGAGTATAAGCACAAGATCGGCTTTGACGGCCAGATTCTGATCGAACCCAAACCCAAGGAACCGACAACCCACCAATACGACTTTGACGTCGCGACGGTGTATTCATTCCTGAAGCGCTTTGGCCTGGAAAAGGAAGTCCGGGTTAATATCGAAGCCAACCACGCCATGCTCGCCGGACATACGTTTGAGCACGAGATTTCGACCGCGGGCGCGCTGGGAATCTTCGGATCTCTGGACATCAATCGCGGCGATGCGCTGCTGGGCTGGGATACGGACCAGTTCCCGAACGAACTTTGGTCGATGACGATGAGCATGTATCACGTCATCAAGGCCGGCGGCCTTACCAAGGGCGGATGCAACTTCGACGCCAAGGTGCGGCGCCAGAGCTTCACCCCCGAAGACATGGTCCATGCTCATGTGGGCGGCGCCGACCTCTGCGCTCGCGCATTCCTGACCGCTGCCAAGCTGATTGAAGACGGCCGGTACGATGAAATCCTCGCGCAACGCTATGCAGGCTGGAAATCGCCTGAGGCGGTCGCGATGCTCAGCGGCAAGGTTTCGCTCGATCAGATCGAGGCAACGGCTCTCAAGAACGGCATCAATCCGCAACCGCGTTCCGGCAAGCAGGAACAGATCGAGAATCTCCTGGCTCGTCTGATCTATTCAGACGCTCTTTAGAAAAGACGGCCTGAGCCGAAGCTGTTTTACGAACGTCCGGGGGGTTCGCTCCCGGACGCTCGTTTGAGGAAAGGGCCGTGAGCCAGCCCTATGTCCTATTGACGCGAATCTTCGTACTACAGGGGTACAAATCAAAGCCTTTACTTGTCGAGTTGCTTTGTGCCCGTTACCCGGAAGTTGGCGGTCTGCACCTGCGCGGAGTCCTCTGGCTGCGCGCCGCCGATGCTGACGCGGTACTCGCCGGGAAAGATGATGCGGTTCCCACTGGCATCAACCTGACCCAGAGAGCGCGGATCGACCGTGAGGCTCACGTGGGTTATCGTATGGGAAGCAAGATGCACGCGGGTGAATCCGGCAAGCACGTGGCGTGGAGTTTCGAAGCCCTTGGGCTGCGTCAGGTAAACTTCGACGACTTCATCCCCGGCCAGTGCTCCGGTGTTTTCGACATCGGCCTCCACTCGCAGTGAATCTCCGGCAACAATGCTTGCAGATCCGAGCATCAGGTTGCGGTAAGCGAAGGTGGTATAGCTTAACCCGTAGCCGAAGCTGTAAAGCGGCTTGCCTGAGAAATAGCGATATGTACGGCCCTGCATGGCATAGTCGTCAAACGCAGGAAGCTGATCCAGCGAGCGATAGAACGTGAGGGGAAGACGGCCGGCCGGATTGTTGTCACCTGCAAGCGTCTGGGCAATCGCAGTCCCGCCCTCTTCGCCGGGATACCATGCCTCGAGCACTGCGTCGGCATGCTCGTTTGCCCAGTTCACCGCAAGGGCGCTGCCGCTTTGCAGCACGACGATCAACGGCTTGCCAGTGCCCGCCAGAGCCTTCAACAGCTCTTCCTGATCGGCCGGCAGATCGATCGCGGTGCGGTCACCCCCGCTGAAACCGTCCAGCTTCACCGGCATCTCTTCCCCTTCAAGCGAAGGCGAAAGGCCGACCAGCGCAATAATGACGTCGGAATTCTTTGCGGCATTAACCGCCTCGTCGTGCAACACCGCGGCTGGAGCCTGCCACGTAAGATCGATGCCCGCGCTCCCCGTCCCGTGCAGGTACTCAAGCCGAATGGCGTGGGGTCTGGCGTCGGCAAAGTGCACGGGTGCTTCGATCACCGCGCCGCGTTCTCCGGTGGACTTGTGTTCACTGCCCACCAGGAGCTTTTCATCGAGAAACAACCGGAATCCTTCTGTGTTTTCGCATGCATAGCAGTAGTTCATCCGGACTCCGAGCTTGTAGTCGCCTGGCGCAGGTGGAGTGAAGTTGCCGCTCCAGCGCACCGAGTAGTTGTTGCGGCCGAGTCCGGCAACCGGCGCAACCTTGTCCCAATTGAAGTTGACGTTGACGTCGGTCCGCGTAAGCACCGGCTGTCCGCTGAGGTCCGCCGAGTTGAAGTACTCGGCCGTAAGTCCATGGCCGGCGCCGGTCGCCGGGCTGAGAGCGGTGTGTTCGATGGGCATGGCAAAGCCTGCGACCAGCGTCGATCCCTGCGCATAGCTGACAGTGGCCGCGGGGAAGCGCTTCTCGATTCCGGTGAGAGGGTAGACCGGCTCCGGCGGCGGCGCATTGTAGTTACCCTGCAACGACTGCACCAGTTCGGCCGTGGGGCCAACAACCGCGATGCGCCTAACGCCAGACTTGAGTGGCAGGACCCCGTCGTTGTTCTTGAGCAGCACGATGGACTCGCAAGCCGCCTGCAATGCGAGTGCGCGGTGTTCTGGCGAGTTGTTCTCGGACAGGGGAATCCGGCCATAGGCATAGCTCGCCGGTGGATCGAACATGCCAAGATCAAAGCGAGCGCGGAACAAGCGCCGCAGGGAGTTATCGATGTCGGCCTCGGTCACCAGTTGCTGGCGCACCGCTTCGCCGAGCAAGGGAAAGGCCTGCCCCGGGCCATAGATGCACTCCAGATCGGCACCAGCCTTCAGCGCGGCCGCTGCGGCGTGCGGCATGTCCGGCGCATAATGGTGACCGATATCGACATCGGATATCGCGCCACAGTCGCTTACCACGTAGCCATCGAAGTGCCATGCGTCCCGCAGGTGATCGCGCAGGAGCATGGTGTTGGCGCACGCCGGCACGCCGTCGATGGCGTTATACGCGCACATCACCGATTGTGCGCGCGCCTCGGTAATAACCGCCCGAAACGCGGGCAGATACGTATCCTCAAGGTCGTGCTTGGAAACATCGACATTGGCGTTATGCCGCGTCGATTCCGGACCGCTATGAACGGCAAAGTGCTTGGCCGTGGACACCACGCGCGGATGGCCAGGGTCGTCTCCCTGCATTCCGGTAACAAAGGCGACGCCCATGCGGCCCGTCAGAAACGGGTCTTCTCCGTAGGTCTCCTGCCCTCGTCCCCAGCGCGGGTCGCGAAAGATATTGATGTTCGGCGCCCAGAACGTAAGACCGAAGAAACTCTCGTGCTGGTTCTGGCGAATCGCCTCGTTATACTTGGCGCGGGCTTCGGTTGAAATCACCTCGCCCATGCGATGCACGAGGGGCGCATCCCAGGTGGCCGCCATTCCGATCACCTGTGGAAACTCCGTCGCGTAGCCGGCAAAGGCGACACCATGCAGGCCTTCGTTCCACCAATCGTACTTCGGAATGCCCAGTCGCGGGATGGCAGGCGCATGGTCGCGCATCTGCTGTACCTTCTCTTCAAGCGTCAACCGTCCGATCAGATCGTCGACGCGCCGGTCAACCGGAACTGACGGGTCCATATAGGGCAAAGGCTGCTGGGCCGCGACCCGCAGCGTGGCTGATAGTACTAAAAAAAGGGCGAAAGAACTCCGGATCTGGAACAATTTCATGAGCAGGCCTGCCTGAAAGATCGATTGTTGCGCATCTTGCTGTTGCGCCAATGAAGAGTGCGAATTATGCCATTATAGCCAGCACGTCCGGTCCGGCGAGAGCCTTATTGCGCACAGCCACCATTTGACAACCAGTCGATCCACCCAGCATCGGCATTCCTGAGTAGGCTCGTTCGGATGCCAGTTGGCGCAAACAGGCTAATTCACTCATCCAACACATCTTGTTGCCGTAAAGTTCGCATTCTTTCAGTTCAGTTTTGAAAAACGCCGTTAGCGCCATTCATTCCCTGAGTGACTAATTTACATAGCACAAAGGATAGGGACCCGTCTTGATTGCCTTGTGTAGACAAGCGGTATCTCCAAATAATTGATCTGGCGGAAGGGCGCGGGGGGGCATGCGCGACAAAAAGACGGCGCCTTTGAAAAGAAGGTTTTGTTGATGCGCGTTCTCATCCGGTAAATAATTATCCGGCCGCGGAGATGATGTGCCTTCAGGCGCAGGAAGCGCGTTGGCTGCCGCGCCAGGGAGTAATGCGGCGCGCCAGCCAGCCAGCCATCCTGCTAAAAAGGGATGGCGCGGAGTGGGGTGGCTTTGCCTTGCTCGTGGCCGCGCGCAACTGGGCCAGGGTGTCTTTGACCATCGTCCGCAGAGACTCGGCCTCGAAGGTGCAGGAGCGCAGATAGGCTGAGATGGTCAGGCCGGCCTCGGCGGCGCGGCGGTGCAGTTGCGCACTCTCCGCCCTGCTCATGCGGATGGTAATGCTGGCGTCCTTCAAATCCCGTTCGACAGGCGCAGTCCGAAGGAAGCTGGGGGCCTGATTGGGATCTGGGTCCGGAGTTGCTCCTGGCTCCAGGTTTGCGATGGGTCGAGTTAGCGGATGCGTGACCGTTGCCGAGGCATCTTCATAACAAAATGGCTCCACATCGGCAGGCTGAGTAAGCGACCGGTCTGAGATTTGGGAGGGGACTTGGGAGGGACGGTAGCGCGCGTGGGCCTTCAGTGCGTTCTCGTAGCTGAGGGTTGCCACGTCGTCGGCCAGATCGTCATCGTTCCAGGAGGGCGCGGGTCTCCACTTCATCGACAAAGTTCCGTCGCCGGGGACGCCGGTGGCTTGCTCTGGCGCGGCAAGCGCGGCCAGAAAGCCGGCAAAGGTGGAGTAGGCGGGGGAGGGCGCGGATTTCCACTCCGGCGACGATGACCTGTCGCTGGAGGCCCGGGATTCAGTTGGTTGTTGCATGGCATGGAGCATAGCGCGTGGCAGAGTGGCTAGCGTGAGGAATTTCCCATGCAAAGACGAAAGTGCTCCCAGAAAAGGACGAGCAGATTGCGTGTCCTGAAATGAAACATGCGTGACTCTCTGTGCCCGCTTGAATCAGCGAGAAGGGCCGACGCGGTCAGGCGCAAACTGTTTCGACGGCTTCGGGATCGGGGAGGATGCGTCCGGGGAGCCTCAGCAGTTGGGTGACAGCCTCGGCGGTCATGGGGCGGGCAAGGAGAAATCCCTGGCCGTAGCGGCAGCCCATCTCGCGCAACAGGCGATATTGCTCATGGGTTTCAATTCCCTCGGCCATCACGTCCATGCCGAGCACGCGGGCCAGTTCGATGATGGTGCGCACGATCTGCAGCGGTTGGTCGCCCTCGGTCATGCGGGTGACGAAAGAGCGATCAATCTTGAGCACGTCGAAGGGAAATGAATGCAGGTTGTTCAGGGAACTGTAGCCGGTGCCGAAGTCGTCCATCAACAAGGAAACACCCAGCCTGCGCAGGCTGCCGAGCACCATCAAGGCGGTGCGTAAATTGGGAATGAGGCTGGACTCGGTCATCTCCAGGCCGAGTTGGCGGCTGGAGATGCCTGATTGCACCAGGAGGCCCTCGACATGATCCGCCAAACCCTCGCGCGAAAACTGGCGGGCGGAGAGGTTGACGCCGACTCGCAGAGAAGCATGGCGCGGGTCTTCAAGGCACCACTGTTGAATCTGATTGCAGGCTTCGGCGAGCCCCCAGTCGCCAATGGGCAGGATCATGCCGCTTTCCTCGGCCTGCGGAATGAAGTCCATGGGCGGAATCAGGCCTCGCTCGGGATGGACCCAGCGGATAAGGGCTTCAAGACCAACAATCCTGCGCGTGGCAAGCTCGATCTCCGGCTGGTAATAAAGCACGAACTGTTTTTGCTCCAGTGCCTGGTGCAGGTCGGCATTGCCTGGCCAGTTTTGGTCCGCTTTTTCGGCAGCGCGGTAAGCACGCTGTGGTGCACTCCTGTTCTCAGTGATGGTATTGCGCAGCCTGCGCAACTCCAACTGGCTGGAGACCAGATCGGCCAGGGATTCCAGCGTGCGAATCGCCTCTGGCGGAATATCCCAGCCCTTCTCGCGGTGGAAGATGATCAGGATTCCGAGGATCTTTCCCGAAGAGGAGCGCACCGGAACGCAAGCAAAAGAAGCCATGCCGAGCATTTTGAGTCGCGGCAACAACATATCGCATAGAGGATGCGTGGAGATGTCGGTGATGATTACCGGACCGTCTTTGGCGAGCACCAGGTCGAAGATGGAGTTTTCGCGCGGCAGCTCGCGTATCACCTGACGCCAACAGGACTTCATCCAGACACGGCTCTCGTCGGCAAAGGCAAGTGTGGCTGAATCGGCCTGAAAGTACTCTGCAGCCAGCCGCGTAATTGCATCGAAAGCGGGCTCAGGCGGAGTGTCGAGTATCCCGACAGAAATCAGTGCAGCCAGCCGTTCATCCTCCTGCTGCTGATCCATCTCGATAAGCCCCAGCCCTGCTTGTGGCATCTCGACTCCTGGTCCCTGGCGCCCGAGAAAGGTTGGTTCTTGCTTAGACAGCCCTTTCTATATGCCGGCTTGCTCGACAAATACCAAAGGCTACCAGACCTGCTCCCTCATTGAGCCGCGGTTACAACGATGACATAGTCCAGCCTGTTACACAGGCGACGTGTCCTCTTTATCGGAAAGGATTACCAAGGGCATGAGGTTACCGCGGAGAGATTCAGGTGAGTACCGGACTCACGCTCTTCGTACTATTTGAGGGCAGCCGGTTGCCCCGTTTCCGTCCACAGGAAGGCGAGTTCGTCGGCGTCATCCTGAATCTGCTGTTCGACGCCAACGCCGGCAGAGTGGCCGCCGGTAATACTGTAATGGAGAAGGATGGGCCTTCCGCTGGACGAAGCCGGCTGCAACAAGGCTGTCATCTTGCGCGCATGGAGCGGATCCACGCGCGTGTCGTTGTCTCCGGTAAAGAACATCACCGCGGGATAAGCCGTGCCTGCCTTGACATTTTGATAGGGCGAATACTTGAGCAGGTAGCGGAACTGAATTTCGTTCTCCGCGGAGCCGTATTCCGTCTTCCAGTAGGAACCCACAAGGAATTTCTGGTAGCGCAACATGTCCAGCAGCGGATATCCGCACCAGACAGCTGAAAACAAATCCGGCCTCTGGGTAATGGAGGCGCCCATCAAGAGACCTCCATTGGACCGGCCACGAATGGCGAAGCGCGACGCAGAAGTGTACTTGTTGTCGATCAGGTACTCGGCGGCAGCGAACCAGTCATCGAAAACATTCTGCTTTTTCTCGAACATGGCCTGTTGATGCCAGCTTTCGCCGTACTCGCCGCCGCCCCGCAGGTTGGGCACGGCAAACCATCCGCCCTGCTCCATCCACCACGCATAGGACGGGTTCCAGATAGGCATTTCGCTGGAGTTGAAGCCGCCGTAGCCGGTCATCAACAAGCGCTCCGTCCCGTCCTGCTTCAAGCCTTTTTTGCCGGCGATGAACATGGGAACTCGGGTGCCGTCCTGTGACTTGAAGAACACCTGCTTTATCTCATACTGGCTTGGATCGAAGGGAATCTCCTGCCGAGCGAAAACCGTGCGTTTGCCGGTGACGGTATCCAGCCGGTAGATTGTCGGCGGCTGAATGAAGGACTGGAAAGTGTAGAAGCCGTAGCGGTCAGATGGTCGACCCGAGAGGCCGGAGGTCGAACCGATGCCGTTATAGTTGATGCGGCCGGCAGGCGTGCCATCCGGCGAGTAGATAGAGGTTTCCGCTTTCACGTCCTTGAGTCTCGTAACGAAGAGCTTGCCGCCCACGATAGAAAAATTTTGGATGGGGTCAGGACCTTCGGCGATGATGGTTTTCCAGTCGCTGGGCTTGGCGCCGGGCTGGGCTTTGAGGATGCGTCCGTTAGGCGCTTGATAATCGGTCCTCACAAACCAGGAGCCCATGGCGTAGATGGTCGAGAAGCGGAAGTCCATGCCCCACACCAGGATGTCGAATGGAGCGTCTTGCTTGCTCAGGTCGCGGAAGATAATATCGACGCGGCGAGCGGGAACGCCGCGTTCGATTTCTACGACAAGATAGCGGCCATCATCTGTGATTTCCGCACTGAACAGGTCGTCGCGCCCCAGCTTTTCGCCGTGAAACTCATGCCCCAAGATGAGCGTGTCGCTGCTGGTGGGCGTGCCCAGCTTATGCAAATAGAGCAGCGTACCGGACTTGTCGTTGCGCGCGTAATAAAAACTGCCGCCATCGGGAGTAAAGCGCACGCTGTCGTAGCGGGCGCTGGGCAGTTCATCCTCCAGCGTTTTTCCGGTCTTCACATTCAACAGATGGATGGAGGTTTCATCCGCGCCTCCCTGGCGCACACGGTAGGCCAGCAGCATTCCGTCGCGGGAGACGTCCGCCAAACTTACGGAGGTATTGGGATTGTGGCCCAGCGCGACGGGGTCGGCCAGCCTCTCGTCCTTCCCTGTCCAACCGTGGCGAAGGTAGATCGAGGCTTGCTGCTCGCCAGCCAGCCGCTTCATAAAAAAGTAGTTGCCGCCGCGTTTGTAGGGCATTGACCAGCGAGAGACTTGTTCCAGCGCTTTCAGGCCTTCCACCAGCTGGGGCCGTATACTTGCCTGTTTCAGATAGAGTGCCGTGTAGGCGTTTTGGGTGTCGATAAAAGCGCGGGTTTGGGGGCTCCTGGCGTCTTCAAGCCAGCGGTAGTTGTCAACGATCTTCGTCCCGAAGTAATCGTCTACCACCGGGATGGACTCGACAGCCGGCGGCGGCGGCAGAGTGATGCCCTCGCGGCCACGAATTGTCTGGGCGAATGTGCCCATCCCGGCAACTACCCAAAGCAAAACTCCCGATTGGAAAATGCGCCGCATGCAATGCCTCCACAGCTTGCTGAAAAAGTCCCATTTTCAATCAATAATCACAAAAAGCATACCTCAGGGGCTAAAGCCCTTTGTTTCTTAATAAAGCATTTGCGGCACGACTGAAGTCGTGCCCTGACGCTTCTTGCTCCATTTTTACATTTTTCCGCAAGCAGTCCAGCCGACAGAATACCCGACAGGATGAGTGTTGCGCCGGTCACCCCGCATTGATATTGCCGATTTTGCCGGCAACCCCGGTAGAATCAACACCAGTGGCAGTAGATTCCCCAATCCAACCCTCAGTGCCGGCGCCGTCCAGATGGGTGCGCGCACTTAGGCTGCTGCGCCCTTCGCACGCGCATACCGTGTTCACGGCGACCCTGGTGCTGATGGCCTCGGCCTTCTTCTCGCACATCATCGGCCTGGTGCGCCTCAAATATATCGCCTGGCTCTTTGGCCGCGGCATGGAAGCCGATGCCTTCAACGCCGCCTTCGTGCTGCCGGACATGATTTCGTACTTTCTGGTGGGCGGCGCGGCCTCCATCACCTTTGTCATCATCCTCACGCGCTATCGCGAAACCGGGCGCGAAGAGGAGGGGCAGCGGTCACTTTCGGTGATTTTGACCACCATGTTCCTGGTGCTGGGCGCAGCCATTGTGCTGGCTGAAATATTCGCTCCATGGTATGTCCACTGGTGGTTCAACGGCTTTGATCCAGTGAAAGCGGCGCTGTGCACGCGGCTGACGCGCATTCTGCTGCCCGCGCAGTTGTTTTTCTTCGCCGGCGGGGTCTTCGGCGCGGTGCTACTGGTTCGCAAGCAGTTCAGCGTGCAGGCCTTCTCGCCGCTGATCTACAACCTGGGCATCATTGCGGGCGGCTTGTTTCTGGTGCATCTGCTAGGCGTCGATTCGCTGGCCATCGGCGCGCTGGCCGGGGCATTTCTGGGGCCGTTTCTGTTGAACGCGATCTTCGCCTGGCGGGCGGGCACGCACTATAGGCCTATTCTTGACTGGCGCGATCCGGGATTGCGCGAGTGGGTGCGGCTGTCTCTCCCGCTGATTGTCGGGGTTTCGCTGGTGAGCGCCGACAATTGGATCATCGCCCACTTTGCCTCGGAGACCATGGGCGGGGTCACGTTGATGACCTATGCCAAACAGCTCTTCACCGCGCCTATGACCATTCTGGCACAGGCGGCGGGAGCAGCCTCCATGCCATTTTTCGCCAGCCTGTGGAGCAAAGAGCGCCACTACGAATTTGCCACCGGCGTCGCAGACTCCGTCTCGCGCGTGGCCTCGCTGGGGCTGCTGGCGTCTTCGGCCATGGTGGCCCTGGCCGCGCCGCTGGTGGAATTGCTTGTCATGGGCGGACGTTTTTCCCCGAGCGACGCGCGCGAATGCGCCGGCTATTTTGCAATCTTTTCCATCAGCATGTTTCTGTGGTCGGCGCAGGCGATTTATGCGCGAGCTTTTTATGCCGCGGGCAACACGCTGATTCCGATGGTGGCGAGCACATTGGTCACGCTGCTCTCGCTGCCCATCTATTATTCGCTTTACCACGGGTATGGAGCCATCGGGCTGGCTATTGCCTCCGATCTGGGCATTGCCATGCAAACCGTCGTTCTCGCCGTGCTGCTGCATCTACGGCGCATGGTTTCACTGGCCAGTCTGGACTACGCGGAGATGGGCCGGTGCCTGATGGCCGCGCTGACGAGCGGAGTGGTTGTTGGGCTCGCCTCTTGGTGGCTGGGAGGGATGGCACACAAAGCAATGCCGGGGCAGGTTTACTGGGTCGACCTGGCAGTGCTGGCAGTTGGAATGGTGATGTGGTCCGCGATTACCAAATGGGTGCTGGAAATGAGCGGATCGGCGTTGCCCAGGGTGGCAAAGAAGCGGCTGGGGATGGGTTAGGGCAAATTCAGGAGAGAAATTTGAAGGTCTTGCCCTTCGGCATGGCCTTCATCCGCCGCAGAAATTCGCCTTCGTCGATCTCTTGCGGCCAGTCCAGATTGATGGAGAATTTATCCATAAAAAAATCGAGTGAATCAGACAAGGCTGGGGTCCGGCTAACAGCTCCCAGCTCTACTAGGCTATATATATCCCGAAATACAGCGTTTCCTGAATATTTAAGGGGAACATAGTTGACACCAGCCTTCTGCATGAGGTCGAGCGCCGTCAACTCGTCGAATTCGAGCAATATCTTCAGTATTTCGATCTGCCGCTCCCCGATTACGCGCTTCCGCTTCGTCTCCAGCCGATTAAAGAGGCTGTACATGGTGTCGCGGAAGAGGGCGCGCTGCATCTGCTTGCGAATCTCCGCCGTTAACCTTTCGCATTGGACTCGCACCCCTTGTAATGCAAAGATAAGAAACGGAGTAAGATCGTGGCCGCCCTGCCGGACTTCGCTCAGAACGCGCAGGTAAGCTGGCTTTTCATCATAGTAGTAGTTTGACATGGCAACGAAGGCCCTGTCTGTCAATCCCGCGCGGCGCAAAACAAGCGCCTCCATGGCGCGAGCCGTGCGTCCATTACCGTCCAGAAAAGGGTGCATGGCAGCCAGATGGTAATGCAAAGCCATGGCCTGTACCAACGGATCATGATCGTGGAACTCCGTCTCGGCTGCCTGAAGAAGTTCTGTAAACGCCACTTCACAAGCTGGCCCTCCCTCAGCGCCACGATGCTGGGGAGTGCCAAAGTGTACGTTAATATCGCGCCCGCGCAGCACGCCGGGAGGACAATGGTCCTCATCACATCCGGTCACAATGAGGCGATGAACCTCACGCACAAGATCGGCGGAGATGGGTCGATCATCGGGAAGCTCACCAATCCAGCGGTAAGTTCGCATCGCGGCGTGCGCCTGCCGCTGCGACCGCGTGCGCAGTTCTTCGGGCAATACATTGGGCCTTATTGCCTCATCCAGTTCTCGCTCGGTAAACTCCGCGCCCTCGATCCGGCTGGTTCCGGCGACCTCGCGTTTGAGCTGCAGCTCCTGTAGCGCCTCAACCCAGCTCTTCTGATAAGGGAGGGTCGTGAGCGCCTGTACCGCTGCTTTGGCTTCTACAAGGGCGGCCATGACAGCGCTTGCATCATAGAGAATCCAGCGTTTTGGCAGCTCATAGCGGATCATGAGTGATTCAGATTCATTTCTAGTTTGATTTTCAATTCATTTCCATCTCATATTTTGTCATCTGCTTTAGATTCTGTCAAATACAATATAACATTATTAATTCATATCCGATTCATTTCTGGTTCATTTCCACTACGTTTCCCGAGTTTCTATCTCAACGCCTACTCTCCGGCACGAGCAACGTACAGAAAGCACACTCCTATTTCAGACGCGTGTGCCCCTGTTAGGGCAGGGGCGCGAGCGTTCAAGCTGAACTTGCAGCACGGCAACGACTAGACCGGCTTGGACGATTCCGACGCGGCAGAAGCCGAAGCAGCGGAAAATGGCTTGCCTTCGGCTGACGCCTTGGCATCGGCTGCCGTCTTGGCTTCGGATTTCTTGATGTCGATGCCGCCCTTGAAGTAGGCGCCGTCTTCGATGCTGATGCGCGCCGCGGTTACGTCTCCGGTCAGGGCACCCTCGGCGCGGATGTCAACCCGGTCAGTGGCGACGATATTGCCGCGCACCTTGCCCAGAATGACGATTTCGCGCGCGGTGATGCCGGCGGCCACTTGGCCATTGCGGCCGATAGTGACGCGGTTACCGGGAAGGGCTATAGTGCCCTCGATTTTGCCGTCAATAAACAGCGACTCTGTGCCGACAATTTCTCCCTTGATAGTCAGGCCCTTGCCGATGGAGGCCTGGTCGCCTACCACAGCCGGAGCCCGGTTGGCGTATTCAGCGGACGAAGCGGGCACCGCGGGGCGGGAGGTTTCAGGATTAATGCTGGTGGTAGAAGGTCCGGATTGGATGGGTTTCCACATAGCGCTCAAAATGAATCCTTTTCTGTCCTGGAAGGACGGGCATTTTAAAACCAGGGCCATTGCCGCAGGCCCCAAAAAATCCAAGTGAATCTGTGAACTGCCGGACGTTTCGCCTGGAGCAACCCACGCGCGGCCACAACTAGGATGTTACTCTTCCCGGCCCTCCAGGAGTATTGCTTTGAGATTATTTTATGACAACACGCTGTACTCTTGAGCTATGACCGATCGGGAGCTGGTGGCGCGGATTGCCCGTTCCGCCGGTGGCAAGGCCGGATATAAACAACTGGTGCGCGAACTGGGCCTGGGCGGAGGCCGGGAACGGCGTCTTCTGCTGGAACAACTTGCACGGCTGACTGCCCGCGGCACGTTGGCCAGGCTCGATACTGAGCACTGGAGCATCCCAAAACCACTTGGCAGGCGGGACAATCTGGCCGCCGGGCGGTTGGACCTGCATCGCGACGGCTACGGCTTTGTGCGGCCCAGCGCCCGCCAGGCTTCCGATGGGGGAGATATCTTCATTCCTCCCAACGAGATCAGCGGCGCCATGCAGGGCGACCAGGTGCTGGTGGAAGTAGAGCCACCCAAGGCAGATGGCCGCCTCATGGGCCGGATTGTGCGCGTGCTGGAGCGGCACAACCCCACCGTCGTCGGCGTCTTTCACTACGCCCGGTCGGATCGCGCGCAAACCGGAGCCCCCAGCGACAGGTCTTCGTCGCTGGGGTGGAAGGGCCACTCCGTCGTTCCTTTCGACGAGCGGATGACGCAGTCCATCTTGATTCCCGCTGGGCAGGAGCTGCCTGCCGCCCGTGAGTCAGCCTCGCCCCACCGTGTTCTCGGTGAAGAAGCAGCATCTCGCGCCCACCATAGCCTGGAAGGGCTGGTGGTGGATGTGGAGATCACCAGTTGGCCCACGCCAACGCGGCCGCCGGTAGGTCGCGTGATCGAAGTACTGGGTTCGCCGGACGACTTCGGCGTGGACGTGGAAATGATGATCCGCAAGCACCAGTTGCCGCGTGTCTTTCCGGAAAGTGTGTTGGCCGAGGCGCGCGCCGTGGCACATCTGGACCTCTCGGAGGTTTCGCGCCGTCGCGATTTTCGCTCGCTCCCCATTGTCACCATCGATGGAGAAATAGCTAGGGACTTTGACGACGCGGTTCTGGTGACGGAACGCCCCGACGGAGGCTACGAGCTGCAGGTCCACATCGCCGATGTGGCCGAGTACGTGCGCGCGGGAACGGACCTCGACCTGGAGGCGCGGCTCCGCGGCACCAGCGTTTACTTCCCCGACCGCGCCATCCCCATGCTTCCGCAGGAGTTGTCGACGAACATTTGCAGCCTGCGCCCCGGTGAAGATCGTCTTGTTTTGAGCTGCCTGATGCAACTGGACAGCGGCGGCCGCATTCAAAGCTACGAGATAGTCGAGGGCGTAATCCGCTCGGCGGCGCGGATGACCTACACGGAGGTTCACACGATTCTTGAAAACGACGCCGAGACCCGCGCCCATTACGCGGCACTCGTACCCAATTTCGAGTTGATGCACAAGCTGGCCGTCCTGATGAACAAGCGGCGCGAGGAGCGGGGCAGCATCGACTTCGACCTGCCCGAGCCGGTGATCGAATTCGACGAGCAGGGCCAGATGCGCGGCATCACCAGGTCGGAGCGCACCTGGGCCAACCGGCTCATCGAAGAGTTTATGCTGGCGGCCAACGAGTGCGTTGCCACCTGGCTGGAAGACCTGCGGGTGCCTTCGATTTATCGAATTCATGAAAAGCCCGAGCCGCGCCGCGTGGTGCAATTCGAGGAGTTGGCGGCCAGTTTCGGCTATTCGCTTGGCTTGGGCGCGCTGCCGGTCCGGCGCATTCAGACGCGCGCAGAACGCCGCGAAGTGCGCGGGCAGGGGCGCAAGCCGCACGTGCACGAGGTGCCAGAAGACATTCCGGTGACGCCGCGCATGTATCAGAAGCTGGCGGCGAAGATCGAGGGCAAGCCGGAGGAGCGAATTCTGAGCTACCTGATGCTGCGCTCGCTTAAGCAGGCGCGCTACTCGGAGATCAACGAAGGCCACTTTGCACTGGCCGCGCCCACTTACACGCACTTTACCTCGCCTATTCGCCGCTATCCCGATTTGATTGTGCATCGAATCGTGAAGGCCTTGCTGCGAGAGGGCGTGCGTGGCGAAGGAGTCATTGCGGAGGGTCGCCACAGCTCGCCCTGGACGCATTCGAATGAGGAGCAGTCGAGCGGCGTGACTTCCCACCCTAGCCGCAAAAACAAAGACGCGGCGAGGATGGGGCACCCAGTTTTTGGTTTCACCGGCGAGCCGCCCATCCCCGAAGCCGAGCTGGCGCAGATTGCCGAGGAGAGCAGCCAGACCGAGCGCCGCGCCGCCGAGGCCGAGCGCGAGCTGGTGGAGTGGAAGAAGGTTCGCTTCATGCAGGACCGCGTGGGCGAGGAATTTACCGCGCTGGTGTTGAATCCTTCAAAATACGGCCTCTTTGTCGAGCTGACCGACCTGTTTGTAGAGGGGCTCGTGCCTATCGAATCGCTACGCGACGACCGCTATACCTGGCGCGAGAACACCCACGAGATTATCGGCGAGCGCACCGGACGCCGCTTCCGCGCGGGCGACCGGGTACAGGTGATTCTGGACCGCATCCTGGCAGATGAGCGCAAGTTGCAATTCACGATTGTGGAAGAAGGTTTGCTGCTTACCGGAAAAAAGGCCGCCAAGTCACCGCCTAAACCGAAAAAGAGCAAGCACAGAGACGCATCTTTTCCGGCTTCCAGGAAAAGGAAGAAGTTTGGCAAGAAGGGCAAGCGGCGCTGAGCCTTCCGGCAGGCAGCGCCGCGAGCGGTGAAGATACCTTATACTCCCGCCTGCTTCTCGGCGAAATCACCGATTATAGGCAGCTTGAAACGCTTGCCCTGGAAGGCGTTGATCACAGGCAGTAGCCAGATGAGCAACCAAGCCAGATCGACAACTAGCCAAAGAAGTGCGATTAGTCCGTGTATATACCACGGAAGAATGAACGCTAGAATACCAAAAACAATCGCGAGCGCAATGTCAATGACGACTGCCGCTACAGTCAGCAGAATCGACTGCCAGCAGTGGAAGCGTATCGATGCCTTCTGGTTGTAGGGCGCAACAACCAGGAAGATGATCGCTGGGATAAACGTGAAGTAGGCAAGGCCGCTGGCGGCATTGTCACTCAGGCCAGTTTGCGGAGTTTGTTCAGGCACGGTAGCTCCTTTGGGATTGGACCCCATTTGTGAGAGTAGATGTTTCACGCCCCAGCCGGACTGGGCATATCCCAAGGAAATCCGGACGGCTCTGATGCAAAGGGCGCGGGCTTGAGACGTGTCTAGGAAAAATGCCCCCGCAGGCGGTTGTCAAGCGGAATCTCAACTGGCCGCGGAGGCCTATTGCGCTGCGCGGATACCTATAACGAGGAAGATTGGATTCTGTCGATCAGCCCAGGATCGTTGTTGCGCACGTTCCCCACGCGGCTGCTGACCGGCCAGGCGCGCATTTGTTCTGCCGGGAAGGGGCGGAGCAACTCCATGGGAGGCTTTGTCGGGTCGCCGGGCGCAAGCCAGCGGGCATAGTCGCCCGGCTCCAAAATCACCGGCATGCGATTGTGGATGGGTTTCATCAATTCATTAGGGCTGGTGGTGAGGATAGTGAAGGATTCCAGCGGCAGGCCCTCAGCGGGTTGCCAGCTCTCCCAAAGCCCGGCAAAGGCGCAGGGTTCGCCGTTCTTGAGAGCGATGGCGTAGGGCTGCTTCGTTTTGGCGTCAATCTTTTGCCACTCGTAAAAGGCGTCGGCGGGCACCAGGCAGCGGCGCTTTTTCAAGGCCTCGCGGAAAGCGGGCTTACGGGCGGCTTCTTCAGCGCGGGCGTTGAAGGTGGAGTAGCTCAGCTTGGCGTCTTTGGCCCAGAAAGGCACCAGCCCCCAGCGTTGCATGGCAAACTCCCGGCGGCCGGAGCCGGGATTGAGCCGCACCACGGGCTGAACGCTCTGCGGAGCGATGTTGTAACTGGACGCAAAAAAGGGAATCCCTTCCAGCCCCACGTCGAACCAGCCGGCGATCTCCTCGGTCGTTGACTTGCGCATGAATCGACAGCACATACCCGCACAGGATAATCCGGCGCGGGCGCAAAGGCCAACCGGAAGCCGACGCATCAATCCAATACAATAGTGCAAGGAGCAGACTGATGGCACACATGGTGTTTTGCGTTCGCTACAAGAAGGAGATGGAAGGCCTGGAAGAGCCTCCCTTTGACTCCGAGCTGGGCCAGAAGATTTACATGAATGTTTCAAAGGCGGCGTGGGGCGAGTGGGTCGATCGGCAGAAGATGCTGCTGAACGAATACCGCTTGCAGCCATGGACCCCGCAGGCGCAGCAGTTTCTGGTCGAGCAAATGGAGCAGTTCTTTTTTGGCGAGGGACTCGGTTTGCCCCAGGAGTTCGTTCCGCCGTCGCAGTAAGACAGGGATCAGGAATCAGTTGTCAGTTGTCAGTGGTCAGTTGTCAGTTAAGGCTGAGCGGTTGTCTGGTTTTCGGTATGACCCCTTGTGATTTCCAGTGAAGAAACCAATCCAGGCACAAGCACGCAAGCCCGGCCTCGTGTAAACTAAGTACGACCCCAAAAGCCGGCTCCCTCAGAGCCGGCTCGATTGTGTCGGGACGTGGCTCAGCCTGGTAGAGCACTCGCTTGGGGTGCGAGGGGTCGGCAGTTCAAATCTGCCCGTCCCGACCATTAAGTTTTTAGATTTCAGTTGCTTATGCAGGCGTTCATCGTCGGCATTTTTCTTCCACTTGTCCAATTGTGACGTAATTGTGTCATTGTCGAGGGCGGCTACCGCCCGCCGCTTGGCTTCCTGCCGAATATGGCTGTAGTGGCGGAGCATCTCGATTGAGACGTGTCCGGCGATGGACATGATGTCCGGTCGTCGGTGGGCTCAACATATCGGGCAAACTCCAGCCACCGGCGAGTGAGCGCCGCCCCTGCCGCGAGGTCGTATTTAGGTGTCCAGGGCAGAACAGTTCTCGCGAGGTCATTCGAGAAGGCGACCCGGCACGTTTCTCGCAAGATTCTATCAACACTTGGCCAAGGTATATTTGGCGCATTTGCCACAGGATGTTGTGGCCCTTGGAGCGCCATCTTTAGTCGTAGCTTTCGTTCTTCACCAAGATAGCTCGCAAGGGATTGCTTGACGCCGCGGATCATGGCATGAACTACTGGGATGCGGCCTAACTGAGCATGAAACTCGGGCGATGCTAGCATGCGAACTGCTGCACGCAGGTTATCCGCCAAGCCAGGTTTCATGAGTTGGTGGCGCGCATCGACTGAGGAAATGTTGCGGAATTCAAATGAGGGCGCAACCATTCGTGCGAAAGTATCGTTGAATTCGCGCCAGGTAACTGCCAAATTGCAGATAAACATCGCTTTTCCAAGCCCGTCTTGTGTCGTGCTGGCTGCTATGATCGCATCGCAGACATCATCGACATAGACTGCATTACAGATGCCCGATCCTTCATCGATAAGGGAGAAGTCACCCGCCCGGGCCCGCGCGATGATAGACGTTACAAATCCGCTGTACGGGCCGTACACGATCGTAGGGCGAAGAACCACGCCTTCAAAATCGCCGGCTTTGATCGCGTTCAAAAAAAGACGCTCCTCGGCAGCCTTCGAGTCACTGTACGACTCGCCATATCTGTGAATCACCGCCGTACTTTCGTGGGCGCATTCCGGCCCTGGATTAGGCCCGTGCACGGCCATCGAACTTGTGTAAACCACGCGACGAATCTTCGCTTGGCGCAAAGCTTTGATCACAGACTTCATCTGCCGCGGCCCATCCCGGTCCTCGCCGTGAGCTAGATGGAATACAGTGTCGCAACCATTTAGTGCGCTAGCCAGAGATTCGCGATCACACAAGTCCCCGCCAACCATCTCGGCTCCCAGCCGGGCAATCCGATTCGCATGACTAAACGAATGGACGAAAGCTCGATATGGAGTGCGGTGAATCAACGACAAGCGTTCACACAATCGGGTACCGATAAATCCCGTGGCTCCGGTAACCAGGATTTTGCCGGGTATATCTGATATCTCCCTCTGTGTGGGCGTCGTAGTTATCATGCAATCACCCAGGGCTGCTGCATTGGAGTCCGGATGGAGTACGCCCGTTCGATGGTTTCGAGAACCCGAATGCTGGAATTAACATCATTCAACGGTGGACGCCGTGTTCGTACTGCATCCACGAAATCTGCCCATAGCCGATGACCGCCTCCCTTGTCGTCCGAATTGGCTAGCGCTCCGCTCCAATTCAGCATTGACTCAGTGGGTAGGCCTGTGACGTGGGACTTGATCAGTACGGACTCCGGCCAGCTCCGGCCGAGCATGGCCGTGGCGCGCGTACCTATCGCGCAGATCGTGTTCGGCAATGGGTGTGTCCAGCTGAACCACATCGAGCACGGAACGGAACGCCCGAATACAGAAACGCTGCCGGCAAGATATGCGTTGGATTCGACACCGCCGAACGAATCATCCTCGAATCGCAGAACGTCAATTGGACCAAACAGAGCAATCACTCTATCCACAATGTGAATTCCCGAATCGTATAAAACACCGCCGCGGGTGGTCGCGAAATTGTAGTAAGCATCTCCGGACATCGGGTAGTCCATCTTTGCGCCAAATTCGCACTTTACCTCCTGCAATTCGCCGAGCATTCCCTCCTGGATAACAGCCGACATAAGAGCATTGCCGCCTAGGAATCTGGTTTGGAATCCGACGCCGAGTAGCCGCCCTGCGCGCTCCACAACAGCGGCTATCTCCCTGGCTTCGTCAGGGTTGGCAGCCAATGGCTTTTCGCAAAGAACGTCGAGACCTTTTTCAAGCAGACTGCAGCAGACGCTCTTATGTAAGCGTGGAGGAACAGCGACCAGAGCAATATCTGCGCTTGTAACTACAGCATCTAGATCGTTGGTGATGGGTGTGGGCAGCCCAAAAAGCCGCTTTGCTCGCTCGGCCGTCGCAAGAATCTTGTCGCACAGGATGCTGATCTTTATATCGCTCCGGTTTAGAACTATCGGCAGATGGACCTCTTGCGTGATTGCTCCGCAACCGATAATGCCGAGGCGCAACGGCGTCATGGCTTTGGTACTCAATAGAATCGGAGAATATGCTGTTGATGTACCCATCTGTTACATCACGGATTTCATTTTTGATTCATCACTCTGAACCGGGATTTCCATTTTGCTTTCCCGGCGAAGACAGTATACCGTCAGTTGCCGCTGCTGCGATATTTTTTGCATTGATTCCAAGGCCAAAGGGCCGGGCATTCCAGGTTGGGCTGTCTCCCAGACCAAGAAGCCATCACTTTGCCCTATTTCGAAGAGATTTTACGGACACCTATTCCTTACCCCAGACCTCCAGATTGGTTTCGCCTGGATGCTGCGACACCTTGCCGGGCGGCATACTCGTGAAGTTCGGCAAGCTGCATTTCTGGGTGCTGGCCGTTCAAGGTCGAAACTCAGGCGTACAGAACAACACGTATGGTGACCTCCAAGGGTTATCGGCGGACGCAGCGAAGCTGCAATCGCCGCACGCCAAACTGTGATGTAAATATGACGTGACCCGGCACAAAACGGCCGTTCCGATTACTGCGGCTACGCAGTTTTCGGGCTAAAAACCTAATAAGGAGCCATTCTCGCTTAGGGTGCGAGGGGTCGGCAGTTCAAATCTTCCCGTCCCGACCATTTAGAATCTTCAGCTTACAAATTTCTCATTCCTTCCAACGCCACGACTGTGGGGACTTTTGTGGGGACCTTGACGTGATTCTGGTACATTTTTTCTGTTTACTGAAGAGACTGCCCAGCAATCGAGTCCAACGTCTCCACGGCCCGCCATTTTGCTTCCCGCCTAACGTGGCTGTAGTGTTACAGTATATTTCGACTGAGGTGACCACTGATTACCTGAATGGTGGAGTCCAGGGCTACGTCTGTGCCAGCGCCGAAATAAAATGGTGTCGCAGATCATGGATGCGGCACTCGACTTTGGCCTGTTTCTTCGCTGAAGTCCACGTCCGCTTCCACGATCCCTGGGCTTGCTGTAGTCCACGTCGTAGGGGGTCATCACGCCCCGATCTGGCGCGTCTTCGCCCTTGAACATCAGTTTTGCACTGGGGAAGATGTAGTCCTCGGGCTTTGCACCAAGCCAGCGGCCCCGCCATTCCTTGAGCGCGCCGAGCGCCGCTTGATTCAATGGCACGATGCGCCCCTCGCCGCTTTCAGTCTTTGACTCGCCAAACTGGAACTCCGCCTTCAAAAAGTCCACCTGGCACCAGCGCGCGCAGCGCTATTCGGCATTTTGTCTGAGCAGCGGCATAGGTGTATTCTCGTATTGAGCTTGAATCAACGAGGAGTTCTTCGGTGAGGCTTGGCGGATGACCACCATTGAGAAACTGCAAAGTGTTTTCCAAGATGTGTTCGACGATCCCTCGATCCGGCTCACATCGGAGCTTTCTCCCGCAACCTACCCGGATTGGGATTCGGTCGCCACAGTCCGCCTCGTTCTGAGCATCGAATCGGAATTTGGCATCCGCTTCACAACGGATCAAGTGGCAGAAATCAAGTCAGTGCAGAACCTTCTCGCCGTCCTCGAAAAGCAATGATTACACGGGATTTTTGCCTGGCCGACCAACTGGCGTTTGGCGAGCTTTCGGGCGATTTCAATCCGGTCCACATTGATCCGGTGGCGGCGCGGCGATCGATATTCGGTGGCGCCGTGGTGCATGGCATTCATTCGCTGCTGTGGGCTTTAGACGTTTGGTCGCAAGATCGCCCTCAACCGTTCAACATCAATTCCATTCGCGCCGACTTTGCGCGACCCATACGGTTGGGGGACGTCGTAACTTATTCCCTCATCAGCGAGCTGGACGGTCAAACGCAAATCCATCTGCTGGTTGACCAGTTTGTGACTACCAAGATCAAACTCAAGTGGAGCCATGCACCGACCCCGGAGCTGAAACTGTTCACTGTTGGGTTCCCGCCGCGCGAGGATCCCAAAGTGCTTGCGATGCGCGATGCTGAAAACGCATCCGGAGTGCTCCCGTTGTATCTGCATCGGGCTGTGGCGGCACAGCTTTTCCCACATCTTGGCACAGCGCTGCCGCTTGCCCAATTGCTGGCGACCACGCGCCTCGTTGGCATGGAATGTCCAGGTCTGCATTCTTTTTATTCGTCGCTCGATGTGTCATTCCGAGAAGATGCCAACATCACGCCAGTTCTGGCTTATGAAGTCACAAAGCTGGACACCCGTTACGGCCACGTGATGATCGCCGTCACGTCTCCGAACATGACCGGCAAGCTTACCGCCTTCTTTCGGCCCTCACACCAGGAGCAAGCTCATTCACGCGCGTTGCAGGCGATCGTCAGCCGGGATGAGTTTGCCGGTCAGCGCGCTTTGGTGGTGGGCGGCTCCCGCGGCTTGGGCGAGGTGACCGCTAAGCTACTCGCGGCTGGCGGCGCAGATGTGAAGCTTACGTACCATCAAGGCGCGGACGACGCGCATCGAGTCGCCGCAGAGATCACTTCGGCGGGTGGTACGGCTGGGTGCCTGCAATTGAATGTTCTGGATCAAACTTACACCCTCGGCGACAGTTGGACGCCGACTCACCTGTACTATTTCGCGTCGCCGCTTATCGCATCGGGAAGGCCGGGCGCATTCTCTTGTGCATTGTTCCAGGTGTTCTGCAATTACTACGTCCTGGGTTTTCACCGACTGGTCGAAAAGCTGTGTGCCCTGGGTTTGAAGCGCGTGTTTTATCCTTCGACCATTTTTATCGACGAACTGCCACCGGACCTGAGCGAGTATGCGGTCGCAAAGATGGCCGGTGAAGAGCTCTGCCGGTTCCTGGAGAAGGCCCATCTTGATCTCCACATCTATCGGCCGCGGCTACCGCGTATGAGCACCGATCAAACCGCCAGTTTTATGCCAACTGAACAGAAGGATCCCGTTCCTGTATTGTTGGAGCATCTGCATGCCATCCGCTGAGAACCTGTTGGAAACCGCCCGGCAGCTCCGCCGCAAGGGCGATGTGCTCGAGGCCTACGACTGCTTGCGCCAAGCTGTCGCCACGGGACCAGAGTCATACGAGTTTCTTGCCAAGGCCGCCGAACTCTTCGAGCGTTTACAGGCGCAGGCTCCATTGCAGGGGATCATTCGCACATGTCGTGTCGCGTACTTGTGCAATCACACCGTTGTGTTTCACCTGCCTATCTTGCGTTTGCTGGCCTGGCTTGACGGCTTGGCAATGCAAGTGTATGCGCCCCCGTATGGCACGGTCGCGCAGGATGTGATGAAGCCGGACTCCCCACTCTATGCTTTTGCGCCGGATTTCGTCCTATTCGCCAACCACTGGCGCGATGCAAATCTTCCGGCAATCAGCAGCGAGCCTGAATCCACTGTGCGAGCCACTTTGAACGGCGTGAAGTATCAGTGGGATACCGTGTTAAGCGGACTTCCATGCCGGATTATCCAGCACAACTTTGATCTTCCGGTCTGCGACGCATACGGAGCGCTCAGCCAACGGCTTCCTGGCGTCCGGTCGGCTATTCTCCGTGAGTTGAATCTCCGACTTTCGCAGATCGCGCCGCCGCAGGTCGCCATTCTCGATCAAGACCAGGTTTCGGCCAATTTCGGCCGGGAACGATGGCAGGATGACCGTACATGGCATCTTGCTAAACAGCATCCGGCTCATGCTGCCCTGCCGGCGCTGGCCAAAGCTCAGCTGGCTTTAATTCGTGCCGGTCTGGGGCTGACGAAGAAGGTCCTCGTTCTCGATCTGGACAACACGTTGTGGAGCGGTGTTATCGGGGAAGATGGTCTTGGAGGTATCCGACTCGGCCCACCGGATGCGCGCGGCGAGGCTCATCAGGCACTGCAGCAGTATTGTCGCGAGTTGAAGGAACGAGGGATTCTGCTGGCCGTGTGCAGCAAGAACGACGAGGCCGACGCGCGATTGCCTTTCGAAGAACACGAAGGCTCGGTCTTGAAGCTAGCAGATTTCGCTGTTTTTACAGCTAACTGGCAGGACAAGGCCGCAAACCTGCAGGCGATGGCTCACAAGCTCAACCTCGGGCTGGATAGCTTCGTGTTTGTCGACGACAATCCGGCCGAGCGCGCCCACGTTCGCGCCCACTTGCCAATGGTCACAGTGCCGGAGTTCACCAGTGACCCGGCCGAGTATATCCGCACCCTAGCCGCAGGCCGGTACTTTGAAGCGTGGAGTCTATCTGAAGAAGACCGATTGCGCACCGACAGCTACGCCGCCGACACCAAACGCGAACAACTGCAACACAGCGCACTTTCCGTGACGGAGTACTTTCGCGAACTGTGCATGGTCTGCACTCATGGCTCATTCGATGAGGTCACTCTCCCGCGCGTGGCTCAGCTCGTCGGCAAGACCAATCAATTTAATTTGACCTCACGGCGTCACAGCCTCGAAGAGTTGCGGCGGTTCAGCCAAAACGAGAAACACTGGACACATTGGTTCCGGCTAAAAGACAGGTTTGGCGATTACGGGATCATCGGTGTGATCGTCGCTGTGGACGACGGTGAAGTCAACTGGCGAATCGACACTCTGCTAATGAGCTGCCGGGTGATGGGGCGTGGCATGGAGCAGTTCATGATTCAAACGCTCGTCGCGGAGGCAAGAGAGAGAGGAATCGACAAGCTGGTCGGCGTTTACTGCCCTACTCCCAAGAACTCCATGGTGGCGGATTTCTATGCTAAAGTAGGATTTCGGCGGCTTGATGTGAACGACTCGGGCGAAGAATTTGAGTTGGACGTACGAGAGGCTCAATTGGCTGCTTCACCAATTGAGGACGCAACTTTGGCTTTGAGGAAAAAGTCATGACAACGACCGTTACCGGGAATCCGGAAACAACGGAAGAGGTTAAATACACTCGTGAGTCGTACCGCCGGTACCTGGCTACCTCCGACAAGCCAGTGCCTCGGGCGATTCGCTGGCTATACCGTCTCCGGAATCGCGTGCATGTGCCAGCTCCCCGCATCGTCGTGAAGCCGATTTTATGGATTTATCTCGGGCTACGTTTTGTGGTGTTCTTTATCCGGCGAGTCTTCATTGCCGAGCCGCTTTTCAAGGCTTATTGCACACGTTATGGGCGGAATCTCCGAACGGGCATCTTCATTCACTGGATTCAGGGCAAGGGAGACATCATCATCGGTGATAACGTTCTTATCGATGGAAAGAGCTCTTTTAGTTTTGCCAGCCGTTTTGTGGACCGGCCAGTGCTGGAAATCGGCAGCGGAAGCGTCATCGCCCATGGGTGCTCTCTTACGATTGGCAAACGTATCACGATTGGTCAGAATTGTGGAATTACCGGCGGATGTTTGATTATAGATTCCAGCGGACACCCGGTGGGCGCAACCAGCAAGGTCGTAGATCAATCCCAGAACAAGTGGGCTCCGCCATCAGATGACGATGTGCAGGAAGTGATCATTGGCGATAATGTTTGGGTTGGCCAACGTTCCATCATATTTCCGGGGGTCACGATCGGGGAGGGAAGCATCATTTCTGCGGGTTCAGTCGTGCGCATTAAGGTAATACCCCCTTACTCTTTGGTCGCCGGCAACCCCGCGAAGGTCATCTGCAAAATTCCAGGCGCTCCGAATGTCGAAGGGGCAGCCTCTCCAGCTGGCGCACAGGCGGAGCGTTGATAGCGTCATGGCTGCGAACTCTCCGCTCTCCTATATTGCCAAAGGACACCACCAAATAGCCTTTGTCGTCAAGGACTTGAATGAAGCCGAACGGTTCTTCAACGGCAAGTTAGGCGTGCGTCGCTTCATCCGTTTCCAGGATGTCTCGGTTCAAGAAGCAACATACCTCGGCGCTCCCGCCGATTTTCATATCGACATCTCCATCGGATACGCCGGCGGCACCCAGGTCGAGCTATTTCACCATCTATCCGGACGCAGTGTTTACAAGGACTTCCTGGATAAACGCGGTGGCGGACTTCATCACTTGGGTTTCATTGTCCCGGATTACAATCAAGCAATTGAGGATTTCACATCCAACGGATTTCCTGTCATCCAGAGCGGTCGAGTCGGTAACAACCCCGGAGTGAGGTTCGCCTACTTCGACACCGAAGCCGTAATCGGTGTTGTCATCGAGTGCATGGAGCTCGACGAGGAAAACCGAAGATTGTTTGAGAAGATAAAGGGGGCTCCGCTATGAGCCCCCAACTGCGCCGAATCCGACGCTAATATTATTATTGCGCCATGTAACCGCATAGGGAAGGAGTCCCGAATATGCGCATTCTGCATCTACATACACATCTGAGTGTCGGAGGGGGAACCACGGTGGTGATCGAACTGGCCGCAGCCCAAATGCGCCTGGGTCACGAGGTTACGATCGCGACAGTTTCTCCTAAGGCGCCATTGGACGATTGGGTGCGCAGCCAGGGGATTGAGGTGTTAAACATGGGTTGCGGAAGGACTTTTCGCGGCAGGTTCCAAGCCATTGACCAGATCCTGAGAAACAGGCACTTCGACGTGGTTAATGAACACTGGGAGATGTGGCTCGTTGGCGCGCTTGCGGCAATGAAAAATCGAACCCCGTTTGTGCACACCTACCATGCGAACCCGGGTAGGCGCTACTTTCTGAAGGAAGGCCTCGCATGTTTGTTCACCGACAAAGTGGTATTGCTAACGCCCGGACCGGATATATACATGCGCAAATGGGTGAGGCCGTCGCGCCGGAAGATTGAAGTCATCCCCAATGGGATTCAGCTCGATCGCCTGGATGGAGCGACGAGGGTTGAGGTGGATGGGATTCCGGTTGATGCGCCAGTAGTAGGGATGGTGGCGAGGATCGATCCGCAGAAGGATTTAGGGACATTCATTCGTGCGGCCAAACTGATCAACGCGCGGCGGCCCGAGGTGCATTTTGTCGCTGTGGGCGACGGGCCCCAGCGGGGGATGTACGAGGATCTGGTAAAGACGATCGGCGTGGCGAACTTTCATTTTCTGGGGCGCCGCAACGATATTCCTTCACTCCTGCGACGGATAAACGTCAACGTGCTGGCGACACATTATGAAGCTTTACCGACTGTGCTGCTGGAGGGGATGGCCAGTGGCTGCGTTTGCGCTGCAAGCGATATTCCTTCGAACCGCTACACGTTGGATGAGGGAAGAGCGGGCTTGCTCTATTCTCATCGGAATCCTGAGGCGCTTGCGAATGCCATCGAGCGGCTGCTCAGCGACCAAGCCCTTGCCGACAGGTTTCGGGCACACGCAGCGGAGTGGGTGAAGTATTTCAATTCCAAGCGAATGGCTGAGGATTACATCAAGCTCTATACAACCCTTTTACAGTAGAATCTCCCTGCGAATCTCGACGGTTGGGCGCGCCAAAGACCCATAATCACTTTTCGGGACACTACCCTGGACACTACTCACGCGTTCTCCCGCCCCGACTGCAGCGACGGGGCATATCTGTTATCCGTTGCGATGCTCTAACGACTTCGGTGGCGCGAAATGTCGTGCAGGCCGATGGCACAGAGCTTTGAGAAATAGCGTCAGGAACGCTCTAATTCGGACGCAAGCATTCTATTCACTACTTCCTTCATCTTTATCTGCGCTTTCCAATTTAGAATACGAGCAGCCTTCGCTGGATCGGCGAAGCTCGTTGTGATGTCCGTCGGCCGCAGCAATGTCTGGTCATAATCGACAAACTCCTCCCAGTTGAGGCCTGCAGACTGGAAGGCATATTCAACAAATTCGCGAAGGGAGTGACTTTCGCCGGTCGCGACAACAATATCTTCTGCTGTGTGATTCTGCATGAGCAGCCACATAGCTTGCACATATTCAGGCGCCCAGCCCCAGTCTCGAACGATGTCAATATTCCCAAGTTTAATCTTCTCAGATTGTCCGCGCAGAATGCGCGCAACGCCTGAAATGACCTTGCGCGTAACAAAACGTTCGCCACGCAGCGGCGACTCATGGTTAAATAAAATCCCGCTGCACGCGAATAGGCCATATGCCTCACGGTAATTAGATACCAGCCAGTAAGCCGCAGCTTTTGCTGCCGCGTATGGGCTTCGCGGGTGAAATGGCGTATCCTCGGTGGCTCCCGGAGGCCGTATATCTCCAAAACACTCACTTGACGCCGCATTATAAAGCTTACTCTTCTTTCCCATGAACCTAATTGCTTCCAATAAATTCAATGTGCCCGTGCTAATACTTTCCATTGTTTCTACAGGCTGCTCGAAAGATAGAGACACGGATGTTTGACCTGCCAGGTTATACACTTCATCTGGATTAGCCACAGCGAGGGAACTCAACACACTGCGGAAATCGCCGAGAGAAGCAGAGACAAGATGAATTCTATTCAACACTCCAAGGCGCTCGAGGCGCTCAAAACGTGTTAAGGCGACGTCGCGTGACGCGCCCCAGACCTCATAATCGAGATCCAGCAGATGTTTCGCCAGATAAGCCCCGTCCTGTCCCGAAATTCCATAAATCAGTGCTCTCATAACCTACCCAAAAGCCTCGCGTAAACAGAGTAAGTTTGCTGTGCGCAAATATCCCAGGAAAATTGCTTGGCGCGAACCTTGCCTTTCATGATCAACTCGCTTCTCTCCCTCGGTGACTGGGCTACCCTTAACATCGCATTCGAGATGCTGTGTATGTCCTTGGGATCAAAATATATGGCTGCATCGCCGGCAACTTCCGGTATCGAACCGGCGTTACTGCAAATAATCGGACAGGCGCACTCCATAGCTTCAAGCAAAGGAATGCCAAACCCCTCATACAAAGATGGACACACAAATGCCTCTGCTGAGGCATAGTAGCGCGATAACAGATCGTCGTCTCCTCGATCTACCAATACAATCCGGTCACGAGGAATCCCGAGTTCTTTTATTCGCTTCTGCTCCTCTTCGTTAAACCGGTCGCCACAGCATACTAATTTATGCGTCTTGAATACTAGAGATTCAGCGAATGCCGCGAGCAGCCCGTAAAAGTTCTTATGGGTAAAACGGTACCCAACATAAAGGAAGAAAGGCTCTCCCACGGCAACAACCGGATCAACTGGGGCGGTTAGCGAGGATGCGAGATGTATGACGCTAACTTTATCGGCGTCGACTTCATATAATCGTATTAAATCAGTTCGTGTACTTTCAGAAATGCAGATCAGATGGTCAGCGCGACGAAAAGCGGCCTTCCTGATATCGATTGTTTTATTGGTCTCGGGGGAGTCTGCCTGATAAATCTCCTGAAACAAATCGTAAACGGTAATTATAGTTTTTGCGGATGAGGTGGAGGTTCTATTACGGGAGTAAAACGTTTCGTGCACGATATCCGGCCTGTATGCCGACGAGAGCACACGGGAAAAGCAGGAGTCAAACCCCCGCGCAATTCTGCCCGAACCCCTCATGCGATCTGTAATTGGATAGCCAAGCACTGGAATCTCATGTGATTTGGCAGCTAATAGCTTGCTCCGGTAGAGTGGCGCGATAATGCGCACGTTAGTCCCAGGATATTTGTGAAGTCGTAGCGCAAGCTCCACAAAGTAGCGCGAGATACCTCCGAACGTCTGCCAAGTGAAAATCTGATAGTCATAACAGATTCGCATATCGTTCCTCCGTATTTAAAAAACTAACGAGTAGTCCTCCTCATCGGGGTTGTTTGGGAAATCTAATTGCGGAATCGGGTAGGTCACATTGTCGCGGACCGGGTGTTCTTCAAGAATCAGGCACTTTTTCAAGAGCGTGACCTCCAGCACCTTCGGGACTCGAGAGTTCGGGATTTGGCCGCTATAGTTGTTTCCATGAATGTGGGTTATTTCGTAGTGAATTCTGAGCTGCTCCATGATCTCGGCAAACTTAGCCCAGAGTATGTTAAGGTCATGGAACTCAATAGCCAATCCATTAATGTATTGTTCGAACCTGAGAAGGTCGGGAAGGACGCGAAATTCAGAGAGCTCAATATCCATTTTGACAAAAACCGAGTTCTCCGGGATTTCATCGGGCGAAAGCGACTGAAACGCCTCGGCAAAAGTAACAAACTGCGCGTTCTTTTCGTTCGAAATACCCCGTGCGTCAAATCGGACATTCGCTTTTGCGATGAAGCGTGAAAAGCCACGATAGATATGGGTCCAGGATTTCAGTGCCCAAAGCTTCCGACGCATGCGCGGCCAATTTAGAGATAAGGTCAACAGCGCAAATCTCAGGCTAAGAATCTCGCTCAGGGCATCTAGCATGTTCGTCCGGAACACGCCCTTTGATACAGAATAGTCGAAGCAGCAAACTGTCACGTCCGGCTTACGATTCAAGAAGTCGAGTTCGAAAGACCAGTCAGTGCTGACGCCAAAACTCATCAAATACTGCGACTGGAGAATCGATCGTTTATTCACTACATAGCCGCCGTCATGCCTGGCCCCCACTCGAATGAGGTCGCTGAGAAATGTCGGCCGATAACCCTCGAGAGAGGCTGAAATGCGTTCTTTCGTCCCAGCCCCATTATTCTTCGAACTGCACGCGTCCTTTCGGTTTGTCGAGCTCATATGAGGATGTCCCACCCATAGTTGAGAGTCGGACGGCGATTAAGCTTGATTCTGAAAGAAATGGGTTGCTAAACCATGAAGGGAGAGCCGTCGAATTCAAAGTCTATCACAGGATGGGTGAGCATATGCGGCTGACCCCGGCTAACATGAGACGCTCCTTGAGTGCCGAAATCCGGAAGGTTAAGGAATCGACTCCAGTGTAGCTGCCAACCGCATCTTCTGCCCTCGGCTTCACCGGACATTGATACACGAGGCAGATTTTCCATCGCCTGCGGTACTTATGGCGGCCGGAGGATAGGGCTCGATATGTTCCTGACCGGAGACGCGGTCAAAGGTCAACAGCCAGGCCGTACGATCGGGATAGTAGCCAAGCAACGCGCGATCTTGCTCCGTTCCCAGATCATGCGCGAAGACTACTCGCTGGCGGTCGATATCAGCGCTGTTGTATACCCATTCCACGTGGAGTGCCCAATCGGGTGACGGATATCGGACGATCACAAGTTGAGGCCTGTCGAGTGACGAGAGCCGTTCCGTCAGCGCGAAGCGCCGTTTAGGCCAATAGATCGGAGATGACCTGTTCATGCTGTCCGGCTTGAGGTTCGGGAAGTATCGAGCCTTAATCGATTCATAGGCCATGAAGGAGATAGCCGGTGACGCAAGAGCCAGCAGGACCAGCGCTACTCCCACATGCTGTCTGCGTAACCGTAGATTCCAAGCGCGCTCTGCCCAAACCGCGACCATCAAGGCGAGCGCGGCCCAAAGGGGCGCGGTGTAATGCTCCAAGTGATACGTTTCGACGGACAGCGCAAGCAGAAAGACTCCGGCAACAATGGCCATTTTTCTGAAGAGCGGATCGCGCCAAGCGACTGGAACCGCCAGCGCAAGCAACACCGTCAGCGACAATCTCTTAAATGACACCAGAGCGCCGACCAAACCAATCCCGAGGAGTTGCCACCGGGGCCGCTCTTTTTCATAGTAGGATACCTCCGCTCCATTTGTTCCCCACAAGGCGGCAAGCCGCGGATGGGAATACGCAGGCTCGGGGCGCAGCGGCTGAAACCAGAACACCGGCACCACTTCGTATTGACTCATGTGCAGTTGATACGGCAGGCGGAACGGGTTCCCGGTAACTGCCTGGTTGTCGTAGCAGGTCCACACGCCGCCAAGCGCAAGCGCCAAAACAGCCACCGCGAACACGCTGGCACGCCGCTTGCGCCAGAGTTCCCTTGTGAAAACCATCAGTACTAAGAGAGTGAATACGCCGCCTTCGTAGGGCCGTGTCCAGAAAAGGAGCATCACGCCGACGGCAAAGACAACCCCCGCAAGCGGCCCTTGCCTGGCGCGATAGATCCCGATCCCAAGCAACACAAGCGCGCCGCCGCTCGCCGCCACCGAGCCGCCCCAGTAGGAGTCCGTCCAATACGTTCCCGGCGAAAGAATCAGCCCGAACATCGCAGAAACCGCCAGTGCCCACCGGCAGGGAACCCAGGCGTACAGCATCAAACAGAATGTGAACAGCATCAGGGCGTTCCCGATAAGAACTCCGTAAAACGGCGAGCCGAAAAGACGCTGTCCCAGGGCCAGGAACAGGGCCTGACCCGGCGGATATTTCGAGGCGTACACGGGACGAAACAATTCCATAGGCGACTCGAAGAACCTTCCGAGCGGGTGCGGCGGCATTGCCAGATGTCCGTGGGCGAAGATGTCTGCCTGGAGAAGGTAGCTGAACTCGTCGTGTATCATGGGTAGCGGAATGCCCGTATGCCACAGAACGGCGAGCCTCCAACCGGCCCAAAGCAGAACAAGAATCAGGGCGGCAGGCAGTGGTCTCCTTAGCATCATGGCCATCTAGATTTTCTCCTCAGGTACCAATCCATCACTCATTGAATTCTTCATCTTGGCCTTCTGAATAAAGCCACATTTACGGTCAGACGAAAGCGAGAATAGCAATATGCTCCATGAGAAAATCCACTTCATTCTTCCATGACAAACACGTCATATCCTTCGTCATTCCCGTTCCCGTTCGGCGCAGAGTGGTGCGCGAGAAGATGCGTCGACAATTGAAACGCACGCACCTGTTCGGGTGTAATCGTAAAGGTCCAGTTGTATCCCTCCCGGTATACCCGCGCGGGCTGTGAAGGATCAATCTCAGGTGACAGCAGTATCACGACCGGCCTGCCCGTCTCCTGCCGGAGCCTCCTCGCATTAGTCAAGACATCATCAAGGCTGAGCTCCAGTTGGGCCTTGCGTGTGAAATGAACTATGTTGCCATACCGTTGTTCGCGCATGAGGTAGGTTGGGTTTGAGACATAGTAAGGCAGTGTCTCCAAAAGAAAATCGGGATCCGCGATGACGACTGCCTGATTAAGGTCCGGATACCTTGCAAAAATCGATCCTATATTGTTGTTGCCATTATCCAGCGCCGCGACCGGAGCGCTCACAATTCCGAATATCCTGCGGGCGCTGGACGGCAATTGCAGAAGAATGACCAGGACAAACAGTATGGTGCCTATGGCTGGCATCCGGCCGAAAAATGACTTCAGGTGAGCGCGAGGATCATACTCCTTCTGTGTACTTCCGGGTATTGCAAGCCAGTACATACAGACCATGAAGACTAGCCACAGAGCCTGATGACGATATATTCCACGATAGACAATTACGAAAAAGAGTGAAAATCCAACCAGGGTTGTCAACGCTGCCAGGAAGGCACCCCTGTGTCTGATCAAGCCCAGCGTGCTGCCGAATAATATCAGTGACTCTATTATCGTCAATGGCTTTCCGAATGCGGGTATGACTCTTGCCAACCAGTCAGTCCCCGGAAAGCAGGCTATGAACAGCCGTGATGGTAGAAAGGTCGCTTTAATCAGCGTCTGGAACGTGATACTGTTGCGGTCAATCATTATCGAATCGCTCAAATTTGGGAAGACTGTAATGAAGCACGTCACGACGCCAAGGCTTGCCAAGGCAGCGTTGTAGAGGAATATTCGGATTTTCCGCGGTCTGTTGGTGACTTCGCTACTGAATATGTCTACTGACCAAAAGAGGAGGAGCCCGCCTACGAGCAGCACAGAATGCACGTTGCAGTTTGCGAGCAAGAACAACAGTACTCCCAGTAAAGCACTCCCGGTGCGATGGCGTGCGTATAGGGCGCAGAACAGGAAAAGAAGCAACATGCTAATTCCATAGTTGCGGGCCATTACGGAGTACTCATACATTAAGGGGCGCGAAAACAAAAGCAACGCCAGAAACGGAAGGCTGAAGGGGGCGCGCAGTACGAGAATCAGCACCGCAACGGCTGCCACAATAATGGAAACAAGCAACAGAACCTCAGGGCGTGGGATCAACGCATGCGCGGCGCGAAGAATCAGATACCAAACAGCGGGATGACCCTCCCAGTGCAGCTCCTTAATCATGGCGTATACGGTTCCGCTCTGTAGGGCTAACGATAGCGGCTTTACTTCATCGCGCCAAACCAAATGTGTCCATGCAAGAAAAGATACAACGCCAAGCCAGACCACGAACATCGCCAATGCAATTAAACGCCTATGGGAGGTGCCTGCATCGCGATAAATCGACCTTATATCAGTCAAACCTGTCCGTACGACCCTAACGGCAAACCGCGCAATTCCCTCTGGGTGATGCGAGGGCAACCGTTGCGATTGATCTATTTCATTATTTCCGACGAACCGATCCATTTAGACTGGAACCTCCTTTCCTGAGAGAATTCTTTCTAACCGGGATTTCCACATGCCCGCAGAATGCAAATTACGTTGCATGATCGAAACTCACTCGCACCTTACTGGCCCTTCCGTCTGGCGGCGCGCTGTGCGCTTCCTGCATCCGGAAGGGTGCGGAAAGAATTTTCCAGGCTGCATAGAAAGTTGAACCGCAAGATATACCAGAGCGCTACGATGCCGTCCTTCATCTCGGCATAAATATCTCTAGCCTTGCCCGTCACGGCAAGAGATTTTGCCGGGTCTTCGTCATAGCTGGCGGAGAAGCGATCAAATTCGGCTTGACTCATACCTTATCGACTCCGCTAAGCCGGGAAATACCAGCAACTGCGTAGAGCGATGTGTTTTCTCTATTATTGCGCCGTGTAACCGCCATCAACGGTCAAGACGGATCCGGTGATCCACCGCGAGGCGTCGGACAGCAGAAAGGCAATCGCGTTGGCGACGTCTTCCGGGTCGCCCGGTCCCAGTGGATGCAGTGCGGTAATCCGCGCCTCATGCTCCGCATCCCAGAAACCTGCGACCTGGCTGTACATCGGCGTCCGCACAAATCCGGGTGCAACGCAGTTTACCCGGATTTGTTTCGGCGCCAGTTCGAGAGCCATCGACCGGGCCATACCGATCAAAGCAGCCTTGCTCATCGAGTAACCCACGATCGTAGGCGAGCCAACAATCGCCATGACGGAGGAAATGAGAACAATTGATCCATGATCTCCCGCATATACCTTTCGGCTCTGGAAAATCCGAACCAAGGCAAGCGCAGCTTCCGTGTTCACCGTCCATACGTCACGATAGACATCCGGCCCAAGAACCCGAAGCGGCGCCGTACACGGCAATCCGGCCGCGTGAACTAGTCCGTGCAGTGGTCCTCGTTGTTCTGCCAGGTTCGTCATCCATTGCGCGACGCCGCTTATGTCTCGCAGATCGCAAGCGTGGCAGGCGTGTCCATCCCCCTCCAAGGCGGACATAGCGTCCTCCAGACCCTCCCGATTCTGATCGACGCCTACGACACAGCCCGCCAAGCGGCTTATCAGAATCGCAGTGGCTCGTCCGATGCCAGACGCAGCTCCTGTTATCAGAATGCGCCGGCCAGTGAGGTTGAAAGGATTGTGCATGGTACTACCTCGCTCTTGTCCGTCTTGCAGAACATCAAGTCGTCATCGATTTCCGCAGATTGCCGGAACCATAACAGCGGCCGATACGTCATTGGGAAATAGGGATTTCTAATCCACAGTTCTCAGGACAACTACACACACTTCTCACCTTGCTGCCCTCTCTCAGGTTTTCGTAACATTCGATACCTCGACTCGATATCGCATTAGACATAGGACGTTGTCCATCCCGCGGCGAATTCATCTGGCCTGCAAGTGAGAGGAGAACTTTTCCGCGGGAACCGTGCGGAGCGCCTTGGTTTCCGGGGCATCGAGATCTGGAAAACGCCACTCTTCCCTCAGCCTTTTTGTGATATTATCAGGAAATAGCATCAAGATGCTATACCTTGGCCGTCACTCGCACAGGTCACTCGCTCAGGTCACTCTCACAGGTCACTCGCACAGATGGATCGGCAGGGTCGGTTGCAAGGAAAGCACAACGGCCAACTTGTGCGCGGAGCATAGTTGGCCGTTCCTAATAGCCAGCCAGACTGAAAGGCACCCCAAGATGAATGAACAGGAATTTATCGCCAATATGGAAGAACTGCTCGAAACCGACCCGGGCTCGATCAGTCTCGCAACGCAGCTGGACTCCCTTGAGCAATGGGACTCGCTGGCATTTGTCAGCTTCCTCGCGATGGCGGACTCAAAGTATGGCGTCCGCGTAACGCCGACGGATCTACGTCAGTGCAAGAGCATCACGGATTTAATGAAACTCGTGGAGAAACGATAATCCCCATGGCGATCGCGAAGGTACCTGGCGTTCGAATCGCCGGCATTGCCAGTGCCGTGCCGGCTACGCGCGTACCGGTGACTGCAGCCGCGGAGATTTTTGGGGCCGATATAATCCAGAAGATTTCCCAAAACACCGGCATCGAATACCGCCATCTCACCTCGCCAGGGTTGTGCACTTCCGACTTGTGTTTTGTGGCCGCGAAACGTCTTCTGGAGGAACTGCGCTGGGAGCCGGCGAGTGTCGAGGCGCTGATTTTCGTCACGCAAACGCCCGATTTTCCACACATTCCCGCCACCAGTTGCACGCTGCAGATGAGGCTCGGTTTGTCCAGGTCCTGCGCGGCGTTCGATGTGACGCTCGGCTGTTCGGGGCATGTCTATGGACTATGGCTGGCGATGAGCCTGATTTCCGGCTCCGGGCTCTCACGAGTACTTGTGCTTGCCGGTGACGTGGCGAGCGTGCTTTCGTCACCCTCGGATCGTGCGGTCAGCCTGTTGTTCGGCGACGCCGGTTCTGCCACGGCTGTGGAGAAGGATGTCACAGCTTCACCTTGTGTCTTCTCGATGGGAACCGACGGGAGCGGTTGGAAGAATCTGATCATCCCCAGCGGAATGCAGTACGCCAGGTACCCGCGGGATGCGACGACTTGCATTCGGCGACAAGCGGAAGACAACAATCAGCGCAGCGCTGAGGACCTGTTCATGGACGGCGCGGAGGTATTCGCGTTCACAATACGTGAGGTTCCGCCGCTGGTGAACCAGGTGCTTAACGCTGCCGGTTGGAAGTTGGAAGAGGTGGATGATTTTGTCTTCCATCAAGCGAACAAATTCATGCTTACCCACCTGGCTAAGACCATGAAGGTGCCGCTCAACAAAGTACCGCTGTCATTGAAAGAATACGGAAACACTAGTTCCGCATCCATCCCGCTCACTATCACGACCCAACTACGCGAAGAGATTAGCTCGCAGTCGCTTCGATTATTGCTAGTAGGATTCGGTGTTGGATACTCTTGGGGAGCCTGCGCGGTACATTGTGGCCCGCTGGTGGCGCCGCCGGTCATCTTAGTAGACAAATCGGAGGCTTGGCGATGTTGAATCCCTTTCAACTGGAGGCCCGCACGTTTCTGGTTACGGGCGCTTCCTCTGGTATCGGACGTGAAATTGCGATCCTCTTGAGCCAAATGGGGGCGCGCATTATTCTCGTTGCCCGAAATCAGGAGCGGCTTGAGGCCACGCGCATGGCGTTGTCTGGCGACGGCCATGTAACCTGCGCCTTCGATTTGAACGCCTACGAGAACATCCCGGCGTGGCTTATGAGTTTGACCAAACAGCACGGTAGCCTCGACGGGCTGGTGCATTCCGCCGGTCTGCACATCGGTGTGCCGCTCAAAATTCTTGAGCCGGCCCCGGTGGAACAACTGTGGCGTGTCAATGTCACCGCCAGTGTCTGGTTGGCAAAGGGCTACCGACAGCGGGGTGTGAACAAGGCGGGCGGCTCGATAGTGTTTCTTGCCTCGGTGGCCGGACTCGTGGGCCAGCCGGTGTTGTCGGTTTACTCCGCTTCCAAGGGCGCGATTGTCGCGCTGACGCGCTCGCTAGCGATGGAGCTGGCCCGCGAGCAAATTCGCGTCAATTGCGTCGCTCCAAGCGTCGTGTTCGGCGAAATGTCAGAGCAGTTCAACAAGAGCCTGACTGAAGAGTACTTGGCGGCAATCAAACGGGATCATCCTCTGGGTTTTGGAGAGCCGCGCGACGTAGCTTGCGCGGTTGCATATCTGCTTTCGCCGGCAGCCAAATGGGTTACCGGATCCACGTTGGTCGTGGATGGCGGTTACACCGCTCACTGAGATGCAAGATTATGTAAGCAAGAGCCGGCAGGATTGTCTCCGGAGCGGTGTTTCCCGGTCAGCAAGGAACCTCTTGGCGTTGACACCTCCGAACATTCCGGCTACATTGCGGCACCATCAGGAAGGGTGAGAATGGCCTTCATCAAAGCAATGGCATATTGCCTCCCAGACGGACGCTTGACCAATGAAGAGTTGTTCCAGCGATTCGGCGAGAAAGCTGTCCGTTCAATCACAAAGATGTCTGGCATCAATGAGAGGCGAATCACGTCCAATGGTGAGACTGCCGCGGACCTTGCAACCCGTGCCGCGCAACAATTGCTGGCTGACCAGCACTGCGATCCGCAGAGCATTGATCTACTCCTTTTCACGTCGCAGACTCCCGATTACCAGATTCCAGCCACAGCTTGCATCATGCACGAGCGCTTAGGACTTCGTCAGAACTGCGCCTGCTTCGACATCAATCAGGGCTGCAGTGCCTTTCCGTACAGTCTAAGCGTTGCCAATGGCCTCCTCGAAACCGGTGCGGCGGAACGTGCTCTGGTGCTCAATGCCGATGCGATCTCGCAAGTGCTATACCCCAAAGATCGCGCTCTAGTGACGCTGCACGGGGACGCCGCTGTGGCCACGCTGCTCGACCGCACTCCCGGCGGCGGCCGGCTTCATGGTTTCCACTTTGGAACCGACGGCACCGGCTGGAAGCACATCGTAATGCCAGTATCCGGTGCCCGTGCCAAGCGCACGGCAGACACGGGTAAGGAAATCGTGACTGAAACTGGCAGCGTCACAACAGCCGAACACTTGCAGATGAACGGTCCCGCAGTTTTTCACTTCACGTCGACTGTCGTGCCGGACGCCATCCAGTTTGCCTTAGCGAAGTGGAAGTGGACGATCGGGGAGTGCTCCCTTGTACTACTGCACCAAGCTAACAAGACGATGTTGGACCTGATTTACAGGGAATTGAACGTGCCACCGGAAAAACGCTTCTACTTCATGCAGGATATCGGCAACGCCGCTGGCGCATCCTCTCCCATGTTGTTGGCCGAAGCTTTGCGCCAAGGCAAAGTCAAGTCCGGCGACAAACTTGTGCTCTCGGGATTCGGCAACGGATTGTCTTGGAGCGTTGTCGGAATTGAGTGGTGCTAGCAAGCAATTCGCTTTCGATATTCGTTTGGCCTGACTTATTGCGACTGCTTACGAGCGGGAGAACTGCGCGGCTTGGCATTGGCTTAGTGGGAATCGTGGTGCTAAGATGTTACGGAAGTTTGACTTCCCTGCCAAACCGACCTGAAACTCAGGAGTCGTGCTATGCCCCACACCAAGCCAATGCCAAAGGGCGCTCGCCCATCGCTCGCCAAGGTCCTGACAGGAATTAAGGGACTGGATGAAGTCACAGGCGGAGGCCTGCCCAAAGGCCGCGTCACGCTGGTGTGTGGCCGCGCGGGATGTGGCAAGAGTTTACTCGCAACGGAGTTCCTGGTGCACGGCGCGGTTGAATACGGCGAGCCTGGCGTATGCATGAACTTCGAAGAAACCGAGGAGAAACTGACGGCCAATGTGGCGTCGCTGGGTTTTGATTTGCGCAATCTTGCCAGACGCAAGAAGTTATTAGTGGATTACGTTTCTATTGAACGAAACCAGATTGCCGAGACTGGAGAATACAATCTCGATGGCCTGTTCATCCGCCTGGCTCACGCGGCCAATGCGATCAAAGCGAAGCGCGTTGTCCTGGACAGCGTCGAGGCGCTTTTTTCCGGAATAGAGGACGTATCGATACTGCGATCTGAACTCAGCCGGCTCTTTCGTTGGCTGGAAGAACAGAATCTTACCGCGATTGTTACCGGGGAGGCCGGAACCGACACGTTGACCCGTCACGGGCTGGAGGAATACGTCGCCGACTGCGTGATCTCGCTGGACCATCGGGTAACGGATCAGATTTCCACCCGGCGGTTGCGCATCGTCAAGTACCGGGGCACTTCACACGGAACCGATGAATATCCCTTCCTGATCGATGAAGACGGCATCTCGGTGGTGCCCATCACCTCTCTCGTATTGACTCACAAAGCTCTCACGGACCGCGTTTCGACGGGAATTGCCACTTTGGACGAGATGATGGAGGGCAAGGGATTTTTCCGTGGAAGCAGCGTGCTGGTGACCGGCACGGCGGGAACAGGAAAATCCAGCCTGGCGGCGAACTTCACCAGCGCCGCCTGCGCCCGCGGCGAGCGCTGCCTGTATTTCACTTTTGAAGAATCTCCCAGCCAGATTCTCCGCAACATGCGCTCGGTTGGCCTTAACCTGGAGCGGTGGGTAAAAAAAGGCTTATTGCACTTCAACGCAATGCGGCCAACCAGCACCGGCCTGGAAGGACACCTGGCCATTATTCACAGGCTGATCACTCAGATGCGACCAAGCATCGTGGTCATCGACCCCATAACCAATCTGGTTTCGGCCTCGGGCAGTTATGACATTAAATCGATGCTCGTGCGCCTGGTAGATTTTCTCAAGATGGAAGAGATCACATCGATGTTCACGAATCTGACATTTGCAGGAGACCCCCAGGAGAGAACCGCGGCGGCTGTTTCCTCTCTCATGGACACCTGGATTGTGTTACGGGACAGCAAACCCAATGGACGGCCGCGACGTGAGCTTTATGTGCTGAAATCACGCGGCATGGCACATTCGCGCGAAGCTCGTGAGCTCATCGTGAGTAAGAGAGGCCTAAAACTGGGCACCATTTTGAAGGATCACCCGCAGGCCACGATCGTTTGAGGCCCAAGCGCAGTCGTGGCGGACGAGTAGCATATGGGCCAGAAACCGAGCACCGATATGAAGAAGAGTTCAGCAAAGAAGAGTCCGGTAAAGAAGGGGCCAGCCAAGGCCGGCAAAAGCGACTTTTACCGGTTGCGGCTTTATATCGCGGGCCAAACCCCTAATTCGGTTACTGCAATCGCCAACCTCAAGAAGATCTGTGAGGACAAGCTGAAGGGCAAGTACCGCATCGAAGTCGTCGACTTGCTTGAGAAGCCGCAACTGGCAAAGGGCGATCAGATCATCGCCATTCCAACCCTGGTGAGAAGGCTGCCGCCGCCGGTCAAGAAGATCATTGGGAACCTGTCAAAGACCGAGAGCGTCATTGTGGGGTTGGATCTTCAGCCAATAAGCTGAATTAAGGGCTTGAATATCAGATGTCCAACAAGCGAGCGCATTCCGATGGTCGAGTCCTTAAGGGAGAGCTGCGCGGCAAAGTTGGTGAGCCGCAAGGACCTCACAAAAAATCCGGACCAGATCTGCGCAAACTGCCGGCTTCCACACCTTCGGACCAGCAAACAAAGCTTCGCGCCCGGCTGATAACAGCGGAGGAAACACTTCGCGCAATACAGTCCGGTGAAGTGGATGCCTTGATGGTTTCCGGTCGTCGCGGAGAGCAGGTGATTTCGCTGAAAGGCGGCGAACCCGCTTATAGGATGCTGGTAGAGGCCATGAGCGAAGGCGCGGCGACTCTGTCACGGGATGGTGCGGTGCTCTACTGCAATCGCGGGTTTGCAGAAATGTTGGGCAGATCTCCAGGGAAAATTCCCGGAAATGCGATGCAGTCGCTGGTTGTGGATACAGATCGAGACAGATTCGAAACTTTGCTTGCTGACGCTCGAAAGGCGGCTGTGAAAGGCGAATTCAATCTGCGTCGCACAGATGGAACGCTGCTTCCGGTTTATTTGTCATTGAACCGGTTGCGTGGATTTAAGGGCCAGGCCCTGGGCATGGTGATTACCGATCTGAGCGAGCCAAAACGCAAGCAGGCCGAGGAAATCGAACAGGGCAAAGCGATGCACCGCCTCCTGCTGGAACACACGATTTCGGCACAAGAGGAGGAACGACGCCGGATTGCGCGCGAATTGCATGACGAAGCCGGCCAGTTGCTGACCGCTTTATTGGTCGGCCTGCGAACCCTGGAAGACGCCAGGAAACTGGCAGATGTTAAGGTACAGGGAAATCGGCTGCGGGAGATCACTGCCCAGGCCATCGATGAGGTCGGCCGGCTCTCCCGCGGGCTTCACCCAACGGTGCTGGACGACCATGGCTTAGGTGTTGCACTGAGCCGATACGCTGCAGAGTACACAAAGACCCACAAGATAGCCGTGGATCTCGCCCCTGATGAGATTGATTTCAGCAACCTGCCCTCTACAATCCAGATCGCGTTGTATCGCATTCTCCAGGAAGCCTTGACCAACGTGGCCAGACATTCGGGAGCCAAGGCGGTCAGCATTCGATTTACCATTTCGGCCACGGCTGTGGAGGTAGAAGTAATCGATGACGGATGTGGCTTTGACGCTAAGGCTGTGGCTGTCTCCTCGCACCGCCTGGGGATTCAAAGTATGCGAGAGAGAGCGGCAATGTTGGGCGGGACGATCAATTTCACATCCTCGCGCAAGGGAACCAGGATTCTGGTTCAAGTTCCACTTGCCAACCATGGCTTCCAGCCCCGAGTGGGGCAGAGGAGCACTTGATATGCCGGCGCGAACACACAAGATCAGAGTCATGATTGCGGATGATCACGCAATTCTCCGCGCAGGGCTGAGAATGCTGGTGAATGCCCAGGCCGATATGGAAGTTGTCTCGGAAGCTCCCGATGGAGAGAAGGCGGTTCAAACGGCGCGGGAATCGAAACCGGATGTAGCCTTGCTGGATCTCACCATGCCTCGGGTTGGGGGTATGAAGGCGCTGCAGGAGATGACGCGAGATTGCCGCGAAACCCGGGTTCTCGTCCTCACCATGCACGATGACCCTGCTTACCTAAGATCGGCGCTGGCTGCCGGGGCCTCTGGTTACCTGTTGAAAAGGGCGGTGGATGCGGAGCTGATTGCCGCCATTCGAGCGGTGCATCGCGGAGGAGTCTTTGTGGATCCGCGTTTGGCAAACATTCTTGTCCAGGACGTGCTGAAGAAGAGAAGTAGAAAAGCTGGTTCCACTCGACCGGCAAACATCCTTAGCCACCGCGAGTTGCAGGTTCTCAGGCTCGTGGCGCGGGGTTACACCAGCGCACAAATAGCACAACAGATTTTTGTGGGCGTGAAAACCATCGAGACATATCGTTCACGTCTTGCTGAGAAGCTTGGACTTCGGACGCGTAGTGATGTAGTTCGCTTTGCCGTGCAGATGGGGCTATTAACCCCGGAAACGCTGGAGAGTGAGCCGGGCCGCCCGGCTCAGTAGAGATTCTGTTCCGGGCAGCTTTTCTGCCCGATATATAGCGCGCAAGAGCCTTTTGTCAGGGTTTTTCCGGACAAAGCCCACCATTATTAGCAGCCTCCCCGATATTCAGATTATTCCATTTATCGAATACTAATTACAGCCTGTAAAAGTGCGGCTTCCCCACTCTTATCGACACCAGGCCGCGAAGGATACATTGCCTTTCTGAAGTGTCCCCTCCGTAATCTTTAATCGAGCCGCCGCAGTCCATGGCCTGCATTCGAACCACCTCGAAGGAGGTTCTATGTTAATGACCGAAGTGAACAAATCGACATTCGACCCAGCCGCCTTTCTTACGCACGCCGGCATCGGTCGAAGAGTGATTGACATAAAGCCGAAACAGACTTTTTTTACTCAGGGTGATCCCGCGGACTCCGTCTTCTATCTTCAGAGCGGACGGGCAAAACTTACTGTCGTATCGCAAAGCGGCAAAGAGGCCACAATCACGTTCTTCTCCGTTGGCGACTTCATTGGAGAGGAATCGCTGGCCTCAATTCATGGACAGCATCTGGCGACGGCCTCTGCCGTTAACTCGAGCGTGGCGCTCAAGATAACAAGGGAAGAGATGGCCCGCGTAATGCATGAAGAACCTGCGTTCGCCGACTTCTTTCTGAAATTCTTGCTGGCCCGCAGTATGCGTACCCAGGCAGACCTTGTCGATCAGCTTTTCAACTCCAGCGAAAAGCGCTTGGCGCGGATTCTCCTGTTGATGGCGGAATTTGGCAAGCCGGGTGAACCGGAATCCTTTATTCCTCCCATTTCGCAGGAAACCCTGGCGGAGATGGTTGGAACCACACGATCCCGCGTCAGCTTCTTTATGAACCGCTTTCGCAAGCTCGGCTTTATCGATTACAACGGCCGCATCCAGGTGCATAGGTCACTGCTCAATGTGGTCTTGCTCGATCAATTACCCGAACACGACTCCGAGAAACCGCCGATTAAGTCTGTTGCATGAGCTTCTCGCGGTAAGCGATTCGCCGGGCCCCATCACGCGCACAAATGAACCGGTCATTGCCCTCTTACGAGATGCAAGCGTGCCACCCAACCAGTGACTTCAGATTTGAGCGATCTTTCGTGCCTCGAATGCTCCGGGGCAAAGCAGGAAAGTTTTAAAATCGTCCTCTAGCGCCGACCTTCTACTCTTCCTAAGCGCAATCCCTCCTCAGTCACGGCTGGTATCGAACTGCCTGCGTCAACGCAGGAACCAGCCTACCGCCAGCGCCACGATCATAAGTTTTACGAGCCATCCGGTCGCGTAAGAAACCACAAACACCCGGTGCATCTTGATGAATGCGGCATTGGTGAGAATCAGAGGCAGCGGGCCGATCATCCACACCGCAACCGCCAATTTGACCGCTCCCGATACAGAATGAATACCAAGCCAGGCGGCGACAAAGACAAATACGCCACAGGTCAAAAACGGCAGCGGACTGGTCAGGGCAATCGCTCTGCCTTCTGCGCCCTTTCGCCAGATTTCGGGATAAGTGAAGCGCCGATGAATCCAGTCGCCGGCGAAGAACCAGTCGGTGAGCGACGAGAGGATACCCGCGCCAACAATGATCGCAACGAGTCGCATCCAGTTCATAACGTCCCTCCTTGATACCCGCTATGCTGGCATCTTAGCTATAGATGGCCTTGGGCTTAAGAATGATTCTCCGTTTGGCCACCTACTTCTAGTTGTTCGACTCCCGCGCTTCTCCGGCGATCAACTTGAGCGTGATTTTCTTTTGACCGCGATAAAAGGTGACACTGACCGTATCGCCGGCCTGATGTTTTTCCATGATGGCGTTGATCTCCTGGGGATTCGTGACCCTCTGTCCGTCGATGGCCACGATGAGGTCGCCGCCCAGCAGGATGGGAGTATTGCCCACATAGGCCTGCTCCGTGCCGCCATGCAGACCGGCCTTCTCGGCCGCTCCGCCGGGAACAACCTGCTCAATCAAAATACCCGAGTCAACGGCCAGGCCCATCTGCTCGGCCAGGTCGGGGCCAACCTCATAGGAAACAATGCCCAGCGAAGGCCGCTTGACGCGCCCGTAGCGAGTCAGGTCGGCCAGCACCGCCTTGGCCGTGTTGATGGGAATGGCGAAGCCGATTCCGGAGCTTTGTTCGGCGCCGTTACTGGCGATCATGGTGTTGATGCCGATGACTTCGCCGTGAGAGTTGAGCAGCGGGCCGCCGGAGTTGCCGGGGTTGATGGCCGCGTCGGTCTGGATGGCGTCCTCGATGGGCGCGCCCTGTGCGCCGCGAATCGACCGGATGGAGCTGATGATGCCCCGCGTCATGGTTCCGTTGAGGCCGAAGGGATTGCCGATGGCGTAGACCTTCTGTCCCACTGAAAGCGCGCTGGAGTCGGCCAGCGTGACCGGTTGCAGGTCGGGCGCGGTGATTTGCAGCAAGGCCAAGTCGTGCGTGCGGTCGGTGCCCACCACCTTGGCGTCGTAGCTACGCTTGTTGCTCAGTTGTACTTTAATGCCGCGGTTGGCGCCCGCGATGACGTGGAAGTTGGTCAGCACGTGGCCGGCCTTGTCGAGGATGAAGCCCGAGCCCTGGCCCTGCTGCGGCACTGTTCCATAAAAGAAGTTGAAGACCAGCGTCGTCGAGGTGATGTTGACCACTGAGGGTAACACGCGCTTGTAGATGGCGATGTTGTTCTGCTCCTCGGCATCGTATGTGGGCGCGGCCTCGGCCTCGGTGAGCTGGAGCGCTGTATTGCTGCGGTGGAACAGTGAAAGATTGCTCGGAGACAGATGGGCAAGATTCGAGGGAAGATGCGTGGTGAGAAACCAGAATCCTGCCACCAGCAGAACAGCCAGAAGAACCGGGCGCAATTTTTTCATATGCTTGTGATCCTCTATAGTCTTCGATTATCTCTATTCTAAAGACTCTCCTGCGGCAAAGTTGTTGCCTTCGGACTGAAGGCGCTGCCATAATTTCTCTACCTGGGCGAGGAGTTCGTCTTTATCTCCTGAATTATCAAGAACATAATCGGCGCGGGCAACTTTCTCTACGTCGGGAATCTGGCGCGCGAGGCGTAGCCGGGCATCGGCTTCGGCGGCTTCCCGGCCAGCTTCACCCGGGCAGGCGCGGGCGATGTAGCGGGCGATCTTCAGCTCGTCGGGCGCGGTGACCACGACGATGCGGTCAAAGCGGCGCAGCCAATTGGCTTCAGCAAAATCAGAGTCACTGTACTTGGAAGCAATCCCGTCAAGTGGCTTTTTTCTCAAGAAAAAGCCACCTCGTAGGCTCTTATCAAGAGCACTTTTACTCTGATTTTGCTCTAGAACCGTCTCGCTTTCGCCACTGGCACGGGCATCGCGCTCGACTTCAAAAATGAGCGCCGATTCGACCACGGCTACAGCGGCTGGGTTGCGCGCAAAAACCTGCTCCATCCAGTGTTGCTGGGCGGCAATCACTGCAGGATGGATGATGGCATTCAGCTCGTTTATCCGCCCGCCCTTGAAGGCCATATCGGCCAGCCACGAGCGGTTGAGACGTCCGTCGGGGCCGACGGCCTCCGGGCCAAAGTGCTCCACAATCGAGGAATAAACCGGCTGCCCCGGCTCCATCAGCTCCCGGCCCAGCTCGTCGGCCTCAATGACCTCGGCGCCCAGCGCGCGCAGCCTGGCCGCGACAGTGCTTTTGCCGCTCCCTAACCCGCCGGTAAGACCAACTCTCAGCATCTAGGCCCTCAATAACTCTTCGATTGAATCAAGATGGTGGCGGCGATGCAAGTATCGGCTGGGAAAGTTGGATCTTTCCCCTGCACAAATCTCTGCAGCCAAATCGGGAGTGGTGCTTTCAGCGGCATGGTCGGCGGCTTCGGCGGAGTCATGAACCCATTGCAGAAGATCAGAGACGGGAATCATCCGCGCCATGGCATCAACCACCTGATTGATAGCATCGTAAGGCTCGTTGGTTGGATTGAAGCCACTCTTCGCCCACTCGTGGAGCATAATTACCGCAAAGGAATCCCAGAAAGCCATGTGAGCTAAAGCGTCCGCGACCGTCCAGCCGTTGGGAAGTTCTTTTCTCAAGTTTTCCTCGGTCAATCCTGACAGCAGATGAATCAGGCGCCCCCGCTCTATGTTGTTTTCTTCGATGTAATCGGCCATTACGGCTCCCTTCCTGTATGGACTGTATTACAGCCCCCGCCGCATCTTCGCGGCGCGCACCGTGTTGGCCATCAGCATCTTCGGCTTTGAGACCGCATCAGGGCGGAAACCGATCTGCCGGGCCGGCTTTTCCGGTGGCATCGCGAGCACATGGATCGCCTTGATGATCTCGACAATTCTTTGGTCGTGTGTCTCCAGCCGTTGCTCCAACTCGGCAAGTTTGGCAGCGAGCTCCTTATGGGTGGCGAGCGTCTCCCGCAGGCGCAGAAAGGCGCGAACAACGTAGATGCTCATCTCTACCGCGCGCGGCGAGTTGAGTACGCTGGCGGCCATGATGGCTCCGTGCTCGGTAAAGGCGTACGGTGCGTAGCGGCGACCGCCTTGACCGCTCTTTGAGGTCACAGTTTGTGATTTCAAAACCAAGTTCTCATCCGCCGTGAGCTGAAAGACGAAATCCGAGGGGAAACGTTTTTCGTTCCGCTTGACCGCCTGATTGAGCGCCCGGACTTCTACTTCATAGAGCGCTGCCAGGTCGGCGTCGAGAAGGACCTTCTGCCCGCGAACCAGATGGATTTGATTCTCGATGGAATAGGGTACAAGAGCACTTTCGCTTGTCATTCCGCCTCCTGGCTTGAGAACACAAACAGCCCCCGCCGCATCTTCGCGGCGCGCACCGTGTTGGCCATCAGCATGGCAATGGTTAACGGACCCACGCCGCCGGGAACCGGAGTATAGGCTCCGGCCTGCTCAAATGCCTTTGGGTGCACGTCGCCTATCAGGATCGAGCCGTTTTTGGCGAAGGCAGCTTCGCGTTTGGCATTACCGGCAAAAAAGCGGGCAAATTCCGTTGGATCGGTAATGCGGTTCATGCCGACGTCGATGACGGTCGCCCCCGGCTTGATCATCTCCGCGGTGATGAAGCCTGCACGGCCGATGGCGGCCACCAGAATGTCGGCCTGGCGAGTGATCGTGCCTAAATCGCGGGTCTTCGAGTGGCAAATCGTTACGGTCGCATTCTGGTGCATCAGCAGGATGGCCGCAGGTTTGCCCACAATGTCGCTGCGGCCTACCACCACCGCGTGTTGGCCGCTGATGGGAATCCCGCTGCGCCTGAGAATTTCAATAATTCCCGCCGGGGTACAGGGTACAAGCGCCGGCCGCCCCTCCAGCAAGCGGCCCGCGTTCACCGGGTGTAATCCATCCACGTCCTTGGCGGGAGAGACAGCGTCAAGCAGAGCCCTGGTATCGACATGCGCCGGCAACGGCAACTGAATGAGAATGCCGTCGATCTCGTCGCGCGCATTCAAACCGGCTACCAGGTCAAGCAACTCAGCGGTGGTCACTGTCTCCGGCCGCGTGATCAGATCGCTGTAAATGCCCAAGTCAGCGCAGGTTTGCACCTTGCTGCGGACATAGATCTCCGAAGCCGCTACGTTGCCCACCAGCACCGCCGCGAGGCCCGGCCTGACGCCCTGCCCAGCCAGCCGCTTCACCTCTTCCGCGACTTCCAGTTTGATCTCCGCGGCAATCACCGCGCCGTCGAGCATCCTTTGCATCTTGCACTCCAAAGATTCATCGTATCGCTTTCTGGCCCGTTGCGGCGCATTGCCCACTGCCTTGAAAGGAATGGAATCTTATTTACTTACCTAACATCCAAGACGTATAGAGGTATTCATGCTTCTCCTCCGCACGCGCTTCGTCAGCGTGCAAATTCTAATCATGATTGCCACAGCCGCCAGCGCATTCGCGCAGGCCGCCCCCGTGCTGGCCGTTGACGGTCTCGGCAAGGGCACGGTCTCTCTCGACGGCCCCTGGCAGTTTCACTTGGGCGACAACCCCGCCTGGGCCGCGCCCGCGTTTGACGATAGCCGCTGGGAAGAACTCGCCGCCGACAAGCCCTGGGGCGTGCAGGGGCACGAGAGCTACACCGGGTTCGCATGGTATCGCCGTAGTATTTCGTTGACGCCCGCACCTGGAGCCTCGCCGGAGTTCGATCTGATCGTGCCGCGCATCGACGATGCCTACGAGGTTTACTGGAATGGCGCGCTCGTGGGACGCCACGGCAAGCTGCCGCCTCACCCGGTCTGGTACGATCGCAAATCGCCGCAGACCTTTGAATTAGGGCAGGCGCGGAGCGGCGTGCTCGCGATGCGCGTGTGGAAAGCGCCGCTGCTGTCCATCGACAACGGCCGGCACGGCGGCATGGAAGCGCCTCCCGTCGTGGGCAGCCCGGAGGGAATCGCCACCTACAAAACCACGCTCGATTACCAGTGGCTGCGCAACCGGCAATTCCTCTACGCCCAGGCGTCGCTCTATGGGCTGGTTGCCCTGTTCAGCCTGCTGGGCTGGCTGCGAGACCGTAAGCAATGGCTCCTGTTCTGGATGGCCGGCTTTTCGCTCGCTCCGCAGTGCCTGGTGATCCTTTACGACTTCAGCAATACCCTGCCATTCGCCTATTCGGGCATCCTGAACGAGCTTGCCTGGGCAATCAGGAACATTTCGCTGTGGTTTCTGCTGCTCTGGCTCCTCAATCTCCACGAAGACCGCGCCGTACTCCGGCTGACGAAGGTGGCTGCGGTTGTCCGTTTTACGGCAGCCGCTTTGGCCGGGTTGCTGTACACCATCGGCTGGACCTCAGAGAGCTGGAACCGGTATGCGCACATCGGAGGAGCAGTCCAGACAGCCCTCTTTGGACTTCTGGGCGTTCTTGAAGCTTATCCGCTGGTGCTTGTGGTCTTTGCTGTTGCCTTGTACCGCCATCTCGACGCCGTTCGTTGGCTGGTGGCCATCTCCGCGTTCTTCGCCGAGATGATTGATGTGGTGCGATTCGACGTAATGCTGAGCAGCCGGTACACCCACTGGACCTTTGGGGAGAGAATCACGGCGCCGCTCTTTACGCTCAATGGCAGTCCAATCTCCGTCCCCGACCTGACCAACACGCTGCTGCTGGTCTCCATCGTATACGCGGTCTATCGCTACATGGTTGCGAACAGCCGCCGCCAATCCGCCCTTGAGCAGGAGTTCAGGAGCGCCCGCGAGCTGCAACAGTTACTCATTCCCGAGACCCTCCCCGAGGTGCCGGGCTACACGCTGACCAGCGCCTATCGCCCCGACCAGGAGGTTGGCGGCGACTTCTTCCAGATCGTTCCTCTGGAAGGCGGCTCCACGCTGGTTATTCTCGGCGACGTCAGCGGCAAAGGGCTCAAGGCCGCCATGGCTGTCTCGCTGATTGTGGGCGCGATCCATGTCCTGGCGGACGAGCACCCCGACCCGGCCCAACTGCTGTCCCAGCTCAACCGCAGCCTCCACGGCCGCCTGCAAGGCGGATTCGCCACCTGCGTCGCGTTGCGCCTCGAACCCGGCGGGAAGTGCGCAATCGCCAGCGCCGGTCAACCCGCGCCCTTCCTCAACGACCAGGAACTGGCACTGCCCGGCGCGCTCCCGCTGGGCCTGGCGCTCTCAGCCGGCTACGAAGAAACCCTCCTTCAACTCAGCCATGGCGACCGGCTCGCCCTCTATACCGACGGCATGCTCGAAGCCCGAAATCAAAGCGGCGAACTCTATGGTTATGCGCGCCTTGAAACCCTCTTCGCGTCCCGGCCCAATGCGGAACAGGCCACCAAAGCCGCCATCGACTTCGGCCAGGACGACGACATCACTGTCCTCACGCTGACCCGCCTTGAAACCGCTCTGGCGTAGGCTGCTTTACCCACAATTCTCCCAGCAAACAGGCGTGAAAACCACTTTAAGCCAGGGCTGTTTCATAATCGGCGAGCGTCCGGTTTCCTGTCGTAGTGTGATTTAGCTCACATACACTACATGACGGCCTCCAATAACTTCAAACCGGCGAGAAGCGCGCTCGAAACCGCGGAATAAGCTCGCGGAACCCCGGCGAGGTCGTCATAGAGAGGTCTTGATGAGTGTTTTCAAGGATGCGGGGCATCTTTTCCGGTTTGCGGGGCTATTCGTCCTCGCCTTCCTGGTCTTTCTGGTGGTGCGCCATTACGTTGTGCCCAAAAGCTTTGGGCAGTATGGGCACTATCGCGGGGCGGCCATCGATGAAATCGCTGCGCGGCCGGTGAAGTTTGCCGGACATGAGACCTGCGAGACATGTCACTCGGATGAGGCGGATAAGAAGAAGATCGGCAAGCATGCGCATGTAAACTGCGAAGCCTGCCATGGAGCACTGGCCGGCCATGTCAACCACATGATGGGAACGGATTCTCAGGCACCCACACAAGTTGCGGACGACCCTTCGTTGGAGAAACCGGTTCTGCCGGACACGGCCGTGCTCTGCGCCCGCTGTCATACGGCCAGCGCCGCCAAGCCCAAGGGCTTTCCGCAGGTTGATCCAGCAAGCCACTACCAAGGCACTCCGTGCAATACATGTCATCATCCACACAGCCCCGGCATAGATGCGGGAGGTGCAAAATGAAGATTTCCCGGCGTCAAATGCTGATTCTGCTGCCGGCAGCGGCGGTCGCTTGGGAGTCGGTGATGGCCGGAACCCCGGAAGACGCGCCCAACTACAAGATGACCGACCACTGGTGGGGCATGTTGATTGACATCTCCAAGTGCATTGGCTGCGGCAACTGCGTACGCGCCTGCCAAACCGAAAACGATGTGCCAGATGGATTCTTCCGCACCTGGGTCGAACGCTACCACGTCTCGGACGAGGATATGACCGAGCCCGAGGTTATCTCGCCCGACGGCGGCAAGGAAGGCTTCCCGGTTGCGCAGCAGGATGACAAGAAGTACTTTTTCGTTCCCAAGTTGTGCAATCATTGCGCGGATTCGCCCTGCACCCAGGTCTGCCCGGTGGGCGCAACATTCATCAGCCCGGACGGCGTGGTGCTGGTGGACCAGAAGTATTGCCTGGGCTGCGCCTATTGCGTGCAGGCCTGCCCTTATGGGTGCCGCTACATTCATCCGGAGAAAAAGGTCGCCGACAAGTGCACGCTCTGCAAACACCGGCTGGTCAAAGGGCTCACCACGGCATGTTGCGAAGTCTGCCCCACGGGGGCGCGCCAACTGGCTGACCTGAAGGATCCAAATGACCCGATCCACGCGTTTCTGAAGACGCACAGCGTGCAGGTGTTGAAGCCGCAGATGGCCACCGGCGCAAAGATCTTCTACAACGATCTGGACGGCTCGGTGCGGTAATACAGTGAAACAGTAAAGTAGTGAAACAGTGAACAGTTAGGAACTAAATGGGCGAGGAATTATGAGCGGCGTTGAAGGCTTCATGTATCCGAATGAAATCGAGCTCCAGTGGAGCGTGCTGATCGTTTTGTACCCATTCATCACGGGGCTGGTGGCGGGCGCATTCATTCTGGCGTCGCTGGAGCGCGTCTTCCGCGTGGATGCAGTCAAGCCCACCTACCGGCTGGCGCTGCTGACGGCGCTCTCTTTCCTGCTGGTGGCGCCGCTGCCGCTGCAACTGCACCTGGGTCACCCGGAGCGCTCGCCGGAGATGTACTTTACTCCCCACAGCACCTCGGCCATGGCCATGTTCGGCTATGTCTACCTGTGGTACCTGATGGCCGTGCTGGTGTTGGAGATCTGGCTCGATTACCGCCGCGAGATCGTGCTTCTCTCGCAGTCCAGTAAGGGCCTGGTGCGGTGGATTTACAAGCTGATGACGCTCGGCTCCAACAACATCAGCCCGCGCTCGCTTGCCATCGACGACCGGGTCGGCTGGATTGTGACGCTGGTCGGCATTCCCTCCGCCTTTCTGCTGCATGGCTACGTCGGCTTTATCTTCGGCTCCATCAAGGCCAACCCATGGTGGTCCTCGCCGCTGATGCCGGTGGTCTTCATCTTTTCGGCCATGGTGTCGGGCATTGCCGGGGTCATGCTGCTTTACATGGCCATCACTAAATTGCGCAAGCAGAAGATTGACATACGATGCGTGGACTCCATCGCCATGTACCTCTTCTACATCTTCATCATTGATTTCAGTTTGGAGATGCTGGACCTGGTTCACCGCATCTACGAAGCTGACGAGTCCTTCCGCAGCCTGAACTTCATGGTTCACACCCAGCTTTACATTCCGCATATCTTGATTCAGATTTGCCTGGGCACGCTGACGCCGTTGATCTTGCTCTTCCTGACACAAGTGGTCAAGTTCCCTGAGATCGTCCGCAAACGCATTTACGCCATCTCCGGCTCCCTGGCCCTGATCGGCATCTTTGCCATGCGCTGGAATGTGGTGATCGGCGGGCAGTTGTTCTCCAAGAGCTTTCTCGGCTACACCACCTACAAGATGAGTCTGGTGACCAAAGAAGGATTGTTTGTGGCAATTTTCCTGACCCTGCTGCCGCTGGTTTTTCTATGGATATTGATAAAGCTGCTGCCGCCGTGGCCTGAAAGAAACGCGCACGCGCCGGCTGCCGGAGACTAGGACGCGGCAGGAATTTTTCCTCGGGTGACACTCATGGGCGAACTTCCCGACGCACTCGACCAACTGAAGGCGCGCCTGGAAGCACTAGAGCGGCGCGTCGATGCACTCGAACGCCCCTCCGCTGCACCTCGTGCGCCGGAGCCGGTCGCGCGGCCCATGGCCGAAGCTAGTGAAGGGCTCTCCCTTGCGCATGCCGGCGGCGTCTTCTCCGTGCTGGGTATAGCCATGCTGGGCATTGCCGGCGCATACCTGCTGCGCGCAGTGGCCGAGTCCAGCTCGCTTCCCCGTTTGGCGATTGCCGCCGTCGCCATTGTTTACGCGCTACTGTGGCTGGTGGCTGCGGCGCGCGTCCCGGCAGCGCAATGGTTTTCCAGCACCATCTACGCCGGTACGTCGGCCATGATTCTCGCTCCCATGCTCTGGGAACTAACCCTGAGCTTCAAGGTGCTGCCCGCGCCCGCCACAGCTGCCATCCTGGGCCTGTTCGTGAGTGTAGCCACCGCGCTGGCCTGGAAGAAGGATCGTGTGCCGCTCCTCTGGGTGGCAAACTTTACCGCGGCAGCGGTTGCGCTTGCCTTGTCAGTCGCCACGCACCAGCTCCTGCCCTTTATCGCGACTCTGCTGTTGATGGCGCTGATCTCGGAATACGCAGCTTTGCGCCGTCACCTGCTGAGCGTGCGATTCTTGCCGGCCCTGACCGCGGATGCAGCCATCTGGGCTCTGATTTTTATCTACTCCGGCCCCGTAACCTCACGCGTGGATTATCCGGCATTGGGCACGGCCGCCTTGGTCTTGCCCGGTTGCACCCTCTTCCTTATCTATGCGGCGAGCGTTGTCCTTCGAGCCTTGCTGCTCCACCAGAAGATTACCGTCTTTGAAACCGGCCAGGCGATGATCGCATTTTTGCTGGCCGCGTCGAGCGTGCTCTACTTTGCGCCGGGCAGCGGAGCAATCGCCCTAGGTGTGGTGTGCCTGCTCTTCTCGGCTGCATGTTACGCGGCAGCCTTTCATCTGTTGAGCAATGCCGCTGAAGGCCGCAACTTCCACGTCTTTTCCGCGTGGGCTGCGGGCCTCTTTCTTGCCGGAAGCCTGCTCTGCCTGCCGCCCATCTGGCTGTCGGCGATTCTCGGCCTGGCAGCGATTGCCGCCACTATTTTCGCAACTCGCCTGTCGCTCCGCTTTCACGGTTTGTTCTTTCTGCTGGTGGCAGCTATAGCGTCGGGACTGCTGGAGCATTCCTTCCGTGTGCTGTCCGGAGCCATGCCCGGGCATCTGGACGCAAGCGCCGGCATCGTCTCACTCTGTGCATTTATTTGTTACGCAGCCGGCAAGCATCTTCCTCAGGAGAACTGGCAGCCGCAGCTTCTTCATCTGGCAACGGCAGCTTTGGCGATCTTCACGCTGGCGGCGCTGCTGGTCGAGGGCCTGCTTTGGCTCTCCGCTCTGCGCATGACTCCCAGTGCGCCTTACGTTGCATTCATCCGCACGCTAGTCCTCTGTGCCGTAGCCATTTTGATGGCTTTTGCCGGCTCCCACTGGCGCCGCGTGGAGTTGACGCGCATTGCCTATGCCACGCTGGGGCTGGTTGCCGCCAAGCTGCTCTTTGAAGATTTGCGCCTTGGCCACCTGGAGTTCATCGCCGCTGCAATATTCCTCTTCGCCATCACTCTCATCGCGGTTCCGCGCATGGCACACAAGAAGAAGAAAGCATAGTCCACGCCAGCGCAATGAACGATGGCTTATCAGCAAAGCAACAAAAACCCCAGATCCCGGAATCGAGACCTGGGGTTATCAGAATGTAAGCCAGCCATCAGCGATAGATCTGCGGCTCATAATGCGGCGGAGGAAGCTCCGGCCGGATAATCGGCTCATGGGGAATGGGGCGAGGCTTTGGCGCGCGCCATGCCACTTCTCTTAGCTTCAGCTTGCTGATGTGCACATCGTAGCCGGTTCCGGGCAGCAGTGATTCCAGCACAAAGGTCTCCGTGCCTCCGGCGCGCAGTTCGCGGTAACGGTAGACGCCTACATCTCCCTCGCTGGGTTCAGTGCCTCCCGCGGGCGCATCAAGAAAGCGCTGCGCATCGGCCACGGTGGGCGCGTCGTGGCTTCCGCCCTCGGTCAGGCTCTCGGCGGCATAAGAACGCACCAGCTTGGTCCAATAGCGGCTGAGCAGATCTGTATCGGCAAACAAATCTGCCCACACAATCTCGCCGCGCACCGCCACCACCACTCCGACCGCGCCTTCCTTGCGTAGCTGCGCGATTACCTGTTCCCGCGCCTTCATCACCGGAGCCGCGGCCTCATCCACCTTGGCGCTGACCGAGTTGTCTTCCATGACCCGTGCGTAGCTGGTGGTTCCCATCGAACGATAGTATCCGCCCGATCCGCTATTCATCGCCAGGGTGGAGGTTGGAGCAGCCGCGACTTCCATCTGATTAATACTTCCCCGCACCGAGTTCCACACCTCCTGCTGGTCCTTGGCAACCATGGCCCGCTCCCGCACGCTGGGCTGCACCATGAAGCTGTGAGCGGGAGCTTTGGCCGATGCGCCAAAGGTCTCCGAGCTCGCCGTCCAGCGTCCCGGCTCGATGCAGAAAACTCCCAGGTCGATGGGATCGCTGCCGGCCGGCACAATGCGATCCTTGGCGATCACCCGATCCTGCTTGCCCCCGGTAACAATCTCTCCGGCCAGCAGCAGCAGTGGCTTGTCGGAGTTGTTCACCAGCACCAGCGTGTTCACTTCGTCGCCACGATAGCTGTCTCCGGGATAGTTGTCGCCGTGATGCGGATACTGGGGTAAGCCGTCGCCGCGATAAGGCGGAACGCCGATGATCATGTCTCTCTGCCGCACCAGTCCCCGCGCGCGGCCTGCCTCGGTCACTTCCACCTGGCCGCTCTTGATGCCCTCATCCAGCGTGATAAACGGTGTTGCGCCGGGCGATTTACTGTTGGCCCGCACCACCGGGAAAAGTAACAAGTTCCCGCTCTCGATGGGGGCCAGCACCTTGTAGTAGCCATTCGCCGTTTCCTGCGGCCCGCCTGCCGCCTGCACTCCACTCTGTTGCATAAATGCGGCGAGCCCCAACACCAGAACGCCCGCCATCCCCAACCTGCCCAGATTCTTCATAACTCTCCTCCGCCGGGAATGATCGCCGGCTTATGAACCTAGAACGCCGCCCGGCTATTTTCTTGCAAAGTTTTTTTGCGGGTCATTCTGGCGTATCTTGAGAACGTGGGGCTAATGTCCTCCCAACCCGTTGAAACGAACTCTCTAGCCGGCATATCCGCCCTGCCGGAGACGATTCATGTGCTGGATAAGCTCTGGCGCGAATCCGACGCAGACGCTTATGGGCTGGAACGCGAGCAGTTCAACGAAATCCTGGAACGCATCGCAGCGGCACAGAACTTCGGCCTGGCGGCTGGGGTGATAGCTTCGCGGCAGCAGCAGGCGAGTTTCTTTCACGGTCTCCGGCTCGCCGACCTGGTGCTGGCGCGAGCCTGCGCCAGCGGCCACCAGGGCGCGTGGGAGCATTTCCTTGCTGTCTACCGCCAGCCGCTGACACGCGCCGCCATTGCCATTACCGGCAGCGAAACGCTGGGCCGCGATCTGGCCGATCAACTCTACGCGGAGCTGTATGGGCTGAAGACCCGCGACGGCGTGCGGCGCAGCCCGTTGGACTCCTATCGTGGCAAAGGTTCACTTATGGGCTGGCTCCGCACCACGCTTGCACAGCGTTACGTGGATCATCACCGCCGCACTCGCCGAGAGCTTCCGCTGGACGACCCGGCAGACGGCTATGAACCTCCAGCATCAATTCCTGAGCCCGAATCTCCCCCTGCCGATCTGCAGCTTCTGAGCAAGGCAATTGCAGAGGCTCTCCGCCAACTGGACGCGGAGGATAGATTTTTGCTGGCTTCCTATTATTTGGATGGGCGTACCCTGCTGGAGATCGCCCCGCTGCTTCACGTTCACGAAGCAACGATCAGCCGCAAACTGCACCGTGTGACCGGAGGCCTCCGGAAGCAGGTCATCCGCAATCTGCAAGGGTTGGGACTGAGCAAGCCCGCCGCCCAGGAGGCGCTGGGGGCCGATCCCCGTGATTTGAACCTCAATCTGAAGAAAATATTGCAAATTTCCTCGCTGGATGCGTTCCAAGAGAAGGCAGCATCGTGAACACAACTTCCCAACTCGATCTTCATCCCGACGCCGAGAGCCTCAACGCCTTCGCCGAGCAGGCGCTTGCCGCGACGGAGCGCGAGCAGATTCTCGCTCATCTCGCCGGGTGCAGCCGCTGCCGGCAGGTGATTTTCCTGGCACAGCAGGCAGCAGCCGAGGCGTCAGAAGCTCCGGCCCGGGTTCCGGTAACCCGGCCTTCAGCGCAACCTAAAGAGTGGTTCTGGAACTGGCGTTTTGCCTGGGTTTCTGCCGCGGCGCTGGCTGCGGCTCTGGCGCTGGTGATCACCTTTCATCCGAGGCACAACGAGCCTGCACCGGAGATGGCGAAGGTCGAACCGCCTGGTGAAGCGGCTGTTCCAGTTCCCGTCCCACAGGAACCGATAGCCGCTGGCGTGTCGCACAAGCCGGCGTTCGCGACAAAATCCGCTTCCGGAAGTGCTGGATTTACGACATCGCGCGAGCTGCCGGACGTGCATGCGCATGAGTCTGCTCCTTCCGCCGCGCCCCCGTCTGAACCAGTCACAGTCACGGCTTCGTCTGGAACAAGCAATGCGTTTGTACCATCATCCGTAGAGTCCGCGCCACAGACGGTAATAGCAACCCAATATCAACCCGAACCGGCTGTGACCGCCTGGCAGCAGGAGCAGCAGCGAAGCTCTGGCGGCGCGCCCTCGACCAGCGCCGATGCCGCACAATATTCACAAAAAAGTCTGCGGATGGAAGCATACTCGGCTCACACCAGCCGCCAGGCTGCCTCGGCGGGGCCGCGCATGGCACAGCAATCCCAGTCCGCGCCTTCCGCCAACTTCGACCTTGCGACACAGCAGCAACACGCCGAATTATCTGTCGCTCGCAAAGCAACTCCGCCAAAGTTGCCTAGCGGCCTGGAGGCTGTCTCCCGGGCTACCGCCCAGCATCTCATGCTGGAAATCGATCGGGCGGGCACGCTGTTTTTGAGCGACGAAACCGGCGAGCACTGGGAACCCGTTGCTCGCCAATGGACAGGGCGCGCCATCGAGGTGCGGGCAAAATCAGTTTTGAGCGGCGACACTGCGACGGCATTTATTTTTGAACTGAAAAACGACGCCGGCTCGACCTGGGCGAGCACGGATGGAAAAACCTGGACGGCGCAATGAAATCACTTTACGCGCCGGGAGATCGCTCCTGCCGTTTCTGAAGAGCAAGGTGTAGCACCAGCCTCAACGTGCGGCTCCATTTTGGCAATGCGTTTGCTCTAGCCAAAGCACAATTCTTAGATCTCTCTCATCCAACAAAGGCCTGCTCATGGAATCTCTCCGTCCGCCGAAAAGGCTAATACCGGGTATTTCCTGTAAAGCTTGATGCGTTGTGGTCAGAGTGTTGCATCGGCAGAACAATCAGCCAGTTTGCGCTCTGTGTCTGACGAGGGGAGAGATGTGATGTTGCAGATTGAGGGTCGACGGAAAGAGGGAATCACTCCGTCCTGGGCACATCTCCGCCTCCCGCCTTTTCCTCAGGTCGCCCTCCGGGTGCTGCAACTGGCCAACAATGAAAACGTGCAACTGCACGAGTTGAGCAATCTGATCTCCTCCGACCCGGCTTTTGCCAGCGAAGTTCTTACCATCGCCAATTCGCTCTTGTATGCTCCGCGGTTTCCCGCCAGCAGCGTTCTGCAGGCCATCGCGGTGCTGGGCGCCAATAACCTGCAAGGACTCTGCCTGACAGTCGGCGTGCGCGCATATATGGGCAAAGCGCTGAACCAGCCTGCCATGCGGGCTATCTGGCGTCACAACCTGGCCTGCGCGCTGATCGCCGATCAACTGGCTTCTGTGGGCTTCCTTGACAGGGATGTTGCATTCACCTCGGGAGTGATGCACGATATCGGGCGATTGGCGCTGGCTGTGATCCGGCCCAAGGAATATAGCCTCCTGCTGGGGGCTCACAGCGGCTCTGCCGCCAGCATTCTCAAGGCCGAGCGGGATCTGTTCGGTTGGGATCATTGCGAGGCAGGCCGGCAACTGATAGCGGATTGGATGATGCCCGCGGAGTTTTTACCCATTGTCGCCGAGCATCACGCGCCACGGAAGAAGGAGGGCTCCTGGGGCATGGCCGATGTGATCAATGTCAGTTGCCGCTTGGCCGATACCGTAGGCTGCGCCGCGTTTTCCGGCTGCGAGATCACGCTCTATCCCGATCTGATGGACGAACTGCCCGAGCGCGAACGCAGGCTCTTCCATCCCACGGTCGAAACCCTCACTGCCGAAATCGCCAGGAAGATCGATTCCGTAGAGTCCGCGTGAGCGTGAGAAACTCGTTGACGGTCCCCCCCTCGCCGTTTTTCGTCTGCCTAGAACCGGAAAAAGTTTTTAGCCAAAAACAGCACATTCGCCGGCCGCTCGGCCAGCCTGCGCATGAAGTACGGGTACCAGTCGTCGCCGAAGGGAACATACACGCGCACGTTGTATCCCTCCTCGACAAGTTTGCGCTGCAGGTCGCGGCGTATCCCATAAAGCATCTGGAACTCAAAGCGGCTGCGATCGATGCCGTGTTCCCTGGCATAGCTTTTGGCGGCGGCGACCATGGCATCGTCGTGGGTCGCCAGCCCGTGATAAATCGGGCTCTCCAGCAGCAAATTCGCGAGCTTGATAAAGTTCGCGTCTACATCGGCCTTGCGCGGAAACGCAATCTCCGCCGGCTCCTGGTAGGCGCCCTTGCAAAGCCGCACGCGAATGCCGTTGGCAATCAGATCCTCTATGTCCTTCTGTGAGCGGTAAAGATAGGCCTGTATCACGATGCCAATAGCCTCGCGCAACTCAGGTTTTGCATGAAGCCGCTTGACGATCTCCAACGTTACCTGCGTCAGCGACGAGTCCTCCATGTCAATGCGCACAAAGCTTTTTGTCCTGCTGGCACGCTGGACCACGCTCTCGGCAATGCTCTCCGCCAGAGGGCGTGAAAGGTTCAGCCCCATCTGGGTCAGCTTCATGCTGATGTTGGCGTTCAGCTTGCGCGCGGCAATCGCATCCAGCAGCTTGTGGTAGACTTCGGCGGCGGCCCTGGCCTCGGCCTCCGTGGTCACGCTCTCGCCCAGCGAGTCCAGCGTAACGCTCATGCCCTGCTTGTTGACCTCTTCGGCCACGCGCAGGGCGTCATCAATCTCCATGCCGGCAATAAACCGGGAACTGAGCCGCTTTCCCACCCTGGAGTGTTCGCTGAAGCGCCTCAGGGTGCGATTGTGAGAAAGTGCAATAAAAAATGAACGTAGTACAGGCATTTTGTGATCCTCCTGGACAGGCCATCTGATCGCGGCCATTTTCCAGCCCAAATAGTTTCGCACATAAATCTCAGGTGGGCTGTGACGGGAAAATCCCGGTATCTGACCGGCGCCGGCCCTGCGCTGCATCGCATTTTATTTATCACGGCAGGCGCGCATTCTCTATAATGCGAGAAATCGACATGTCGCGAAGGAGCACCCTATGAATCGTACTCAGTCCCTGATTATCCGCCTTCTTTTTGCTCTCGGAGCGCTGGTCCTCTTATTGCCCGCCGTCCTGGCCCAGACCGTTCCAGCCACGGTCTACATCAAGGCCGGTCATCTCTTCGATGCCACCAGCGACAACCTGCGCGACAACATAGTGCTGGTTGTCGAGGGCGAGCGCATCACCAAAGTCGCGCCCGCGTCCGAGGTAACTATTCCTGCCGGGGCCACGGTCGTGGATCTCTCCCAGGCCTGGGTACTGCCGGGGCTCATTGACTGCCACACCCACCTGGAGGCCCGCGCCGACCACTATGACCCCATCTGGGCTGTGCGGGAAACTCCTTTCATGGGCGGCTTTAACGGCGTCATCAACGCCAACAAAACCCTCCAGGCCGGCTTCACCAGCGTCCGCGACGTGGGTTCCCAGCCCTTTTTCGCCGTTGATTTGCGCCGCGCCATTGACGAAGGCCTCTTTCCCGGCCCCCGCGTGGTGGCCAGCGGCCCGGCCATCTCCATCACCGGCGGCCACGGCGACATGAACAGCTTTGCCCCCGGCGTTGAGAACATGATGTATCCGGCCGAGCGCGACTATCAGCTAGCCGACGGCCCCGAACAGGTTCGTCATGTGGTCCGCGAGCAAATCAAGTACGGCGTGGACGTAATCAAGGTCATGGCCACCGGCGGTGTGCTCTCCCTGGGAGACAAGCCCGGCTCCGAGCAGCTTACATACGAAGAGATGAAGATGGCCGTTGATGAAGCACATCGCGCCGGACGCAAGGTCGCCGCCCACGCCCACGGCACGCAGGGAATCAAGGACGCGGTGCGCGCCGGCGTCGACTCCATCGAGCATGGCAGCCTGATCGACGACGAGGGCATCGAGATGATGAAGGCCCGCGGCACGTATCTGGTCGCCGACATCTACAACGACGATTACATCCTCGGCAAGGCCATCGAGTTCGGCCTGCCCAAGGAAAGTATCGACAAGGAAAAGTCGCTGGGCCGCCAGCAGCGCGAGAACTTTGCCAAGGCTGTGAAATCGGGCGTCAAGATCGCCTTCGGCACCGATGCCGGCGTCTATCCCCATGGCGACAACGCCAAGCAGTTCCACTACATGGTCAAGTTCGGCATGACCCCCGCCGGAGCCATCCGCGCCGCCACTTCAAGCGCCGCTGACCTCATCGACCGCGCCCACGACGTGGGTACCCTCGAAGCCGGGAAGTACGCCGACCTGATCGCCGTCACCGCTAACCCGCTGGAGCGCATCGAGGTGCTGGAGCATGTTTCATTTGTGATGAAGGGCGGCAAGGTTTACAAAGACGAGCTCGGCGCAGCCAAGCAATAGCCGCGCTAGAGTATTTTCAACGATAGTGTAAGGAAGCTCCGTGCCCCATCCATTTCACGTTCTTTGTGAAATGGGTGGGAAACCACAAAATCAGCCTCACAGAAACTTTGAAAATGTTCTACCCACTCACTGGCCAGCGATAATGCCCGGTTGCGCGATGGGGCGCGAAGGCTGCAAGTGGACTTTCTTCCACTCCGCGGCCGATATTGTGTACTACCCTCGGTTGCCGGCCAGCGCTCACCACAATGCCCACATGCGGCAGCCGCGCGTCCAGCAGCCAGGTGAGGATGTCTCCAACTTCGATGGGCTTTGGAAAGCCGTCGCCCGGTGTTGGCTTATTGGCGGCCCACAGTCGCGCCCCTGCCCGCGTCCAATATGCCTCCAGGTTCAGAACCCGCCGGTGATCGATGTTCGCATCAGGCTCCCGTGATCCCCACACCTTGCGCGCCGGATATGCATCGAAGGCCTTCACCATGTCCTCATGCACCAGCTTTTGCAGGTCCAATCCCAGCCCGTCGCGAGCCGCACGAATCACCACGTCGGCGCAAACTCCGGTCGCGCGCGGCACATCGCCTCCGGGGTAGCTCAACTTCCTATAGGCCGGATCGTAGCCAGTGGTCACGCCTAATTGCGCCCGCGCAGCCTCGGCCAGTTTTTGGCCGTTGGTCGTGGCCGCAAGCGCGTGCCGATCAGACGTAATCCAAATCGCCGCCAAACCACAAAGAACACTACGTCGCTGCACGGTAAAAGCCTCGCCTATCGAATCTCGTAAACCGCGCTGCCGTGCGCCGGCAATGTCACTTTAACTTCCTTCGATTCCTTGAAGCCGTCTTCCTTCCACATATCCTGGGCCAGGTGCTTCTTTCCGTCCAGCTCAAGTTGCGCCCAGCTCACGCGCAGCGTCAGCGGCTTGTCGTCCAGGTTAAAAAAGCCGAAGTATTCCGCATAATTCCTGGCCCCCGGAGCGTTGATCGTTGCCCGCCACACACGCGCGTTCTCAAATCCAGCTCCCAGGCTCGTCAGATCAACCGGATGGCTGTAGGTCACATTCTGGTTCATGAAGAGAATCGACTGGTTGGAGATCAGCGACCGCGTAAAATCATCCAGCTTGGTCAGATTCGCGCCCAGAATCAGCGGCGAGCGCGCAATCGCCCACAGCGTGAGCTCGGTCCTCTGCTCGTCATGCGTCAGCCGCGACTGCCGCGCCTCGCCCATTCCCGGATGCGGCCCCAGCCAGCCCCACGGCAGCATATCCGCGTCCGGCCAGTTGCCCTCCCGCGCATAGGTAAACCACTTGGCCAGCCGGTCGAACTCGTCGCGCAGACCGAATGGATACTCGTCGTCTCCGGGATGCCGGGGGAAGCTCCAGCCGTCCCAGTGATCGTTGGTGATGCGCCACATCTGCGCCAATTCGGCCACTTCGGCTGCGTGCTCCAATTGTGTAGGCCCCGGCGAAAGGCTCAGCACAATCGGCCGTCCTGTCTTCTTTATCGCCGCCGCAATCTGGCGAATCTCGGTAGGCCGGTAGGGGTGGTCGCTGATGCAGTCCACCTTGAGGAAATCCAATCCCCAGCCCGCATAGAGCTTCAGCATCGAGTCGTAGTAAGCCTGCCCGGCAGCGTTGTCGGCGACGCCCCAGTTGCCGTCATCCCATCCGCAGGGCGAGTTGAGGTCCGCGGCATCGGCGGCGTGGAAACTCGTCCCCGCGATGGGCAGATTCGCTTTCACCGCATCGCGCGGAATGCCGCGCACAATATGGATGCCGAACTTGAGCCCCTGCTTGTGAACCCAGTCGGCCAGCGGCTTGAATCCCGCGCCGTCCGCAGAAGAAGGAAAGCGGCTGGGCACCGGAAGCAGAATCCCGTTCCCATCCAGCAGATACTTCCTCTCGGCCAGGTTGCGGCCGTTGGGGTTCTCCATGTACCACCCTTCATCGATCACCACATACTGCCAGCCCAGGTCCTTGAACCCGGCCAGCACCTTGGCATTGGCCTTGAAGTCAGCCTCGTTGATGGTCAGCCCATAGGCGTCCCAACTGTTCCAGCCCATCGGCGGCGTGAGCGCGGGGCTCTGGGCGTAGGTGAGGGTTGCGGCGAAGACGAAAACAAGAGCGGCGAGAAACAAGCGTAAGCGTCCCATGCGGGAACAATACCACAATCGCCGGTGATATCGCAGCAACCGGGTGGAACTATTTCTCCGGAATGTGCCGCGCCAGGGATTCGTCAATGCCACGTTGAATCGCGCTGAGGTTTTGCTCGTTGTAAGGAATGACGCCGCAGTCGTTGATAGCAACTTCTTTCTTGCCTGATTCGTCTTTGCCGATATCGGCAAGCAGAATGTAGCGCCTCCCGGCGACCATATCCGTGGAACTCCAGCCCTGAATCTCCTGCCCTCTGTCGTATACCATTGCATCCTCGGCCTTGTTTAACGGCCAGTCGATCCCACCCTTTAGGATGCGGGCCACACGCAGGCGGGCTGTGATTTCTACGCTATCCGGTGCTCGGGTCGCTTGGCGGGAGATGACGTCTGCAACGGCAATGTTTTCTTCTTCCCGGCCAAAGAACTCCAGCGGTACCTTGCATTGGTTGAATGCCTCTATGCGTGCTTGTCGACTTGGCAACTCTTTCTGATACTGCCTCCAGACTGAAGGCATAATGTCCGCTTCACTGGTGCAGGAGAACCAGCGCGTGATGCAGGAGAAATTAAAATCAGTAAGTTCACTAATCTTCTCCCGTCCGGCAAGAGGAGTAAATTGTGTCATAAACTTGATGCAGCCTTCACATCCACCCGTCACACCAATCCAGTATTCCGGATGCAGTAAGCGATCGACCCGAAAATTGGGGCCAAATCCGTATGCTGATTGCGAGGTAATTCCAATCAAATCGTATCCGCCTGTTGAAACTCTCGAATTGCCATAGAAAACGGAAATGCAAAGTTCATATCTGCTCTCTTCTACAACTCCACTTTTGATTCTCAGTGTTGCATACACGGATGCCCATTTTTCGCCAATCAGAGAAAACGGGTAATAGAGCAGATGTAGGATAGGAATTTGTTTGTAATGGCTATGGATAAACGTATTGAGCGAGTCTTCAATCTCTATATATCCGGTACAATGTTCCGCTGTGCAGGAACCTTCGTAGCTGCCCCATGCGCCCCATTTCGTCATGAGATTCTGTGCATCAGTCCAAGTGCTCTTGTGGCTTTGCAACTCGCGCATATCGGCCAGCAACCGCTCCGCCCGCAAGCGGAGAATGCGCTGCTGAATTTGCACAAAAACAGCCAGTCCGGCAATCAGCGCCAGCACCACGACGCCGGTAATCCGAAGCAGTCTATTCCAACGCCATCGCAAGGTCATGTGTAGGTAGACACCGGATGCGCGAGAATTGTTCCTGAGGGATGAACCAGCCGCAAAAATCTTACAGCGCCTACAACTGTATCTTCACCGGCCAGGTCTTCCAGATCTCCGCGCAGTAGTCGCGAATCGCCCGGTCACTGGAGAACTTGCCGATGCGCGCCACGTTCAGGATCGACATGCGCGTCCACGCTTCATGTTCTTTGTAGGCCGCGCTCACACGGTCCTGGCAATCAATATAAGACTGGTAATCGGCCAGCAGCATATACTCGTCCGAGTTCAGCAGGGAGTTCACCAGAGGCTCGAAGAGCGTCCTGTCGCCGCGCGAGAATTCGCCGTTGGAGAGCGAAACCAGCACATCGTGCAGCATGGGGTTGGCCTCGAAGATTGCGCGCGGGTTGTAGCCCTCCCGTTTGCGGCTCTCCACCTCCGGCGTGGTCAGCCCGAAGAGGAAGAAGTTCTCCGCGCCCACCTCCTCGCGGATTTCAATGTTGGCCCCGTCCAGCGTGCCGATGGTCACCGCGCCGTTCATGGCAAACTTCATGTTCCCGGTTCCCGAAGCCTCCTTGCCGGCCAGCGAAATCTGCTCGCTCAGGTCCGCCGCGGGATACACCCTCTGCCCCAGCTTCACGCTGTAATCGGGCAGAAACACCACCTTCAGCCGTCCCCGCACCAGCGGGTCGGAGTTGATGGCCTCGCCCACCGAGTGAATCAGCTTGATGATCAGCTTGGCCATGCGGTAGCCGGGCGCCGCTTTTCCGCCGAAGATGAAGGTCTTTGGCGTCACCTCCGCGTCGGGCTCGCACTGCATGCGCTTGTAGAGGGTGAGGATGTAGAGAATCAGCAGATGCTGGCGCTTATACTCATGCAGCCGCTTCACCAGCACGTCAAAGAGCGAGTCTGGATCGACACTGATACCCAGGCGCTGATGAATGAAGACCGACAGGCGCAGCTTGTTGTGCCGCTTGATGGCGCGCCACTCCGCGCAGAACTCCTGGTCGTCGGCCAGCGGTTCCAGCTTGCGCAGCTTTTCCAGATCGCGAACCCAGCCCGAGCCGATGCGCGCGGTCAGCAGTTGCGCCAGTCGCGGATTGCTCAATCGCATCCAGCGCCGTGGCGTCACCCCGTTGGTCTTGTTGCTGAACTTCTCCGGCGTCAGCGCGTAGAAATCGCTCAGCACATGCGTCTTCAGCAGTTCGGTGTGCAGCGCGGCCACGCCGTTGATGGCATGACTGCCCAGCGCGGCCAAATGCGCCATGCGCACAAACTTCTCACCCTCTTCATTGATCAGCGAAAGCCTGCGCGCGCGCTCCTCGTCGCCGGGAAACTTGGCGCGCACGTTCTCCAGATGGCGGCGATTAATCTCGTCGATAATCTCCAGGTGACGCGGCAGCAGCGCGCCAAACAGGCTTCGCGGCCACTGCTCCAGTGCCTCCGGCAGTAGCGTGTGGTTGGTGTAGGAGAGCGCGTGCTCGGTCACATGCCAGGCCGCATCCCACTCCATCTCATGCTCGTCCACCAGCAACCGCATCAGCTCTGCCACAGCAATCGCCGGGTGCGTATCGTTCATCTGGATGGCGAAGTTGCGATGCAGCTCGGCCAGCGGGCGGTGCTGCGCGGCCTGGATCTTCACGATGTGCTGCAGGCTGCACGAGACAAAGAAAAACTGCTGCGCCAGCCGCAACTGCTTACCCTGGATGCCTTCGTCGTTGGGGTAAAGAATCTTCGAGATGTTCTCGCTCGAGACCTTGTCGGCTACCGCGCCCAGAAAATCTCCATGGTTAAAGGTCTCGAAATCAAAGCTCTCTACCGCCTGCGCCGCCCACAGGCGCATGGTGTTGGCCGTGTTGGTGCGGTAGCCCAGAATCGGCGTATCGTGCGGAACCCCGCGCACCAGCTTTTGCGGAATCCAGGTGACTCGTATGCGCCCTTTGGCGTCGGTATGCTGTTCCGTGCGACCGCCCATCTTCACTTCAAACGCGTCCTCGGGCCGCTCCAGCGCCCAGGGGTTGCCCAACCGTAGCCACTTATCGGTCGACTCCACCTGCCAGCCATCGCGAATCTGCTGGTCGAAGATTCCGTACTCGTAGCGGATGCCGTAACCGATCGCCGGAATATCCAGCGTGGCCAGCGAATCCATGAAGCACGAGGCCAGCCGTCCCAGTCCGCCGTTACCCAGACCCGGCTCTTCTTCCTGCTCGATCAGTTCATTCAGATCAAGACCCAGCTTCCGCATGGCCTGCTCGGTCTCCCCGTAGATGCCCAGGTTGATCAGGTTGTTGGCCAGGTGCGGCCCGGTCAAAAACTCCGCCGAGAGATAGCAAACCACCCGCACATCCTGCGCCTGGTAGTTCTTCACGGTTTGAATCCACCGCTCCACCAGGCGGTCGCGCACGGTGTGTGCCAGCGCCATGTACAGGTCATTCACTGTCGCCCGCTCAACGCTTCGCCCCTGCACAAAAAACAGGTTGTCTAAAAACGACTGCGCCAGGTCCTCAACCCTCAGTCCGGTTCTCTGGCTCACATGCGATCCGGCCTGTGGCGGCGTTACAGTTGCAATCTCTGTCATGGTTTCCCCGTCTCCTCAAATCGGCACACAGCTCCCTCCAACGGAGAGCTGTGCCCTCAACATAAGGCCGGAGGCGCCAGGCATAGATGAAAATGATGTCAAATACGAAGGGAATATGCACTTTTGGTTTATTTTGAAATTCTAATGCCGTTTTGGTGACAGCGCCTCAGGCTCTCCGGAAGGTGGCAGGCCGCCTTCACCCTATATAATCCGTGAAATATTATTGGGTCTTTTCAATCCCCTAAGGAATCTATTTTGTTAGCGGACTTATTCGCTACACAGGCCTTCCCGCCATACATATGGTCCAGCGGTCAAGGATAAGAGCTTTTTAGCCCCAGGGCACGGTTCTACTCGGAACGTTGGTTCTCTCTCTGTTTCCTGCCGCAGCCGCTGTTCATTCCTCGAAATCACCACTGAGCCGTCTCCAGTAGAGTGACGGCAGCAACAAGGATCCCTTTTAAGGAGGGCGTTTATGAAAAATGGTATGCATGTTGTGTTCGTTGTGTCCTTTGCTGCTCTGCTCAGCGCCTCGTCGCTTGCGCAGACGGCCGTCCCGCCTCCGCCCAGGCCCGCTGACAGTGGCCCATCACTAGCTGACACCATGAAGTTCATTCAGGAAAAGTTGAACGACATCGGCAAAGTCAACTTCGTCACGTTTTTTCAAAACACAACCGACAATAGCAACCTCAGCAACATCCAGACGAACGAGGTGAGCAATGTGGTGGCTGATCCGAACCAATGCCGAGTCACCTACCATTGGAAGGTGACTCGCGACGGTGCAACTATGATGAATGGTGATTTTTGGTTCTCCCTCCGGGACGTTAAGGACATCGTGATTAAGCCCTACACACAGTATCAATCTGAGCTGAATGCAAGTTTGGGCAATCCCAACTTTATTATCACATCCACCAATCCGCCCTTAAGTGCGATGATGGTGCGCCGTCCTCACGACGTAGTGAACCTCTTCCCGTTCACCGACGCCGATACGGCTGACCGCGCGGCCAAAGCCTTCACCCACGCCGTCGAACTCTGCGGCGGCGGCAACAAGGACCCCTTCTAAGGAGCAAGTCCGTGAAGTATTTTGTGCGCGTTTTGTCATTTGTAGTTCTGCTCAGCGCCTCGGCGCTGGCGCAGACGGCCGTCCCGCCTCCGCCCAGGCCTGCCGATAGCGGACCTTCACTTGAAGTCACCATGAAGTTCATTCAGAACAAGCTGAATGATATTGGTAAAGTCAACTTAGCCTCTTTTTCACAGCACACAACAGACGGTAGCACTTTCAGTAACATCCTTGTGCTTCAGGTCAGCAACGTCGTCGCTGACCCGGTCCACTGCTCGATCAGCTACCACTGGACATGGAATCAGGACGGTATGAATGTTTGGGACCTGGATATGTCAACCATGCTGCCCATTGTGCAGAAGGTGTTAGTAAAGCCATTTGTGCAGGCTCAAAATGATATGTATGCAGTCGGGGGGCGCCCCGACATTGTCGTCACCTCAACCAATCCACCCGTGACGCTGCTGATTGTGCCTAGCATCGATAAGGGGGGGCGTAGCTTCGCTAAAGGGGGGTGGATCGGCGGCCTTCCTTTCACCGACGACGATCTCGCTGATCGCGTCGCCAAAGCCATGGTCCACGCCATCGAACTCTGCGGCGGCGGCAATAAGGATCCCTTCTAAGGAGCATGTCCGTGAAGTATTTTGTACGCGTTTTGTCATTTCTAGTTATGCTCAGCGCCTCGGCGCTGGCGCAGACCGCCGTCCCGCCCCCGCCCAGGCCCGCCGACAACGGTCCGTCGCTGACCTTCACCTTGAATTACATCCAGGAGAAGATCACCGAAGTTGGAAGGCTGAACTATATGTCTTATAACCATGACAATGCCGCCAACACGGACTCGACGAATCAGTTCACTGTTGAGGTAAGCAATGTCGTCGCCCATCCGGACATGTGTATTCTCAGCTATCACATCAAGGCAACTAGAGATGGCGCAATAACCAATGACAGGGATGGTGGATTCCCGTTCAAAATAATTCAAAAGGTGATGGTCATGACCGGAGACCAGGACATCAACGCTGCGAATGTTGCAGCCGGTGTGCCATCCCTTAACTCCAGGGTTGATCCGCCCCACTTCGCACTCATCGCGCAAAGAACAGGTGGTGGAACTAACACTGTGTATTTCGCCGATGAAGATACCGCCAACCGCGTGGCCAAAGCCATGGTCCATGCCATAGAACTCTGCGGCGGCGGCGACAAGGATCCATTTCAATGAGCGAGTTGATGAAGAACATGGTGCGCGTTGTGTTTGTCTTGTGTTTAGCTTCTGTGGTCAGTGCCCCTGCGCTGGCGCAGAAGGCCGTCCCGCCCCCACCCAGGCCCGCCGACAGCAGCCCGTCGCTGGCCGCCACAATGCAATTCATCCAGGAGAGGGTGACCCTGCAGGGCAAGGTCAATTTCGCTGACTACGTCCATGACAATTCGGCCGGAAACGACTGGACCGTGCAAAATGCCTTTGAAATCACCAACATCGCGCCTCATCCGGAAACCTGCATCCTCAACTACCACTTCAAGGGATGGACGAACGGCACGATTAGAACGGATCTAAATAGTTGGATCCCCTTTCACGACGCGGAGGACGTGGTCATCCTGCCCATCGAACAGGATCAAAAGGAAGTTGACAGCAAGGCTGGACACACCACCTTGAGCTACCGTTCCGACCCGCCCGTCTTTGCCCTGCGGGTGCGCCGCAAGGTGGGCTACAACGAGTTATATTTCACCGATGAGGAGATAGCAAACCGCGTCGCCAAAGCCATGGTTCACGCCATCGAACTCTGCGGCGGCGGCGACAAGGATCCCTTCGCACCTACGCCTGAGGAACGCGCGGCCCGTGAACAGGAACGGCAGCATGCGGAGCAACTCGCCGCCGAACAGGCCCGACAGGCGGCAGCCCAGCGAGCCGTGCAACAAGCGCGGTTGCAAGCTCAACAGGCACAGCAGGCCCAGCAACAATTGCAGGCCCAGCAACAAGCCCAACAGGCACAGGAAGCGCAAGATGCGGCTCAGGAGCAGGCCGCCGACAATTGCAGAAAGCAATGCGATGCGGCCAATGACGCGTGCGAAAAGGATGTCAAGAAGCAGTTTCATGGCGCGCTCTTCCGTGGAATTCTGGGAGCGATCGCGAAGAGCCCTACAAATGAAGCGGACACGGCCGCGGATGCCGACAGTGTGAGTGCTGCGGAGAAGGCATGTGGCGACACGTATTCCAGTTGTACAGATGCATGCCAGTAAGCGGCGGCGGCAAGAACAACTTCTAACCCATCCCAAGGAGCGAGTGTGATGAAGAATGTTTTGCGTGTTGTGTTAGCTATTTGTTTTACAATCCTGCTCAGCGCCCCCGCGCTTGCGCAAACGGCCATCCCGCCCCCACCCAAGCCCGCCGATAGCGGACCGTCGCTCGAAGCCACCATGCAGTTCATCCAGGAAAAATTGAGCCTGCTGGAAGAGGTCAAGTACACCCTTTACGGTCACACCAACGAGCCCGTAACAAATCAGGTCATCCCGTTTGTCGTTGAGATCACCAACGTCACGATCGATCCGGAAAGCTGTAACATCGGCTACCACTGGAAGGTGTCGGTTTACGATGCAACCGCGAAAGAACGTGATATGCAGATTCCCCTCCGGGATGTACAAATGACTGCCCTCTCTACCTTGGAGCAGTATTCGAAGAATTCATACGGCAGGGACGGGAATAATATTTTGGTTGACAGGACCGACCCTCCGGTCTTTGTCCTGCAGGTGCTGCGGAAAGACGGCCCGGCCAACGATTTTGATTTTATCGACAAAGACTTGGCCAACCGTGTGGCCAAAGCCCTGATGCACGCCATGGTACTCTGCGGCGGCGGTAGCAAGCCGGAACCCTTCTAAGGTGTGAATCTCTGCAAACTCGCCTCAGCCCCCGCCCCCCATGCGATAAGCTGGAGATTCCAGTAAGCGAGGGAGCAAGCAAGCGATGAACCTGATCCTGGGAATCGACGGCGGAGGAACGCACACCCGCGCCTCCATTCTGCAAGGGGAACGGGTTCTGGCTCACGCGGAGAGCGGCTCCATCAAGCGTCTGCGCGTGGGCAAGGAAGCCGCCGAAGCCAGCTTGAGAGCCCTGCTCAAAGAAGCCTTTGCCAAGGCGGGCGTAAGCGGCGTGCGCGCAGCTTGCGTAGGCGTGGCCAGCGTCTCCATGCCCGGCACGACAGAGTGGATCACGGCTGTTTTTAACGACTTCGGAGTGGAGCGTTCGGAGGTTGTCGGCGACGAGGTCATTGCTCTCGATGCGGCCTTTCGCGGCGGTCCAGGAATCCTGCAGATCGCCGGCACCGGCTCCAACACCATTGGCCGCGCGCCCGACGGCAGCCGCGAGTGCGCCGGCGGCTGGAGTTCGCGTCTTGGCGATGAGGGCTCCGGCTACTGGATCGGCGTCAACAGCCTGCGCCGCGCACTCCACGCCTATGACCAAATGTTTGATCAGGCCCAGCCCCCGCAAATCCTTCAGAAAGTTGGCGAAATCTGGGGTACGCCTAACCTGGACGACCTGATCAACCTGGGCGACAGTACGCCCGGACCGGATTTTGCAGCACTTGCCCCGGCCATGAATGACCTCGCTAACGCCGGCGATCCCGTCGCCCGTGAAACTCTCGCCCAGGCCGCTGCCGATCTGGTCGATTTTGTCCTTCTCGTCCGCGCCAAGCTGCGCCGCAAGCACGCCATCACCGGCGAAGTCCCTGTAGCATGGACCGGTGGCGTCATAGAGCACATGACTCTGGTTCGCGAGGCTTTTTTTGCGGGATTGAAAGCCGCCGCGCCTCAGATGCCGGTCAGCCGCAAACCGGCAGTCCCTCTGGAGGGCGCACTGTGGCGGGCGCAGCGGCTGGCGGATACCGCTGGTTAGCGCACCGGCGCGCCGTTTACCACTGACCCAACCAGCTTTCCAGCCGCATCCACGGCCACCAGGCTGGCCGGCATTCCTACTGCGACCGAACCCGCTTGATCGCCCAACCCTGTCATCGCTGCCGGGTTCGCGGTCAGGAGACGCAGAGCCTGCTCCAACGGCACGCCGGTGAACTTCATGAAATTCTTGAGGGCGCAGTCAAGCGACAGCACGCTTCCGGCCAGCACTCCGCGAGCCATGGCTCTTCCTTTGGCCACCTGCACGGCAAAGCCTCCCAGCTGGTACTCTCCGTCCGGCATTCCCGTTGCGCTCATCGCATCGGTCACCAGAATCGCCCGCTCCAGCCCCTTGGCCTTCCACCACAGCTTCACCATCTCTGGAGCGGTGTGGATGCCATCACAGATCAGTTCTGCAAAAAGCGAATCGTCGGTGAGAACCACACCCAAAATCCCCGGCTCGCGATGATCAAGCGGACGCATGGCATTAAAAGTGTGAGTCGCGCTGGTGGCTCCGGCCTTGATTGCAGCGCGAGTCTCGGCTGCGGTAGCGTCCGAATGGCCCATGGAGACGCGCACGCCGCGGCTGATCGCGTGCGCAGTCAACTCGACGGCTCCCGGCAACTCTGGCGCCAGCGTCATCAGCCGGACATGCCCCTCAGCGGACTCAAACATTCGATTAAAGATGGCGATATCGGGCTTGAGCAGGTGCTCGGACGGCTGCACACCGCGCCTGGTGTGCGAAAGAAACGGGCCTTCCAGATGAATGCCGATGGCCCGCGCCCGGCCTTCAACCGCCGGCCGCGCCAGCAATTTTGCCAGCCCTGAAAGCGAGCGCAAAGTTGCATCCAGCGGCGCGGTGACGGTAGTTGCCAAAAAGCTGCCCGTGCCGTGCTGTGCCAGGAAGCTGCCCATGGCGCCGAGCGCCTCAGCCGAGGCCTCCATCACATCGTGGCCCTTGGCTCCGTGGATGTGAACGTCGAAAAACGCAGGCGTTAGCGTCGCGCCGGGAAAATCCAGAACCCGCACCCCACCGGGCACATTTTTGCCCGCGCGCGAGGAAACGGATGCAATCCTGCCGTCTTCAATCTCCACCAACGGTTGGTCGAGCAGCTTTGCGCCATCCCAAAGCCGCTCCGCAGTGAGCACAGTACGCATACAACATGATTATTGCAGGCATCGCGGCCTTCCGATCATCCGCTCCCCGCCTCGGCGCATCGAATTCGTAGGCGCGGCTCAGTGGATGATCATTTTGTACACCGGCTCCAGCGTGCCATTTTGCTCATGAACTGCCATGAACGCCGCTTGCGCAGTCGCCACCTCCGCCCGGCAGGCAGTCAACTGTGCCGACAGGTGAGCGAATTGCGATTCCAGATGCACGCGCAGTTCCTCAATGGCATTCTCCAGACGGTCGTTGGCGGCAATCTGCTCCGCCTGGCTCACCTGCACGGTTTTCAGATTGGGCAGAATGACGTCGATCAGTAGCCTTGAAACAGCATAAATGGGTTCGCTCATGAGGAAATTCTAAGGATAATTCGCAAAAAGCGCCTGATTACGGCTGCCCAGCCATTGGTAATGTACAAACGGTACTTGTCGGCGTGCCTGCAACGTAAAGCACAAAACTTGTTGAACCATGCTCTTGCGGTCATTCCGCTCGCGCGTTACATGGCTGTAACGCGCCGTCAACCATGGATTTGCTACAGTGTGGTTATGCATAACACGGCGCGGTCTTCGTTTTCCTTTTCAGCCTTCATTCTTTTTACCGGCATTCTTGCGGCGCAGACCATCGATCTGCCCACCAGCAAGCAGTTGATCGGAGAGATTCCTGGTCATCCACAGCGGCTGAACAGCCTGCCCATCTCCATGGCCGTCTCTCCCGACAGCCGTTACGTGGTCACGGTCAACGCCGGTTATGGCGTCTACGAGTCGCAATATGAGCAGTCGCTGGCGGTGTTCGACACGCGCACCGGCGCATTGGTCGACTTTCCCGACCCTCGCACTTTGTTGCGGACGGCCAAGCAGACGCTGTACTCCGGGCTGGCCTTTAGCCACGACGGCAACCGTATCTATGCAAGCATGGGTTCGACATCCGATCCTCTTGGCGATGGCAAAGAAAAGATCGGCAACGGTATCGTGGTATACAGCTTCGCGGAGGGCAAGATTGCGCCCCAGCGCTTTATCCATCTGCCTCTCTCGCAACTGGCTCCGGGTCAAAAGACAACGCGGATCGGCGTAGTAAAAAGCGATAAGGGAGTGCCCTTTCCGGCGGCGATTGCCGTCATTGGTTCCGCGGATGCCGAAAAGCTCCTCGTGGCCGGCAACCTCTCTGACGATGTTCTGCTTCTTGACGCCGCCAGCGGCAAAATTGAAACTCGCTTCGATCTGGCCGAGAGCGACTCTGTTCCCACCACCTATCCCGTTGCCCTGGCGGTCTCCAGAGACGGCACGCGCGCCTATGTCGCTTTGTGGAACGCATCGGAGATAGTAGAACTTGACCTGGTCAAAGGAACCGTAGGCCGCAAGCTCGCCCTGCTCAAGCCCACCAGCGCTATTGCTCCTGGCGCCCACCCTTGCGCTCTCGAGCTCTCGCCCGACGGCAAGACGCTCTTCGTAGCGCTCGCCAATCGCGATGCCGTGGCCGCCGTCAACGTCAGCGGCGGTCACTTCTCCGTGAAGGGCTACTTCAGTACCCGCCTGCCTCATCAGAGCTACTTTGGCGCGGAACCTGTGGCACTGGCTCTGAACGCCAGCGGCAGCCGCCTCTACATCGCCAATATGGCCAGCGACGCCGTTGCCATTGTAGACACGAAAAAGCTGACGTCGAGGACAGCACGAAGTGCCATGGTGGAACCCATCGGGTTTGTGCCCACGGAGTGGATGCCTATCTCCATGGCCTTTTCGGGCGGAAAGCTCTATGTTGCCACCGACAAGGGTAAGGGAACCGGGCCGAACAACTTTCCTCAGCGCCAGACGGATGCCTCGCCGAAAAATCGAGTTCCGAGTTCAACCACGTATATCGGCTCGCTCCTGTATGGCTCTCTGGCGGTACTGGACGAGGACCAAATCGAAAAAAATCTGCCGCAATGGACCACAATCGTGCTCGACTCCAACCGCATGAAGGTGGCCGAAGAGAAGATCGCTTTTACCGGCGGCCGCGAGAACCCGATAAAGCACGTGATTTACATCATCAAGGAGAACCGCACTTACGATCAGATCTTCGGCGACCTGAAGCAGGACGGCAAGCCAGTCGCCAACGGCGACCCCAGCCTGGCCATGTATGGCGAGGCCATCACGCCCAATCAGCACAAGCTGGCTTTGCAGTTCGGCGTGCTGGATAACTTCTACGACTCGGCAGAGGTCTCCGGCGACGGCCACGTCTGGTCCAACGCCGCCATCGGCACGGATTACCTGGAACGCACCTGGCAGCAGAACTATCGCGGCGGGCAGAGAACCTATGATTACGAGGGTGCGGTGGCCAATAACTATCCGCTCTTGCAAAAAATTCCCGATGTGAACGAGCCGGCCAGCGGCTATCTCTGGGGCAATCTGGCCGCCCATGGAAAAACCTATTACCACTTCGGCGAGTACATCTCGACAACCTTTTGCAATGAAGCCCGCGTAGCCGACCCGCAAATGGGGCCGCTGATGCAAGGCCGCGATTGTGCCCATAAGACCATTGCGCCGGGCGAGGCTATGCCCTTTGAGTGGGGAGGCGGCGTGAACAAGTGGCCCTGGCCTATCCCGTTGATTGCCGCCAACGTTCCCACCAAGCCGGAGCTGGTGGGCCACTTCGCGGCCGAATACCCCGACTTCAACCTGTTGGTGCCCGACCAGGTGCGAGTGGAAGTCTTTCTCCGCCACCTGAAAACCTGGCTCGCGGGAACAGACACCATGCCCAACTTCGTCATGCTGCGCCTCGGCAACGACCACACCGCTGGCACACGGCTCGGCAGTCCCACTCCTAAAGCATCGGTGGCCGATAACGACCTGGCCGTAGGCCGCGTCGTCGATGCCGTCTCCCACTCGCCCTTCTGGGACGACACGGCCATCTTCATCCTTGAGGACGACGCGCAGAATGGCGCCGACCACGTGGACGCACATCGCAGCATCGTTCTGGTCATCAGCAAATACTCCCCGCGCGGCACAGCTACAAATACTCCAGGAGCCGTACCTTCGCCTGTTGGAACCTCCGAAACTCAAGCTCCATTTATCGACAGCCGCTTCTACTCCACCGTCAGCGTGATCCGCACCATGGAGTCGCTGCTCGGTCTGCCGCCCATGAACAACAACGACGCCTTCAGCTCGCTGATCTCCACGCTCTTCACCGGTCCCGGCGACCAGCCCGCCTACACAGCCGACTATGCAAACCGCGACAACGGCCTCATCTACACCGCCAACCCTCTCACGGCCGCCGGCGCGCGCGAAAGCATGAAGATGGACTTCAGCCACGCCGACCGCGCCCCTGCCGACAAGCTGAACATGATTCTGTGGAAAGACGCCATGGGCGACAAGCCCGTCCCAGCCATGCTCAAAGTCCATCATAAAAAACCCACAACGGACGATGACGATTAGGACTGAGTCTTTTGTTCATCGATATAATGACTGCGTGATACAGAAGGAGTTGGTATGCAGAATAGGCACTTTCAAGCTGTCCTTTTTCTGACATTCCTTGCGATTCCGGCAATTGCTCAGACTCCCAATGAGCCGGTTGTGGCTTATGTGAGCGGAACGACTTTGACTTTAGCCGCATCTTCCGGACAAGTCACACAGAAAATTGAACTCAACCATCCTGTCTACGACTTCACGCTGTCGACAGATCGGAAGCTGCTTGTCACGGTTTCTCCGGATACTGAGCATGGCGGAAATTTGAGTCTGCTCGACTTGAGGTCGCATACGCAGACTCAGTTGACGAACGGGCACTTGTATTTCAGGCATCTGAATGAGGGAGAAACTGAGGTTTACGCCGATCTGCGGTTCTCTCCAGACAACAAAAGTATTGCGTTTGGAATTCATGGCAATATGCCCGGCGATGGAAACGACGCGGAAGAGAATAGTGGCCCATTTGCGGTATACGACATCGCAAGCCATACGATTCGGGTACTGAAGTCGACCGCAAACATCGATGGGCATGGCCCATGCTCAGAAAATAATCCGATGTGGTCGCCGGATGGAAAGTGGATCCTGTTCAATTGCGAAGACGGGGCGTTCCTTACCGATGCTTTGGGAACAACTCTTCGAAATTTGAAGCTTAGCACTGACCAGGACGCCTATACATATGCCGTATCATGGGTGGGAAATGGCTGTGTATTGTACGTACAGTCGCATACAAACGCCTCATCGCTCGATCAGAAGCGTGACGGGTTTCGATTGTTGAATCTGCGTACGTCCAAATCGCAGATTTCCGCTGCATTGCCAAAACTTCCGAAGCAGAGTCTCGCGGGACTGAGGGAGTCATCAGACGAGGCCGCAATCATGGAATCGAGTTCCGGCGTAACCATAGAAACACGTGAGAAGGTGTGGACTTTTCCGGAGATTGAGCAGGTATTTGATGGATACCGTTCGCGGAGAGCACCGGCTGCTCATATCATCGGTGGCTGGAAATCTTCCTCAATCCCTTCTGAATGTAAATAGCCGGGTGCCCAGGTCCGGGGTCCCCGCGGACAGGTCTTCGTACGTGGGGTGGAGGTCCCTCGCATTTGGGGACCCGGGATACCACGAACCCCATGCGAGCGAATAGCGAGCGTCCGCCCGGACGGCAAGTCCTTTGCAGATTAATTCAATACTTCGTTGCACAATGATCCTAGAAG
>Ga0181536_10000124_pt1 | contig 85044 bp, 75 predicted proteins | sample PEATcosm2014_Bin_41_FD_121105 | JGI IMG/M metagenome (GOLD analysis project Ga0181536, IMG submission 121105) | Peatland microbial communities from MTU Mesocosm Facility, Houghton, MI, USA - PEATcosm2014_Bin17_60_metaG | ecosystem: Environmental > Terrestrial > Soil > Wetlands > Peat | place... | reverse complement strand
GCCTCGCGTGGGATCGAGGACATCTACGAGCTGACCTACATCCGCAAGGATGGGAGCCGGTTCCCGGCGGTGGTGTCCGTCACGGCGCTGCGCGACGCGCAGGGTGCCATCATCGGATATCTGTTGATCGGCACCGACAACACCGCGCGCAAGCTGGTCGAAGCCGAGCAAAAAAAGCTCGATCAGCGCCTGCGTGACGCGAATGAGGAAATTCAGCGGTTTGCACACGTCGTCAGCCATGACTTGCGCTCGCCTCTCGTCAATATCATGGGTTTCGCCAGCGAACTCGACGTTTGGCGGAAACAGATCTTTGAGCGGCTCGGGGCGCTGCGTGCTCAAGTCGGAGGCGCGCAGGATGGCGAAAGCGATGAGGTGCTGCGCAACGACGTCGAAGAAGCCCTCAGCTTCATCAAATCATCGGTTACGAAAATGGATCGACTCATCGGCGCCCTTCTCAAGCTGTCGCGCGAGGGGCAGCGTCAGTTTCAGCCGCAATTCATCGACATGTCGCAGTTGTTGCAATCTACTTTGGAGGCATTGGCTTATCAAGCGCAGGCCGTTAACGCCAAGATTAGCATTGGAGAACTTCCGGCGATCACCAGCGACCGTCTCGCCCTCGAACAGGTGTTCTCGAATCTCATGGACAACGCAGTCAAGTATTTGCGGGTCGGCGTGCCTGGGAGCATCGAGGTCGGAGCGACCGAATCCGATGGAGCGATCACGTATGAGGTTCGCGACAACGGTCGCGGCATTGATGCACGGGATCGTGAGCGTATCTTTGATCTGTTCCGACGGTCAGGCATCCAGGACCGGCCGGGCGACGGCATCGGCCTCGCTCACGCGCGTACGCTTGTACGGCGCCTCGGGGGCTCGATCAACGTCGAGAGCGAGCCTGACCAAGGCACTGTATTCAAAGTGACGTTGCCCAAGAGGTGCCCGCTGCCAGTAAGTCAGATGATGACATGACCCAACCAGTTGTGATCGTGATGGTCGAAGACGATGAAGGCCACGCTCGCCTCATCGAGAAGAACCTCCGTCGAGCGGGAGTCCATAACGAGATCGTGCCGCTTGCGGACGGTGCAAGTGCGATTAAGTTCCTGTTCGGTCCTGATGGCTCCGGTCTCGTCAACAAAGGCCGCCCTTTGCTGATCCTGCTGGACCTCAATTTACCGGATATGTCCGGCATAGATATTTTGAAACGCCTCAAGGAGAACGAGCATCTCAGGGTGTCACCCGTGGTGGTGCTGACAACGACGGATGATAAGTCCGAAATCCAGCGCTGCTACGACACCGGCTGCAACGTCTATATCACCAAGCCGGTCGACTATGAGAAGTTCGCCAATGCGATCCGGCAGTTTGGGTTGTTTATGTATGTCATGCAGTTCCCCGGGGCGATCTAATGTCCGAACCCCGCACTCGCGTTCTCTACATTGATGACGATCCCGGCCTGTGCCGGCTCGTCCAGAAGGATTTGGAACGCCAGGGATATGTCGTCGAGATAATGAACGACGGCGCAAGCGGCGTTGCGCGGATCGCACAGGGCGGCATCGACGTCGTCGCACTCGACCATTATATGCCGAACCACGACGGACTGGAGACCTTGGCAAGCATTCGCAACTTGGCGAAACCGCCGCCGGTGATCTATGTGACCGCGATGCAGGAAGGCAAAGTGGCGGTCGCAGCCCTGAAGGCCGGTGCGGTCGATTACGTCGTCAAGGACGCACAAGGTGAGTTCCTGGCGCTTCTGCAGAGAGCCATTGATGCGACGCTCGACGCGGTGATGTTACGTCGTGCCAAGGAAGTGGCCGAAGCAGAGAGCAAACACTACTGGCAACTTACCCAAAGCATCGTCGATACGATCCGCGATCCCCTGGTCGTTCTTGAGCAGGATATGACGATTGTGACGGCGAGCAATGCCTTTTTCACGATATTCGGGATCACGCAGGAGGCGGCGCGCGGGCTGCGTCTTTCGGAATTAGGCCAGCACCAGTGGGACGTGCCGGCCCTGCGACATTTGATGGAGAAGGTTCTCCCGGAAAACAAGCCGATCGAAAGTTTCGAAATCGAGGATAATTTTCCGGGTCTCGGGCGCCGTGTCTTCAACTTGAATGCTAGGAGAATTGTTCAACCGGGAAACCACGTTACCCGGATGCTGCTCGTCTTCGAGGACATCACCGACCGCAAGCAGCGGGAGCGCGACGCCCTAAGCTTGACGAACGAAATCTCGCATCGGATCAAGAATAACTTGCAGATCGTGGTTGGCCTGATCGCCTACGAAGCTAGGTCGACCGCGGCGCCATGCGTTCAAGGTTATAAAGCGATGGAGGCGCGCATCGGAGCAATTGCCCAGCTTTACGACCTGATATCGCAGTCCAGCCACGGTCGGACCATCGCTGCGGACGCCTATCTCAGGGAAATCGCCAACACCATGTCTGCGAGCCTCCTCGGAAACACATCCGGCATCAAAATCGAGGTCGAGGCCAAAGCGTTGGATATCGGCCCGGATAGCGCAGTGCCCTTCGGCCTTCTGGTCAATGAGTTGGCGACGAACGCCGTGAAGCATGCGTTTCCCGACGGGATTGGACGTGTCGTTCTCGGCGTGGAACGGGTCGACGACCACATCGAGCTGACCGTCGCCGATGACGGCGTGGGCATGAAGGATAAGGATTCGGCGAAGAGTTCCGAGAAACGCGGTTCCGACTACGTCGCTATATTCGTGCGTCAGCTCGGCGGCGCGATCGTCCCGTCGGTGGCACGAGAAGCCGGAACGATCGTAAGAGTGCGATTTCCCGGTCTTCTGGTTCCTCCTGGCGACTCCGAGCCCCTCGCGGCTTAGCGTCCTCCATCGCTAATGTTGCGTACTGAGGCACCGCTCCTTGCTGCGGCGATTTGCCTGAAACGCAAGTGCGGCCTATAAGGCCGCGCATGTTTCGCAGCCTCTTCGTTGCGGCCGCCGCGCTTTCTTTCTGTTCGGCTGCGGGCGCCGCCGAGTCTCCGCCGCATCCGGCTGGGCTCGATGCTCTCATCGCGCATTACGCCACGATGCATGGCATCCCCGCGCGCCTCGTCCATCGCGTCATCGTGCACGAGAGCGGCTACAATGCGCATGTCGTGCATCTCAAATTCTACGGGCTGATGCAGATCACCTATCAGTCCGCGCGCGCCATGGGGTATACGGGCACGCCCGAAGGCCTTCTCGATCCCGCCGTCAATCTCACCTATGCCGTACCTTATCTTGCCAATGCCTATAAAGCCGCGGGCGGCGATGAGGCCGCCGCCGTTCGGCTCTATGCATCCGGCTATTATTATGAGGCGAAGCGCAAGCATCTGTTGGGCGTGATGCGCACAGCCGCGTCGCCTTCGCTCGCTTCATCCTCGGCGCCTTAGCGTTCCTCAGAGGGCGATCTGACGGCCGACCTCGAAAACCTGATCCGCCGGCAGATGCAGATAATCCGTCACATGCGTGGCATTGCGTTCCATGGCCGCAAAGAGCATTTCCATCCAGCGCGGCATGCGCTTGTGGTCGCCGCGCGCGACGACTGTCTCAATCCCGACGTAATAGGTGAGATCGGAAAGATCGAGCGTCGGGCATTTGGCTTGGGCAATGCGCAAGATGTGCGGCACATCCGGTCTCTGCATGAAACCATAATGGCTGATGATGCGCCAGAACTGCGGCGCGAGTTCCTCGACCGTGACGTTCTGATCGATCGTGACATAGGGAATGGATTCCGTCACCACGGTCAGCGCCACGACTCTTTCGCGCAGCGAGCGGTTATGTTTCACATACCATTGGATGATGGGCGGCGTATCCTGTTGGCAGCGGGTGAGAAAGACGGCCGTTCCCGGCACCCTTGCGGTCTTTTGCGCGCTGAGTTCTGCGATGAATTGGTCGATCGGAATTGCGTTCTCGAGGAAAAAATTGCCGATTGCCACCATGCCGCGGTGCCACACATACATGATGAGGTAAACGCCAGCCGCGAGCGCAAGGGGCACCCAGCCGCCATCGGCGACCTTCACCATATTGGCGGCGAAGAAACTCGCATCGACGATGAAGAATAGGCCGGCGAGCGCGCCGGCGGCGAAGAGACCCCAGCCCCAGATTTCGCGCATCGCGATGAAGAGAAGCACCGTCGTCATCAGCATGGTCGCGGAGACCGCGATGCCATAGGCCGAAGCGAGATTGTCGGATTTCTTGAACCCCAAGGCGAGGCCGACGGTGACGATCATCAAAATCCAATTCACCGCGCCGACATAGATCTGCCCATAGCCTTCGTCGGATGTCTGTTTGATCAGGAGGCGCGGCATCCAACCGAGGCGAATCGCTTGTCGCGTCATCGAATAGGCGCCGGTGATAATTGATTGGCTGGCGATGATCGTCGCGACCGTCGCAAGCAGTATCAAGGGCATCAACAGCGGCTGCGGGCAGAGCTGGAAGAAGATGTTCTGTTCGGTCGAGCCGCCGTTCACGACGAGCGCAACCTGGCCGGCATAGTTGAGGATGAGGCAGGGGAAGACGATGGCGTACCACGCGATGCGGATCGGGCCGGCGCCGAAATGGCCCATGTCCGCGTAAAGCGCCTCCGCGCCAGTCACACAGAGAAAGACGGCGCCGAGCACGAGAAAGGCGCGCAGCCCGCCATGCAGGAGAAAGTCGGCGCCATAATACGGATTAATCGCCAACAAAACCGATGGATGCCCGGCGATGCCCCAAAGTCCCAGAATGCCGATCGAGAGAAACCAGAGGAGCATGATTGGGCCGAAGGCGCGGCCGATCCGCGCCGTGCCCAGCGGCTGGATCACGAAAAGCGCGATGAGAATGGCGACCGCCGCCTGCAGAATGTGCGGGGTCAGGGCAGGGGCGGCGATCTGCAGGCCTTCGAGTGCGGAGAGGACGGAGATGGCGGGCGTGATCGCGCCATCGCCATAAATCAGCGCGGCGCCGAAGAGGCCGAAGGCGATGATGACGGGGCGATGATGCCGCTTGATGCCGAGCAGCGACATCAACGCCAATATGCCGCCTTCGCCATCGTTATCGACGCGCATCGCGACCGCGACATATTTGATCGAGGTGATAATGATCAGCGTCCAGATGATCAGCGAGAGGACCCCGAACGCGACATGCGGCGCTGAGCCTCCGGTCACGGAAAGGACGGTCTTCAGCGTATAGAGCGGGCTCGTGCCGATGTCGCCGAAGACGACGCCCAGCGCGCCGATGCAGAGTCCACCGAGCGTCGTGGCGGATGGGGCGGCCTTGTCGTCCTTGCTCATGCGGAGGGGTCCAGAGAGAACAATCGTTCCGGCGCCTTGGAGCCAGCGCCGATCTCTTAATTTCGGGATGAATTAAAGAGGCTGGAGATGCAGCAGCACTCCGGTCCGACGGCGCCGATGCCTATGCTTTACTCCTGCAACGCAATTGTGTAGGCACCTGGACGATGGCCCCACGGCGGATGCTTTCCCGGCACCCGATTGGCCATTGCCCGATCCTCTGAATTCGATGTTCACCGGAGGTTGTCAACCCCTCGGCATTTCGATGCCGTGGTAAAGTGCGATGGGCGCGTACGAGATTTGATGGCCGGTTGAGCGATCACCGTCGCGAGAAGGGTCCGCAAGACGGCAGGCAAGCCGTGCGGAAGAGACGAGCATGGCGAATGTGGCTGTTGTCGGCGCCCAATGGGGCGACGAAGGAAAAGGAAAGATCGTCGACTGGCTGTCGCTCGAGGCGGATGTCGTCGTGCGCTTCCAAGGCGGCCACAATGCCGGCCACACGCTCGTCATCGGCAATCAGACCTTCAAACTCGCGCTTCTGCCTTCCGGAATCGTTCGCCCCGGAAAATTGTCCGTCATCGGCAATGGCGTCGTGCTCGATCCTTATCACCTCGTCGCGGAAATCGATAAACTCGCGGCGCAAGGCGTGACGGTTTCGCCCGCCAATCTCAAGATTGCCGAGAACGTCACATTGATTTTGTCGCTGCATCGCGAACTCGATGCGCATCGCGAAGAGGCGAGCAGCGACGCGATCAAGATCGGCACGACGAAACGCGGCATCGGCCCGGCATATGAAGACAAAGTCGGCCGCCGCGCCATCAGGCTGATGGATCTTTGCGAGCCGGACACGCTCGATGAAAAGATCGCGCGGCTTCTTGCCCATCACGAACCGTTGCGGCGCGGCCTTGGCCTCGAGCCCATTCCGGTAAAAGCGATCCGCGATGAGTTGATGCAGATCGCGCCAAAAGTTCTGCCGTTCATGGACGCGACCTGGGATCTGCTCGAAAAATTGCGGCGCGACGGCAAGCGCATTCTGTTCGAAGGTGCGCAGGGTGCGATGCTGGATGTGGACCACGGGACTTACCCTTTCGTCACGTCGTCGAATACGGTTGCTTCCAATGCGGCGACAGGATCAGGTCTCGGTCCAAAGGCGATCGGCTATGTGCTCGGCATTGCCAAGGCTTATACGACGCGCGTCGGCGGTGGGCCGTTCCCGACTGAACTCACGGACGAGATCGGGCAATTGCTCGGCGACAAAGGCCATGAGTATGGCGTTAATACCGGGCGGCGGCGGCGCTGCGGCTGGTTCGACTCGGTGCTTGTCCGCCAAGCGGTGAAAACCTCCGGCATCGACGGCATCGCTTTGACGAAACTCGATATTCTCGACGGCTTTTCAGAAATCAAGATTGGCGTCGGCTATCGGCTTGACGGCAAACTTCTTGATCGCATGCCGGCGAGCCAATCGGCGCAGGCGCGGATCGAACCGATCTACGAAGTGCTGCCGGGCTGGCAGCAAACGACGCAAGGGGCGCGCTCTTGGGTCGATCTTCCGGCGCAGGCGATCAAATATGTCCGCCGCATCGAGGAACTGATCGAAGCGCCGGTCGCTCTGCTCTCGACGAGTCCCGAGCGCGAGGACACGATTTTGGTTCACAATCCATTTCGTGATCGCTAGAGCATGTTTGCCGAAATTGGGGGATTTATTGCGCAAAGACCTCCGGCAAAAGTGACCCTCGATTGCGAAGCTGGGGCCGAATTCTTGCATCGATGGGATTTCGCGCAATTCACCCCAAGGTTGGCCGTAATGCGGGGAGTTGACGCACGGGCCAGGGAATGCTCTGAACTCACAAATGGCTGAATATTACCCGCTGCTTGCAAAGGCCATTGCCGGCCTGCCGAACTCGACGCCCGAAATCCGGCGCGCGGTGTACGACCGCGCACGGAAGGCATTGATCGCGCAGTTGAGAAGTCTGGATCCGCCGATCCCGGAGAGCGATGTCACGCGCGAAACCGAAGCTTTGGCGGGCTCGGTTGCGCGACTGGAAGCGGAATTAACGCGCAGGAACGGTCTCGCTTCGGAGCGCGCGCCGGCAAGCTCTCAAACCTCAGTCTCTCAACCTGCACCCGCTTCATCGGCAAAGCCGGGGTTGACGCAACCGACACCGTCAAGATTTACGCCTCCGCCGAACGGCGCAACAGCGGCCGCGAAAGATCAGGCCGCGCCTGGCAAAATGCCCCCGCTCACCGCGCCCTCGCGCGCGCCGCTGCCTCCACAACGCAGCACCACTCCGAATCCAGGCCTCGGCACATTGGCCGGCGCAACGAAGCCGGGCAGCTTGATAGCCTCGGCCTCTGCACCTGCCGCAAAATTTGCGGCTGGACAAAAGATCGCGACGCCTGGCGCGCAAGAGACGCGTCCTTCTTCGCTCAATGGCGGCGCCAGAATGCCGGGAAAGCCGCTCCATCAGCCACCGCCGCCGCCACCGCCGATGGAGGAAGAAGAACACGAAAACGAGCACGACTTCGATGTCCGCTCCGGCGTCCAGAATGGCGAAGCCGTGCCGGGAGACGAAGACGAATTCGACACATTTGAAGAGCCGCGCGTCGAAGCGGTTCGGCTTTACGCGCCTCAGCCCGATGAGGAGGATAAGCGCAGCCGTTTCCGGCTCTGGCTCGTCGGCGGCATCGTCGCCGTTGTCGTCGTCATCGTCGCGGTCGCGGCTTGGACCTTGCGCGACCGGCCCGACGAACTTGCCAAATTGAAACCGGCAGACCAGTCGCAATCCGATCAGGGTGGAAAGATCGCCGAGCGTATCGGGGCCAATGGCCAGTCGGAAGATGCTCCGTTGAGTCCGAATGATGCGACGAGCCCGAATGGCGCGGTCGACGCCAACGCGCAGAATCCATCTCCCGCGCCGGCTGACCAGACGCAAACCAACGCGGCCGCAGCGAACCAGCCGGCCAACGGCGGCACCACCGCTCCGGGCGTCCCCGTGACCTATCGTGCCGCTCTCCTGGTCGAGGCGCCGGAAGAAGCGAATAAGGTCAAGACCTATCTCGGCACGGTCGTTTGGCGGCTCGACAATGTCAGCGGCGGTTCAGGCCAGCCTGTCGGCACGGCCATTCATGCCGACGTCGACATTCCCGACGACAAGTGGAAGGTTAGTTTCACGCTGCAGAAGAATACCGATCCCAGCCTGCCCGCCTCGCACACGATCACGATCGATTTCACTCCCCAAGCGGGTAGCCCCTCGGGCGGCGTGAAAGAGATCAATGTCGTTCAGATGCGTCAGGACAATACGCCAAAAGGTGAATCTCTCATCGGGGTGCCGGTGCCGATCATGGAGAACTCGTTCCTCATCGGTTTGACCCGTGGGACCGCGGAAGCGACCAATCTTCAATTGATCAAGGAGCGCCCGTGGTTCGACATTCCCATTCGTCTGAGCAACGGGAAGATCGCTAAGCTGACCTTCGAAAAGGGTGCCTCCGGCGCGCGTGCCGTCGAGGACGCGCTGACCTCCTGGCAATCTCAATAGGCGCCGATGCTGCTCTGAGGGCTTGCCGCTCTGCTTTGCGGCGATGACGGAGGCGGCCGAAATCGATCAAATTGACGGCAATGGCCGGCCCAAACCATGACCGGTTGACATCCCCACTGGGGCAATGAGCCGCAAAGCCGGCCGGCGCCCATAGTTCCTTAGACCGAAAATTGGCGGATTCTTATTGGACAAGCCCCCTATAGCGGCAACTGTCTGGCCGCTGATTCGGAGAGAGATATGTCCAAGACGGCAAAGACCGCGATTAAGACCGATCCGCCGAAGGCCCACCGCCGCGCCATTTCCGCGCTCTGAGAGAGAAGCCCCCATATGTTCAGGATTTTCGCTCTTCTCCCCAGCCTCGCTTTGTTGCTCATCGGGCCCGCCCTGGCGCAGGAACCGGCTAACCCCAATCCCGCCGCGAACCCAAACGCCGTCAGTTATGTGTTCGATATCACGCGCGACGGCAACAAGATCGGGTCCGATACGCTCGACATCACCAAGGACGGCGACACGACGACGGCCAAGATTGGCACGACGATTTCCGTCGTGGTTGCGTTCATTGAAGTCTACCACTTCGATCACTCCGCCGTCGAAGTCTGGAAAGGCGGAAAATTCGTCTCGTATAGTGCGCAGACCAATGCCAATGGCACGAAATACGATGTATCCGAGACGGCTTCCGATGACGGTAAGATCAATCTGACCGTGAATGGCGAGACGCAGGAATTGGCGCAGCTCGCGGTGCCGGCAACCTTCTGGAACAATGGTTTCGTCACTGCCAGCCAGGTCATCGACGCCGACAAGGGCAAGGTGCTGTCCGTCCAGGTGCAGGATCTCGGCGACGAACCGATCGACATGAACGGGCAGCAGGTCCAGGCGCATCACTATCAGGTGACCGGCGAATTGAAACGCGATGTCTGGCTCGTGAACGACATGGCGGTGCGTATCAAATTGCGTGGCTCCGACAATTCGCAGATCGTCTCGGATCTCAGGCCCGCCACGGCGGAGTGAGCCGGCAGCCTTGCCGAGCGAGCCTTAGGCTCTACTTTGTGATGGAAGAAGCTGCGTGGCATAGCGCAGCCCTCTCTTGGGCATGGAAAGGGCTTGCGATGGACGCCACCGGGCAAGAATTGGCCAGCGCGCCGGAGAGTCGACACGCCGCGACTTCCTCTATCTCGCCACCGGCGCGATGGGCGTGGTTGCCTTGGGTGCGACGCTCATTCCGCTGGTCGATCAGATGAACCCCGACGCCTCCGCGCTGGCGGCGGGCGGTCCCATCGACGTCGATCTCGCCAAATTGGCGCCCGGCGAGAACCTTATCGTGCGCTGGCGCGCGCATCCGATCTTCATCTTGCGAAGGCCGGACTCACTCCTAAAGAGTCTGCAGAGTCCAGATCTCGTCTCGCTGCTTTCCGATCCCGATTCGATGCAGCATCAGCAGCCGCCTTACGCGCAGAACTGGCATCGCTCGATCAAGCCCGAATATCTCGCGCTCGTCGGCATCTGCACGCATTTTGGCTGCATTCCGCAGGCCTTCCCGCAGCCGAGCGCGACGACGCCAACGGCCCATTGGCTGGGCGGTTATTTCTGTCCCTGCCACGGTTCGAAATATGATCTCGCGGGAAGGGTCTACAAAGGCGTGCCGGCGCCGCTCAACCTGCCTGTCCCTCCCTACCGCTTTGTGAGCGATACTGTACTTCGGGTCGGCGAAAATCCTCCTGGCGTCAGTTACGATCTCGGCTCCGTCCAGCAACTTTGAAACTATAATGGGTTCGCCTCCGTAGTTGGAAGCTGATGGCCGGGCACGCCGCCGGAACAGCGACGCCTCGCCGGCGTTGGGGATGGCGGCCACTGGTCGGGTCGGCGCGCGTTCTGGCGCTTCCTTTGAGTGGTTCCGTCGACTAATCTGCTTTTGTCGCTCTCGAAGGTGCCGGAACGGCTTCGAGTTCAGGAGGAATGGCTATGATCGAATTGATCCTCACCGTATGCAGTATTGCGCATCCCGGGCAGTGCGACGATCGGCATCTGCAATTCGTCTCGCAGGGCTCGCTGAAGGCCTGTATGTGGAATGCAGAGCCCTATATGGCGCAATGGGTGGGCGAACACCCGGACGTTCATATCGTCAAATGGCGCTGCGCCTATCCCGGGAAGACGGAGCAGTCGCTTTAAGCGATTGGGAGCTGAAGCCGCTGATGAAGCCCAAACGCGATGAGCTCATTGGCCTCTTCGGCGTGCGTTCCGTCATTATGGGGATTTTGAACGTCACGCCGGATTCCTTCTCTGACGGCGGCCGTTTCGAGGCGCGCGACGCCGCTCTGGCGCAGGCAAAAAAACTGGCGGCCGATGGCGCCGATGTAATCGACGTCGGCGCGGAGTCGACGCGCCCGGGCTTCACGCCAGTCGCCGAAGATGTCGAGCTTGCGCGGCTGAAGCCGATCTTGCCCGCGCTTATCGAGGCGGTCGAAAAGCCGATCTCGATCGACACATCGAAAGCCGCAGTCGCGCGTTATGCGATCTCTCTCGGTGCTGCGGTCGTCAACGATGTCTGGGGCCTGCAGAAAGATCCGGCGATGGCCGACACAGTGGCCGAAGGCGAAGCGGCCGTCGTCATCATGCATAATCGCGACGGCGTCGATCCAAATCTCGATATCATCGCTGATATGAGGCGCTTCTTCGATCATTCTCTCATGCTGGCCGACAAAGCGGGCATTCCGCGCCCGCTCATCATGCTCGATCCCGGCATCGGTTTCGGCAAGACCAAAGATCAAAATCTCTTCGTTTTGCGCCGGCTCGGGCAATTCCTCGATTATCGCTTGCCACTGCTCATCGGCATCTCGCGCAAATCTTTGCTTGGCGCGATGGTGGGCGCAGAAGTCGAATCCCGTCTCGTCGCCACTGTCGCGGCCAATCTTGCCGCCGCCGCGCAGGGTGCTTCCATTTTCCGCGTTCACGACGTGGCCGAACATGTCGCGGCCTTCAAGGTGTTCGATGCCATCCAACGCGCCTGAGCCCAGGGGCTCGATCGAGATCGGTCTCGGGATCGGCAGCAATATCGGCGACAAGCCGGCTAACATAAGACGGGCGCTGGCGCTCCTCGAATCGCGCGGCGTCGCGCATCTTACGGCGGTTTCCTCCATTTATAAGACGCCGCCGTGGGGCTATCTCGATCAGGAGAGTTTCGCCAATGCCTGCGCGCTGGGAACCACGACGCTCGTGCCGGAGGCCTTGCTTCATGCCGTGAAGCAGATCGAAACGGATATGGGGCGGCAGGAGGCAGTGCGTTGGGGTCCGCGGCTCATCGATATCGATATTCTCTTCTATGGCAGCGAGCCGCTCACGACTCCCGATCTCGTCCTGCCGCACAAGGAACTCTTCAATCGGGCCTTCGTTCTCGTTCCTTTAGCCGAGATCGCGCCTAATTTGATATTGGCCGGGCAATCCGTCGCGGAAGCGGCGGCACATTCCCGTGAGCCTATCGAGAAATGGCGGGACGGGGATTGACGGCGGATCCCCCCAGCCGCATCCGATTTGCACAATACGCGAGAGAAGGTTGATCCCATGGGTGACATGATCACGCTCACCGCCAAAGACGGCGTCAAAATCAAAGCCTATCGGGCGCAGCCCAATGGCAAACCGCGCGCCGGCATTGTCCTTCTGCAGGAAATCTTCGGCGTCAATCACCACATCAAGAAAGTCGCCGACGAATTTGCGCTCGCCGGTTATCTCGTCATCGCGCCGGCGCTCTTCGATCGCGTGGCGCCGGATGTCGAGCTTGGCTACGCGCCAGAAGACATCAAGCGCGGAATGGAAATTCGCGCCAAAACGAAATTCGAAGACACTTTGGCCGACATCGAAGCGGCTGTCGCTGCCGCTTCGGGAGGGGGGCGCGTCGGCGTCGTCGGCTATTGCTGGGGCGGCTCGCTCGCTTATGCGGCGGCAACGCATCTGCACGGGATTTCAGCCGCCGTCTGCTATTACGGATCGAACATCGCAGCAACGCGCCGCGAGACTCTTTTGGCGCCGACGCAATTCCATTTCGGCGAACGCGACAAGAGCATTCCGCCCGAGGATATCGAAAAGATCCGCGCGGCCCATCCCGATAGCGCGATGTATATCTATCCGGCTGATCACGGTTTCAGTTGCAGCGAGCGGGCGAGCTATGATGCGCCGAGTGCCGAGCTGGCGCAAAGCCGCACGCTCGAATTTTTCGCGCATTATCTCGACTAGCGACCGCGCAACGCGGCTTCTGCCCGCAGCGCCGTCGAGGAAAGCGCCGAGCGCGGCCCGTGGAGAAAGATGAAAGCGGGCGGCTTTGCCAGCGCAAAGACGCGGCTGTCGGTTTCGTCGTAGCGCGTGCGGCTGAGAAAGGCTCCTGCAGGCGAATACATTGCCGACCATGTCCATCCTGGACGATCGATGACGGCGATGGGAACGAGCGCCGCGATATCGCGCCAGCACCGCCATTGGTTAAATGTCGCGAGATTATCGGCGCCCATGATCCAGACGAAATGCACGCCGGGACAATGCTGGCGCAGCCAAGCAATCGTCTCAAAAGTGAAATGCGTGCCGATCCGCGCTTCGATGCCCGTCACTTCGATCCTGGGATGGCGCGCAAGCGCGCGGGCCGCCTCGACGCGCGCGACCAGCGGCGGCAGACTCTGCGTATCCTTCAACGGATTGCCGGGACTGACGAGCCACCAGACGCGATCGAGATCGAGCCGGCGCAAGGCAATGAGGCTCGCGGCGCGATGGCCGTCATGGGGCGGATTATAACTGCCGCCGAAGAGGCCGATCTTCATCCCCGGTGCGAAGGGCGGGAGTCTCGTCGGGTCGGCGCTCACGCGTGTCTCACGCACGAACCTGGCCTGACCCGTGGACGCGATATTTGAACGATGTCAGCTGCTCGAGCCCGACAGGCCCGCGCGCATGCATTCGCCCCGTCGCGATGCCGATCTCGCCGCCGAAACCGAATTCGCCACCATCGGCGAATTGGGTCGAAGCATTATGCAAAACGATTGCCGAATCGACTTCGCGCAAAAAGCGTTCGGCATGGGCCTCGTTGCGCGTGACGATGCAATCGGTGTGATGCGAGCCATAGCGCTCGATATGCGCGATTGCCGCGTCCAGTCCATCGACGACGCGCGCGGACATGATCGCGTCGAGATATTCGGTCGACCAGTCTTCCTCGGTCGCAGCACTCACGCGCGGATCGACCGCCTGCGTCGCAGCGTCGCCGCGCACGGCGCAGCCTTCATCGAGCAACATTTTGACGAGCGGCGCGAGATGCGTTGACGCGCAGGACTGATCGACGAGCAAAGTCTCGGCCGCGCCGCAGACGCCGGTCCGCCGCAGTTTCGAATTGCGCAGGATCGTTATCGCCATGCCGAGATCGGCCTCGCCATCGACATAGACATGGTTGATGCCTTCGAGATGGGCGAAGACGGGGACGCGCGCTTCCGCCTGCACGCGCGCGACAAGGTTTTTGCCGCCGCGCGGCACGATGACGTCGAGATTGCCCGAAAGGCCCTTCAGCATTTCTCCGACGGCGGCGCGGTCTTTTACCGGCACGCGCTGGATCGCCGCTTCCGGCAGCCCGGCCGCACGCAAGCCTTCGACGAGACAGTCATGGATGAGGGAGACCGAATGAAAACTCTCCGAGCCGCCGCGCAGGATCGCCGCATTGCCGGCCTTGAGACAGAGGCCGCCGGCATCCGCGGCAACGCCGGGACGACTTTCGAAAATCACGCCAATGACGCCGAGCGGCGTCGCAACGCGTTCGATCACCAGTCCGTTCGGACGTTTGAAAGTTGCGAGCATGCGGCCCACAGGATCGGGCAGGGCGGCGATCTCTTCCAATCCCTTCGCCATGGCATCGATGCGCTTCTCATCGAGCGTAAGACGATCGAGATAGGCACCCGTGCCTAGCGCGCTTGCCTCGGCGACATCGCGCTGATTGGCGGTGAGGAGTTCGCGGGTCCGTGCTCTCAGCGTCTGCGCCGCAACGATGAGCGCGCGGTTCTTCACCTCGGTTTCGGCCAGCGACATGCGATGCGCCGCCTGCCGGGCCGCGCGGCCAAGCGCCGCCATGACGGCTGCAATGTCCTCGCCTGCCTCGACGAGTTTGAGATTTTCCATAGCCATATCCGATGGTCGGGCCGTTTTGCCTTGCTCGCGGCGCAAATGCGGTGAAAGTCTACGCTATTCAGGGCTCATGAGGCCAGCCCCTGGCGTATGGCCTTCCTGCATGGCAGAGGAAACCGGGCCGCCAGGCTGAGGCTGCTTCGTCATTTTACCTCATCATTTCACTTCGCCAATTCCTTGGGCCATCCCATATCACAACAATGTTTCGACTGCAGCGCAGGCAGGTTTCATGACTCCCATCGCCATTCTTATCGTCGCCGCCATCCTTCTGTCCGGGATTCTGGAGATCTATCTGGAGCGGCGGCAGATTTTCGCCGTCGCCGCGCATAAGGATGAGGTGCCGCCTGCTTTCGCGCGCCAGCTCTCCCTCGAAGATCATCGCCGCGCCGCCGATTACACTTTGGCGCGCACGCGGCTGAACATGGTGGAAAAAAGCTTTGCTATGATCGTCACCATCCTGTGGCTCGCAGTTTTTCTCGCGCCTGCCTATGCCCTGATCTCTCACCTGATAGCGCCGGGCCTGACGCGCAGCGTCGCCATCGTGGTCTTCATCGGCGCCGTCGGCTATCTCCTCGATCTGCCGTTGACGCTGTATCGTACCTTCCGGCTCGAAGCGGCCTATGGTTTCAACCGTACGACGCCGGGCGTTTTCATTCTCGATCAGATCAAAGCGATCGCGTTGCAGCTCTGTCTTGCCGTTCCGCTGCTTTATGCGTTTTTTGCGATCGAGCGCGCCATCCCCGGCTATTGGTGGCTCATCGGCTGGGCCGGCTTCATGGCGATCATGGTGGCGATGATTGTGATCTATCCGATGTTCATCGCACCTCTGTTCAACAAATTCACGCCGATGCCGGAGTCGCCACTTCGAGAAAAAATCGAAGCGCTGCTCGTGCGCTGCGGCTTCGAGTCGAACGGCCTTTTCGTCATGGACGCTTCGAAGCGCTCGAGCCACGGCAATGCTTATTTCTCGGGGCTGGGCAAAGCCAAACGCATCGTCTTTTTCGATACGCTTCTACAAAAGCACAGCGAAGACGAGATCCTGTCGATCCTTGCCCATGAACTCGGGCATTACAAATTCGGCCACATCACAGAGCGGGTGATCGAGGCGGCGGTGATGGCCTTTGTCGGCTTTGCCGTCATGGGTTGGGCTTTCGCCTCTGGCGCCTTAGCCAAAGCCTTCGGCCTCGCGGACGATCCAGGCCTTGTCCTCGTGATCGTGATGTTCGCGATCGGGCCTTTTGCGCATCTCCTTTCGCCGCTCACCAATTTCCTGTCGCGGCGCGCGGAATTTCAGGCCGATGGATTTGCCAAATCGATCTTTGGCGCTGGACCGATGGTCAGCGCCTTGACCAAGCTTTCGCGCGACAATCTCGCGACTTTGACGCCGGACCGGCTTTATGCGCTCTTCTATTATTCGCATCCGCCGATCCCGGAGCGGATCGCCCATTTGGAGGCGTGAGCGGGGACGCCTTGCCCATCGAGACGCGATCCTCTACTAAATGATTGATATTTGTCTCACGACGGCCGAGCGCTGAAGTGGAGAGCTGAAATGCCTTTTGATCGCCAGCCCGTCTCTCGTTTTTTCAAGAAGATGGTCGCGCGCCTCTACCTCTATTTCGGCCGCCAGCAGAACGCGCCTTGGCTCGTTGCGACAAGCCATTGGATCGAGCGCAATATCATGGTCAAGCGCCGGCAGAAGCGCTGCAAGACTGATTTCGCGCAGTCGGGCCTGACCAATGAACCTCTCGAAAACTATCTGAAGACGCATTTCTGCGGTAATCCCTTCACGACATTGGAGACGACGCATCAGGGCCTCGCCTATGTGTGTTGCCCGATTTGGCTGCCGACGCCGATCGGCAAGCTCGACACCGATCCGGAAGGGCTGTGGAGAGGACCAGCGGCGCAGAAACTGCGCGAGTCGATCCTTGATGGCTCGTTTCGCTATTGCAGTCGCGTGCATTGCCCGGCGATCACCAATCGCAGCCTTCCGGCCCGCGACTCCAAAGAGGCGCAGGCGATCATCAAAACTTTCGAGAAAGAGACACCGCCGCCGAAGCGCATCATTCTGAGCCACGACAAATCCTGCAATCTTTCTTGTCCGTCGTGCCGCGCCATGATGGTGGTCGCCGACAAGAAAAGGCAGGAGAAGCTCGATTCGCTCATCGAACGCGTGATCGTGCCGCTGTTGCGCGGCGCGGAATCGACGACGATCACCGGCTCCGGCGATCCCTTCGGCAGCAATCATTTCCGCAATCTCATTAAGCGCATCACCAACGCGAGCGCGAATGCGACAAACGAATTCCCGCACCTTAAGATCGATCTGCACACGAATGGGCAATTGTGGGATCGGCGCGCGTGGAAGGAATTGGGTCTCTCGGGGCGTGTCGATCACGCGCATATATCCATCGATGCCGCGCAGCCGGAGACTTATGCCTTCGCGCGGCGCGGCGGCACATTTGAGCGACTTTTGAAAAATCTCGAATTCGTCCGCGAGCTGCGCCGCGCCGGCGAAATCAAATTCCTCGAATTTTCGATGGTGGTGCAGAGCCGTAATTTTCGGGAAATCCCCGAGTTCATCGCGCTCGGCGAAGAATATTCTGCCGACCGGGTCTCCTTCCAAATGATCCGCAAGCGCGACCTCTTCAGCGGCGACGAACATAAGGACGCCTTCATCGGAAGTCCGGATCATCCCGATTACGAGGAATTCGTCGCGCTCTTGCGCCGTCGGGATCTGCTCAAGCCCCGCCCAGGCGGTCCAGATGTTCAGATGGGCAATGTGCTCGATTATGTCCGCCGCGCGACACCAGACAGGCTCGCCGCCAGCGAAGACATACGAAGCGCCGCGGAATAGAGCGTTTTCTGCCGGCGCGTAAAAACGTCTGGCAATTTTTCAAAAGATGGCATCGGATATTTAGCGGGGCTGGCTCAGATGCCGGCGACGACGACCAGACGTTTCACTTCGCCATGGAGATAGGCATCGAGGAAGGCGTTATAGTCCTTGAACGATACGCAGCCGTTCGAGGCGCCATAGGGGCCGAGCATATAGCTGTGGGCGAGAAGGCCGGCGCGGCCATACACGTCACCATCGCCGACAGGGATCAGGCGCAAGGCCTGAACGCCATGGAAGAGCTGCTCGCGCGGCTGGAGATCGTAGACGTGCGGCGGCGTCGGGCCGCGCATTTTTTCGGCGACGTAGTGCGGATCGTCCATTTGGTCGCCGAGACCCGAATGGGCTTCGAGTTTTCTGCCGTCGGGCATGAATACGGTGTGGGCCGCGATGTCATAGACGGCGGTTGATTCACCAAAGGATGATGCGATCGCCTGCGTCGCCTTTGGGTCGTCGCCCCCTCCTAACATACCGCTGAGGCCACCAAGGCCATCCTCAGCCGAGGCATAGGCAAGCGTCTGTCCGCCCCCCGTCGGGGCCTGGCCACCAAACAGCTTGTCGAAAATCGAACGATTGTCGCTCTCGGGGGCTGCCGCGACGGTCGTCGTCTGCTGCTGCTCCTGCTGAGCGAGCTGCTGATGGGCGCGCGGCTGGCCGTGGCTTGGCGAGAAGGTGAGATCCGCGGGCCGCGGCGCCGGCAGGGGGACGTTGTCGACGAGGTTATTGTCCTGCGGAACCGGCATGGGGACGAGATGCTCGGCCTCTTCGGCGATCTGGCTCGACTCGGGCGAGACTAGAGCGAAGGCGGCTGCGAGGGGATGGCTTTGCGCGAGGGTAACGGGCGCGTTGCCAAGCTCGAAGGTCAGATCGAGCAGATGGCCATAGGTATTGGCCGCTTCGGCTTGTCGTTGCTCGCTGGCTGGCCGGATGGGGGGCAGAATGCCCGGCTCCTCGGAGCCGCGCAGGCCAACGACCTTGGCACTGTCCCCCGGATTGGCGTTGGCGTCGGAAGCAGTGTCGGGATGACCATAGATGGCGATCACGCCGATGATTCCACTCAAAGCGAGAGCGGCGACGCTGGACAGCGTCAGCGCGAAGAGCTTCCAAGAGAGTCGACCGCGATCAAGTGAAACGAGCTCACCGGATCGACCGTATCGATATGTCATCCGCCCCGTCTCTCGGTTCCCAATGTGTTTGTCTCCGCGGCCTTTTTGGCCTGTGCTCAGCCGCGATAGTTATCGCTGCCTTGCTGGAGCTTCATTGAGGCTAATTTTAGTTAAATACGCTTTAACGTAACAATTTGGCCACGCCCTTTGATCGTGGTCAAGTCACAGATTGAGTACAAAAAGGGAACTGTCCCTATTGGGATCAAATCGGCTCAATCGCCGGCCAAAACCATGTCGTCGCGATGGATAATCTCGGCTCTCCCTGGCATGCCAAGGAGTGATTCGATCTCCCGCGAGTTGCGTCCGGCGATCTGGACGGCGTCAGCCGCATCGTAAGCCACAAGCCCGCGGCCGATCTCGGCGCCGTGTTCGTCGCGAATGATCACGCAATCGCCGCGCGCGAAATTGCCGTCCACTTTTTTGACCCCGGCGGGCAGAAGACTGGCGCCGCCGGTGATCGCTTTCGCCGCGCCTTGATCGACGTGCAGCACGCCGCGCGGCTCGATCGAGCCGGCGATCCATTTCTTGCGTGCCGTGACCGGATTCGTGCCGGTCAAAAACCAGGTGCAGGGACAATGGTCGTGCAATCGCGCGATCGGATGCAGGACTCTGCCATCCGCGATCAGCATATGCACGCCGCCGGTCGTCGCGATTTTGCCCGCTTCGATCTTGGTGCGCATGCCGCCGCGTGAAAGGGCCGAGGCCGCGCCCCCGGCCATCGCTTCGATCTCGGCCGAGATCCTGGGGACGACTTCGATCAGCTTCGCATGTGGATCTTCGTTTGGCGGCGCTGAATAAAGCCCAGCGACATCGGAGAGCAGGATCAAGAGATCGGCCGACGCCATCGTCGCGACGCGCGCGGCGAGCCGATCATTGTCGCCATAGCGGATTTCGCTCGTCGCCACCGTGTCGTTCTCATTGATCACCGGCACGGCCTTGCCATCGAGCAGCCGCCCGATGGTTGCGCGCGCGTTCAAATAGCGGCGGCGCTCCTCCGTATCGGCGAACGTCACCAGCACCTGGCCCGCGATGATCTTACGGTCGGCCAAGACCTCGGCCCAAAGTCGCGCGAGCGCAATCTGGCCGACGGCCGCTGCAGCCTGGCTGTCTTCGACTTTGAGCGGACCAGCTGGATAGCCGAGAACGCTGCGGCCAAGCGCGATCGCGCCCGAAGAGACGATGAGAATATCCGCGCCGCGCTTATGCAGGCCGGCGATGTCGTCGGCGAGTGTCTCGAGCCATTCGCGCCGCAAAGTGCCTTGCGTCGAATCGACAAGCAGCGACGAGCCGACCTTGATCGTAATGCGCCGGAATTGATCGAGACGAGGGCGCGGCACTTCTCGAAAAGCCGAGAGTTCGGTCACGGTTGCCATGTCGCGGCTTCCTTGACCGGCGCGTCCGCCTCAGTCTCCTTGCCGATGGCAGCGATGAGCGCGCGCAAGACCTCATCGACATTGCGATGCGTCGCGGCGGAGACGCAAAGCGGCGTCTTCTTCGCCGCGCGTTTCAAGCGCGCCACCTGCGTCTTCAATGTCTCTTCATCGACAGCATCGATCTTGGAAAGAGCGACGATCTCCGACTTTTCGGGAAGGCCGGTGTCATAAGCTTCGAGTTCGCGCCGCACCGTCTTATAGGCTTCGCCCGCATGTTCGCATGTCGCATCGACGAGATGCAGGAGAACGCGGCAGCGCTCGATATGGCCGAGAAAGGCATCGCCCAAGCCATGGCCTTCATGCGCCCCTTCGATGAGGCCCGGAATATCGGCGAGAACAAATTCGCGCCCGTCGCAGGAGACGACGCCGAGCTGCGGATGCAAAGTCGAGAAAGGATAATCGGCGATCTTCGGTTTGGCGGAAGAGACGGCGGCGAGAAAGGTCGATTTGCCGGCATTCGGCAATCCGACAAGACCTGCATCGGCGATCAGTTTCAGCTGAAGAAAAAGCGTGCGCTCTTCGCCCGGCTGGCCGGGATTGACGCGACGAGGCGCCTGATTGGTCGAGGATTTGAAATGCGCATTGCCGAAGCCGCCATTGCCGCCATGCGCCAAGCAAATGCTTTGCCCGACTTCTGTCAGATCGGCGATCAGATGCTCGCTGTCGGCATCGAAGATTTGCGTGCCGACCGGGACTTTGAGAATGGCGTCGGCGCCTTTCGCGCCGGAGCGGTTCTTGCCCATGCCGTGGCCGCCGGTCTTGGCTTTGAAATGCTGCTGATAACGGTAATCGACGAGCGTGTTCAGCCCGTCGACGCAAAGCGCGATGACATCACCGCCGCGGCCGCCGTCGCCGCCGTCAGGGCCGCCGAATTCGATGAATTTCTCGCGCCGAAACGACAGGCAGCCGGCGCCGCCGGCGCCTGACTTCACATAGATCCTGGCTTGGTCGAGGAATTTCATCGTGATCGAATTCTGGACGTTGGATGGGACAGTCGAAAGCGCCTCGGGTACGGCTTGAGGCGTCAGACGACTGGCGGACAGCTTTAGCAAGTTTTGCAAAGGGCCGCATAAGGAAAGGGCGGTCGCCGGTCTTTGTTTCCATTAGGGAAAATAGACCCGTCCCCGCTCTTATCCTTGTCCCCAGGAGAACTTAGTGCAGTTCGCCGACGGTGTCGGTGATCGCCGCGGGCTTCCCGGCAGTTGGACTGCGGCCCTGTTGCGCCATGGCCGGCATACGGCCGTCATGGCGCCAATCCGACCGCTCGAGGCCGAAGCGGTCGCAGCTGTGCAGGCCGCCACGCGCCGGCAGAAGGTCGAGGCCCGTGTTGATGTAGGTAAAGCCCGACTTTTCCAGGACCCGCCGCGAGGCGAAGTTGCCGAGACGCAAATTAGCCTTCATGCGCGCCACGCCGGTCAGATTGAACACCGTATCGATCACGGTCCGCACCGCCTCGGTCGCAAAGCCATTGCCCCAAGCCGAAGGGGCGAGCGCATAGCCGATCTCGGCTTCGCCCTTTTCCCCCATGACGACGGAAACCATGCCGATGACGGTCCGCGTTGCCGTTTTCTGCGCGATGACGAGATGCAATGCGCTGCCGGCCGCGTTCTCGGCCCGCGACTTGAGGATAAAGCGATCGGCCTCGCGCGGCGGATAGGGATGCGGAATATTGGCCGTCATCCGCGCCACTTCAGCAAGGCTCACGAAGGCCGTCAGCGCCGCGGCGTCATTGGCGCGCGGCCAACGCAGCCACAGACGCTTCGTCTCAAGGCGAAAGACATCGTCGCAGGTCAGATCGGGGAATTTCACATCCGAAGGTCTTCCCTCCGGCACCGTCAACTGCGGTAACATTTTGAGCTCCCGTCCGCGCCCAACCCTGGGCCCGAAATAAAAAAGAGGAAGTGCTCCCACTTCCCCTTTCAAAAACCCTGCCGGGTTTTGCGGACTGCCCCAGTTTCTGGCTCTTGGCCTGACTGAAGGACGGGTCCACCGGGACTGGGAGCCGGTGGAGGTCCTTGAACCGCCACCGTTACTCTGCGGCCTCGATTTTCGGGGCCGCGACGACCGACACATAGGCTCGGCCGCCGCTTTTCGTCTTGAATTGGACTTGGCCGGCGGTAAGCGCGAACAAAGTGTGATCCTTGCCCATGCCGACATTGGTGCCGGGGTGCCATGTGGTGCCGCGCTGGCGTACGAGAATGTTGCCGCCGACCACGGCCTCGCCGCCAAATTTCTTCACGCCGAGGCGCCGACCTTCCGAGTCGCGCCCGTTGCGTGAGGAGCCGCCTGCTTTCTTATGTGCCATGGTCCTTCGTCCGAATTCTCAACAATGCCCAATATTACGCCGTAGGCCCCAATCCGCAACGGCCAGAGCCTCCGTCAATCGACGGAAAATGCGGAAATTGAGCCTGTTTTTCTCGCCTTAGGCGCCGATCGCGGTGATCTTCACCAACGTCAGATCCTGCCTGTGCCCGCGCTTGCGTTTCGAGTTCTGGCGCCGGCGTTTCTTGAAGGAAATCGCCTTCGGCCCGCGAGAATGTTCCACGATTTCGCCGGTAACGGTGACGCCGCCGACGAAAGGGCCTCCAAAGCGCGGCTCGCCGTCGCCGGCGAGCATCAACACGTCGCTGAACGTCACCTTCTCGCCGGGCTTACCCTCGAGACTCATGACGGTAATGACGTCGTTGGCGGTGACGCTGTACTGCTTTCCGCCGGTCTTAATCACTGCGAACATCTGTTCCTCGTGTTCGTCCCGGCTCTGGCAGCGCTTGCGCTTCCGGCCGACTTTTTGGCAGTTGAAAGGAGCGTCAGATGGGGCCGATGGGCCTCCTCAAACGCGAAAGCGCGGCATGGGCCGCGCGGTTTCGTGAGGGTCTACCGGCGGTTGCCGTTTCTGTCAACCGGACGGAACGGAGCAACCGCCGCAATTGAGCCATGTTCGGGGGCTTCGCTTGGGCTCAAGAGGCCCGGTTTTCGTTCGGGGTGCTCGATTCGGCGCCAGAAGCGCCGCTCAAGCCGCGAGCCGGGCAGCATACGCTCCACCAGGGTATTGGCCTGAGAGAAGGTCGAGGCTAAGCTCGACCGATAGCCAGACGACGGGAACTTGTGTTGCGGATGCAGACCCTCAGCGCCTATGGCCGCTTGGATGGTTCGGCGACGATTGCCGAAATCGGTCACGAACCGGCCATCGAGGTCAGCGGCGAGCGCCAGCAGCGCCCTCATTTCGAGCGCCCGCATATTCCGCTGCGATGGCTGATCGGCACGATTTTAACGGGTCTTTCCGGCGCGGCCCTTATTACGGCGGCGATCTATGCCGCGCTCGACCATCAATCGAATTTCGCCGAAGCCCCCTCTGTCGCCGTCGACATCCATAAAGACAGTGACACTGGCATCAATCCGCGCAAAGGGGATCGCCTCGTCAAAGCGGTCGATGTTGTCGCCGCGAAACAGGGTTTCCACGCCCCGACGACCATCAAGATCGGCGACAAGGAAGTCGTCAAAAACCACAACTTCATGCATGTCGAAACGACGCTTCTTACAGCCAGCGCCGGTTTCGCCGACGAAGTTCCGCCCTTCAATCCGTTAAAACTGCTCGCCGATGCCCGCGACCCGGTCGAAGCGCCGGCGCCCGATCCACAGACCGGCGACATCGATGTCTCCTGGTCGCTGCGTGACATTCCCATTCAGGCCCTCTCGACCAAAGCAGTTCTCTCGGCTGAAGAAGTGCAAGCTCAGGTCGCCGAGACCATCGACAGCGAACAGGAAGTTGCCGGCGGCCCCATAGATTTACCGGCGCAGCTGCTGTTGATGCGCACGAGCCGCGCCTCCGATCCTGCCGGCGCGCTTTCCTATGCCAATGCCTCCGACCCTATCAATTCGCCCTTCTCCTCGATCGAAGTGCGCATGGTGCCGGAAAATGTCACCGTCATGCCACGCACGACGCCGCCGCATCAGGTGACGCAGATGGACGAGCGCCTCGTCGTCATCCGGCAGGGCCAAACGCTCGAAGATGTGCTCCGCCAAGCCTCGGTCCCGGCGCCGACCATTGGCGCGATCGTCGCGGCTCTGGCGCCGAGACAAGGCGAGCCCGCCGTACCCGAAGGGCGCCGTCTCGAACTTCTGTTTGCCGATCTCGATGGGTCCGGACGCAATATGACGCTGGCGCGTCTCTCGGTTTACGACGGCGAGACGCTCGAAACCGTCGTCGCCGTCACCGATCAAAACACCTATGTCCGCGTCACCGATTTTGAGGCGGCCGCGAAGAAGCAGCCCGATGCTCAAGATGACGATGACGACGATGAAAACGCGATGCGGCTCTACAACTCGTTGTATGAGACGGCGCTGAAACAAGACATTCCGCGGCCGATAATCGACGACCTCATCCGTATCTTCGCCAATGATGTGGATTTGCAGCGCGCCGTCGCGACGGGCGATTCCTTCGAAGCGCTCTATGACGAAGGCGATTCGGGCGACCACAACGATCAGCTGCTCTATGCCTCGATCACCACACGCAGCGATACCTATCGCTATTATCGCTACGAGACGCCGGACGACGGCATTGTCGATTTCTACGATCCAACCGGAAAATCGTCGCGCAAATTCCTGATGCGCGTTCCGCTCGTCGGCGCGCGCATGACGTCAGGCTTCGGCGTTCGCTATCACCCGATCCTTGGTTATACCCGCATGCACACGGGCACGGATTTCGCGGCGCCGATCGGAACGCCGATCTTCGCCGCGGGCAACGGAACGATCCTCTCGGCCGGCTGGGATTCGGGCTACGGCCGGCGCATCGAAATCCAGCACGCGAACGGCTATGAGACGACCTACAACCACCTTTCGGCCTTTGCGCGCGGCATCACCGAGGGTGAGCGCATAAGGCAGGGCCAGGTCATCGGCTATCTCGGCGCCAGCGGCCTGGCGACGGGTCCGCACCTCCACTACGAAGTTTTGGTCAACGGGCATTTCGTCGACCCGATGCGTGTCAAACTGGCACGGACGCGCGAGATCGGCGGCAAATTGCTGGCCGATTACAAACACGAGCGGGATCGGATCAACGGCCTCCTCGCAAAAGCGCCCAACGCCAACCCGATCGTCGCCGATAAGGCCGACAAATAGTGCCGGGGCCTCCCGCCCTAGGCGCGGTGCACAATTCCATAAGCTGATAAGCATCAGGACGGGCGGCGCCTTCGGCCAGCGGCGCTGCCGATCGCCTTCCAAGCGGCGGAAGACGCCGCCACCCGGCCGAGCCGGACCGCCAAACTTCTTTATCTTTCAGCTTGTTTTGGCCTCGCAGCTTCATGTTATAAATGATTAATGGCGCGCGATACGCAGGGACGTCCAAGGCATCCCGTTTAGACGAGACTTGTCTCTTTTGGGGGATAAAACCGCAGTGGCGGGAATAGGACATAATCAAATGAAGCCGACATTGATCGTAATCGGGGCGGACAAGGGCGGCGTCGGCAAGACCACCGTTGCGCGCACCATGCTCAATTATTTTGCCGACAATAATGTTCTCGCCCGAGCGTTCGATACGGAACATCCGCGCGGCACGTTGCAGCGCTTTCATCCCGATGCCACAGAAGTCGTCGACATCACTCAGACGCCCGATCAGATGCGTATCCTCGATACGCTCAACACCTCGCAGGTGAAGGTGACCGTGATGGATACGCGCGCGGGCGCCCTGACGACCAGTTTGAACGCTCTGCGCGACGTCGGCTTTCTCGATGCCGCCAAGTCCGGCGAATACAATTTCGTCGTCTTCCATATCCTCGGGCCATCGATCGCCTCGCTTGCCGAGATCGCCGAAACCGCGCCCTTTGTCGCCGATGCGAACTACTTCCTGGTCAAGAACTACGTCAACGACTCGACCTTCTTCGACTGGGACCCGGCCACCAGCCAATCCTATTTCGGCAAGGTGAAGAGCGCCGGTGAGGTCACCATCTCCAAGCTCAACGCTATGGCTTATGAGCAGGTGGAGCTCGCTGGGACCACTTTTTCGACCTATGTGGCGAACAAAACCGCGTCTGGCGCTCCGGCCCAGCATTCATTCACCTTGCGCGGTTATGTACGCACATGGCAGAACAAAAACGCCGAGGAGTTCAATAGAATTCGTTTGCTCGATCTCATCGCCGGCCGCAGCTGAGCGCCAGCGGAGAAAAATAGGGATGGTTTCCCGTCCCGCCGTTTTATCCGCGATCTCACAAAATCAATAAAATGCCATGCGTTGCTGCCGCTGGGATTGGCGCGGTCATAGATTGCAAAGTGGCGATCGGTCGACCTTGAGACGAATTCGAACGGAATGATCGGCTAGGCATTTTTCACGGAGCACGTAGGGGCGTGAACTCCTCGACCGGTCCATCATGAAGACCAGTACGCTCGTCTTTATCGTCTGTTCGCCCGCGGGCCGCGTCGGCAAGAGCGTGGTCGCGCGTCTGCTTGGCGATTATTTCCTGGCCGGCAACCGCCCTTTTCTCGGCTTCGACACCGATCCGCATGAGCCTGTCTTCGCCGCGCGTTTTCCGCAGGAAGCGATCGTCTCCGATCTCGGCGCCGTCCAGGGCCAGATGGATCTGATCGATCCGTTGCTTATCAATGACGAAGTGCCGAAGATCATCGATCTCTGGCACCGCTCGATGGACGCCTTCTTCGTTCTCATCGACCAGACGGAATTTTTTGCGGAAGCGGCCAATGCTGGGATCGACCCCGTTCTCTTCTATATCGCCGATTCCTCGACACGGACGCTCGATGCGGCCACACGCCTCGCCGAGCGTTATCCGGACGTGCAGATGGTCGTTGTCGAGAACAGCGGCGCCGCGCCCGTCAGCCGCGAGCAACTTGGGCGCTATCCAGGCCGCACCGTTTTGAAGATTGGGGCGCTCGACCCGGTCCTGCGCAACGCGATCGATGATCCCAATTTCTCTCTGTCGCGCTTTATGCTCGCGCCGCCGACCGGCATGTCGATTGTGGTGCGCAGCGGCATCAGAGACTGGCTCGTGCGGATTTTCGCGCAGCTGCGCAGCTTCGAACTGCGGATGACCTTGGAGCGCGCCGAACACCTCGGCTGACCGCGCCCCAAGAAAAAAGCGGCACGCGAGGCACGTGCCGCTCAATCTGTTCCAGTGCCCTCAGCCTAAGCCGTTCTCAAATCACATAGGATTTGAGCGGCGCAAAGCCGTTAAAGCCGACCGAAGAATAGGTCGTCGTATAGGCGCCTGTTCCCTCGATCAGCACTTTCGAGCCGATCTCCAGCGAGACGGGCAGGAGATAGGGCTCCTTTTCATAGAGCACATCGACCGAGTCGCAGGACGGGCCGGCAATCACGCAAGGCTCCGTCCGGTCGCCGTCGAAGGGCGTCTTGATAGGATAGCGGATCATCTCGTCCATGGTTTCGGCGAGCCCATTGAACTTGCCGATGTCGAGATAGACCCATTTCACCGTATCATCGTCCGACTTCTTCGAGATCAGAACCACTTCCGCCTCGATGATGCCGGCATTGCCGACCATGCCGCGGCCGGGCTCGATGATCGTCTCGGGGATGCGGTTGCCGAAATGCTTGCGTAAGGCGCGGAAGATCGCCTGCGCATAGGATTTCACCGCCGGCACGTCCTTCAGATATTTGGTCGGAAAGCCGCCGCCGAGATTGACCATCTGCAGCGTGATGCCGCGTTCGGCGAGGTCGCGGAAGATCGCGGCCGAAGCTTTCAGGCTCGCGTCCCAGCTCTTCGGATTGCGCTGCTGCGATCCGACATGAAAGGAGAGGCCATAGGCGACGAGCCCGAGCCTATGCGCGAGTTCGAGCACGCGGGTCGCCATCGCCGGCACGCAGCCGAATTTCCGCGACAGCGGCCATTCGGCGCCGCTGTTGTCACAGAGGAGCCGGCAGAAGACTTTCGAGCCGGGCGCGGCGCGGGCGATCTTTTCGACCTCGGCTTCGCAGTCGACGGCGAAGAGCCGAATCCCCAGCGCGAAGGCGCGGGCGATGTCCTGCTCTTTCTTGATCGTATTGCCGTAGCTGATGCGATCCGGGCTTGCTCCCGCCGCGAGCACCTGCTCGATCTCTCCGATCGAGGCCGTGTCGAAGCACGAGCCAAGCCGCACCAGCAGATCGAGGATCGCCGGATCGGGGTTGGCCTTCACGGCGTAGAAGACGCGCGTGTCGGGCAATGCCTTTGCGAAGGCACTATAATTGTCGCGCACTACATCGAGGTCGAGGACAAGGCAGGGCCCGTCCTCGCGTCGGCTGCGCAGGAATTCTTGGATACGTTCGGTCATCGCGGCATCCCTTCGAAGGCACGGGGCGACCCGCGCTAAGAACCAGGCTTCGGGGTTGACGGCGATTTGAGGGGGCGACGGACGTTGTGGAGACGCCGGCACGTTCATGATCGCCATCGCGATCGCCCAGCGAAACATGGCCATCAAGGCCAGGTGCCACCTGCGATCATGCTGCGCCGTTGGACATGCGGCTTTGGACGGCATTTCGCCGCCTGGTGCATCATGGCCTTCGCTTGGAATGGGATGGTCCCGTTCCGCACGCCCGGCAAGAAAGACTAGCCTCTTCGGTACGCCAGATTTGGACTCTGGCAGAGACGAAAAAGCCCGGTCCGTCGTTGCTTTAAGTCGCGTCCCCCGTTTGGCGGGGTTCGCCGGTTCGCCTCCGGCTGTCGATCTTTAACTGGCGGTTAACCGGCCTCTTGTCCGGATCCCCGCCTCTCGACACACGACCACAGGCACGTGCGATTTGGGCAAGGCGAAAGATAGGGAAATCTGTCGATATTACAAGTGATTTTTTCGCCAGAACGCGTGTTCGCGAAGCGCTGCCGCAAATTTGCGGCGACGTGTTGCGAAAGAGCGGCTATGCGACGTGCCGCTTCGCGCGCGATGGCCGCATCGACATGCCGTCACCTTACTTCCCATCCATGAATCGACGCGGCCAAATAAAGAAGAGAGCGCGAAAGCCGGTGCGCGATGACGCGTCTGCGCCCTCTGAGCGGCCGCGCCTGGCCACCGTCACACTTGTCGCCCGCGCAAAAGCCCATTACCCACACCAGAGCTTCTTCTCCGCCCCTCATTTCTCGCTCGATCCTCATGGCTCAACTCACCCGTCGCACATTCTCGAACTCTCTTCTTGTTCATTCCGTTGCCTCGCGGGGTCTGCTGACCACGGCGGCCGAGTGCCTGACGGGCGCCGGCGCCTTTGGCCTCACCGATGCGGCTCTGGCGCAGACCGGCAATCCCGACCCGAAGCCCAAGATCAAATTCGACTATGACGACGTGCTGCGCCGCGCAAAGGACCTCTCCGGCGCAGCCTATGTGGCCGAGCCGCCGCCGCTGCCCGAGCAGCTGAACAAGATCGACTTCGACTCTTGGCGCGACATCAGGTTCAGGCCCGAGAAGGCGTTTCTCAACACGCCGGGCAGCCTGTTCCGGCTGCAATTGTTCCACCTGGGGCATCTTTATCGCTGGCCAGTGACCGTCAATATCGTCAAGGACGGAATGCCGGCGCCCATCCCCTATTCGGCCAACCTCTTCAATTACGGCCGGACGCGATTAACGAGGCCGCTGCCCATCAATCTCGGCTTTGCCGGCTTTCGCCTGCATTTCCCGCTCAACGCGCCGAATGTCTATGACGAGGTGATCGCCTTTCTCGGCGCGAGCTATTTCCGCTTTCTCGGCCGGGGCCAGCACTACGGCATGTCCGCGCGGGGGCTGACCGTGGATGCGGGCGCGAGCACGGAAGAATTCCCAGTCTTCCGCGAATTCTGGGTCATCGCCCCACCGCCCGATGCCGAGCAGATCACGATTTACGCGCTGCTCGACAGCGCGGCGACGACAGGGGCCTATCGCTTCGACCTTTATCCGGGGGAGGAGACGGCCGTCGAAGTCACAGCCACGCTCTTCCCGCGCAAAACCGGCGTCAAATTCGGCCTTGCGCCGCTCACCTCCATGTTCTTCATCGGCCAGAACGACCACCGGATCACGGAAGATTTCCGCCGTGAGCTACATGATTCAGACGGTCTGCAGCTCAACTCCAGCACGGGCGAATGGATTTGGCGGCCGCTGCGCAATCCCTCCACGCCGCAGATTTCGTCCTTTCTCGATAAGGATATGCGCGGATATGGGCTGCTCCAGCGCGACCGCAACTTCGATCATTATCAGGATCTCGATCTCGCCTATGAGCTGCGGCCCAGCTATTTCGTCGAGCCACGCGGCGACTGGGGCGACGGCAAAGTCGAATTGGTGGAACTCCCAACCCAGGACGAGGCGCATGACAACATCGTCGTCTCCTTCGTCGGCAAGGTGCCACCCACGGCGGGCAACGCCTTCGGCTATCGGATTACGGCGAGCCTGAGTTTCGCAGACCTGTCTCCCAATGGCCGCGTCGTCAACACCTTCCTGACGGAGGCGCGCGCACTCGGCTCGCCCGAGGCGCCGCCGCGAGGCGCCAAACGCTTCATCATCGATTTCAGTGGCGGCCAGCTCGCCTATTACGCGGAAGCGCCGCAATTGGTCGAAGTGGTGCCGACGACGACGCAAGGGAAAATCCTTCGCTCTTTCGTCGTTCCCAACAGCCATGTGAAGGGCTTCCGCGCAATTATCGATCTGCAGCTCGATTCCGGCCAATCGACCGATCTGCGCGCCTTTCTTCGCAGCGGGACGCGCGCGCTGACGGAAACCTGGATTTATCCCTGGCAGGCCGATTAAGCCGTGGCCATCCGCAAAGCGAAGCGGTCCGATCTTGAGGCTCTTGTCGCCATCGAGATCCGCTGCTTCACAAGCGATCGCCTGTCGCGCCGGAGTCTGCGTTATTTTCTTGCCGCCCCCAACGCGGCGATTGTCCTCGCGGTCTTCAAGGGCATTGTCGCGGGTTACGCGCTCGTCTCGTTCCGCAGGGGCTCCGCGATTGCGCGGCTCTATTCGATCGCGACCGATCCCGATTTTCGTGGCCGCAAAATGGGTCTCAATCTTTTGAAAGCGGCGGAGAAGATGGCGCGTTTGCGCCGCGCGCGTACGATGCGGCTCGAAGTGCGCGGACGCAATCATCGCGCGATCGCGCTTTATGAACGCGAGGGCTATCGCCGCTTCGGTCGCATCGAGGACTATTATGAAGATGGTGCGACAGCACTTCGCTATGAGAAATGTCTCACGCTACGCTCCAAGCACCGATTGGACAGCGCACGATAGTCGCGCTTGCGCATCCTCTTATCCATTCTGGGGCTGAGAGCCGTTGCGTTGACTTCATCCGAAGCTCAGCTTCTAATTGCGCGCCCGAAGCTTTGCGAAGAGAGCCGCACCATGGCACAAGACCCGTCAGACGGAACGAAGGCACCGCCACCGCATCCCTTCGATGAGCGCTGGTATGTCCGCACAGAGAACGAGACGCTCGGTCCTTATGAAGGTTGGCGGGTCAAAGAGCTGATCGAGCAGGGTCAGGTCGGGCGCCAAACACTGATTGCGCGGGTCGGTGCGGCCGAATGGAGCGCGGTCAAGGACATTCCCGTGTTCGACACTCTGGTGCGGGCGGAAGGTCCAGGGGCGAGGCAGCCTGTTTCGCGCGCGCCAACGCCGAGAGTCGAAATCGGCGGCCTGCGTTACGCCGGATTTTGGATCCGCGTCGGCGCCTATATCATCGATTACATCATCATCAACGTCATCGTCGTCGTCATCAGCGGCGTGGTCGGCCTCTTGATTGGCCTGATCGCGGGCCTGTCGCATCAAAACGATCAATCGGCGCTGCCTGCATTGGCTGGCGGCGTCGGCGCTGTGATCGGCATCGCGATTGTCATCGTCTATTATGTCAGATTCAACAGCGGCCCTTGGCAGGCGACACCCGGCAAGCGCTTGGTGGGGATTCACATCATCACGGTGACTGGCGAACCCGTCGGTGGGTGGCTCGCTTTCGGTCGCTATTTCGCCTACATGCTTTCCGGCTTGCCGCTTTGCCTCGGCTTCATGTGGGTCGGCTGGAACGAGGAGAAGAAGGGTTTTCACGACATGGTCTGCGGCACGCGCGTCATCTACGGAAAACTCTGAGTTTCACTCTACATCCTTCGGCGCGGCGCGGAGCCGCCCGATGTCGAAAGCCTCGATATCCTGCAAGAGTTCGATGAAGGCGGTGACTCCGTAATCGGCGGAGGCTTCGCCTTTCTTGGCGCTCGCGGCAGACGCGTTGCCGAGCGCGCCGGCCTCATTCAAATCCTGCGTCATCCAGCCGAATCCCGTGGGCCGGCCTGTTCGAAGCCACGTGAAATCGCTTTCGAGCGCCGCGCCTTCCGACGCGAAATTGTCGGCTGCATCCATGCGCACGAGCTCGGGACGAAAACTCAGCATCAGCGAGGTTTCGACATCGCCGCCGTGAATGCCGTGGGTGAGTTCATCCGGCGCGAAAAGTCCGTCCGGATAGCCGAAGCGATGCCATGTCGCCATGACGACGAACATATGAAGCCGTGCGCGCAGATCGTGCGCGACGGCGTCGAGGAGCGCGACATTGCCACCATGCGAATTCAAGAGAACGAGTTTGTCGCAGCCGGCGCGATGAACGCTTTCGCCGATCTCGGTCAAGACGCGCATGAGCGTCGCTGCCGACAGCGACAGCGTGCCCGGGAAATCTGAATGCTCGATTGACGCGCCGACCGGCTGAATGGGCAGAAACAGCGCCGGCAAATCCTCGGGCAAGCGCTCCGCGACGCGCGCAATATAGGCCTGCATCAGAAAATAATCGACGCCGAGCGGCAGATGCGGCCCGTGCTGCTCGACCGCGGCGACCGGCAGAATCGCGATGACGTCGCCGACATCGTCGGTTTTGAAATCCGTCCAGACCATTTCGGCCCAGAAGCGCGTGGGCAGCATGTCGGCTTGTCTTTCTGAAGGGCTCTGAGTCCTGGGACAGAGCGGTCGATCAAGCTATCGTATTTTCCATAGACGCGGAAAGCCCGGGATTCGCGCAGGCGATCGCCGCGGTGGCTTTGCCTTTTGCGCCTGCCCAAGGCATTCTGCCGGGCCCGTGTTGCCCGTGAAATCTCGCCCGCAGAAGAGACCCCCAGCATGATTTTGGCCCTCATCCGCCGGCTCAGTTTTCTATCGGCAGGCATCCTTCTCGTTCTTTCGGCCGGCCCGGCGCTGGCGCTCGACAAGATAAGCTTCGCGACCAATTGGCGTGCCGCGGCGGAGCATGGCGGCTTCTATCAGGCGCTCGCCGACGGCACCTATGCCAAATACGGACTCGACGTCACCATCTTGCAGGGCGGCCCGCAGAGCAACAGCCGCCTGCTTCTCGCCGCCGGGCGGATCGATTTCGACATGGGCGCGAATATGATCCAGGCGTTCAGCGCGGCCGAACAGAACGTGCCGATCGTCGCGGTCGCCGCGCTCTTTCAAAAGGATCCGTTCATTCTGATGTCGCATCCGGGGCAAGGTCTCGATCGCTTTCAGGATCTGCCGAAAGCTTCGACCTATTTCATCGGCAATGATGCCTTCGTCTCCGTCTTTCAATGGCTCCAGCACTCTTATGGTTTCTCGCCCGACAAGGTGAAGCCTTACACATTCAACTCGGCGCCCTTCGTCGCCAACGCGACGTCGATCCAGCAGGGCTATGCGACCTCCGAGCCCTTCGCGATCGAGCAGGAAGCGGGATTCAAGCCCAATGTGTTTCTCGCCGCCGATTACGGCTATCAGTCCTATTCGACGACGATCGAGACGCGCCGCGATGTGATCGCCAAGAATCCCAATCTCGTACAGCGCTTCGTCAATGCTTCGATCATCGGCTGGTATCATTATCTCTATGGCGACAATTCCGCCGCCAACGCGTTCATCAAGAAAGACAATCCGGATATGACCGATGCGCAGCTTGCCTATTCGGTCGCCGCCTTAAAGTCGCATGGCATCGTCGATTCGGGCGACGCCGAAAGACTCGGCATCGGCGCGATGACGGATCAGCGCATGAAAGCCTTCTTCGATCAGATGGTCGCCGCCGGCCTGTTCAAAGCAAGCCTTGACTATCGCTCATCCTATACGACGCAATTTGTCGATCATAGTGTCGGGCTCGATCTCAGGCCGAAGAAATGAGCGCGGCGCGAATGAGGCGATGATGGACGACGCGCTCATCGCGCTTGACCATATCGGCAAGCGCTTTCGCAACGGCCTCGAGGCACTGGCTGATCTCAGCCTCACCGTCCGCGCCGGCGATTTCCTGACGCTGCTTGGGCCGTCCGGTTGCGGGAAATCCACGGCCTTACGGCTGATGGCCGGGATCGAAAAGCCGACAGCGGGGACAATTATAAACCTTCTGCCGCAGAAAGCCGGCTCGATCGGCTTCGTGTTTCAAGAGCCGACCTTGATGCCCTGGGCGCGGGTTGCCGAGAATGTGCGCCTCCCACTGCGCCTGCAACATTTTCCCGCGCAGGAAGCAGAGATGCGTTGCGAGGACGCGCTGAGGCTGGTGGGATTGGACAAATTCCGCAATGCCTATCCGCGCGAACTCTCGGGCGGTATGCGCATGCGGGTGTCGATCGCGCGTGCCCTCGTTCTGCGTCCACGAGTGTTGCTCATGGACGAGCCTTTTGCGGCGCTCGATGAAATCACTCGCTTTCGTCTCAACGACGATCTGCTACGTCTCAAGACGGAGCTTGGGACGACGATCGTCTTCGTTACTCATTCCATTTATGAGAGCGTCTATCTCTCAACGCGCATCGCAGTGATGGCAGGACGCCCAGGCAGGGTGAGCAAAGAGATCGCAGTCGATTTGCCGCGCGGCGCAGATCTGAGGGTCAGCGCCGATTATCTCTCGCTTTGCCAGCATGTGTCGGAAGCTTTGGCGAAAGCCGCCGAGACGAGCGCTGACGGCATTGAGGCGTCGCAATGAAAAGCCGCCTCATTCATCTCATTCCCTCCGTCGCACTTGTCGTTGCCCTTTTCTTCGGATGGGAAGCGCTGGTGCGGCTTGCCCAAATTTCGCCTGTCGTTCTTCCGGCGCCTAGCCTGATTGCCGAAACGCTTGTCAGCGATCGTGCGATTCTGTTGCCGGCGCTCGGCGTGACGCTGGAGACGACCTTCGCCGCGCTCGCGATTGCCGCTTTGGGCGGTCTCTTTCTGGCAATTCTTTTTTCGCAATGGCGCTGGCTCGAACGCGCGCTTCTGCCGATTGCGGTCACTTTGCAAGTGACGCCGATCATCGCCATCGCGCCGCTCTTGCTCATCTATCTCTCGGCTGAGTCCTCCGTTCTTGTCTGCGCTTTTCTGGCGGCGTTTTTTCCGATTCTCGCCAATGCCGCGCTGGGTCTCGCCTCCGCCGACCGCAATCTGATCGATCTCTTCGGCCTTTACGGTGCTTCGCGCTGGCAGATCCTCTTCGGCCTCAGATTGCCGACGGCGCTGCCCTCTATTTTGGTGGGGCTGAGGATCGGCGGCGGCTTGGCCCTCATCGGCGCCATTGCCGGCGAACTCGCCGCTGGCGCGTCGGGCAGCCAAACGGGCCTCGCCTTCCGAATTTTGGAGGCGGGTTATCGCCTGAAAGTGCCGCGGATGTTTGCCGGCCTGGCGCTCATATCCTTCGCCGGCATCGCGATTTATCTGCTGCTGTCGCTCCTCTCGCAGTTGTTGCTGCGGCGCTGGCACGAGAGCGCGCTCGAAGAAGTCAATTAAGAGCCTGTCAAAAAACACCATTCGCGTTGAGAGATTAGGAACCTAATTCGGCTAGACCAGACCCGAATGTGGGAGTGCCACAGGGGCTTGAAGATGACCGGACATCAACCGAAACACGCGACTTGGCTTGGCTTTGCCGCCGCGCTGGCAGCGGGATTGATCGCGCTTTCCGCCGCGCAGGCGAGTGCCGCGCAGGCGATCAAGGGCTTCGAGCCCGTGCCCGTTCAAGGGGTGGGCGTGCCAGGGTTCCAACCGGTCGAAGGCACATCGTCTTCGCCGCGTGCCGACGCGGGACCAAGAGATCCGAGCGGCGCGAAGAATCCTCTCGCGCAACAAGCCGACGGTACCTGGCAGAAGCGCTCTTAGGACGGAACGCCGTTTGTTTTGAAGATGATGTCAAAACGCATCGCGGCCCCGGACTGAACGAGCCTCGTTCGGTCGGAGCCGCGTCGTTGGGGAATTTTCCCGGATTTAGCGCTTAGTGGACGCTCACGGGCGTCAGCTCATTGGCGAAGGCATTGGCCAGCGCCGCGTCCTTCGTCTCCGTCACGACGATTGGAGTGCCGTCGGCGGCATGCAAGGCAAAGAGCTGCAAGCCCGGCTCAACCGGCGGGGCCTGGGGGAACAGGCGCGAGACATCTTCCGACCGGATGGGGCGCAGATAGACGAGGGTTCCGCCCCCCAAATGCGCGAACTGTTCATCGCTGAATGGCGGCGATGTCATGGTCTTCGATTCACTCAACATGTCATTCTCCTTCGCGGTCCATAAGGCCCCGCTTTTCTCTGCGCACCTTTAGTCGCGCACTGAAATATCGATCTTTTTCACCACTCTCTCCGGTTCCGGCCGGACCAAATCGACCGAAAGCAGACCATTTTGCAGGTCGGCTCCCGCCACCTGCATCCCCTCCGCGAGAAGAAACACGCGCTGAAACTGACGTGCCGCGATCCCGCGGTGAAGATATTGGCGGTCCTTGTCCTCCTGCTGTCGGCCGCGGATGACGAGCTGTCCTTCCTCGACCGTGACCTGAAGCTGGTCCGACAGAAATCCCGCGACCGCCAGCGTGATCCGGAGCCGTTCGGCTTGGCCGTTGGTTTTGGCAATCCGCTCGATATTATAAGGCGGATAGCCGTCCGACGTCGTCCGCGTGACCCGCTCAATAGCCCGCTCGATCTCATCGAAGCCGAGCAGAAACGGCGAATGGGTTGGTGTCACCCGTGACATAAGCGAAGCCCCTGGCACCCAGCTTCCTTCAGGTCTTTCGCCGAAAAGCCCTTTTGAGGCGCTTTCCGGCGAGCCGAAGCCTCGGCCGACCACCGTTCGAATATGGAGATTCCGTGGTGGCGTTCAAGACGGGGCTTGGGCCCGGCCCAACGCTGGACAATTTCGGGCGATTCCCCTATATACCGGGCCTTCGAGCGGGTGCCCAAGGGCGCCCTTTTTCGTCCTGACACCCCGTCCGACGCCGCAGAGCGGCGATCTGGACCAGACAAGGAATTCTGCGTGCAAGTTCTGGTTCGCGACAACAACATCGACCAAGCCTTGAAGGCGCTGAAGAAGAAGATGCAGCGCGAAGGCATTTTCCGCGAGATGAAGCTGCGCGGACATTATGAAAAGCCCTCCGAAAAGCGCGCCCGCGAGAAGGCCGAGGCCGTCCGCCGCGCCCGCAAGCTCGCCCGCAAGAAGCTGCAGCGCGAGGGCCTGCTGCCGATGAAGCCGAAGCCCGTCATGGGCGCGCGCTGAGCCGACCCGCCCGATCGGTTTTCTCAATTCTGGGGCCAAGCTCCTCAAGCCAAGGTCAGAGAACTGCGGCTTCTTGGCACCGCCTTCCTTCCTTATCGTTTGCCTGGCGCCGCGGCGGGTCCGCGGTCGCAATCTTGCCGGATTGTCGGGGCCTAAAACTTTTTCCGGCGGGCGCTCTGTCTCGGGTCTCCATTCGATCCTATGGGTTGGCCCAAACAGATCCGCTCTGCCACATCTGGCGAGGGGGCCGCTGTTCACCAGCGGGAAAGGCCTTTCCCACTAAGCTTGAGAGTGTGCATTGAACCCTCCGAGCGGAGCCTGGTTGCGACAGTGAGCGCCTTTAGCCCATCTCATGCCGGTTTTGTCTTGGCCGTTGTTCTCGGCGCGCTGGCCCTTGCCGGCTGCGAGAACATGCCCGGCATGGGGCCGCCTGGCACCGGGGTCGCCGAAATCGCGACCGAGACGCCGGAAGAAGCCTCCGCCAACATCGATTCGCTCAGCCAGGTCATTCAGCAGAACCCGAGCGCAGAGGCCTATAATACCCGCGGCGTCGCCTATGCCCGTCTCGGCAAATTCCAGGAGGCGATTGCGGATTTCTCCGAGGCGATCAAGCTGAGCCCGAACGACGCGCCGGCGCTCACCAATCGCGCGCTCGCCTATCGGCAGGTCAATCAGGACGAGGCGGCGCTCGCCGATTTCAATCAGGCGATCGCGGCCAATCCCAATCATGCGCCGGCCTATCTCGGCCGTGCCAATCTTCTGCGCCAGCAAGGCAAGCTGCAGGACGCGCGCAACGATCTCGATCAGGCGATCCGCCTCAATCCGGAAAATGCCCAGGCCTTTCATGCCCGCGGCCTGCTCGATCAGCGCGAAGGCAATCAGCAGCAAGCGATCACCGATTTCTCGAATGCGATCGACCGCGATCCCTTCGTCGGCGCGCCTTATGAAGCGCGCGGCCAGAGCTACATCGCCGTCGGCCAGCCGCAGAAAGCGATCCTGGACTTCAACGCCGCCCTCAATGTGAACAATCGAAATGCCGACGCCTGGGCCGGTCTCGGCCTTGCCTATGAGAAGACAGGCGACCGTGACAAGGCGGTAGAGAATTACAAACACGCGCTGGCGTTCGATTCCAACAATCAACTCGCCAAAGAAGGCATTGCGCGCATCGGGCGGGTGTAAGGCGATTACCCCATCGCCTTCAAAATGCTCTCGACCACTTTCTTGGCGTCGCCGAAGAGCATCATCGTATTGTCCCTGAAGAACAGCTCGTTCTCGACGCCGGCATAGCCCGACCCCATGCCGCGCTTGATGAAGAGCACCGTCTTCGCCTTTTCGACATCGAGAATCGGCATGCCGTAGATGGGCGAGGTCTTGTCCGTCTTCGCGGCGGGATTGGTCACGTCGTTCGCGCCGATGACGAAGGCGACATCGGCCTGCGCGAATTCCGAATTGATGTCTTCAAGTTCGAAGACTTCGTCATAAGGCACATTGGCTTCGGCGAGCAGCACATTCATATGGCCGGGCATGCGGCCGGCGACGGGATGAATGGCATATTTCACATCGACGCCGCGTTTCTTCAACGCATCCGCCATTTCGCGCAGCGCATGCTGCGCTTGTGCCACCGCCATGCCATAGCCCGGCACGATGATGACTTTCTCCGCATTCTCCATGATGAAGGCGGCGTCTTCCGCCGAGCCTTGCTTGACGGGCCGCGTCTCGACCTTGCCGTGCGCCGCCGCGACCTCGCCGCCGAAGCCGCCGAGAATGACCGAGATGAAGGAGCGGTTCATTCCCTTGCACATAATGTAGGAGAGGATCGCGCCTGATGAGCCAACAAGCGCGCCGGTGATGATGAGCGCGAGATTGCCGAGCGTGAAGCCGATGCCTGCCGCCGCCCATCCAGAATATGAGTTCAGCATCGACACGACGACCGGCATGTCGGCGCCACCGATCGGAATGATGATGAGCACGCCAAGCGCGAAGGAAATCCCCGCGATGATCCAAAAGAGAACGGGGCTCTGCACGACGACGAAGATGATGATAAGGAGGACGAGAAGGCCGGCGAGAGCGGCATTCACCACATGGCGCTGCGGCAGAAGGATCGGCGCGCCGGACATGCGTCCGTCGAGCTTTAGAAAGGCGATGATCGAGCCGGTGAAGGTGACGGCGCCGATGGCGACACCGATCGACATTTCGACAAGGCTTTGGCCATGGATCGCGCCCGGCTCGCCGATGCCAAAAGCGGCGGGCGCATAAAGCGCGCCGGCGGCGACGAAGACCGCGGCGAGACCGACAAGCGCATGGAAGGAGGCGACGAGCTGCGGCATCGCCGTCATCTGTACGGTGCGCGCGCGCCAAGCGCCGATGCCGCCGCCGATGGCGAGACCCAACACGACGAAGCCCCAGGCGCCCAAATCCGCAGGGTGCTGAAAGGCGAGCGTCGTCAGAATCGCGATCGTCATGCCGATCATGCCGAAGCGATTGCCGCTCCGCGAGGTCGCAGGCGAAGAGAGGCCGCGCAGCGCGAGAATGAAGAGAATGCCCGAGACGAGATAGAGCAGAGCCGCGATATTGGCGTCCATCGGGTCAGCCCTTCTTCTTGTACATTGCGAGCATGCGCGCGGTGACGAGGAAGCCGCCGAAGATGTTGACGGAAGCGAGGATCAGGGCAATGAAGCCGAAGACCCGTGCGAGGAAGGAGCCGTGATCGTTCGCCGTCACATTGACGCCGACAGAGAGCAGCGCGCCGACCACGATCACCGAGGAAATCGCGTTCGTCACCGACATCAGCGGCGTATGCAGCGCCGGCGTCACCGACCAGACGACGTAATAGCCGACGAAAACCGCCAGCGCGAAAATCGCCAGCCGAAAGACGAAAGGATCGATCGCCCCGCCGGTCGCCATATGCGCGGCGCCGCTCAATCCATGCCCGAGCTGATCGGCATAGGCCTGTGCGGCATCTGCGGCTTGGCGCGCTGCCGCTGCCGCCGCATTGGCCTTATCGAGAAGGTCTTGCGGGGTCACGTCCGTCATGTCTCTCCCCTTTGAATTTAACGCGGGCCTTTAGGCGGCGGCTTGGAAATTAGGATGGGCGAGCTGGCCGTCTTTGGTCAGCAATGTGGCTTTGACGATTTCATCGTCCCAATTGACCGCGAGCGTCTTATTCGCCTTGTCGATCATGGTATCGACGAAGGCGAAGAGATTGCGCGCATAAAGCGAGGAGGCCGTCGCGGGAAGACGGCCAGCGACATTGGTGAAGCCGACGATCTTCACGCCATTGTCGGTGATGAAAATCTCGCCCGGGCGTGCCAGCGCGGAATTGCCGCCGCGCTCGACCGCGAGATCGACGATCACCGAGCCGGGGCGCATGGTGGCGATCATGTCCTGCGTAATCAGAATTGGCGCCTTGCGGCCTGGAATGAGCGCCGTCGTGATCACGATATCCTGCTTTGCGATATGAGAGGCCGTCAGCGCCTTTTGCTTCGCCTGATAGGCGGCCGACATTTCCTTGGCATAGCCGCCGGCCGTTTCCGCCTGTTTGAATTCATCGTCCTCGACGGCGATGAATTTCGCGCCAAGCGACAGAACCTGTTCTTTGGTCGCGGGGCGAACGTCCGTCGCGGTGACGACGGCGCCGAGACGCCGCGCTGTGGCGATTGCCTGAAGGCCTGCGACGCCGACACCCATGATGAAGACTTTCGCCGCGGGCACCGTGCCCGCCGCCGTCATCATCATCGGAAAAGCGCGGCCGAATTCCGCCGCGGCATCGATGACGGCGCGATAGCCGGCGAGATTGGCCTGGCTTGAGAGCACGTCCATGACCTGCGCGCGGGTGATGCGCGGCATCAGCTCCATGGCAAAAAGGCTGACGCCGGTTTGGGCAATGTCCTGCAGGGCTGCCGTCTCGCCATAAGGATCGGCGATGGCAAGCACGAGCGCGCCGCGCTTGGCGGCGGTAAGATCCGACGGCGCAGGCCGGCGCACGCGCAGAATGATGTCGGCATTTGCAATCGCGGCGGCTTCATCCGGCGCGATGGTGGCGCCGGCCGCCTCATAATCCGCGTCCGGAACGCCGGATTTCATTCCGGCGCCCGATTGCACGACGACTTCGGCGCCAAGGGTGATGAATTTTTTGACGGTCTCGGGGGTGGCAGCGACGCGCGCTTCACCGGAATCCGTTTCGGCCGGCACGGCGATACGCATGAACCACCTCCCTTAAATTTATTGACGCGGTGACAGTCTGAGCTGTTCTTTTTGTCGGCGTAGACAGTGTTCAAAGCAGGCGCGAAACGCGTCTGCCACGCGACCAAAGCCATCCGTGCGCAGCACATCGGCTTCGACCCACTTCGTGCGCGTTGGCGCGCATCTTTTAATGAAAGGCCGTTCGGCTTTTCCGATCAGCTCACCCTGGAGCCAAAAGTCACAGCGTCAGGACGGCAAGGAGAATGATGAGGCCGATGACGGTTATAGTCCCGTATTTTACGAAGCTCAGGAACAGATGATAGGTTTTGTCGTGTTCCGCATAGTCCATATCCGGGTGCCCCTCAGCGGCGGCAGCAGCATGATGTTCGGCCATCGTCCCTCCAATTTCCGGCTGCCGCTTATGCTCCTGAATGCAGCCAACTTTGCCGTCAAACCGCGATCATCGCCCGCCGTCAAGTGGGACGTGGGCCGCCGGTCTGAAATTTTAAATGCCACAGGGAGAATTGGCTCTAGGCGGGCAGGGCGAGGCCGTTTTTGGCGAGCGCCGCGCCTTGGCGGGCGGCCAGGTCCGGGGCGCTGAAATCCGCGATGGCGGTGTTGAAAAGGCGGTAGAAATTGAGCTTGGCGCCGAGTTGCAAAAAGGCTGCGCCGAGGCCGATGGCGGCCCGATCCATAAAGACGAATTCGCGCGGCACGGTGATCGGGCCATGCGCCTTGAGCGCACTATGCACGGCGAAAGCCTCGCGCCGTCCATAGTGTCCGGGCGAAATTCCGTCCGCAATCGTCCGAACACGGTCGTCGAGCAAAGGCCCATAGATGAAACGCGCCCAAATATTAAGCGATTCGATGGCGCCCTTGGCGAGACCGCGAAAGCCCCAGCTTTCATAGGCGTGAACGATCCGCGCGGACTCGTTCTGCCGCAGGCCTTCGTAAAGATCGACGACACCCGCGACGAAGCGCGGCGGAAAAATGCGGATGCAGCCGAAATCGAAGAGATTGATGCCCTCCGCGCCCGTCTCGCCGAAGACCGTGTAATTGCCCAGATGCGGATCGCCGTGAATGACGCCGTAATGTGCGAAGGGCATCCACCAAGCTTTGAAAAGCGCAGTGCCGATGAGATTGCGGTCGGCTTCGTCCGCGGAAAGCCAATAGCGTAAGTGTTTCCCCTCCAGCCACTGCATGGTCAGGAGCCGTGCGGTGGAGAGTTCATCGTCGATCGCTGGCACGCGGATATCGGCGTAGGGGCTCAGAATTTCGCGATAGAGCTTGGTGTGGCGCGCTTCGCGGCGATAGTCGAGCTCCTCGCGCAAGCGCGCGGCGATTTCTTTGGCGACTTCGCGCGTGTCGATCGCCGGCTGCATCCGCCGATGGAGCCCAAGAATAAGATCGAGCTGCTGCAGATCGGCTTCGACCGCCGAGGCCATGTCGGGATATTGCAGCTTGCAGGCGAGCACTTCGCCGCTTTTGCTTTGCGCCTTGTGAACTTGCCCCAAGGAGGCGGCGGCGACGGGCGCGAGATCGAAGGCGGCAAATTTGTCTTGCCAGTGGGCCCCAAGCTCCGCTTGCATGCGCCGTCTGACGAAAGCCGCGCCCATCGGCGGCGCTTGCGCCTGCAATTTCGCGAGACTTTCCGCATATTCGGGCGGCAGCGCTTCGGGAATGGTCGCGAGCATTTGCGCGACCTTCATCAGCGGGCCTTTCAGTCGGCCCAGCGCTTGCGCGAGTGCCGCCGCGCTTTGTGAATCATCAACGGCTCCGCCGAAGAGCCGCGCGCCGGCAATACGCGCCGCGGCGCCGCCGACATGCGCGCCAATCCGCAAATGCCGCGCGGCGCGGGCCGAAAGCCGGTCGTCTTCATTCATGGGGAGTCAAAAGCGCTCAAAGCGAATGCGGGCCAACCGCAAACTCATGCGCATGATATAAGGTGATTATAGGCCGGCGCCAGCTTTTGCAGATGAAAAGAAAGTGGCACTCTATGCGAGGTGGCAACGCTCGATTTTTATTCAAGGCACTTTTTCAAGTCTTTCGAAGGCAATGATTTTGGAGATGACAATGAGACTTTTATACTCAGGGCTCGGAGGGCTCGCGCTCGCGGTGGGATTATCCTCAGTGGCCCAGGCCGAATGCCATTTCTCGCCCTTCGCTTTTTTCCCCGATCGCAACGACACCGTGAACATTTCCGTCGTGACGGATCCGCATTCGTCTTGCGCTATGGCGTTCAGGGAAGGGCCGGGCTATCACTTCACCAGCGCCTCATTCGGCAAAGCGCCGCCGCATGGCGTGCTCGCCAAGACAGGGCCGACCGCGTTTCTCTATGTGCCTTTCAAAGATTATCATGGCCCCGACATCTATTCGATCAAGATGTGCGCCGATGTCGGCGTGAAACATGGCTGCTCGACGCTGGTCTACCATGTCGATGTTCAGTAAACCTTAGGGCCGCAGCGGCGCGGGCAGCGGAGCCTGAATCGCTTCGTCTTCCGCCTCTTTGTTTTGCTTATGATGGCCGAAGCAGCCGCGATGCCGGATCACGCCCCAGATGATCGGATTCCATCGCCGCCAGACCATTTCTGCCTCGCGATGCATCAGACCGTCGATGACCTCCGGCACGTCGCCGAAGACTTCCGGCATGACCCGCGAAATCTCACGATCGCTCAGGATGGAGAATTTCGAATGGCCGCCCATCATCGGTGATTTGATCGCGTAAACGACTTTGCGGATTCGCGTCTCGCGGATGGGAAACGAGCACATCGGGCACGGTTCGACCGTCGAATAGATCGTGCAGCCACTCAGGTTCTTTCGGCCCAAGACCTTTTGCGCTTCCGAGATCGCGACGATCTCCGCGTGGCGCGTCACATCGGCGTCGCGCGCGACCCGATTGATTGCTTCGACGATGACTTCATCCTTCCGGCAGATGAGCGCAGCGAAGGGAAATTCACCGAGTTTGCGGGCCGATTTCGACAGCTCGATACATCGCGCCATCATCTTCCGGTCGATGGCTTTGTGCGCTTGCTGATCCATGGCGAAGCCCCCAGATCGCTCAACGGCATCGCGAGCTTCTACCTTGGCCGAAGTGGGGCGACGACTTCAACTGAATCCTCGCGCTCAGACGAAATCTTGCATCGTCCACAAGAAATGGTCGAGGCATCGTCCTCTATTTCCCTTCGAGCGCCTCCAGCTCGCCGATCAGCCCCTCGATCATGGTGAGGCCGATCTGCCAGAAGCCGGGATCGCGCGCATCGAGCCCGAAGGGCGCGAGCAATTCCGAATGATGTTTGGTGCCGCCGGCGGAAAGCATGGCGAGATAGCGCTCGGCAAAACCCTCCTGCGCCTTTTGATAAACGCCATAGAGAGAGTTCACGAGACAGTCGCCGAAGGCATAGGCATAAACATAGAAAGGCGAATGGATGAAATGCGGAATATAGGCCCAGAACGTCTCATAGCCCGGGCCAAGACGGATCGATGGGCCTAGACTTTCCGCCTGCACGCTCATCCAGAGTTTGTCGATCGTCTCGAGCGTCAATTCGCCCTGGCGCCGCTCCATGTGGACTTTGCGCTCGAACGAATAGAAGGCGATCTGACGCACGACCGTGTTGAGCATGTCTTCGACTTTGGCGGCGAGCATCGCACGACGCTCCGCAATGGTCTTTGTCTTCGCGAGCAAAGCGCGGAAGGTCAGCATCTCGCCGAAGACGGAGGCGGTCTCCGCCAGCGTCAAAGGCGTCGGCGCCATCAGCGCGCCATTCGGCCCGGCGAGCACCTGATGCACGCCATGGCCGAGTTCATGCGCGAGAGTCATCACATCGCGCGGCTTGCCCTGATAATTGAGCAGCACGTAAGGATGCGCCGAGGGTACCGTGGGATGAGCGAAAGCGCCCGGCGCCTTGCCGGGGCGCACCGGCGCATCGATCCATTTCTCGTCGAAGAAGCGTTTGGCAATCTGCGCCATGCGCGGCGAAAAGGCGCCATAGGCATCGAGCACCGTGCTCTTGGCTTCGTCCCAGGGAAAGTCGCGCGTCTCGACATTGGGCAGAGGTGCATTGCGGTCCCAGTAATCGAGCGCATCCTTGCCGAACCATTTGGCTTTCAGTTTGTAATAACGATGCGAGAGCCGCGGATAGGCGTCATGCACCGCGGCGACAAGCGCGTCGACGACTTCGCGCTCGACGCGATTGGAAAGATGACGTGAATCCGCGACATCCTTGAATCCGCGCCAGCGGTCCGAAATCTCCTTATCCTTGGCAAGCACATTGATGACGTGGCCGAAAAGGCGGGCGTTCGCCTTCAAGGTCACGCCGATGGCTTCAGCGGCGGCCTTGCGAACCTCTTGCTTTGGGCTCTGCATGAGATTGAGCGTCGGCTCGAGCGACAGTTCTTCGCCTTCGACATTGAAGCGCAGCGCCGCGATCGTCTCGTCGAACAGGCGGTTCCAGGCGCTGCCGCCCGATACCCATTTCTCGTGGAAGAGACGCTCGATATCGTCTTCGAGCTGATAGGGCTTTTCTTTGCGAATGTCGTCGAGCCAGGGCTTGTAATGCGCAAGCGCGCCTTTTGACAATTTCTCGACCACCGCATCGTCGAGACGATTGAGCTCGAGCTGGAAGAAAAGCAATTCGGTCGAGGCCGAATTGATTTTCTCCTGCGTGTCGCCGAAGAATTTTGCGCGCACGGGATCGCTGGTGTTCCCGTAATAAAGAAGGCCGGCATAAGACATGATGCGGCCCATCAGATCGTCAAGCGCCTCATAGCGCTTGACCGCTTCCGTCAGGCCCTTGCCACCGTCTGCTTCCGCAAGTGCCGCCAATTTGCCCTTGTAGGTCTTGGCGAAGCGCTTGCATTCGGCCTCGGCGCGCGCGAGGTCGGTCGTAAAGGGCGGCGAATCCATCGACGGATAAAGATCGGCGAGATTCCATTCCGGCAAGGCGCCAAGCGCGTGAGCTTTGTCGATTGAAGCGGCAGCTTGCGGCGCGCGGAGACGAGTGTCGGGAAAACCGAGAGGGCGAACAAACGACATGGATGGGGATCCGGACTGAGCTGCGGGGAGGCGTCCGTCTTCATATCGGATTGCCCATCCGCGGATCAATTGCGCCGCCGCAGCTTTCTTAGGCGAAAAGCGCGCGGCGCGGCGCCTCAGCTTGAGGCATTGGGGCTTCTCCCTAGCCGCGGCGTTTCGCCCTCCGGACGTCGAATTCGGCACAACTTCATGGACTTCCGGGCCCTGGATTAACACGGCATTTACTCTGATCGGCCAGCATGCGTCGTCGTGGCCTGCTCTTGCGCGCGGTGCATCGCTCCCGAATCGCGCCAGGCCTGCCTTGGGGCATTCTGCCCGACCAGAAAGAGGCCCATGTCCTGTCTCGTCCTGATCGTCGATGACGACCCGGTTCAACGCCGCCTGCTGGAAGCTCTCGTTCGCCGCTTCGGCTATGAAACGGAAACGGCTGAAAGCGGCGAAGCCGCGCTCGCGCGGACTGATCCGGCGGCGGGCAGACCTGTCGATCTCATCATTCTCGATCTCGTCATGCCCGATCTCGACGGCATGGCCGTGCTCTCGAAACTGCGCGAGCTGAACCGGCAGATTCCAACGGTCGTGCAGACTGCGCACGGCTCGATCGAAGCTGTCATTTCGGCGATGCGCGCGGGGGCCTATGACTTCGTTGTCAAGCCTGTCGGCGCCGAACGCCTGCAAATCTCCATCAAAAACGCTTTGCGCGTGGATGCGCTCGAAGACGAAGTGCGCCGCCTCAATCGCCAAGCCTCGGGCACTCTGTCCTTCCGCGATCTCGCGAGCCGCAGCGCCGAGATGGAGCGGGTGATCAAATTGGGCGAACGCGCCGCCAAATCGACCATTCCCGTGCTGCTCGAAGGCGAATCGGGCGTCGGCAAAGAGGTGATCGCGCGCGCGATCCAAGGCGCATCAGACCGGCGCGGCCGGCCTTTCGTCACCGTCAATTGCGGCGCGCTTCCCGAGAACCTCATCGAATCCATTCTCTTCGGCCATGAGAAGGGCGCCTTCACCGGCGCGAATGAAAAACATCTCGGCAAATTCGTCGAGGCGCATAGCGGCACTTTGTTCTTGGACGAAATCGGCGAGCTGCCTCCCGACGCGCAGGTGAAACTCTTGCGTGCGTTGCAGGAAGGCGAAGTCGATCCTGTCGGCGGCAAACGCCCCGTCAAAGTCGATATCCGCCTCATCTCCGCAACCAATCAGAATCTGATCGAACTCGTAAAGAGCGGCGTTTTCCGCGAGGACCTCTATTACCGGCTCAATGTGTTCCCGATCACCATTCCGCCGTTGCGCACGCGGCGCAGCGACATTGTCGATCTTGCTCGCCGGTTCTCCGCCCGTTTCGCAGCGGAGGAAGGCAAGCGGCTGCGCGGAATCAGTTCCGAAGCGCTGGCACTCATCGAGAGCTATCAGTGGCCCGGCAATGTCCGGCAGTTGGAAAATGTCATCTTCCGCGCGGTCGTTCTCGCCGACGGCGACGAACTAACAATCTCAGAATTTCCGCAGATCGCGGCGCAAGTGGACGGATTCGATGTTCGCATTCCCGCGGCGCCGAGCGCGACAGCGCGCGAAATGAAGCCGGAGCGCGAGATCATCCGCGTCGAGGTCCATGACCCCAATGTCTTGAGACTTCTCGATGAGGCCGGTAATCTGCGCCGGTTCGAGCAATTGGAAGCCGAAACCTTGCGCTTCGCGCTCGGTTATTATCGCGGTCAAATGTCCGCCGTTGCCCGCAAATTGGGGATCGGACGCTCGACTCTCTACCGCAAACTCAAAGAATATGGCCTACAGCATGGCGAGGGCGAGTCGGCCTCGGGCAAAGAGGGTGACGACTCCCAAAATAATGCCGCCGCATGAACCTGTGGCGCGGGGGACACGACATAAAAAGATAGCGGGGATTTGACCCCGCGCCGTCGCTTCCAGAGTTGCATTTAGACTAAGGCGCAGTTCTGATGATAGGGTCTTGCGGTTCGGCTTTTTGGCCGAAACGCCGGTCGCATCGTCACGCGTGCCGAAACGGTCATTTGATGCGGCTTAGGAGCCGGCTTCGCGCGGAATTGCGGCGCGGCTCGGCAACCAGCGACGCACATTCGAGGGTGCAGCATGCGAGCGCACAGGGCGAGTCCTTCGCGAGGTGATTGGGCGGTTTCGCTCGGCGTTGCATTGGCATCGACGGCGCTTTCTTGCGCTCTGACATCGCCGCTCGCCGCCGCGGATCAGAAAAGCGCGCCGCAGTTCTCTGCGACGGGCACGCCGGCGCCGGCTTCGGCCTTTCTCCACGCAACGCCGTCCTCCACAGGCGGCCTTTCCCCGAAGGACGGTGGTGTGCATGCACGCATCGCCTTCACCGGCGTCAAAAATAATTCTGTTGCTGCACTTCCTTCGACCGTCGCATCGATTGCTGCGCAAAATCACGCGTCCGCTGCGCGGCCGGCGTCTTTTGCCGCGGTGCCGGCAACGACCGCAAGCTTGCAGCCGGCTCAGCCGTCTCTCTCCGCGTCTTTGGGAACGCAAGACAACCAAAATTCGCTCTCTCATGCCGGGCCGACGAGCGCCCCGGCGCCGGGATCGAACACCGTTGTGCCATCTAAGCCCCCGGGCACTGGCGCATCTGCAAATACGCCCAATCCGATACCCACGCCCGGGCCCGCACCGACTTTTGCGGATCGGCTGCACAGCGCGCTCGATGCCTTCGTCGCAGATGCAAAGGGTCCAGATGCGGCGGAACAGAAAGACATTCGCACCTCGATCGCCGGTTATTATTCGGACCACGGTTATGCGCCGTTGTGGCTGACGGACGGCAAGCCGAACGAGGCGGCGAAAGCGGTGATGGATCGTCTGGCGCACGCGAATGAAGATGGGCTTTCGATCGATGATCTGCCACCGCCCGACTTCGCCAACGCCACCGACGATGAGAAGCTCGCCCAGGCCGAAATCAATCTCAGCACGCAAGTCGTGGCCTATGGCCGCGAGGCGTCAGGAAGCCGCGTCGATCCGCATCGCCTCTCGGCCCTGATCTACGCAGCGCCCGAGATCCTAGAACCGGAACACATTCTCGGCGCTCTCGCGCATGCCGGCGCCGACGCCGGAAAATTCCTGCAAGGATTTAATCCGCCGCAACCCGGCTATCAGGCGCTGCGTGAGAAGCTGGCGGAACTGCGCCGTGATGCAAAGCCGGTCGCAGCGCAGCCGATCCCGCCCGGGCCGACATTGAAGGTCGGCATGAGCGATCCGCGCGTACCGCTCATCCGCGTGCGCTTCGGCCTCGATCCGGATTCGACGACTGCCGATACCGAGCTGCTCTACGACAAGCACGTCGCGGAAGCCGTGAAGCAATTCCAGAAAATGGCGGGCCTCCCGGCCTCAGGCGTGCTGACGGCGCGCACCGTTGCCGCGCTCGCGGGCGAGCCGCCGGCGCGGGTTGAGGACGTTCTGCTTGCGAACATGGAAATGTGGCGCTGGCTGCCGCGCGATCTCGGCAAGGATCGCATCGAAGTCAACGTTCCCGATTTCACTGTTGCGGTTTTCCGCGACGATCAATTCGTCACGCGGCACAGGGTGATTGTCGGCAAGCCGACGACTCCGACGCCGCTGTTCTCCAATGCGATGAAGTTCATCATCGTAAACCCCGATTGGAACGTGCCGCCCTCGATCATACGCAAGGAATTTCTGCCGCGTCTGGCGCAGGATCCGGATTATCTGAGCCGCTCAGGTTTTGAAGTCTTCAACGTCCATGGCCATCTCGTCATTCGCCAGCCTCCCGGCGAGCGCAATGCGCTTGGCCGCATCAAATTCATGTTCCCGAATCCCTATTCGGTCTATCTCCACGACACGCCGACGCGCGGTCTCTTTGCCGCGTCGAAGCGCGCCTTCAGTCATGGCTGCGTGCGCGTCGAGAATCCGTTTGCTCTCGCCGAGACCGTTCTCGGCCCGGACAGCGGCTGGCCGGAAGAGAAGGTGAAGCGGCTCGTCGGCGGCGGCGAGCGTTACATCTACCTGCCCGAGCCGTTGCCGATCCATATCGAATATTTCACCGCCTTCGTGGACGACGACGGCCATTTGCAGATGCGCGACGATGTTTATGGCTATACGCGCAAGGTGGATGTCGCACTGGGCCTCGCGAAGTCCGGCTCAGAACGCCAAAAGCCCGTAGTGGTCGAGGAGCAGGTCGACGATCCTCGTTGATGGGTCTCCGGCGCTCAACACCGCACGTAAAGAAAAGGTGATGTTTTAGACCAAAGTCGTCATGCCCGGCGTTTCGTCTGCCGCGAACAGAATATGGCTTTGCGGCATAGCCCATAAAAAGACGATCCCGAACAGAAGGCCCAACACCACGGCGCGGATGATTTGCGCGGGGTTGGCGACGGCCGAGCGGCGCAGTGGCGGGCGTGGCTGCGCCATGCGCATGGACCGGATCAATTTCTCGTTGTGAATCAAGGTCATGGCGGTGACTCCGGCTCGCCGCCCGTCTCCAGGCTCGACGCGCCCTTTTCGCCCCCACTGAAAATTAACCCTGATTGGTTAGCACTTGTTTACCTTGAGACCCTGAGCATCGAAGTCCGCTCCGGCGGCGCCTCTGCGATCGCAAGGCGCTGACTATTTTTATTCGCCCCCGGCCTGTGACGCCCGCGCGGGTCCGGAGTTGCATCTATTTTGCTTGGTTAGATTAAGGCAGTAATTGGAGTGGGATCGCCGCACATGACGCGGACTTTCGATGAGATGACCAAGTCGGATGGGGCCGTCCGGGCCATTTATGGCAAGGTGGCGCAATGGCTCGCGGATTGCCCGGCGGAGCTGCTGGCGTCCCGGCGCGCCCAGGCCGAACTGATGTTTCGCAAGATCGGCATCACCTTTGCCGTCTATGGCGACAAGGACGCAGCCGAACGTCTGATCCCCTTTGACATCGTCCCCCGCATGCTCGGGCGAACGGAATGGACGCGGCTCGAGGCCGGCCTCATCCAGCGCGTTAAAGCGCTGAACCTGTTTTTGGCCGACATCTATGGCAAGCAGGAAATCCTGAAATGCGGCCTCGTGCCCGAGGACCTCATTCTCAACAATCCCTGCTTCCAGAAGGAGATGTTGGGCCGGAAAATCCCGCATAACATTTACGTTCATATCGCCGGCATCGATGTAGTGCGCATCGACGAAGACGATTTCTACGTGCTCGAAGACAATCTCCGCACCCCATCGGGCGTCTCCTATATGTTGGAGAACCGCGAAGTGATGATGCGGCTGATGCCGGATCTCTTCGCCGAACATCGCGTGGCGCCGGTCGAGAATTATCCCGACGCTTTGCTCGCGACGCTCCGGTCCGTTTGCCCGGAGGCCGCGGCGAATGAGCCGACGATCGTTCTCTTGACGCCCGGCCAATATAATTCCGCCTATTACGAGCATTCGTTTCTCGCCGACAAGCTTGGCGTCGAACTCGTCGAGGGCCGCGATCTCCTCGTGCGCGACAACATCGTCTATATGCGCACGACGCAGGGCCCGAAGCGGGTCGATGTCATCTACAGGCGCATTGACGACGCCTATCTCGATCCGCGCGCCTTCCGCAGCGATTCCGTGCTTGGCGTTCCCGGCCTCTTTGACGCTTATCTTGCCGGCAATGTCACTCTGGCCAATGCGGTCGGAACCGGCATCGCCGACGACAAGGCGATCTACAGTCACGTGCCCGACATCATCGAGTTCTATCTTAACGAAAAGCCGCTGCTCAAGAACGTCCCGACTTGGCGCTGCCGGGAGCCCGCGGCGCTCAACTATGTGCTCGAGCATTTGTCCGAACTCGTCGTCAAAGAGGTCAACGGTTCGGGCGGCTACGGCATGCTGATCGGCCCGCACGCGACGCGCGAGCAGCTCGCGCTCTTCGCCAGCAAGCTCAAACGTCAGCCCGACAATTTCATCGCGCAACCGACATTGTCGCTGTCCACATGCCCGACGTCTTTTGCCAGCGGGATCGCGCCGCGCCATGTCGATCTGCGCCCCTTCGTTCTATCGGGCACGAACGGGGTTCGCGTCGTCCCCGGCGGCTTGACGCGCGTCGCGCTCGAAGCGGGCTCGCTCGTCGTCAATTCGAGCCAGGGCGGCGGCACGAAGGACACATGGATCGTCGAGGATCAGGGGGTCGATGCCATGACGCTTGGCGTCAAATATCTTACGCCAGTGGCAAGCGCCATGAGCCAGAGTCAAAATCAATAAGAGAAGGCGCGGGCAGGCGGCGTTTGCGCCTGTCCATGAGACTTTGGGACATGTTCGGCGGCCAACGAATCGTTTGAACATGTGGTAGCGGAAGGGTCATGCTCTCACGAACCGCCGACAGCCTCTATTGGCTTGCCCGTTATATGGAGCGCGCCGACTTTCTTGCCCGCATCATCGACGCGACGCGACGCTTGGCGACATTGCCTCGAAACTATGCGGGACCGGGCACGGAATGGGAGAGTGCGCTCGAAAGCTCAGGCGCATCCGTCGGCTTCTACAAAATGCATACGGCCGCGACAGAAGCGGAAGTCGTCGATTATCTAAGCTTCGCGCCCGACAATCCCTCGTCGATCCGTAATTGCATCGAGCTTGCACGTACGAACGCGCGGTCCGTGCGCACGGCGCTCACCGCGGAAATGTGGGAGTGCATCAACTCCGCCTGGATCGACCTCAAGCGCTATGAAAAATACGACATCGGCAAGGGCCGCTACGATCGCGAGGAATATACGCAATTCCTCGAATTCGCAAAAAAGGCCTCGCTCGATTACGATGGCTCCGCGCATCGGACCATGTTGCGCAATGACGCCTATTGGTTCTCGCGCCTCGGTCTTTACATCGAGCGCGCCGACAATACGGCGCGCCTTCTCGACGTGAAATACAACATTCTGCTGCCTGAGACGGAAACTGTCGGCGGCTCGCTCGATTATTTCCAATGGGCGGCGATCCTGCGCGCTGTCTCGGCGCTTACGGCCTATCATTGGGTCTATCGCGAAGGGCTGAAGCCTTGGCTCATCGCCGATCTGCTGATCCTGCGGCCGGAGATGCCGCGCTCGCTGATCGGCTGCTATGAGAACATCGTCCGCTTCTTAGATGAGATCGCGCACGCCTACGGCGCCAAAGGCCCGGCACAGGAACATGCGCATGTGATCATGCAGCGGCTGAAGTCCTCCACGACGAAAGACATTTTTCAGGGCGGGTTACATGAATTCATCACCGCCTTTGTCGAAGACAATATGCGGCTCGGCGCGACGATCTGCGAACAATATTTGTTCAGCTGAGCAAGATCTTCTCACACGCGCATTGGCATCAGCACATAGAGCGCCGAGGCGCCTTCGCGGTCGAGCACGAGCGTCGGCGAGCCGGCATCGGCAAGCTTGAAGAGCGCCGTGTCGCCGTCGAGCTGGCCTGTGATGTCCAGAAGATAGCGGGCGTTGAAACCGATCTCGATGGGCGCGGCGTCATAATCGACTTCAAGTTCTTCGACCGCCGAGCCCTGTTCCGGATTGGTCACGGACAGCGTCAGCTTGCCGTCGGCGATGGCGAGTTTGACGGCGCGGCCGCGTTCGGTCGAAATGGTCGAGACGCGATCGACGGCGTTCGCGAAAGGCCCGCGTTCGACCACGAGCTGCTTGTCGTTGCCGGTCGGAATGACGCGCGTGTAGTCGGGGAAGGTTCCCTCGATCAATTTCGTCGTTAAGACGACTTCGCCCAGCGTGAAGCGCGCCTTGCTCGGCGAAATTTCGATGGTGACGGCCTGATCCAAATCTTCGATCAGCTTTTGCACCTCGCTCACGGCTTTGCGCGGGACGATGACGCCCGGCATTCCGTTTGATCCCGACGGCGCCGGAATTTCGACGCGCGCCAGGCGATGGCCGTCGGTCGCGACGGCGCGCAGCATCACATGGCCGCCGCCGACATCGATCGTATGGACGTAGATGCCGTTCAGATAATAGCGCGTCTCTTCCGTCGAGATCGCAAACTGCGTCTTGTCGATCAGCTTTTTGAGATCTGCGGCGGGAAGCGAGAAGTGATGCGAAAAATCACCCGCCGCAAGGTCGGGAAAATCGCTTTCCGGCAATGCTTGAAGAGTAAAGCGTGAGCGCCCGGAGCGCAGCAGCAGCTGCGAAGCGTCCTTGCCGCTTTCGAGCGAGACTTGCGCGCCTTCGGGCAGCTTGCGGACGATGTCGTAGAGAATATGCGCGGGCAGGGTGGTCACGCCGGCCTGATTCACATCGGCCGGCACCTTCTCGGTGACTTCTAGATCGAGGTCCGTCGCCTTGAGAAGCAGCGATTTGCCCTCCCCGCCCACGAGCACATTGGACAGGATCGGGATGGTCGTCCGGCGCTCAACGACGCGGTGGACATGGCCGAGCGCCTTCAAGAGGGCGCTTCTTTCGAGGGTAACTTGCATGATCGATCCGGACCCGCCCCATCAGCCCCGGCATGCGCGAGCGCAAATGGCCGGGGGGCGCGACTTTGGCTCGGCTATGGCTAAATCGCAAGCGCTGGCTCGGGAATGGCCGGGCAAATCCCAGTTTTTGGCGGGACTTGGCAGGGGCTTGCGCCGGCCCCGCCGCTTGGATTGCGGCCGGAACGCCGACTTTACACTGCCTTAAGCCGCCGGATTTAGGCTCGCGCGAGCCTCTTCGCGACCCGGCGCTGGCCGGGCCGAAGACGGGCTTGCGGGCCTTCTCCCGCAAACCTCCCGCAGGGACGGCGCGGATTCATGGCAAAACGCTTGAGTGGCGAAAGGCGCGAACCGACGCTGGGACCGGGCTTTGAGCTTGGCGACGACGAGGACGGACGTAAGTCCAGTCGGCGGCGCAAAAAGAGCCGGCCGAAGAGCCGCTCGTCTTTCGGGCACCTTTTCTCTTGGCTGCTGACGCTCACCGTGTGGGCGTTCATAGGCGGCGCGGGACTTGTCGCTTATGAGGCCTCGCGCTTGCCGCCCATCGATCAGCTCGCTATTCCCAAAACGCCGCCGAGCATTGCCATTCTGGCGCAAGACGGTTCGGTCCTCGCCAGTCGCGGCGGAGGCGGCGGCACCAATGTGCCCCTGGCCGAATTGCCAGCCTATCTGCCGAAGGCCTTCATCTCGATTGAAGATCGCCGCTTCTACGAACATTGGGGCATCGACCCCCTAGGCATTCTGCGCGCGCTCGTCAGCAATGTCATCGGTCACGGCGGGATGCAGGGCGGCTCGACGCTGACGCAGCAGCTCGCCAAGAATCTTTTTCTGACGCAGGAACGCACGCTGTCTCGCAAAGTCCAGGAGGCGATCCTTGCCGTGTACCTGGAACATAAATATTCCAAGGATCAGATCCTCGAACTCTATTTGAATCGCGTCTATTTCGGCTCGGGCGCCTTCGGTGTCGAAGCCGCTTCGCAGAAATATTTCGGCCATAGCGCACGCGACGTCAGCGTCGCGGAAGCGGCGATGCTCGCCGGGCTCATGAAAGCGCCGACGCGGCTCGCGCCCAACCGCAATCCCGAAGCGGCAGTCGAGCGCGCCGAGCAAGTTATCATCGCCATGGCGCAGGAGGGCTATATCACCGAGCCGATGGCCAAACTCGCACTCGCCCATCCGGCGCAAGCCATCGTCGAAAAAGGCGGCGGCGCCGTCAATTACGCCGCCGACTATGTGATGGATCAGGTCAACGACACGATCGGCGACATCGACGGCGATATTGTCGTCTCGACCACATTGAACGCGGCGCTCGAGAAAGATGCCGATCTGGCGCTCACCGACGTCCTCGACACCAAAGGCGCCCATTACGACGTGAGCCAAGGCGCGATCGTCGCGATGGAGACCGATGGTGCACTCCGTGCTTTAATTGGCGGCCGCAATTATGCGGAGAGCCAATTCGATCGCGCGATCGCCGCGCACCGCCAGCCTGGCTCCGCCTTCAAGCCTTTCGTCTATCTCGCCGCGCTCGAACGCGGCCTGACGCCTGACAGCCTGCGCGAAGACGCGCCGATCAATGTGCGCGGCTGGCGGCCGGAAAATTATGAGCATCGCTATCTCGGGCAAGTGACGCTGAGCACCGCGCTCGCGATGTCGCTCAATACGGTGGCAGTGCGCGTGGGCCTCGAAGTCGGCCCAGCGGCGATCATCAAGACGGCGCGCCAGCTTGGCATCACTTCGCCGCTTCAATCAAACGCCTCGATCGCGCTTGGCACGTCGGAAGTTTCGCCGCTCGAATTGGTGACAGCCTATGCGCCCTTCGCCAACGGCGGCCTCGGGGTCACGCCCTATGTGATCAACACGATCCGCACGGCGGACGGCAAAACGCTTTATCAGCGGCAGGAGCCGATCAATGCGCGTGTCGTCGATCCGCAATATGTGTCGATGATGAACACGATGCTGGAGCAAACGCTGACGATCGGCACGGCGCAAAAAGCGCGCGTGCCGACCGGCTGGGAAGCCGCGGGAAAAACCGGCACGAGCCAAGATTATCGCGACGCCTGGTTCATCGGCTACACAGATCGTCTCGTGACGGGCGTCTGGCTCGGCAATGACGACAATTCGCCGACGAAGCGCGCGACAGGCGGCAGTCTCCCTGTTGAGATCTGGTCGCGAGTCATGACGGCGGCGCTGCAGGGTCTTCCGCCGGAACAATTGCCTTATGGCATTTGGCGCAATCCAAGCCCCTTCGCACCGGGAGGCGCGGCACCCGTCGCCTCGGATGGATTGTTCGGGCTGCCCTTTGGCGCGCCGCCGCGTCCCGGCTCTGCGCCCATGCCGATTCATTCGGCGGGGCAGCAGCAGAGTCTTCCCGGAATCGGTTGGCGCGGCAACAACAGCGAAGACGATCCGCAGCCGCCGGTGCCAATTCCGAATGGCGCGAATGCTCCGCGCGATGAGAAAAGGTTTTTCGGGCTGTTCTAAACGCTCGCCAACTCAGTCGCCGGCGCCACTCTCCTCGCCCTTCAACCCATCCGGTTGGGGCATAAAGATGATGTTGTAGCCGGCATCGACATAATGGATTTCGCCGGTCACGCCGCTTGAGAGATCGGAGAGCAGATAAAGCCCCGCGCCGCCGACATCTTCGATGCTGAGCGCGCGTCCGAGCGGCGCATGAACCTTCTGAAAATTGAACATGAAGCGCGCATCGGCGATGCCGGCGCCCGCGAGCGTGCGGATCGGCCCGGCCGAGATCGCGTTGACGCGAATGGCTTGCGGGCCAAAGTCGGCGGCGAGATAGCGCACGCTTGCTTCCAGAGCGGCCTTGGCGACGCCCATCACATTGTAATTGGGCATGACGCGTTCCGATCCGCCGAAGGACAAGGTGAGCAGCGAGCCGCCCTTTGTCATCAGCGGCGCCGCGCGTTTCGCTGATTCCGTAAAGGAGAAGGCCGAGATAAGCATAGTGCGAAGAAAATTCTCGCGCGTCGTCTCGGCGTAGCGGCCCTTAAGTTCATTGCGGTCGGAATAGGCGACGCAATGGACGAGAAAATCGAGACTGCCCCAAGCGTTGCCGATGGCGGCGAAGGTCGCATCGACTTCGGCAAGGTTTTCGACATCGCACGGAAGAATAAGCGACGCACCGAGACTTTCGGCGAGCGGCTTGACGCGCTTGCCGAGCGCCGCGTTCTGGAAGGTGAAGGCGAGTTCGCCGCCTTGCGCCGCAACGGCCTTGGCGATGCCCCACGCGATCGAATGATCGTTCGCGACCCCCATCACGAGGCCACGCCTGCCCCGCATCAGAGTGCCCGTGGGCGTCTCAGGCATCGACATGCTTCAAGACGATCGAGGCATTGGTGCCGCCGAAGCCGAAGGAATTGGAGAGCACACAGCGCAAACGAACATCGTCGCGCCGCGTGCGCACGATATCCATGTCGGCGAAGGCCGGGTCCAGCTCTTCGATATTGGCGCTGGCACAGATGAAGCCGCTCTGCATCATCAAGATGCTGTAGATCAACTCATGCACGGCAGTTGCGCCTTGTGCATGGCCGGTCAGCGATTTGGTCGCAGAGATCGGCGGGGATTTTTCGCCGGCGCCGAAGACGGCGCGGATCGCCTCGATCTCTTTCAGATCGCCGATCGGAGTGGAGGTCGCGTGCGGATTGATGTAATCGACCGGCAGTTTCACGTTTTGAAGCGCCATGCGCATGCAGCGCATCGCACCTTCGCCCGAGGGCGCGACCATGTCGACGCCGTCGGAGGTCACGCCATAGCCGACGATCTCACCATAAATCTTGGCGCCGCGAGCCTTCGCATGTTCCAGCTCTTCGAGGACGACGACGCCGGCGCCGGCGGCGATGACGAAGCCGTCGCGATTCTTGTCATACGCGCGGGATGCGGTGGTCGGCTTGTCGTTAAAGGAGGACGAGAGCGCGCCCATCGCGTCGAAGAGCACGGACAGGCCCCAATCCAATTCTTCGCAGCCGCCGGCGAACATCAGATCCTGCTTACCGTATTGAATCATTTCATAGGCGTTGCCGATGCAATGGTTCGAGGTCGCGCAGGCCGATGAGATCGAATAATTCACACCCTTGATTTTGAACCAGGTCGCGAGCGTCGCTGATGCCGTCGATGACATGGCTTTCGGAACCGCGAAGGGCCCGACTTTTTTCGGTCCTTTGCTGCGCGCGGTATCGGCCGCATCGATGATGGCGCGCACCGAGGGGCCGCCCGAGCCCATGATGAGGCCGGTGCGTTCGTTGGAAATCTCGTGTTCGCTCAGCCCCGAGTCCTGGATCGCCTGGTCCATGGCGACATGGTTCCAAGCGGTGCCGCCGCCGTGAAAGCGCATGGCGCGGCGATCGATCATGCTTTCGGCATCGAGGGTCGGTGCGCCGTGAACATGGCTGCGAAAACCCATTTCGGCATATTTGTCGGCGTGCACGATTCCCGAACGCCCCTCGCGCAGAGACGCGAGGACCTCTTGGGAATTGTTGCCGATCGGGGAAACGATTCCCATCCCCGTCACGACCACGCGCCTCATCGCTCTCTCCTCATCGGCCCGCTTCTGCCGGCGGACCGCAACATAGCCGAGAATGGCAGTTTAGGCTGCCGCGGGAGCCGCGGCCTGGAACAGCCCGACCTTCAGATCGGTCGCCTCATAGATTCGCCTTCCGTCGGCTTCGAGCCAACCGTCGGCGATCCCGAGCACGAGTTTTGTTTTGAAGACGCGCTTTAGATCGACGCCATAGATGATGCGTTTGACCGTCGGCAGAACCTGATCCGTGAACTTCACCTCGCCGACGCCGAGCGCCCGGCCGCGCCCCGGCAGGCCAAGCCAGCCAAGATAGAAGCCAAGCAATTGCCACAGAGCGTCAAGGCCGAGGCAGCCGGGCATCACAGGATCGCCTTTGAAGTGGCAGCCGAAGAACCAGTGATCGGGCCGGATCGCAAATTCGGCGCGGATCTGACCCTTGCCGCTGGGACCACCCTCTTCCGAAATGTCGGCAATCTTGTCGAACATCAAAAGAGGCGGCAGCGGAAGCTGTGGATTGCCGGGCCCAAAAAGGTCGCCGCGGGCGCAGGCAATCAGGTCTTCGTAGTCGAAACTGGAGCGCCGTTCGCTCATGTTGGATTCACTCTTCGCTTTGCTGGCACTCTGTTCGGATTGATGCGCCTGAATTTTGCGGCCTTCTAACATAGGCTCAGGTCCCTCGAAAGCGGGTTGACCGCAGGCTCCTCCGGCAGCCGGAACGATAATGCGGATAGGAAACGATTTAATGATCTGAGGCGGCGATTGCGAGAGCTACATTTCTCACTGAAATCTTTCGATAATTGAAGAGCTTGTCGGTTCCGGCTGGGTCAAGCCGGCGGCCGGCGCCTCTCCGTGTATACGCCGCGTTGCGGCGAAAACCGCCCTTAAGGATGCATTGCACATCATCATCGAATGCGGGGAGCTCCGGTGACGGCCCCTTGGCTTAAGCATTCGGACCTGCGGGCCGCAAGGCGCGCTTTTCATCCAATAGTGCAAAAATGAGCCCCCAAATGCCTGGTCAACGGGCACTAAAACCTTGGCAAATCGAGAACTTGTCATAATTCTCGGACTTTTGTAAAAATCACTTTGGAACTTCGCGTCAGAACGACCAGTCCAAGAGGTCAAAACAATGCCTCAGGGGAAACGCAAACCCAAATCGCGCAAAACCGAACTCGCGCGCCGAAATGCGATCGGTGCGCTTTTGGCGGGCTGCCCAGTGCATGAGCTTCGGACAAAACTGCGCGCTGCTGGGCTTCGCCCGACGCGACAGCGCGTCGCACTCGGCTGGTTGCTTTTCGCCAAGGGCGATCGGCACATCACCGCGGAAAAACTGCAGGAAGAGGCTGAAATCTCGCGCGTGCCTATCTCGCTCGCGACCATCTATAACAGTTTGCATCAGTTTACGGACGCGGGCCTTCTGCGCGAAATCGCCGTCGACGGGTCGAAAACCTATTTCGACACCAATGTCCATCAGCACGACCATTTTCTGGTCGAGGGCTGCAACACGCTGATCGACATTCCGCAAATCGCGGTCGATACGTTCGCTCTGCCGCCGCGTCCGGACGGCACTCAGATCGCGCGCGTCGATGTCGTGGTGAGATTGAAGCCGGCGGCCGAATAGGCTGGCGCTTAGACGCGCCCCGATCAGTCGATCTTTTCGTTCGGATAGACGCCCCAGAGAGAAGTCTGCCCGATATAGCCGTCGAATCCGTCGCCCGCGATATGGCACCAGCTGCCATCGCAGCTCCTAATGGCGCCGATCACGCCGGACTGAAGGTCCGCGACGGGGGACGCGTCCTTGGAAGGTTGGGCGCGCAACGCGAAGACATCGCCCTTTTTCCAAGGGGCGACGAGGGCAGTACGCCGGCCCGACAAAAGGCTGTGCAAAACCCAGCCTTCGGTGCCTTCCGAATCCCGCACCCTATACCAAATGTCGAATTCCGCCGTGACCTCGACCGGCAGGCCGGCGCGCTCGAAGACCCAGGTCGTGCGATGGTCGCGCGAGGGCCCCTCATGGAGATTGACTCGATCCGCCTTGAGACTGACGAACCTCGGCAGGGGAAGCCCGCTGACGCTGCCTCTCTGCTCGCCGAACGTGAGAGCGCCGTCCTGGGCGTGCGCGGAAGACCAGGCCAGAAGTGCCACGAAGACCGCGAGAACCCGCGCGAAGGAGTTTTGAAAGCGCATGCGATTTTGTGAGTTGCCGAAGCAGCGCGGCGAATTTGCGTCAAAAGGGCGACTATTTTTCCCGATAGACTGGCGCCAATGCAAGTCATGGCCGTGGAACGAGCGGCGCAGACTCTCGCGGGACGGACGCTCGCTCTCAGACGACATGCGGGCCATGGGTCAATCGCCCTTTCGATGCGGGGAAACCGCCCCTCGTTGTGTTCAAGTTACACAAAGGGTCGATGAGCGTGCTGACGCAGTGCGGCAGACCAGATCTCTGCATCCTTACTGGGCGACCGATGTTAATGTGGAGTGAAAATCCGGGGCCTTAAGGAATCCGAATCCCGTTCCCAGACCAATGCTTGCTGCCACTCTTGCATCGTGGCGCGGGATCAATAGGGTGGGCGCCGACGCGCTCCCCCCGTCGGGATTTCAGCCGGCTTTGACGATCGCCCTGCCTCTTGCGCAGGCAATGACGAGATTAAGGATGAGCAGGAAGAAACCGCTCGTTGTCATCACGCGGAAATTGCCCGATGTCGTCGAGACGCGGATGTGCGAGCTGTTCGACGCACGCCTCAACCTCGACGATCAGCCAATGTCGCCTGCTGAAATCGGCGAGGTGATGCGTAGCGCGGATGTCATCGTGCCGACCGTGACCGATCGGATCGACGCGAGTCTGATCGAGCAGGCGGGTCCCCAGCTCAAACTCATCGCCAACTTCGGCACCGGCGTCGATCATATCGATGTTGTGGCCGCGACCGAGCGCGGCATCACGGTCACCAATACGCCGGGTGTTCTGACCGAAGACACGGCGGATATGACCATGGCGCTGATCCTCGCGGTGGCGCGCCGCGTGGTCGAAGGCGCCAAGATCATTCCGTCCGGGCAATGGAGCGGCTGGACGCCGACCTGGATGCTCGGCAGCCGGATCACCGGCAAGCGGCTCGGCATTGTTGGCATGGGCCGCATCGGCCAGGCTTTGGCGCGCCGCGCGCGCGCCTTCGGCCTGCAGATCCATTATCACAACCGCCGCCGCGTTGCGCCTTCGATCGAGGAAGAGCTGGAAGCAACCTATTGGGAATCACTCGATCAGATGCTGGTGCGGATGGATATCGTCTCGATCAACTGTCCGCATACGCCGGCAACCTATCATCTGCTCTCGGCACGCCGGCTCAAATATCTTCGTCCGCATGCGATTGTCGTGAACACCGCGCGCGGCGAAGTGATCGACGAGGTCGCGCTGACGCGCATGCTGGAAACGGACGAACTTGCCGGCGCCGGCCTCGATGTGTTCGAGCATGAGCCGGCGATCTCACCGAAACTTGTCAAGCTCGCCAACGCGGGCAAGGTGACGCTGCTGCCGCATATGGGCTCGGCCACAGTCGAAGGCCGCATCGACATGGGCGAAAAAGTCATCATCAATGTGAAGATGTTTATGGACGGCCACAAGCCGCCGGACCGCGTGCTGCTGAATATGATGTAAGGCGCGCTCTCAGCGCATTCCCAGCCAACGCCGAAATGCGACGACCGCCCAGATCCCTTCGACAAGACCGAAGGGCCAAGCGCCTTGCAGGAATCCATAGGCGGACCCCAGCAGGCAGGCACCCGAAAAGCCCAGCGTCCACCAATGCGACCGCGACTCAAGCGCGTAGCAAACGAGCATGGCGCTGACAGCAAAGAGGCCGAAGGCGGTCAATCGATCCATCATTCAATCCTTGCGCGATAGAATCCGCGTGACATGGCCCATCTTGCGGCCGGGGCGCGCTTCCGCTTTTCCATAAAGCCGAAGGCAGGCGCCTGGCTCTTTGAGAATTTCGTGCCAGGCGTCGATCTCGTCGCCAATCAGATTGCGCATTTCGACCGCCGCGCCGTGACGCGTCGTCGCGCCGAGCGGCCAGCCGGCAATGGCGCGGATGTGCTGCTCGAATTGCGAGGTGACCGCGCCGTCGAGCGTCCAATGACCGGAATTATGCACGCGCGGCGCGATCTCATTGACCGTGATCGTCTGGCGTTTCTTGCGACCCTGCGTTTCCTCAATGACGAACATTTCGACGCCGATCACGCCGACATAATCGAGCGCATCGGCGATCTTTCGCGTGCAGGCGATGGCCTCCGCCGCGCAATCGTCCGAAATGCGGGCCGGCGCAAGGCTGGTGCTTAGAATGTGATTCACATGCACATTCTCGCAGACGTCATAGGCGGCGAAGCTGCCATCGAGTCCGCGCGCCGCGATGACCGACACTTCCTTTGCGAAATCGATGACGCCTTCGAGGATCGTCGGGACGCCCCCGAGGCCGCGAAAGGCTGCCGCGAGATCGGAGCCTTCGCGGATCGCAAGCTGGCCCTTGCCGTCGTAACCGAAGCGCCGCGTCTTCAAGATCGCCGGGCGGCCGATCTGTGCGACGGCGCGCGCCAAGGCGCCCGCATCATCGACCGCGGCATAGGTCGCCGTCTTGATGCCGAGGGAAGAGAGGAATTCTTTTTCGACGAGTCGGTCTTGCGAGGCGGCGAGCGCGGCGGCGCCAGGCCGTACGGGACAATGCTCGGCGAGAACCGCCGCGGTGCGCGCGGGCACATTTTCGAATTCATAAGTGACGACATCCGCCGTATCGGCGAAACGCGCGAGCGCGGCCTCGTCTTCGAAATTGGCGACCGTGTGCCTCAAGGCGACTTCGAAAGCGGGGCTCTCTTTGTCGGGCGAAAAGAGATGCGTCTTGAGGCCGAGATCGGCCGCCGCCATCGCCAGCATGCGTCCCAACTGGCCGCCCCCCAAAATGCCGATCGTATCGCCCGGTTGCAGCCGACGCGTCGGAGCTGGCGGCATGGATCAGTCCTTTTTGGCGGGATGCTCGGCCACGGATTGCGTCTGCTCGGCGCGCCAAGCTTCGAGCCGTTTCGCCAAAGCCTTGTCGTTGAGCGCGAGCACCGCGCCGGCGAGCAGCGCGGCGTTCACGGCGCCTGCTTCGCCGATTGCCAAAGTACCGACGGGAACGCCAGCCGGCATTTGCACGATGGACAAAAGCGAATCCTGCCCGAGGAGCGTTTTGCTCTCAATCGGCACGCCGAGGACTGGCAGGTTCGTCATTGAGGCCGTCATGCCGGGCAGATGCGCGGCTCCGCCCGCTCCGGCAATGATGACTTTAAACCCGGCTTCCGCCGCGCCTTTGGCGAATGTCACGAGCCGGTCGGGCGTGCGGTGGGCGGAAACGATCAAGGCTTCATAATCGATGCCGAGCGCCTCCAGGGTTTCGGCAGCGCGGCGCATCGTCTTCCAATCCGATTGGCTGCCCATGATAATGGCGACGGGCTTATCTTTGCTCGACACTGCGCTCTCGATTTGGGTGAAAATCAGGTCCGGCGTTAAGAAAGCAAGCGGCATAAACGAAGGGGCAGGGCGGCGCAAGCGAAAGCGGCAAACATGATTGACATCAAGCAAGTCGGTTCCGGCGACCCTCTCGAGTTCGACGTTGTTCTGAGGGAAGGCAACGGCGAAACACGCCATCGCGTGACATTGACGTGCAGAGATGCCGAGCGGCTTGCGCCACGGCACACGCCTGAGCAATTGATCGACGCCGCATTCCGCTTTCTGCTCGATCGGGAATCGAAGGAGCAGATTCTCGCCCGCTTCGATATCAGCGTGATCGCCCGCTACTTCCCGGATTTCGAGGAGATCCTGCCGCGGTATCTGGCGCCTTGAAAACGCGAGGCTATGGTAGCCGGCGCGCGATCACTTCCATGCCGACTTTATGCGCGGGGCTCACCCGGTAATCGAGCGGCTCGAAGCCGACATCGCGCAACAGCCGATAGAGCCGGCTGCGGCCGAAGAGATGATAATGATCGAGCGCGCTCCAATGCGGATTGGCGGAAGCGGCATTAAGCAGATTGAAAAGCACGGGTTCGCGATTGGGCAAAGACAGAAAAAGCACGCCGTCTGGGCGCAAGAGCCGGCGCGCGTTGTCGAGCGTCTCGGTCGGGAACGGCTGACGGGGCAGGATATCGGCGAGGCTGATGACGCCAAAGCGCCCAGTGCCCGCAACATCAGCCAGGCTTCCGCACTGCGCGTCGAAGCCGAGGCGCTGAAGCGCTGCGACATGATCGGCATTCGCCGAAAGTCCGATCGCATCATAGCCAAATTCCGCCGCGGTGAAGTGCAGCGAGCCGCTGCCGAATTCGACATCGAGCCACGCGCCTTGCGGGACATAAGCGGCGATGCGTTCGATGATGGCAGCGGCGACGCGCCGGCCGTCTTCCAATCCGTCGCCAAGTGGCGGGGCGAGGACAGGCAGCGTTCCCGGCGCAAAATAGCCGCGCGTGAAAACATGATTGCAGGCGCGGCAGCTTTGCCATTCGATTTCGCGCGGCAGCCCCGCGCGATAGAGCGGATGGCGGCTGCAGTCGGTTATTTGAATCAACATATGGCCGTGACTGCCGCAAAGGGGGCAGCCTGCGAACTCGATGCGGGTGACTTCCGCAGGCGCCATCGCGGCCTCGGGCTCTTTTGCAAGCGGCGTTACGGCAAAACCCCGCGGCGCTTCTCCCGCCGCCCAGATCGCCCACATTTCTTCATAGGCACCTTCGAGATGACGCGCGAAACGCTCTGCATCGAAGAGCGGCATGGTCCATTTATTGGCCTGGAGCTTGCGGCGCGTATCGGCAAGGAGCTGCGCATCGGTGGCGAGCCGAAGCGCAATCGCTTCATAATCTTCATCAGACTCTGTCACGAGTTCCGACATTCCGATCGCATGCAGCAGGCTCGCCGCGACGCGTCCCGCAAACGTCTCACCGATGTGCGTCACGACAGGAAGCCCGACCCACAGCGCATCGCTCGTCGTGGTGTGGGCATTATAAGGGAGACAGTCGAGAAAGAGATCGGCGAGCCTCTGCCGCGCAAGGTGATCCGCAGGCGAGACGCGCGGCGCGAAGACGAGCCGCTTGGGATCGACGCCGCGCGCCATCGCCTCGCGCTCGAGATTATCCTTCACCTGGCCGTTGGCATCGAAGAGCCAGAGCACGCTATCGGGAACGGCCTTGAGCAGCCGCATCCAAATCGAAAAAAATCGCGGTGAAAGTTTATAGCTGTTGTTGAAACAGCAGAAGACAAAGCCCTTTTCCGGGAGGCCGGAATCGGCGCGCGACGGCGTCAGCTCCGCGACGCGACGCTTGGTGTCGTTCGGCTGATAGCAATCGGGAAGATGGACGATCTTCTCGTCGAAGAAGGGCTGCTGCTCCATCGGCAAAGTGATGGGATCGGCGATGACATAGTCGATGAAATCGCAGCCCATGGTGCCCGGATAACCAAGATAATTGACCTGAATGGGCGCAGGCCGATGCGCCGCGATCTCGCTCCGCGCAAGCTGCGTATAGCCTTTGAGCTCGACGAGAATATCAACGCCGTCGGCATAAATCCGCTCGGCCGCCTGGCCATCGTCGGGATTGCGCAGATCGACGAAGGCGTCGAAGGCCCGGCCGAGCCGATAGCGCATTTCGCTGCAATCGTCGGCGCCATGCGAATAGGCGATGATCTCGAAGCGTGAGCGGTCGTGCCGTTCGAACAGTTCCGCCATCAAATGTGCTGTCGCATGGCGATGGAAATCGCTGGAGAGATAGCCGATCTTGAGCCGTTCCTTGGCCGCACCCTTCGTGGGGCGTGGATGTGCAAATCGGCGCGGCGCGACGAACGCGGCTGCCCAATTGCGCGCGACCCGCTGCTGCAAGGCCGGCGACGAGTCCATACTGAGAAAGGCAAAGGGCGGCAGCGGATCGTCGCAAGTCGCGACGCGGGCGAGGAGTTGCGCTTCGGTCTCTTCAATCCCGTCCCAATCGCAGGCGATGCGGCGCTGATGATAAAGCTGAACTTGAACGCCGACGAGATCGGGATCGAGCGCCAAGGCCCGCGAATAGGATTCGATCGCCTCGGTCGAACGCTGCGCCATCTCATAAGCCGCACCCAGATTGCAATGCGTCTGCGCGACATCGGGTTTGAGTGCGATCGCTTCCTGATAGGCGCGGATCGCGTCTTCGCAATTGCCTTGGCGAAGCAGAAGATTGCCGAGGTTGCAATGCGCTTCGGCGAAGGCGGGCTGCAGCGCGATAGCACGGCGAAACGCGTCGACCGCTTCGCTGGAGCGTAGCAGCTCGCGCAAAATATTGCCGGCGCAGAAATAAGGCCGCGCCGCCTCCGGCCGCTTCTCGACGATGGCGTCGCAAATCGTCAGCGCCTCCTGATGACGTTTGAGCTTGCGCAACACATCGGCGGCATTGGCATGGGCCTCGACGAAATAGGGATCAAGCCGGCAGGCCTCGCGATAGGCCGTGAGCGCGTTTTCAAGATCGCCTTGTTCTTCCCGCACATTGCCGAGGTTTGAATGGGCGGCGGCAAAATTCGGATCGAGCGCGACCGCGCGCTCGGCGCTTGCCGCCGCCGCAGCGATATCGCCCACCGCCCGATAGATCGCCGCGAGATTGGAAAAGGCCTGGACATAATCGGGCTGCAGCGCGATCGCCTTATCGACGAAAACGGCCGCGGTCGTATGGTCGCCGCGCATATGCGCGATGAGGCCCAGATGGTGCCAAGCCACCGGGTTCTCGGGTTCGATTTTGAGGATTTTGTCATAGAGGTCGCGGGCCATGTCGAAATGGCCGGCGGCGTGGAATTCCAACGCCCCGCGCAACAAGTCGGCGGCAGAGAAGTCGCTTGCATCCGCTGCAGGTCCGGACCCTGCGATTGTGGTCATGGAAAGGCCTCACCTCCGCTGCGCGGTCAGGTTGCAAGGTCTGTCTAGCCGCTGCTGCTTGCGCGAAGCCTGCCCGGCGAGTCGTCAGGCAATTATGTCGGGCGTGAGCTGGTCTTCGATTTGGCTGATCTTGTCGCGAAGGACCAGCTTACGTTTCTTCAGGCGCTGGATTTGCAGCCGGTCCGCTGTCGAAAGGGTGGACAGGGCCTCGATGGCGGAGTCGAGATCGCGATGTTCCTCGCGCAAGCGTTCGAGCTCCGCGCATAGATCAGCGCGTTCCTCTTCGCTCATTTTGTCAGCCATGAAATGCGAATCCTGGACTGGCGATATCCGCTTCTGTGACCCGGATGGCGTCAACGATCCAGACGAAGGGTAAAGCATTTCCGCATCAAGGAGCAATCGGCGGCGCCGGCCCCTCGGCGTTATTTGGGCGGCCAGGAGAAATCGTCGGCCCGGCCCGGCTGCGGCGGCAGCGCATCGCCGTTGATGAAGGTGCGTTCAACCAGCGACTTCGTCGCTTCCTTCTGACCGGGGGCGACCGTCTGGAGTTGGCCACCCGGCGCGAGCACGGGCCCGGTTAAAGGCAGGATGGGCCCGATCGCCGGCTTTTCCGGCACGATAATCTTGGCGTTGTTCGTCGTGCCGGCCGGATTGGTCGTCTCGATCTTCGCGAGCGCCGCATTGTCGTTCGGTTTGCTTGCATCGAAGATCTGCTTGATTTCGGTGTCGACGAATTGCGCGAGCTTGCGTGCGCCGGCTCTCGTGAAATGCACGCCGTCGCTCGAACGCAGGCGCACGACCTGCCCGTTCACATCGGGGCCGTAGGTGCTGAAATGGCCTTGATCGTCGCCAAACTGATCCCAGACGTCGACGAATGTGGCGCCGGCATTGGCCGCGTGCTCGCGGTCGAGATCGTTGAGCGAGGCCATGGCGGAAGCGTAACGGTCGCTCTTCATGATCGGAAGGCCGACCCACAGCAGCGGAACTTTTGCATCTCGGAACATGGCTGCGATCGTCTCGACCCGGCGGGCATAGATGTCGTTCCATTCGGGCGTGCCGGGGTCGTAGGTTGCGCCATTGTCGTGAATCGCCTGATGGTCGTTGCTGCCGATGAGCATGACCGCGACATTGATTTTTTGGCCGCTCGCCAAGAGGGCTTTGGCGGCCGCCGTCCAATCGTAAAAATCATCGCGGACGAGGCCCGAATTTTCACGGCCTTTGTTTAGGATTGCGATTGCCGGCTGGTCGGCTTCGTCATCCGTTAGACCTTGAGCGAGCTGTTGACCGAGCGAATCGCCGAGTACGGCGACAAAGAAGCTCGGTGGAACGGCCGGCTTTTGTGCGACGGGATTTTGCCCGTTGGGTCCAGAGAGTGTGTCGGAACGGGGATGCCAACTCTGGCGCGGATGGTGGTAGCCCGGCCGACCCGGCGTGAACATCTGCTGCATCCAGCCGAACGGATTGAACCCTTGCGCCTCGGCGGGAGACGGAAGCGGCATGGTAAAGACGATGGCGAGCGTGACCACTGGTAGACCCGTGAGCAGGCCCGCCAGCGCTTTCCGTCTCCAGGGTGCGCGCGTAAAACTCATGCGGCTTTTATAGGCCAGTTCGAAGGCGCTTCAAACCTCGCGATGAGGCAAAGCTTCGGGGTTCGGCTCAGGCCGAGATCATCATGCCCGTCAGGCTCGCCAACAGCAGGGCCGAGCCGAAAAGAAGGACGCAGACGGCGGCGCCGACTTCGATCACTTGTCCGATTAGGAGAGCCTGGTTCGATTGGCTCCGGCCAGCGAGGCGCACGGCGAGCTTTTTGCCATAGACGGCCATAAGGGCGAGCGTCGCGGTCGTCACCGCCGTGCCGAGCGCCATGGCAAAGACGGCGGCGATGCCAATCGGAAAAATGCCCTGCGCCAGCGAAAAGACGAGAACGAGAATCGCGCCGGAACAAGGCCGTGCGCCCGCCGTGACGATCGTCACTGCGGCCGACTTCCAAGAAAAGCCGTTGCTGAATTGGTTTGGGTCAATGAGATGGGCGCATTCCGGACCGCAATCATCTCCGGCCTCCGCGCTTGCGGCTTGCGCATCGGTGGCGCGGAAGGCCGAGCGCTGAGATGAGACGCCATTTTGCTCCGGCGCATTGGCGAAGACGCGCAGAACGGGAGGCTCCGTCGCCAGCGACTGCATCGACCAGGAGTGCGCCGTCTCAGCAAGCATGCCACGCACTGTCGCAACAAGGGCCGAACCTTTACGCCAGATGAGCGCCAAACCCAACAGCACGATGCCGCAATAGGCCGCAAGCTCGAGGATGTGCGCGGCCTCCGTCATCTTTTGCGCGGTCGCATTGAAGATGAGCGCCGCGCAGCCGATCAGCACGATCGCGATCACTCCCTGCAGTAATGCGGCGAGGGCCGAAATCACGATGCCGCGTTTGAGCGCCCGCTCGTTCGAAACCATGTAGGAGGTGATGACCGCCTTGCCGTGGCCGGGGCCGGCGGCGTGAAAGACGCCGTAACCGAAGCCGATCCCGACGAGGCCGATGAGCGCGGTGCCGCTCTGTTTCGCCGCAGTCAGAGCATGGGCGAGAAGCAGATAAAAGCCGCTCTCTTTCTCAATGATCCAAGCCGAGAGTCCAGAAACCCGTCCGACCGCGCCTTCCTGAGCGCCGACCGCGAAAGGATGATGGAAGGCTTGCGCCATTGCGGGCGCGGCCAAAAAGAAAAGGCCGAGCGCGGCGGCAAGACAGAGAAGCCCAATCTTTTTCATCTCACACGGCATAACCTTCAGTCCGTTTGCTTCATTCGATCGAGCACAAAGGGATCAGGGACAGGCGACAATGACCTGGCTCGCCATCTTCATTCCAAAATTATCGCCGGGAGAAAGATTGGCGAAAAAGGCTTCGGATAATTGCTTGGCTTCTTGCGCATTGAGCGGATCTGCGCCCGCGACGCTGACGGAGCAGCCTTTCGGTGCATTGACGAGTTCCACCGGATCTTTGTCGCGCAGCGAAAAGGCGACGAAGTAGGTCGGGTCGTAGACCTGAAAGCTGAAGAACTTGTGCAAGCCAATCGGCGTCTTCAGTGGCAAAGTGAAATGCAAGGCGACGAGTTTGTCTGTCCTTTCCTCAAGCCAATAATCGACCGGCGCGCCGAATTCAATTTTGTCGCCGGCCAATTTCGCAAACGTGAAGTATTCGAATTCGGCCAGGGAATCGACATTGGTTTTGGCGAGCGGCGCAAGCTGCTCTTTCGTCGCAATGCCGCCATTCTGGCCGAGCCCCTGCGTGGCAAAGGCCGAGTACATCTCATCGAAAATCCAGGAATGAGTGATTCCCGTGATCTCGCCCTGCTGATCGAAGAGAACCTGCTCGTTGCCCGTGATCCAGACATGCGGATGGGCGAAGCCTTGTGTCGGCAAAGCCCCGGCGATCGAGAGGCCCAAGAGGGCGGAGGCGATCGGGCCCGCTCTCATCGGCGGCCGCACGGCACCCCGTTTGTTCCCATGCGATCGTTGGCCCATGAAGAACCCTAAGAAAAACCTTTGCGGATCGCGCTTCGTCGCCGCTCAGATGCGTTGACTTAGCGGTAAAAACTCTGGCCAAAGAGAGGCGGTCAGCCCCAGTCCGCCTTTGGCCGAGCACCACGACGCGCCTCAGCAGGCTTGCCGGCCTCTTCCCATTGCATGAGAGTGGGGAAAAGCCGGGACCCTTGTGCGGGCTTGTCCCCAGCTCACGATCCCATTGGTCTCACACGATTTGTTGCCAGTTCACGAATTGCTTCGCAAATCAGATAGTTGTCAAATGTTCCGGTGCTCACCGGCAAAGGCTTTCGGTACGCTGGACTATTGATCCTGCTCAATTATACCGAAGAAACGCTGGCAGATGGGGGGCTCCCTCTGTTGCGGAGGGGCGGGTAATGGCAGTCGTGATCAAGGCGCGAAGCGGTATGTTCGGCGCACCTCGATCGGTTTCGCTCGAAGACAAATATGATCTGAGGGAGCCGCGGGTCTTCATCTCAGGCCCGCAGGCGATTCTGCGGATTTTGCTGACGCAGAAGGAGATGGACCGTCGCGCCGGCCTGCGCACCGCAGGCTTTATTTCCGGCTATCGCGGCTCGCCGCTCGGCGGCCTCGATCTCACATTCGAGCGCGCATCGCCGCTTCTTACCGAAAACGATATCGTCTTTCAGCCGGGCCTTAACGAGGATCTCGCGGCGACGGCGGTCTGGGGCGCGCAGCAGTCAGAAATGCGCGGCGAAGGCCTCTATGACGGCGTTTTCGCTCTCTGGTATGGCAAGGGTCCTGGCGTCGATCGCTCGGGTGACGTGTTCCGCCACGCCAATGCCGCCGGCACCTCGCGCCTTGGAGGCGTGCTCGCCCTGATGGGCGACGATCACACGGCCGAATCTTCGACTACGGCGCACCAATCCGAATTCACGCTCGTCGATGTGATGATGCCGATTCTCTCGCCCGCCGGCGTTGAGGAACTCATCGATTACGGCCTCTACGGCTATGCCATGAGCCGCTATACCGGCACTTGGGTCGGCATCAAATGTCTCAAGGAGACGATCGAATCGACCGCCTCCATCGATGCGCGGCTCGGTCGCGTGCAGCCTGTTCTGCCGAGCGACTTCATTCTGCCACCTGGCGGCCTCAACATAAGGTCGCACGATCCGGTCCTCGTGCAAGAGATGCGGCTGCAGGTGAAGCAGGAGGCGATGCTTGCCTTTCTGCGCGCCAATCGTCTCAATCAAATCGTCATGTCGGGAGGCCCTGCGCCGCGGCTCGGCATCATCAGCACCGGCAAATCTTATCTCGACGTGCGGCAGGCGCTGGACGAACTTGGCATCGACGAGACGCGCGCCAACGACTACGGCCTGCGTCTCTATAAGATCGCGTGCCCCTGGCCCCTGGAGCCAAGGGGCCTGCGCGAATTCGCGAAAGGCCTCGAAAAGATCATCGTCGTCGAAGAAAAACGCTCGCTGATCGAAGGCCAGTTGCGCGAACAGCTCTACGGCAGCAAGGATCAGCCGGTCTGCATCGGCAAAAAGGACGAGAACGGCGATTGGCTGTTTCCCGTCACCGGCGCGCTCGATCCGAACGACATGGCGATTGCGATCGGGCGCCGACTGCTCGATTACGTCCAAAGCGACTCGCTGCGCCACAGAGTCGAGCGGCTCGAACGCGCACAGAGAGTTCTCTCCGAAACGCACGACGTCGCGGTGCGCACGCCCTATTTCTGTTCAGGCTGCCCGCACAATATTTCGACCAAAGTGCCGGAAGGCATGCGCGCCTATGCGGGCATCGGCTGTCACTATATGGTCCAGAGCATGGGCCGCGCGACCGAAGGCTATACCCATATGGGTGGCGAGGGCGCGAACTGGATCGGCGAGGCGCCGTTTTCGACGCGCGAGCACATCATCCAGAATCTCGGCGACGGCACCTACAATCATTCCGGCATTCTGGCGCTGCGCTGGGCCGCGGATGCTGGCGTCAACATTACCTTCAAGATCCTCTTCAACGATGCCGTCGCGATGACGGGAGGCCAAAGCCATGAAGGCGGCCTCACTGTCGATATGATCGCGCGGCAGGTCGCCGCCGAAGGCGCGCGCGAAATCGTCGTCGTTACCGACGAAACGAAGAAATATCCGGCCGAGACTGAATGGCCGGCGGGAATGACAATCCGCCCGCGCGAAGAACTCGAAGTCGTCCAGCGTGAACTCGCGGCCATCCCCGGTACGACGGTTCTGATCTACGACCAGACCTGCGCCGCTGAAAAACGCCGCCGGCGCAAGCGCGGGCTCTATCCCGATCCCGACAAGCGCGTCTTCATCAATGCGCGCGTCTGCGAAGGCTGCGGCGATTGCGGCCAGACATCGAACTGCGTCGCGGTGCAGCCGATCGAAACCGAATATGGCCGCAAGCGCGCCATCGATCAGTCGAGCTGCAATAAGGATTTTTCCTGCCTTGACGGTTTCTGCCCTGCATTGGTGACCGTGCACGGCGTTAAACCAAAGAAGATCGAGACCGAAGCGGAGATCGCCGAATATTTCCCGCCGCTGCCGGAACCTGTCGTGCCGCGGCTCGGCGACAAGCCCTTTGGCATTCTGATCGCCGGCGTCGGCGGCACCGGCGTCGTCACGATTGGCGCCTATCTCGGCATGGCTGCGCATCTCGAAGGCAAAGGCTGCGGCTCGGTCGATATGGCGGGCCTCGCGCAGAAGGGCGGCACCGTCTACAGCCACATCAAGATTGCCGAAAAGCCCGAACAGATCCATGCGATCAGCATCAGCGCAGGCGGCGCCGATCTCGTTCTCGGCTGCGATCTCGTCGTCTCCGGTTCAAACAAAGTGCTGGCCGCGATCAGGCCGCGCGAAACCGGCGTGATCATCAACACGGCGGAAATCTATCCGGGCGATTTCACCCGCAATCCCGATTTCGATCTGCCCGCCGAAGAGATCAAATCCGCGATCAGGCGGGCAGCCGGCGAGGACGCCGCCTTTTGCGACGCCACGGGGATTGCGACCGTCCTGCTCGGCAATTCCATTGCCGCGAATATCTTCCTCGTCGGTTTTGCCTGGCAACGCGGGCTTCTTCCGCTCTCCGAAAACGCGCTGATGCGTGCGATCGAACTCAACGGTGAAGCGGTCGAGATGAATAAGCGTGCCTTCGTGTGGGGACGGCGCACGGCCTTTGCGCCGGAACGCGTGGCGGCCATTCTGGCGCGCGCCAAGAAGCCGGCCGAAGACCGCCAACTCTCGCAGACGCTCGATGAGATCATCGCCCGCCGCATCGATGAATTGACCGCCTATCAAAACGCCGCCTATGCGCAGCTCTATCGGGCGCGCGTCGCCAAAATTCACGCAGCGGAAAAGGCGAGAGTGCCGGGCGAGACGGGGCTGACGGAGGCCGTCGCTCGTTATCTCTTCAAGCTGATGGCGGCGAAGGACGAGTTCGAAGTTTCCCGTCTCTACAGCGACGGCTCATTCGCGCAGGAGCTTGCCGCCAGTTTTGAAGGCAAGCCGCGGCTCGAATTCTATATTGCGCCGCCCGTGCTCGGCAAAAAGAACGGGCGCGGCGAGCCGATCAAGATGACGCGCGGCCCGTGGATCATGATGCTCTTCAAAATTCTCGCGGCGGCGAAGGTTTTTCGCGGCACCCCCTTTGATATTTTCGGCCGGATGCCTGAACGCCGGCTGGAACGTCAGCTCCGGGCCGATTACGAAACGCTGCTTGACGAGATCGAAGAAGGCCTCACGGCCGAGAACCATGAGATCGCCGTCGCCATTGCGTCGATCCCGGAAAAAATCCGCGGCTTCGGCCATGTGAAGCTGCGCCACATCGAGAGCGCGAAGAAGGAAGAAAGAATCCTGCTCGCTCAATTCCGCGAAGACCAAGCGCAAATGCGGCTCGCGGCTGAGTAGGCGCTCCTACCGCACAATCACATTCTTGAACTGCCAGGCATCCTCTGTATCGAGGTCCTCGGGGAAGAGAACGCCGCGGTCCGTCAGCGGTGTCCACTGCGTATATTCACCGATGACCGGTCCGAGATAGGGCATCTGCACTTCGAGGCAGCGGCGGAAATCGAGATCGTCGGCTTCGACGATTCCTTCCTTCGGATTTTCCAGCGCCCAGACCATGCCGGCCAGCACGGCCGAACTCACCTGAAGGCCCGTCGCATTTTGATAGAGCGCGATGCGGCGTGTTTCTTCGATTGAGAGTTGCGAACCATACCAATAGGCATTCTTCGCATGGCCGTAGATGAGGACGCCGAGCTCGTCGATGCCGTCGACGATCTCATTCTCATCGAGAATATGCGAGGCCTTCTGAACCTGCCATTGGGCGCCCGCCATCTCATCCAGCGACAAAACGGCATCATCGGCTGGACGGTAAGCATAATGACAGGTCGGGCGATAAACGACACGTCCGTTCTCGCGCACCGTCAGATAATCGGCGATCGAGATCGACTCATTGTGCGTGATGAGCCATCCGTGTTGGGCTTTGGCCGTCGGCGTCCAGGAGCGCACGCGCGTGCCGGCGCCGGGGCGCAGAAGGTAGATCGCGCAATCGGACCCGTAGCCGTGTGTCTTGCCTTCCGGCGGCAGATGCTTTTCATGCGTGCCCCAGCCGAGCTCGGCGGGCTGCAAGCCTTCCGACACAAAGCCTTCGACCGACCAAGTGTTGACAAAGACGCCCATCGGCTTAGGCGTCTTGGCGCGCTGCGTGTCGCGTTCGGCGATATGAATGCCTTTGACGCCGAGCGACATGGCAAGTTGCGCCCAGTCCTCGCGGCTCTTCGGCTCGTTCACCTTTTGCCCGACATCGGCGGCGATGTTGAGCAGCGCTTGCTTGACAAACCAGGAGACCATGCCCGGATTGGCGCCGCAGCAGGAGATGGCAGTGGGGCCGTGCCCTAGCGCCGCGGGTTGATCGAGCACTTCGGCGCGCAAGGCATAATTTGAGCGCTGCGAGAGCGTGAGACGGGCGTCAGTGTAAAATCCCGGCCAGGGTTCGCAGACCGTATCGACATAAAGCGCGCCAACCTCGTGCGCGAGCCTGATCATCGCGGCGGAGGAAACTTCGACGGAGAGATTGACGATGAACGGCTGGCCCGGCCCTTCCGTCAGCAGCGGCTTCAAGAGATCGACGAAGTTTTCCCGCGTCACCGCCTGTTTGATGAAGCGATAGCCCCGCTCATCGACGAGATGGCGGTCGGTATCGATGGGATCGATGACCGTGAGGCGTTTCTTGTCGAAATTGAAGTGCCGCTCGATCAGGGGCAGCGTGCCCCGCCCGATCGAGCCGAAGCCGATCAAGACAATAGGACCACTGATCGTGCCATGCACGGGCCAGTTCGACATGGGGTGTCTCCGGTGAAGATCGCAAAGGCGGGGCCACCCACGGGCGGCGACATGCTCTCAAAGCCGAGACCATGCGGCGGGTCAAGGACCGTAGCGCCGCATGGGGAAAGATCGGTCTAGAGCACCACGACGCGCGTTCCGACAGGCACGCGATTATACAGATCCATGACATCGCCGTTCATCATGCGGATGCAGCCCGAGGAGACGGCTTTGCCGATCGTATCGGGCTCGTTCGTGCCATGGATGCGGAACAGCGTGTCCTTTTTGCCCTCATAGAGATAGAGCGCCCGTGCGCCGAGCGGATTGTTCAATCCACCGTCCATCTCGATCGGCAGATCAGGACGCCGCTTCAGCATGTCCTTCGGCGGAAACCAGCGCGGCCATTCACTTTTATGGTCGACATGGGCGACGCCCTTCCAGGCAAAGCCTTCGCGGCCGACGCCGATTCCATATTGGATCGCCGTACCGTCCTGCTGGACGAAATAGAGATGGCGCGACTGCGTATCGACGATGATCGTGCCTGGCGCTTCGCTTGTGGGATTTTGGACGACCTGGGCCGTGCGCGGCGAGGCTGCCGCCTGCGCATCGTCCATCGGGCCGCCCAACATGGCGCCGCCGGGCTGTTGCAGGGCCGCGCCATTGTCCGGCTGCTGCTGCTCGACGTTCGGCGGCGCGTAACCATAGCCGGTTGGCGGCTGCGGCTCGCCCGGCTGCTGCGGCTGCGCCTCTCCCTGCGGCTGCGGCTCTGGCTCACCCTGTGGCTGGGGTTGCGGTTCATAGGACCGCTGATCGTCTTGGCCGGGGAACGGGGGGTAACCGGAGTTGTCCGGTGGATAAGTTCTGTAACCGTCATAATAGCGCCACTGCGCCTCGGCCGAGCCAGCGACGCTCAAGGATACCGCCGCCAAAGCGGCGATGATGAAATGACGGTGGCTCATGGCGATGCACCTAAACGCTTGAACGACGACCATCTTGATCGTTGCGTTGGGAAATGGCGAAAAATGTGGCGCAGCGCTAAATGCGCTTGCACAACAAAATGGGAAGTCTTCACCTTGTCAGGAAGGAGACGGGCAGGCGGCTGAAATTCCTTTCCCCTATTGATCTGACCCCTTCGCGAAAGGGGAAAGTTGTGCCAAACTTTTCAAGTTGAAATTGCAGAGGAGCGCGGAATGCCCATGCAGAGTCATCTCGCCGAACTTCAGCGTCGTCATGATGCTCTCGACCGTGAAATAGCGAAGGAATGGGCCCATCCTGGAGCCGACGATGGCAGGCTCGCCGAATTGAAGCGACGGAAGTTGCACCTCAAGGACGAAATCGCAAAACTGCTTAAAGATCCCGAGTTCGAAAGCGTAGGGGAAACCCTGCACTGATTGCCGGCCTCGGCAATGACGCGTTTCCTCCGATGTCTGCGCGGCGCGACGACCGGACGTCTTTGTCCGGCCGGGGTGAAGCGTGGCGCATTGCCGGCTCGCGGCTGATGGATTACACAGTCCTCAGCGCCGTTTGAGCGGCCCGTCGTTGCACCCGTAGCTCAGCTGGATAGAGCGCTGCCCTCCGAAGGCAGAGGCCACAGGTTCGAATCCTGTCGGGTGCGCCATTCCGACGTCGGCCAACCGCACCCGGCGGTCCTCCGGCCGTGGCCGCCTACGACATCTCATGTGCCTCAGCCCCAAGCCTCGCTTCCGACCCCAGGCGCTCGCGCGCCGGCCGGTGGATCGGATCGGCGCCGATCGTGCCGACAAGCGACGCCAGATAGTCGGGCGCGCTCACCCGATCGAGTTCCGCGCGCGCGTGCTCCAGCCGGACAGCGATGCCAAGGCGCTTCGCTTCCTCACGGTGGCCGGTGCGCATCAGGAATTCCGTCAGGCTCCGAACATTGCGCTCCCAGAGCGCCACATCGCGCTGCTGCTTCACTTCGAGGCGCTCGCGATACCAGTGACTCGCGAGCAGTGACTTGCGGGTGAAGAGAGCCCGTATCTCGGGATCGCTCGCGGTTTTTCCCTTGTAGCTTCCATGCGCCATGATGTGGAGCAGCGCCTTGAGCGGCGGGCAGGCGTCGTCGATCGTGCCGTCTTCGAAGTACGATTCCGCGACACGGTGTTGCGCCTCCACGATGTTGTTGACGCCGTCGGCAAACACCGCGGCATCCTGAAGTTCAGGTTTGAGAATTTCATCGGTGAACACGACGGTCGGATTGTCGAAAACACGCCCGAAGTAAGTGTGCACGAATTTGGCGGTGATGCGATAACCGAGCCGGCTCGCCAGCACCTGTTTTCCGCCGAAGCTATAATCTTCGAGCGGCTCGAGATGCCCTGCTTCGATCAGGCGCTTGGGATCGCGCTCATGCGGGAACAGCCGGCACCAGATTTCGGGGATCAGCAGGCTGATGTCGTGGTCCACGCGCAGATGCGGGCCGATGAAGCCGGCGGCGGAACTGAACCCGCCGTAACCCGTGAGAAGCATCGCGACAAGTGCATTGTTGAGATCGGGCGTCGTCTGGATGGCGTTGAAGGGCCCCTTGGTAAGCGCGCCCTCCGATCCCGCGCCAGTCGTGCTGGGCGACGTGCCCGTCAGCGAGCACACATAATCCATGAAGAGTTCCGGCAGCTCTTGATAGTGGATCGGCCCATAGACGCAGAGCGGCCGGATTCCTTCCTCCTGCCGGTTGTTGCGCCGGCCTGACATCACGCCGATCACCGGAAAGAGCGCCGGCGCGTCGAGTGGCAGACGGCGGTAGAGCCGCGCACCCATCTCCGCGACATAACGATCGCGCGGCCGCGCGAGGTCAGGCCGCAGCTGCAGATAGCGCGGATTCTTGGTGGGCTTGCCATTGATGAGCCGAGGCTGCGCCGAACAGATCGAAAAGCCGTCGTCCGTGCGCGCTGCGTTCTTGGCCACATGGTCACGCATCGGCGGCGTGAAGCCATCTTGCACCGCGACATCTTCGACGATGCGCTGCATGTCCTGCCGTGTGAGCGGCTGAAAGTTGGAGCAGAAGAGCCCGGGGGACGACATGTCTTCCTCGGTCTGCCGATCGAGCCCCGGATGAATCGCATCGTCGGGCCGCTGGAAGAGCCTGTACTCGCAGTTTTGCGCGAGTTTAAGGCTCGGGTGTCCGTCATACTCGCTCGGCAGTCCGACGAGGCGATCCGCCGGAACGACTACCGAGGCGGTGATGTCGTCTTCCATCTGCACTTTGTCGGCCGCAACGAAATCCTGCCTCAGTTTGTAAGTGCGCCAGGCGCCGTCCTCTTGCTTGCCGATGCGGAGATAGTTGGCAACGAGTTTGCGCCCCTCGAACTTGAGTTCATGCCCGGGCGCGCCGTTGATGATGTCCACACTGAAGTGTTGACGCCAATTTTCGCCCCATTCGGGCCAGTAGAAGCGCTTGATCACGAACACAAGCGCACGCACATGGTTCGGAATGTTCTCGAGCCAAGCGTTGTATTCGGGGGTGAATTCGGCGGGGTTGGGTGTGAGGAGCTTGATGACCGAGCCGAGCGAACGCTCGGGCGACAGGATCGGCCGCGAAGGACCGCCCCCATTGCCGTTGCGCAGCTCGGGCAAGCGTGCGTCATCGTAGTCCCGGCCGACGATCTCTTCGACCAGCGCCATGTCCTCTTCGAAATTGCGCACATAAAACGATCCGGGCAGCACGGCGTCCACAAGGCTCTTGCTGATCTCGGACTTGCCACCGCCCGATACCGTGCAGGGTTTGTGGCAGAACGCGCCCTCGGGCACAGTGCCGATCAGCCGCCAGCTCGGCGCCGCGCCATATTTGGCCATGCGGACTTTATAGCCGCTCGGATGAATGTAGATCCGGCCAGGCAGCAGTTTCAGATGCTGCGCTTTTCCGTCCTTCGTCCAGGTGATGTCCTGGTGGCGGTTGTCGATCTCCATGTCCTCGGGCATGTAATGAATTTCGGGATAGACGCCGTCTGTCGCGTAGCCCGACGGGTGAACTTTCGCGCGTTCGCCCAAGAGTGAAAGCACCTCCGCGAAGCGGTGTTGTTTGGCGCTCTCGAGCCGCATGAGATCCGGGGTGAAGCGGTCGCCCAGGCTGAATGTCGCGAAGGCCAGCGCGCCGCCGGCGTGCTCTTCTTCGGCCCCGCCATAGAGGTTCGCGCTGTAGCCGATCTGGGTCTTCACTTCCTTCTTGCAGTAGCCGAAGTAGTTGTCGGCGAGGACGGTCACCATCACGCCGTCCATGTCGCGCGAGGTGACCTTGAACGGCCGACCCTCGTTGTAGAGTTCGTCCCCGTTACTCCAGCACATGCCTGCGGCGCGATGAGCCTCCGTCGCTTCGCTCACATGCGGGAGACCGACGTCTTTCTTCTTCAATTTCGTGAGATGCGGCGCCAGAATCACGCAGCCGCTGTGACCGGTCCAGCCGTCTACGTCGAGCGCGGCATCGTTGGCGGGGAGATAGGGATCGCCGGCATTGCCGAAGATGCTCTCCACAAAGTCGAGGTTCGAGATCAGTCCACCTGGGACGAAGTAGCGGATCTCCAAACGCTTCTCCGGCGAGAGTCCGGGCACCGCGGGGCAGACGAGCGGCCGCAGCAGCAATGAAACCATGGTCTCGACCGGCTCGGGCCAATTCGCGGTGAACGGCAAGCGCATGAGTTCGGCCGGCGGCCGAAGCGCCTCTTCCAGCAGGCGGACATAGGTGGCGACCGGCACGCGCGTTTTGTCCGCCGGAATCGGAAGGCCGCCCTCGGCCACGTGAAAGACCCCCTGCGTCGTGCGGCGGTCGTTGACCGGATTATGCAGAACTCCGTTATCGAGCCGGTAGCTCGACACGAGTTCGTTCTGCCAGCTGTCCGCGTCGACCGGGAGCGACAGTTCCCGAGCCAGCCCATATTGATCGAGAATGAAAGTTTCCGCGGGCAAGCGCACGGGCTTGGCGGCCCCGGCGTCCGCGAGGAGCTTGTCGATGTAATTCTGGATTCGTCCGTCGGCGGGGCAGAGATGGTGGGAGAGCAGCCGGGTCTGTTCGCGGTAGCGTGCGAAGAGATCGCCCGCGAGGTGCAAAACCTCCTCGTCGCCCGTGTCGGTCGGGATACGCACGCCCATGGCCGCGAGTTTGAGCAGGATCAAACTGACGGCGGCGGATCGCTCCGGCAATCGGACCGAACCATCCGCATTCAGCCCCACAACGCGTTCCAACTCCATGCCCGCCTCCCCAGAGTCCATGCAGGACTATCGTCACCAGCAAGCTTACTGAGTTTTTTTTGCTGAGGCTTTGGAATTTCTGAGAATGGCATTCCACCATCGAGCGATCATCTTCTCCACATGTCGAAATGTTTCGCCGTCACGTACTCCTTATGAATGCGGCTCACTCTTTCGCGCGCAGATGAGTGAAGCGCGCTTGTGGCACAAATTCACACATGCAGATCGTGCTTTCTAATTTTCTACAAAATCTATTGACTAAATTGGATCGCCGCTCAAAATATCTGTCGAAAGACGGAGGGTAAGATGAGCAGAACCGATGTCGAAGCCCCGAGCGCGGGCGGAACGACTCTCACGCAGGCACAGGGTTGGCGGGAACTCTGGTTGAAGGAAGATTGGTGGGCGGTCTGGATTGGCCTCGGCATTATTGTCGTCGGCTATTTCCTGTTCACCCAAGGCGCGAGCCTTAAATGGATCGCGGTGACGCCGGCGAAATGGTCAACGCTTTCGCAGCTCGGCGCCGATCTCTCTGCCAACGCACTGCGTTATGTTGCTCAATTCTTCCTCTGGCTGGTGCTTTTCGGCATCGCCTTGACGGCGCTTGGGCATAAAGCGCGTGATTTCGTTCCCGCCTTTGTCTTTCTCTATCTCATCTCGGTTTTGATCTTCGTGATCGGTCAATGGACTCAGGCGAATTACTACAATCTCGAGCCGCCACTGGTCGCGCTCGTCCTCGGTCTCTTCGTCTCCAACACGATCGGCCTGCCGCGTTTGTTCGACGCCGGCTTCCGCGTCGAGTTCTACATCAAAGTCGGCATCATCCTTCTCGGCGCGACGCTGCCCTTCACTTTGATTCTCTGGGCCGGCCCTATCGCAATCCTTCAGGCGTCGATCGTTTCGATCGTCACCTTCCTTGTCATCTATTTCGCCGCGCGCCGTCTCGGCCTCGATCATCAGCTCTCCGCTGTGCTCGGTGCCGGCGGCGCCGTCTGCGGCGTCTCGGCTTCGATTGCGGTCGCCGGCGCCGTTGGCGCGAAAAAGGAATATGCACCGATCGCTATTACTGTCGTGATCGTGTGGGCGATCGCGATGATCTTCGTCCTGCCTTTCGTCGCGCGTCTGCTCAACTTGCCGACGGGCGTTGCCGGTGCATGGATCGGCACGTCGGAATTCGCTGACGCGGCGGGCATCGCCGCGGCACAGACTTACGGCGGCTTCGCCGGCCACGGCATCGCGGGGACGAGCGATCAAGCCGTCTGGTCGTTCACGCTGATCAAAGTCGTCGGCCGCGATGTTTGGATCGGCATCTGGGCTTTCGTGCTGGCGATTATCTCGACGACGCGCTGGGAACCGGCAGCGACCGGCCGAAAACCCGACGCGGCGGAGATCTGGTGGCGCTTTCCGAAATTCATCATCGGCTTTCTCATCGCGTCGATCATCATCACGCTGGTGGCGCGGAACTACACGCAGGCGGCTTACACCAAACAGGTGACGCCGGTGCTCGCCGGGCCGATCAAGGATTTGCGGACTTGGGCCTTCATTTTCGCCTTCCTGAGCATTGGCTTCACGACGCGCTTCCGCGAACTCGCCCATGCAGGCCTGAAGCCCTTCGGAGCCTTCAGCATCGGCGCCATCGTCAATGTGTTGCTCGGCTTTGTGCTGTCAGCTTATGTCTTCGCATCCCATTGGCAGAATCTTGTGCATTGATGGTGGGATTCTGAATTGAACAGACACCTACCAAAACGAGAGCAGCGCGCAGCCCCGGCGCATAACTGCCGGCGCTGCGCGCATTTCATGAATGACCCCAAGAAGCTTGAAGCGACCATGTCCGGCCTCATCATCATGAGTTCGGCCTATGGCTCGGTGCGCGCCGAGGACGGCCTCTGCCAACTTCACGATCGCTATGTGCGGGCAAGTTTTGGATGCGGGGATTTTGCGGCGACAGTTGCGGTGGTAGCGGAGGAGGGACTCGAACCCCCGACACAAGGATTATGATTTGTTGTTTTCGAGAAAACATGGCTGTCCGCCACGTCTCGCTTAGACGCCTATTCGATTGAATTATAGTGAGTTTTGTGCATCATAGTGGCGGATAGCGCTTCCCCATTACGCGCCCCTTGTGAGAGCCTAGGGAGAGCCTAATTGCCCACCCTCACCGAACTCACCATCCGCAGTTTGAAGCCCCCGCAAGAGGGGCAG